>Ga0209501_10003507_pt1 | contig 15631 bp, 18 predicted proteins | sample ArcticOcean_MG_C_4_FD_187434 | JGI IMG/M metagenome (GOLD analysis project Ga0209501, IMG submission 187434) | Marine microbial communities from western Arctic Ocean - ArcticOcean_MG_CB4_134 (SPAdes) (version 2) | ecosystem: Environmental > Aquatic > Marine > Oceanic | place: Arctic Ocean...
GGATTATCCGACTCAACACCGGATAAGGTTTCCCCATTCGGGTATCCCCGACTATGCCCGTTAGACGGCTCATCGAGGCTTAACGCAGCCTTACCGCGCCCTTCATCGGCCTTTGGTCCCAAGGCATTCACCGTAAGCCCTTAATAACTTGACCCACGCAAGGAATCTCGAACCTTGCTGGGTATCTTTCATTTTGCGAACGTAGCTTCCATATCACGTTGCTCGTAAACGCGACATATTCACCACGTTGTTCACGTATCCATATTTCACGTATTGCTACGCTACGTATTTACTACGTTGTTACGCAGGACTAATTTGCAGTTTCTATTTTCTTTTTAAGGTGCCGCACAAGAGAAACGGCGGACGTAGGTGTTACCCCAAACCGCCGTTTAGGTTCCCGTGAATTAATCTTATTTCAGGTAAGAATCATCGTTAATCGAGATGCCGTACCCCTTGCGAAAATTAAGTATATGCGTGGCCATTCTCAGAGTCAATAGCATTCCACGCTCAATATTCAGTCTAGTAGTCCTATTTTCCTTCTGATTTACGCTGTTTCTACGTCCGACTTAACCCTATCGTTCTGGTTTATAGAACATTTCAACCAGTTATAAAGCGGAGGTATAAGTACGAATTACTCAAAACATACCTTCTTTTGTACGCATTTCGTAATTTAGCTCTGCTCTGCTAGTTTCCATAATATTGGTGTTAGGTCGATATTAGGAACCCAAATCTGATTTCATCCATGAACCTGAAACAGGTTCCTATCGCCCGGTTAAGTTCGCCGGCCGCTTCTCTAAGAAGGCCAGCACCGCTTCTTTATGGTCTGATGTCTTGCGAACCTGTTCCTGGGCCACATGGGCCAAATCGAGCGCTTCTTCAAAGTCCATGGACAGGCTTTTGTGCACCAGGTATTTGGTCAGTGCATGGGATTGGGTTGCGCCCTTAGCTAGCCTACTAGCCAATTCTAATGAAGCGTCGAACAGTTCGTCGTCCGGGAACAGCTTGCTGGCGATGCCCAAGCGGTAGGCCTCAGGGCCATCTATGCGGTCTCCAGTGTATTGAAGCAACAGTGTGTTGCTCATGCCGATCAACCGGGGCAACTGCCAACAGCTTCCGTCTCCTGGAATCAAGCCCATCCGGGCAAAGGCTTCAGAGAATACTGCCTTTTCAGATGTAAATCTAATATCACAGGCCAGAGCTACGCCCATTCCCACGCCGTACGCGTGGCCGTTAACTGCGGCGATGGACGGCTTTTGCAGCTTGTGTAGCCGCAGAGGAATTCGGCTAGCCTGGCCGCCCAAGGCCACTTTCTGACCTCTGGACGCGTATTGGCTCTCCATCTTGCCCCAAGGCAGTGGATCAACTGCTTCATCTACTGAACCGGCTTCACGGTCTTGAATGCGCTGACTAAACCCGCGAACGTTTGCGCCGGAGCAGAAAGATGGCTCCGTTCCAGTGAGGAGCAACACTCTGGCTGTGGGGTCATCTTCAAAGAGATCTAGGCATTCCATAATCTCGTCAGCCATTTTGGGGCCAAGGGCGTTTCTGGTGGGAGGGTCGTCCATTGTCATGATTAGCACGCCTTCCCGGTTCTCTGTCTTTATAAATTCGTAGGCCATGAGCAATCACCTGCTTATTCAAATACGTTTGTTAGATTACGCCCAACGGAGCTAATCCGTAGCGTTTATCGGCCCGGTGGCACGGGTGCCGTACGACGGCTATAATTCTCGTAGTATCAGGGTGAAATAAGCCCCTAATCACAGGCACCGGGCGGGCCTCAGATTAGCATAGGCGCCCGTACGAGACAATAATGCAGCAACCGCTGTTCAGATAGTAAACAAGCAATTCTAGTCATTTAATCGATTCATATATTAATGAGGTAACGTCATGGCACAAGGATCAATCACAAACTTGCACATCGCTCGGGTCAAGGGAACTCCATCTGATCCGGTCCAAGAAGCCAATGCAATCTCTGGCTTGGGGCTGGAGGGAGACCGCAGCGCCTATGACGGTAACCTACGTCAGGTGCTGCTAGTCGACAAAAAGATTCTGGACGACGCGGGACTTAATCCCGGCCAGATAAAAGAGAACATCACAATTTCCGGGTTGGACTTATCCGACGCCAAAATCGGACAAGTTCTTTCAATCGGAGACGCCGTTACTCTTGAGGTTGTGGGCGACTGCGAAGCCTGTGGCAAGATGGACGCGATTCGAATGGGCCTGAAGGATTCTCTGGACGGGAAACGCGGAACCCTTGCCAAGGTCTTGAACGGCGGAGCCATCAAGATTGGGGACACAATCAGCGTCGCCTAAAAAGCATCCCTACAATCGCAAAACAAAAGCCCCGCCCTTCTACATAGAGGGACGGGGCTTTTATGTTCTTTCATGCCAGACCTGATTAAGTGGGCGATTGTTCAACGGATGTTCCCGTCTGCTTTAACTGGCATCGCGAAAGCTGAACCCAATCCTGCCCGCATGCGAACAGCAGGGTTTTGGACACCACTGAACCCGAGGTTAACCAGGATCACAGACGAAGGCTGGTAAGACTCCAAGGAAATCAATGCCGGGCTTGGCTCCAGCAGGTCCACTGGGCCATTGACCTGATTCCGCCCTCATAATGAATCGACTTCTATATTACGTTCATTTCAGTCTGGTCTCCGGAGGGATACACTGTCCGTCTCGCCAAGCCGGCCCAACACCTCCAGCAAGCGATTAAGTTTATGAACCATGCCCATCTACTGGGTAAAAATATCGGAACAGGGATTATTCTTAGTTAGAAAAAGAACCTATTCGTTTTTAATTAGTAAGCTCGATAGCTAAGATGGTCACCAATACTTATAAACTACCCAAGTTTATTCAAAATATTACTAATTTCGGACCTTAATGACACCATCAGTAGAAACGATAATCATCGGCGGCGGAGTTATCGGCTGTTCTATAGCTTTTAATCTGGCTGCCAAAGGTATGAGCGGAGTGGTTCTGCTGGAGCAGGGCGTGCTGGGCTCTGGCGCTACCGGGCGTTCCACCGCCACTGTCCACACCCACTACTCAACTGAAGTCTTGGCGCACCTGGCCTGGCAGGGCTTGCAGATATTTCGGAGCTTTGACGATATCGTCGGTGTGGGCGCCGCACGAGGGCAGTGCGGCTTTACTGAGACCGGGCATTTGGTGTTTGCTGGTAGAGACAGAAACACCCAAATCAAACATAGCGTTACGCTCCAGCAGCAGATTGGAGCCAGAGTCAACATCATCAACCAGCTTGAAGCGGCGAAGATTGCCCCAGGGTTCCAATTCGACGACTGCGAAGCCATTGCGTACGAGCCGCTCTCAGGCTACGCCGACGCTTCTGGAACCACTCTGGCCTTCGCCTCGCGGGCGCGCCAATTGGGCATTAGGACAGAGCTGATGACCACCGCCACCGGCTTGGAGACCAATCAAGGGAAAATTAGTGCCGTATTGACCAACCGGGGACGCATCAGAGCTGACCGAGTGGTTATTGCCGCTGGGGCCTGGAGCAGGAAATTTCTCTTGCCGTACGGAATCGAACTGCCATTGCAGGTGTCACGGCATGAGGTGGCTTCTTTTGATAGACCAGGGAGGCCGTTTGGCGAAATGCCATCCGGTACGTCCAATAGACTCCCAGCGGTCAGCGACTTGATCAACCAGACCTGCTTTCGACCGGAAGGAGACAACCAGGTATTGGTTGGTAGCGCAGAGCCTCAAGATTCACAAGAACCTATCAGCGACCCGGCCATGTACGGCCACCGTCAGACACCAAGCTTCATTGAATCAGTCTGGCACCGTTTGATTAACCGAATGCCAATGATGGAAAACGCCAAATACAAAACCGGATTCGCCGGACTCTATACAGCCACACCAGACCGGCATCCAATCATGGACCGGCTGGATGGCTCCAACGGGATAGCCAGTGGGATAGAAAATCTGTTCCTGTGCACCGGGTTCAGCGGTCACGGTCTAACCCTTGCGCCTGCGGCTGGCAGAGCCATGGCGGCATTGATCCTAAACCACGACTCTTCTTTTATAGAGCCTCCGGTAGACATCTCCCAGTTGAGACTTTCTAGGTTTCTACCCGGAGCGGATGCAGACCGTATTCTCCCGCTCAGTGAAGAGAACGATGTCATTATCTAAATCCGGTTTATTCCGTAATCATAATAGCCAACCACGGCGGAGAATAAGCCAGGTGTTGTTGATATTATCCGCTATTCTGATTCTTAGCCTTGCCGCCTGCCTGGGTCTGAGCGACTCCGATAGACGGTACAACAGCGGCGTGAAGCTACTTGAAGAAGGAATGTACCAGGAAGCCATCGCCGAGTTTGACTTGTCTATTTTCACCAACGTTTCCTACGCCACGACATACCACAACCGTGCCCTGTCTGAAGAACAACTCGGCAGGCTTGCCTCGGCATTGAAGGACTACACAAAGGCGATAGAGCTAGACCCCAGCATAGCCGTTGCCTACGCGGCCCGCGGCGGCGTCCGAATTAAACTTGGCGACTTGCAGAACGCCCTACTGGACTTGAATCAATCGGTAGAGTTGGAAGACGGGTCGCCTTCAACGCAAACTCAACTGGGCCTGGTGCTTTTGGCTTTGGTCCAACCCGAAATCGCGCTTACCAGCCTGAACCGGGCCATAGAATTGGACCCGGCGAGCGCATCGGCCTACGTTAACCGTGGAGTGGTGCTCGTCTCCGAGGGAGAGCTGACCCTGGCGGTGGACGATTATACCCAAGCGATCAACGCTAACCCCACATCTTTGAACGCTTAAATCAATCGCGGGTCTGCCTATGAAAGCTTGAACCTATTGGATAAGGCTATCTCTGATTTCAGTAATGCCCTTCATTTGGCCCCCAACTCTGCCGTATTACACTCCAGCCGAGCTGCCTCATACCACGCCCAGGGTCAGTTGCAAAAAAGCACTGGCAGACTATACCAAATCAACCTCATTAGACCCTACATTGGTGCCCGCCTGGTACAACAGAGGCGTTCTCCATGAGGACTTGGGCGAGCTTGAGAAAGCGGTTATTGACTACGGTCAGGCACTATTGTTTGACCCAAACAATATCAACGCCCTAATCAACCGGGCGCTGGTCTACTCGACCTTGGGGCAGTACGAGCCGGCCATCTCGGACATGGACCTGGTCGTTGGCGTTGCCCCCATCTACATCAGGGCGTCAGCCCACGCCGAACTGGGTATGGCAGCCAAATATCTGGCCGACTTGAATTTCGCTGTATCCCTTGGCATTGACCGTGCCGCCGCAGAATTAAATATCGGTGCTATCGCCTCTTCCCCCTAGGCATATAATCCGCGGTACAGTTTTGATGCGCTAGACCAGACTAATTTGGCTCTGCCGGGGAAAGGTTCGCGCATCTACTACCAACGGGGTCTGCTGCTCATTGCAATGGGACAATCAGAATCGGCAGCCATCGACTTCAACACCGCCATCGACACCAACCCCCACTATATAGAAGCCTAAGTCAATCGCAGTATCGTTCACACCTTTGTCGGTCAGTATGATGACTCCCAGTCTCGAAAATCGTATTGCGGAACTCAGGGACCAAACGGAATAACGCCCACCCTGATTTACCCGGACACAGCCATATATATACCGATTTAACCCCTGAGGATATTCGTGATATTGCAGTTGCTAGCCAAGCTATTTCGCCACGCGGTACCTGGTTCAGTTGCCAGCACCAACGCTAAAAAGGTCTATTAGTCTGAAGTCCAGATACAGCGTCAAGGCCAGTTGGATGAAGCCGTAGAACGCTACACTGAAGCCATCAACCTGGATTCCTCCTTGGTTCAGGCGTACAGTAACCGGGGCCTGGCCTATACCAATCTGTCCAAGTTCAGCGAGGCGGTGAAGGACTTAAATGAGGCCATCCGTCTCAGCCCCAACTTCGCCGATGCCCACAGCAGTAGAGGGTTTGCCCACCGGGCCGCCGGTCAACTAAACCGGGCACTAAGCGGTTTTGACCAGGCCATTCGTATCGACGGAAATTTTTCAGTAGCCTATAACAACCGCACCGACATCCACATGGAGATGAAACACCCGAACCTGGCGATACCAGACCTGGACCTGGCCATCAAACTTGACCCCGGGTTTGCCGTTGCCTTTGCCAACCGGGCATTTGCCTGGACTATGCTAAAAGACAACTCCAAAGCCAACCGAGACGTTGAATTGAAGGTTAGACTGGGTGTGGACCGTGCGCTGCTGGAAGAAAAACTAGCGAAATATAAAGAACGAATCCGGTAGCGTAGTAAATACTGCACAACTCGCTACAATAGCAAAAATTTAACTGAATCGAATGAGGCTGTAGAAATGCCCCGGTATTCTATTAACGACCAACGCTTCAACCAAACACTTCAAGAACTTGGCCGCCTGGGTGAAAGCCCCACTGGCATGGATCGCGTGGCCTACTCCCCGGAAGACATCCTAGGGCGCGATTATGCGATCAAGCTGATGCAGGAAGCCGGCCTTGATACACGCATCGACACCGCCGGCAATATCATTGGCCGCTTAGCAGGAACCGAAGACAGTCTGCCAGCCATTGCGCTAGGCTCTCACACCGACACCGTCCCCAAGGGCGGCAAATATGACGGCGCTCTGGGCGTCATGGCTGCCATTGAGGTGATTCGCACCCTAAAAGATCAAGGCCACACAACCAAGCATCCCTTAGAGGTAATCAATTTCACCAACGAGGAGGGCACCCGCTTCCACCGTTGGCTGGTGGGTAGCCGTTCCATGTGCGGGCTGTTGGAACAAGATGACCTGGACGCCGTTGATGACGACGGCTTTGGCCTTGGCCCCTGCCTGGCCGACATCGGCGGGGACATCTCACGCATCGAAGAAGCCAAACGCAGCACCGGGGAATTGGCCGCCTATCTTGAGCTTCATATTGAACAAGGACCGTATCTGCACAAGTCTGGCAACCCCATTGGTGTGGTCACCGGCATCACCGGTCGCGCCGTGTTTGAAGTGGAGATTGAGGGCAAGGCCAACCACGCCGGCACCACACCCATGGAAACCCGACGCGACGCCTTGGTCAGCGCCTCCAAACTGGTTTTGGCCATCCAGAAGATGGCTGCAGAACAGGAGATCTGCCGGGTATCAACCGTTGGCTCCATCAAGGCCGTGCCCAACGCGGTAAATGTTATACCGGGCAGTGCCACCATTGGCCTGGAATTTCGGGACACCGACATGACTGCCCTGGCCGCCGCGGAGCATGAATTGCGCCGAATAACCGACGAAGCCATCATAAATGAAGAAGTGGCCATCGACGTCCAGCGCCACCGATTCACGTCCGCCGTGCCAATTTCAGCAGATATGCAAGCCATGGTTGCGGAGGCGGCTGAGAACTGCGGCATGGCCTGGGAGCCACTCGCCAGTGGCGCCGGACATGACGCCCAGGCAGTGGCCAACATTGCTCCCGTTGCCATGATTTTTGTGCCCAGTGTTGATGGCATCAGCCACTCGCCGGAAGAATATTCAACACCGCAAGACTGCGCCAACGGCGCCCAGGTATTATTGGAATTACTACTGTTGGCCGATGACCGCTTCTAGCCACTCGCCTGCAAACGACATCGGCCCGCACTTTACCCCTGCTCTTTACTAAATGAGGAAATTAGATGAAGCTATCCGGCTCCTATGAATTCAACGCCGCACCGGAAAAGGTGTGGCAAACGCTGACCAACCCAGACTCTCTAATTGCCTGCATACCAGGCTGCGAAAAAATGGAATCCCTGGGCAATGACGAATATGCCACTACCGTAAGTATTTCCATGGGACCAATTCGCAGCAAATTTGATGCCAGCGTTAAGATGGTTGATATGAAGCCCTTTGAGTCCTACAGCCTCATTATCGAGGGCAAAGGCTCGTCTGGTTTCGTCCGCGGAGAGTCCCACGTCAAACTGACCGATAACGGCGGCAAAACTACGGTGGACGTGGAAACTGATTCCTCATCCGGCGGTATGTTGGCCAGGGTGGGTCAACGCATGATGGAGAGCTTTGCCAGGTCAATGATGGAAAAGTTTTTCAGCTGCCTGCAACAAACCCTAAAATAGTCAATTTCAACACCGCATAACCACACCACCGTGAATGAACTGCTAGCTTGACTGCCAAGCAGAATCAGACTCACTGGTAGACAACAAATAAAGACTAAAAACTCTAATCGGAGGGAGCATGGAACGCCGCGTACCTACCAAAGCCGAAGTGCTGGCATACCTAAAAGAAGACCGAAACTGGGGCCGCTGGGGCGATGACGACCAGGTTGGTGCCATAAACATGGTCACCCCGGAAAAGCGCCTTGCCGCGGCTGCAACAATCAAATCGGGCCGGGCAGTTTCACTCAGTCGGGAATTTCCCAAGACCCCCGCGCCAAATAACCCAACACCTGCTCACCACTACATGAAAAAAGTGTTCCGTAACGAATCCGCTGGGTACTCAGCAGACTATTACGGGATCTCCTACCACGGAACCGCCACCACCCATCTGGACGCCCTCTGCCACGTCTGGGACGAGAATGGCATGTGGAACGGCCGCATCCACGATGACACAGTCACCATGGACGGCGCAGTATGGGGATCGGTTGAGCACTGGAAAGAGGGCATCATCACCCGGGGCGTTCTGCTCGATGTCCCCAAGTTTAGGGGTGTTCCCTACGTGACTATGGACACCCCAGTCCACGGTTGGGAACTGGAAGACATCGCCAAGGCCCAGGGTGTCACCATGGAACCGGGCGATGCGCTAATCGTCTACAGCGGTCGCGAAAAATGGAACGACGACGGCAACCCGCTCTGGGGCGGCGACCCCAACGAGCGCCCTGGGCTCCACGCTTCCTGCCTCAAGTTCATCCGTGAGTCAGACTGCTGTTTACTGGTCTGGGACATGATGGACTTCACCCCCAACGGGTACGATCTGGCCTGGTCGGTTCACGGGTCCATCTTTGCCTACGGCATCGGTCTGTTGGACAACGCACTGTTGCAGCCACTGGCCGAAGCCTGCGCCGAGGAAGGACGCTACGAGTTCATGCTCACCGTCAACCCATTGCGGGTGGTCGGTGGCACTGGATCGCCGGTAAACCCGGTGGCCATTCTCTAGTCAGACCAACTAAAATCGCACCAAACAGAAGAGCCAAAAGAAAAGGGCGGGGACAATCCCCGCCCTTTTCTTTTTATTCGCCGTGCTATTTGGCCTGTTGATCTAGATTCCAGTGATTTAGATGATAGAAGGCTCAACCACGCTGTCAGTGACGGTGCGATGGTTTGATGGCGTTGATCCGTTCAACTCCTGAACCCGCTTTCGCATCTGGTCCAAACGGCTAAAGTCGTTGATTCCAGAGATGATGGTAATCGCCGACAAATACTTGGTCCGGCGATCCGGGTAGTCGCCGTAACGGACCTTACCCACTGTTGTCATCTCTTCCAGTTTGGACCGGCCCACCGATATCGCCTGGGCGTACAGGTGCTCCGGTCTGCCGTGGACGATGAGCGACGCCGAACGCGCGCCCGACACGTCCGTTGGGAATGTGAGGGCCGATTTTCCGACGCTCCGCTCAATGATACTCTCCAGCTCGTGGGTGCCAGGCTCCATACCGCCGCGCCAGAACTGCGACTTGATCCTAATCTCTTCAGAGCAATGACCGATGGTCGACACATCGCCAATTAGGCCCATGGTCGCCTTGACCTCAGATGAGCTGAATACCTCCTGGGGAGGCGGCCGCATCTCTCCGGCAGTGAGGATTGTGGTCAGCGTCTGGGCCAGGTTTTCGTTGACCCGCTGGAACATGCCTTCAACCGACTCTCGGGTGACGTTGGGCTGTTCGTATTGGCCATTATCCACCAACAGGATGTTGTTGAAATAATGGCTCCATAGCTCGAAGCTTTTAACGGTGTTGGAGAGGTTTAGAGCCTCTTTTTCGTTGGGCATTCCGTTCACGGAAGGCAACACGCCGATGCCGTAAACCGGGATGTGTTTGTAGACCTTTTTCAGCTCGTTGGCCAGGACAAAGCTGCCGCCGGCGCCCGAGCCACCGCCCAGACCCGCAGAGATCCAAATCACCTCTGGGTCGCGTTTCCGCACCATTGTGTCGATTGAGTCCATCATCTGCGCCAAGGATTTCTCGGCGATGCTGGCTCCCAAGTCAATGTCAGAACCAACCCCGCGTCCTCTCAAGGCGTATTTCCCGATCAGGACCTTTTCTCGGATATTCCCTAAGCCGGAAAGGTCTGCCTCTTCAGTGTTGATGGCTATGCCGCTGTAAAAACGGCGGTTCATTCCCATCAGGGCGTTGGTTATCTTGCCACCTGCCTGTCCAAAACCGATCCAAAGTACTCTCATCTTTCCCTACCTCCTGCGTCGACCACCAGCCAGAGCTGAATAACTCAGCTAGATAAATAATTGCTGACCAGGCCGCACATCTCCCATAAAATATCTTGGCCGGATACCCCAGCCGAATATTTCTCCCGTAAATCCGTTATATCGGGCGCTACACCGGGCGTTACGCCAGGTCTCTAGGTCTACCTGGCTATAATTAAAGAACCATCCCAGAACCTAAGCCTGCCGATTTAGTAATCTCTGGCGGCGTTGATAATGGAGTTCGTAAACTCTTTTCCTTCATGGCATATCTGGCATTCCCCCCAACTTATAGGGCCCTGCGCCGACTCTATGACCCAGTGGTGCCGGCAAGTTGGCTCGGCCTTTTCTTCGACCACTTCAAGAACTGCACCGTCAAGCGTTTCAGCCGTCAATAGATCCTTTTCAATCACCATGACTAACCTCCAGGGCGGGGGGCGAACCTCACGCTAAAGTTAAGGGCCAAGCACGGCCCAAATCATATGAGCTGCGGCTTTCCGGCTACCATTTCAAAAAACGTTCCAACATCAGATTTCAGCCTGAGCCTGGCCTGAGTTATCGACGGCTGTTGGGACTAATTCTTTTCCACCACATCACATTCTTTGACATTACTTACTGGATGCATTTATGTCAATAGAATTTAAAACTAATTTAAGTTATTTTTTATATTATAACTAAATATTGAGCGTGGTTAGTTGATAAAGTCACAAGAAATATAGACCGCCAGCGGTTACCGCCGGTCTATTGAATCTTGGGTTTTTATACTTTTTACAGGTTTTTTCTAAACTGCTGCTGTGGCAGATTTCATTTTGGCTTCTTCTTCCCTGAGAGCCGGCATCACATTCTTTCTGAATTGGCGGTGCCGGTGGTGGTCAAAGACGAGACCGCGGCAGTAATCAATGTGGACGGCATGGAGCCAAACATCTTTGACGGGAGCGACGTTAAAACCCTGGCTGACCAGTTGTCGGTGGCCCTGGAAAACATCAACCTTCTTTTTCAGCAGCAAGACCAGTCACAGCGGCTGGCAGTGGCTGATGAAAGAGACCGTATCGGCCGTGATCTGCACGACGGCGTGATTCGGTCCATGTACTCAGTGGGCCTAACACTGGAGGACATTTCCGCCCGGTCAGACCAAGAACCAAACAGCGTAAAACCGCGAATAGAGGAAGTGGTTGATGACCTGAACCGGGTCATTGGCGACATACGCCGTTACATCATGGACCTGAGACCCACGGAGCTACAGGGCAGACGCCTGTAAGAAGCTCTGGCTTCCCTGGTGGGTTACTTGGAAGACCGCGCCGCCGTATCTGTAATAGTGGATCTGAATCTGAATCTTGACCCATGATTGCTGCCAGGGCGGTATTTCGTCAATATCTGGCACATAATTCAGGAATCTTTCTCCAATATCGAGAAGTACTCCCAGGGCTGCGCAAACAATGTCTCCGTAGCCCTGGGAGTGCCCGGTGACGATATCTCCTTGACCATCACCGATTACGGCGACGGCTTTGAACTGGAAACTGCCGAGTTGGGCCGCGGCTACCGCCTGCCCAACATCAAAGACTGGGCAAAACGGCTGGGCGGCATCCTTCATATAGATAGCGCTCCCGGCGGCGGAACCAAGTTGGACATAAAAGTCCCGGTTCCGGTTCCCGCAACCAGATCGCCACTGGTGTAACCTATAATCGCCCGCAGGTACTGGTCAGCACGCGGTCCGTTTTATGGATTCGAGTAACAGGGGACCAAGGTCACAGGCTAACGGCGCACTGAGGTGAACTAGATGGCAGCCAATGAAAAACTCAAGATACTGATCGTCGATGACCACGACATCGTTCGCAAGGGACTGGCCATGCTGATCTCCCGTCAAGAAGACCTTTCAGTTGTGGCTGAAGCGGGCACCGTTGCCGAGGCCGTGGAAAAGGCCCGCGAGTCGGTACCAGACGTGGTGGTGATGGACATTCGCCTGCCCGACGGCTCCGGGATTGAAGCCTGCCGCGAAATCCGAGACGAGAACTCCGACGTCAAAGTTCTGATGCTCACCTCATACAGCGACGAAGAAGCAGTGATGGGCTCCATAATGGCCGGAGCGTCAGGTTATCTTCTCAAAAAGATTCGCTCCCAGGAGATTGTGGACGCCATCCGCCGTGTTGGTTCCGGCCAGTCTCTGCTGGACCCAACCGTCACCGCCAGCGTGCTGGAACGGGTGCGGCGAGGCAAAGAAGTAGACGTTCTCGCCCAACTGACTGACCAGGAGAAGAAAATTCTGGAACTGATAGCGGACGGCCAGACCAACCGTGAGATCGCCGGCCATATTAACCTCAGTGACAAGACCGTAAAAAACTACGTAAGCAACATCCTGGGCAAACTAGAGGTCTCCCGCCGTTCCCAGGCAGCAGCGTTCCTGGCTGAACGCCGTGGCCGCCGAGAATACAACTCTTAAACTATAAACAGGTATTCCAGGCGCAGATTTAGTCGGTATTAGCTAAGGGCCGGTTGGTAAACTAACCGGCCCTTTTTTAGGCCCAACCGGCCTACTAGACGGATTACCTTCGGCACTCACTGCGTTATCTTGTTCGGTCGTATTGTGAATTTAGTCGCAGTGCATCCCTTGAAAACTTGCCGTGGCAACTCGCCTTATTTCCGCAGCGCAAAAGCTAATATGACTATCCGAATATTTCTAATAGACGAACACCGTCCCACCAGAGAAATCCTGGCCCGACGCCTGGCATCCATGCCCGGCCTGGACGTTGTAGGTTCCACCTGCGACGGTGAAGACGGGATTCGTGAGATTGCCGATTTGAGTCCGGATGTTGTGCTGATAGAGACCCAGATGAAGCGGGCAGATGGCGTAGACATCTGTCGGCGAGCACTGGCAGCAGAGGGCCAAACTACCGTGGCCGTGCTCACGTTTTACCTGGATCCAGACGAACGCCGTATGGCCTACCAAGCGGGAGTGGACGGCTATCTGCTGAAGGACGTGGGCACCAGCAACCTGGCCAACTGGATTAAATCGGCCGTCCAGCAAGATTCATAGGACGCCGAATCAAACGATTCTTAAAAAATACAAACCTAGATTCAAATATTCAGCATTGTTCAACACTGGGCAATCCTTCAATTGGCCAGCACAATTCGCTTGGCCTAAAAAAAGCTAACGTGGCCCTTGAAATTCATGAACTAAATCGTCAAGCTTATTGGGTTAATGCCACACCCTGGGAATGGGATATTGGTCGGCCCCCCGACCTTCAGAAACCCCAAAGGCCTAAAGGGATTAGGGCACAGACATTCTGCAAAGATTGGGAGGACTCCATGAATAAGATAGAAGCGATCATCAGACCGGAGAAATTGAACGACGTTAAAGAGGCCTTGGTTGCGGTTGGCCTAGTTGGGCTAAACGTGGTTAACGTAACCGGCCGTGGCGCACAGCGCGGAGTTATCGCCGGCGGCTCACGCGGCGTTGGTCGGTATGAGATAGACATGTTGCCCAAAGTGAAACTTGAGTTGGTAGTCCATGACGACTCTACCCAAACAGCCATCGACACCATCATTGAACATGCCCGCACCGGCAACATAGGCGACGGCAAGATATTTATCTATCCGGTGACCAATGCCATCAAGGTCAGGACCGGCGAACAGGGAGACGAGACCTTGTAGCTCTCCCTCAACGGAGCAGGATTCTGGGGTTTCCGCAAAGTTATTTCGCAGGCAGCTACAGCGTAATTGCCAGACCGTAAAATCAAGTATCAAGGGGTGAAGCACATTAGAGGCCTACCAAACGCCCAGTCATAGCCAAAGGACATCATGCTGCACGACGGAGACAAAGTTTCGGTCCGTCCTCTTGAACCCGATGACAAGGTCCGGCTTCTGGAATTTTTTGAGCGCATTCCGGAAGAGGAGCGTTATTACCTAAAAGAAAACGTTTCCTCCGTCAAGATCATCCACGGTTGGATTACGAACATGGACTTTGCCAAGGTCATCCCCATAGTGGCCGTGTCTGGCAAAGCCATAGTGGCCGACGCAACTCTGCACCTAAACCGCACTCCCGCACGCAGCCATTTGGGCGAAGTTAGAGTGGTGGTGGAACCTGCCAACCGTGAGGTGGGCTTGGTCAGGCGCTTGATCCGAGAAATCTTAGACATTGCCGCCAACCTTGGCCTGACCAAGGTCGTATTTGAGCTGGTGGCCCAGCGAGAGAAAGAAGCGGTCTGTGCCGCAGAACGCGTTGGATTCAAAGAAGTAGCCACCAAAGAAATAGCCACCCTGGAAGACCGGATCAAAGACTTCTGTGGTAACTAACAAGACGTGATCATGCTGGAGATACCGGTTACCAACCGAGAACGGTGGTGGAGCCGCCAATAGCTGTGGTCTGCTGCTCTGATTGACGACGCGGCCAACCGATTGGCAGAACTAGTCGGTGTTGCCCATGAAGAGGAACATACCGAAAACGGAAGCCATGCCCACTAGGACCTGACTCATACGTAATAAGCACACAACTGAAATCTAAATGTTACGCACAGGTAACCGCATCTCGTTTATCGTGGTTTCAACGCAGGGACAACAATATCGGTTAAGCAAAATTCGGTAAGAACTAAGCCCTTGCCGTAGTGTCTGCATTGGTTCAACCGATTAAACAACGACGAGATGACCGAGGTGGTAAAACCATGTTCTGGCTAAAAAGCTGCCCCAAGTGTAACGGTGACCTGAATGATCATCATGACAATTACGGGAATTATGTCAGTTGCTTCCAGTGCGGTCATTACCTGACATCCGACGAAGAATACGATGTAAAACGTCAAATCTCAATTATCCCGGACCGCGTTCTGCCAAAAAGCAGGACCGCCAGAAAACTCACACAGGTTTCGGCCTAGCGCTAGGCAACGATCGTCCAACAAGCAAAAGCTGGGCGGCCCATGGGCAACGGGTCTGCGGTCAACTAAACGATTGGGGAGTCCAAGATTCCTCCGAGTCTGTCTCCCAGTCCGTCTCCAATCGTGCCAACACCGGGCTCCTTCATCGTTTGCCGGGTTCGCCCGTTTTCCCGCAAATGCACATCCACCTCTCAACGGCAAAATCCTCTGCCTCCGCTGTTCACTCCGAACCTCACCTTGCTCTTTCACAAGTGCCGTCTTACAATTGTCCCCAATCCTATTCAACTGCTAATTAGGGGGTCTTCCGTCCATGCCCGCACTTAATCATCCACTAGAAAATGTCCGCGTAATCGACCTTGGCCGACACCAAGCCGGTCCGCGTTGCGCGCAAGTTTT
>Ga0209501_10003523_pt1 | contig 15608 bp, 6 predicted proteins | sample ArcticOcean_MG_C_4_FD_187434 | JGI IMG/M metagenome (GOLD analysis project Ga0209501, IMG submission 187434) | Marine microbial communities from western Arctic Ocean - ArcticOcean_MG_CB4_134 (SPAdes) (version 2) | ecosystem: Environmental > Aquatic > Marine > Oceanic | place: Arctic Ocean...
GCAATTAATGAACACATACGGCCGCTTCATCCCACTCTTATGATGGCGTACTTCAGCATGCAAACTTGTACCACTCCAGCGAGTCTCTGCTGCCTCGACAACCTGTCGAGCTGACTCTTCAGCGTATTCTGCTTTAATCTTCATTCCCACATTATACACCTCCTTGTTCACTGATCACCAACGATAATTGGAGCATCATCATCTCTAGTCGTACTTGGCGTTGTACCAATCCTCATGATTTTCTTACGTAAGTGTTGGAAGCCGTCAATCAAAGCTTCTGGGCGAGGCGGGCAACCTGGAATGTAAACGTCAACGGGAATGATAGTGTCTACACCTTCAAGAATGTTGTAGGATTGATAATACGGCCCTCCGGAAATTGCACACTCACCCATCGCAATACACCACTTTGGTTCGGGCATCTGTTCCCACAACCGGACAATTGGGTCAGCAAATTTCTTGGAAATCGGTCCATTCACAATAAGTACATCACATTGACGAGGAGAAGAACGGAAGAATACACCAAATCGTTCCGCGTCAAATCTTGAACCACCAGCAGCAGCCATCTCTAATGCGCAGCATTTGATTCCTAGATGGAGGGGGAACAATGACTTTCTTTGCCCCCAGTTGAAGAAACGCCCACCTAGAACGCTGATGAATTTCTTGAGGCGACTTGCCTCTAATCCAGCACTGGCGCTATCCCCAACTGTGTCAATTAGCGCTTGGCTGTTGAATACTGAGTAACTCTGTTCTTCATCTGTCATTCGCTCACCTCAAATGTAAATCCTTCCTCGTTTTCGGAATGCATACCACACCCCAAGCGACATCAATACTAGGAAAATGCCGACTGTGACTAAACCACTCAGTGCCAACTCAATTGTGTCAGGTGAATTTGGCTGTGCATTGATGGATAATAATCCACCAAATGCTAAGAACATAAAAGCAATATCAAACACTAAGAAAATGATTGCATACCAGTAATACTGGAAATGGAAATCTATCATCGCATCACCAATTGGATTCGAACCACACTCGTAAGTTGAGTCACCTCGGGAATATAGTGTATGGTCTGATTCAAGTCCCTCTAAAAGTATTGAACTTAGCTTGTTTGGATTGCTTGGGTCAGGTGTTGGTCGAAGAAATCTTGAAGTCAAAAATGCCCCAAATGGAAATCCGAAACCAACTATCGTCATTATCGCAAGTCCGAGGTAAGCACCGGGTACACTTTCAACTACCAACTATGCCACACACCCTCGAACCACTGTTCGTTGTTTTTCCGACTTGCATGGACCCCATAAGCATAACCAAAGTTCGGAGAGCCCCGTAGGGGCTTTAACCAAGTAAAATCAATGAATATGATGGGCTGTATAATTCTATTATACTGCCAACTAACATCGTTCACTCAGGGCTAAAATGGGCAATTATTCCACTGAATTATTCAATTCTACGAGCCCGTATTGACGATATAATTGCGCCAACAACCAACAATCCAAGGAATGCTAGACCAATCACTTGGAAGTTGCCGCCGCTACCAAATAATCCAGTTGGTGGCGAGGCTGTAACAGAGAGGTCAATTGGCTGAGCAGATACGGGCGAAGATGCTGGTACTGCGGTCAAAGTAAACTCAAATGTATCGGGTTGCATGAGATTAGTTGGAGGCTTAACAATCACCTCTACAGCCTTGGTTTCACCTGGCTCAAGCAAAATCTCTTCTTCGGTGATTTCAATAGCCCATCCCCGTACGGGATTACTGCTCAGTAAATGGATAGTTTCCTCTATATTACCACCATTAGTGATGTTGACAGAAATTCGAGCAATTTCACCATAAACTATTGATGAAGCAACATCTCCATCAACCTCAAAGGCAATCTCATGATTAGTCCTAATTGAAAGCGAAATTTTGACCGTTGACAAATCGGCAGCGTTGCGGCTTGAAGATGCTGAAACTTTAATCAATCCTGTAACACCATTTGCAACGCCATCTTCTACTTTGATGACAAGGCGCAAAAGAACAGATTCATCCTTCTCCAACTCTATGTTGCCATTTACAACGGTTCCGTTGTCATAGTATACATCAATAGAGGTTTCAGAATCCATTCCAGTTACTGAAATAATCGCCTCTTCAGTGTAAGAAGAAGAACCCACATTAGTGACGATTACCCATACTTCCACCTCACCAAGTGGGGGCAATTCAACCTGCTGCATGTCGGGGATTTCTCCGGGTGACTGTAGTGCCATGCCCATGCGATAGATGTGGTTTGAAACAATAACTCTCAGTTCAAATCTCTCTTGTACTGTGCCATCGTTGACATTTTTAACCCGAATTTGAAAATTTTCAGATTCAAACTCATCCTCGCCGATAACAGTAATTTCTGCGAATACTGTTACTGAAGCCCCCGCTGATAATGAAACGCTGGTGATTTCTGAACCCAATGAATCTGAAAATCGACCGGGCCAATTGGGCGTATCACAAAGATTAGGATTTGATGATGGAGGCTGGTCGCAAACATTTAGCGAGAAGGAATCCTGAATATTTCCTGTGTTAGTAATGGTGACTGGGAAACGAGAGGTTTCGTCAGTCTTTCCAAATTGTTCAGTGGCTGGCATCTCAGCAATCATTGAGCGGTGTGCCGCTACTGTGACTGTGAGAATATCTGTTGCATAAGGCGAGCCATCCGAGGCGAGTAGAGTTACATCAAATGTCAGTTCATCAGTTGCCAAAGCATCTTCAGGTGCTGTAATATCAAGCAAAACACCTCCGTTTGAGCCAGAGGAATGTTGCCCTTCTAGAGCGATGGAACTTGAATCAAGTTGGGCCACCCATCCCGCTTGGATGCTCACACCAATGGTGAATGTCTCTTGTCCATTACCAAGGTTGTATGCAGTAACCACTACTGAACGAGTTGCACCCGGTTCAATATTGTCGATTCTTGAGGATTCTAACTGTATATTTCCGGCTCGTGATTGGCCCAATTCTACTTGGAATACTACACTACATTTCTGCGATGAACCGTCGAGGCCCATGATATTGAAATCAACTAAACTGCCCGATGGAAGTGAATCATCCGGTGTAACATCAAACTGGAAAGTTGACTGCCCATTACCATTGTTATAGGGGAGTAATTGAGTTGAACCGCCATCTACAGTTAGCCAAGTCTTCTGACTGTTCACAGAGAAACCAATTGTCCAATCGGTATTACCCTCATTGTAGAAAGTGGCTGAATAACTCTTGGTTTCACCAGGGTCAATTGAGACGCTTGAAACAGATAACGAAGCACTACACTCTTTCATCTCTGGGACCTCGAGGAATAATTTGATGAAATCAGACGACTGCTCTGGAGTTGCTGGCGTGGTAACCACACCCTTGAGATAGAAACAGTGGCTTCCGGCCTCGGTTCCTTCTGGGACTGTGACCTCTACAGTAACAACCTCGCTTTCACCACTGTCAATTGACACCACAGATGGGTCAACTGATGGGGATAGACCCGATTCACATGTTGAGTTACTCTCAAAAGATAGTTGGATTGTCTCATTTGTTTGGCCAGTGTTCTCAACATTTACCGTCCATGTTACTGGGTTATTTCCGTTGAAGGTGCGATCAGGATTTGCAGCACTCAAATCAACACCAGTAATCGCCCCGCCCGAACCATCACCTGCAGTTGTAGTAACAATCACATCACCATTTTCTGGCGCGTTCAGCGGAGCCGTGCCTGTTGCTGTCACCGTAGTCTCACAACTATCCTCGGCATTTTGAGTTAGAGCCACAGTAAGAGTTGCTGTTTCAGAACCCCCGCCTGATATCTGACCTGGAATCTGTTCAATTGTTGAAGTATATCCTGTGCAATCCTGTGCTTGGGTAGTAGTGAGTGAAACAGCCATATCCTCATCACCTGTGTTAGAGACAGTAATGGTGTAAGAACCATTTTCTCCGGGGTTAATTGTCAGAGCCATTGGACTTGATGAAACAGACACCCCAATACTCGCTGAAACCGTTGGCAGAACAGAGATGAACATCAGTGTAGTGAACAATATTGCCACGTACTGAGAGGTGCAACGGCTCGTACGCATGGTGGGCGTAGCCCACCCCTCCTTGATGAATATGCGGCTATTCTGAATATCAGTTGCATCGGCAGTCATTTCTCTTTACACCTTCACAAATTCAGACACATTAGCTTCACAATTTCGGCAATTAGACAGTTTGGAAATACCACATTCAGAATCACCTAAATGGTAGCGTGCTCCACATTTAGGACACGCTTGCCAGCCATTAGTTGGCAGAATATCTAGACATACCCAACATTTGTGGTTTGGGTCTGATTCTTGGTTTTGTTCTGGCTCTGATTCATCGTTAGGTGAAGCGATAACCTCGGCCGCCGTACTCACGCTATTATCTGAATCATCTTGAGAATCCGATTGACTTGATTCTTCTATCGGATCTGATTCAGTTTCCGGCTCAACTTTGGCCTCATCATCTGACTTTTCAAACGCATCCGCTGGAGGTGCTTGCACTGGCTGTGATTGAGGTGGTGGAGGTAGTGGGAAAGTTCCAACTTCACTTTGTTTGATGGAATTGTCAGATGCAGTAATATCTTCTACCTGTGAATATGTAGTTGCCATAGATGAGCCACTTGGAGGCGGAGGTAATTCTCCATTAATCCCGGGTGGGGGAAGTTTGGAGGCACCACTTGGAGGCGGAGGTAATTCGACTGCTCCTGAATTGGTAGGCGATTTTGGTGACTTTCCTGTATTCTTTCCTAATTTGAGGTTCGAAGATGTACCTTGTTTACGCATTGAAACAAGGACAAATCCACCTGCACAAATCAACAGCAACAATATCACAGCCCCAATAATCTGAATCGTTGAGCCGCCTGAACTGACTTCCCGATTTGGATCATCTGTTACATTTAAATCAACGCTATACGAAGAACCTGAAACATCATCTGCAGAAAGAAGAGAGACAACTACGGTTCCAAGACCCGGCTTATTTGCTATAACTTCAATTTTTAACGTACGGGCCTCGCCTGCTGATAATTCAACCATTTCACCGTTACTTACACTGACCTCCCAACCGTCTGGTCCAGTAACTCCAATCCGATGAGAAAGAAGGGCATTACCATCGTTGACAACATCAATTGAAAAAGCCGTTTTCACCCCTTCCACAATAGTTTCTGGCTCAACGTAATTTTCCCACATTACATTCTTCGTGGTTGCAGTTTTCAGAGTTACAGTATCTGATATTTGGATATCGTCTATTGTTAATTGCATAGTCACCGCTGGTTCACTTCCAGCATCAGTACTAGGTGGCATCACAATTAGACATTCAACACGTTCACCACTACTTGGTGCAACTTCAGGTATTGGATCACACATTCCAGTCCATGCACTTGATGGAAGTAACAATTGAGTTATTGGGGTCCAAGGTTGGGCTCCGCTATTTGTCACAAGCCAAACCAATCTGAAACCAGGCATACCTACGGCGTGGTCTCCCAGGCCATATATGCTCGAAGACCTAGTACCATCTGCTAAAATTATCTCATCAAAATTGATACTTGGCTGAGGTACTGATTGAACATCCAAATAGCCATCCCATTCAACCCGGAATCCTGAACTGTCGAACATTATCAATTGAATAGGGCCTGCCGCGGCTACTCCGTTTCCTTGCAAACCGATGACAAGGGATTTTGTTTCTGTCGGTTGTAAGGTCATGGTTGGAAGTTGATTAGAAACCGCCCAACCGCCGGGCAATTCAACCGTTGGACTTAGTGTGAGTTCAATATTTCCTTCATTCATTACTGTGAATCTAAGGTTTAATTGGCTATCTGGTCGTAAACTGCCAAAACTTGACTCGTTCAGTAAACTTGCATTTCGGTAGCCAGCGACAACGAAGTCAAAACCAAGGACCCACATTAAACTGTCATCAAGTTGTGAAACTGCGGTTAAAGAACCACTCAGAAGAGTACCAGCAGAGACCATGTGATCTGAAGGCGGGACTAGAGTTACACTCGAAATCTGAGTGCTAGATGTTGCGAGGTAACCAGATGACGCTGCTGGTGAGCCAGCAATTGAACCAAGTGAATCAAAACCAAGATGCCAGCCAAAAGGAGCATCTAGAGTCAAATCCCAGCCTTGAGGACCATTTCCTTCGTTATACATCGTCACATTAAATGAAGTATTTTCAACCGGAGACACTGCCATTTGGTTAAGATTGTCAAATCTGAATCCAGGCAAAATAGGAACATCTAATGTCAGTGTAATTGGATAATCAATGCCGTTATCAACATCTCTTCCAGTCACCGTAAATTGGTAAACCCCCGGCTCGGGTGGAGATGGATGTACCATCGTAAGCCCAACATCCACTGATTGTGAACCATTGAGAGAGAACGTTGTTTGGGAAAATGATTGGAACCAACTGTTGAATTGCTGGCTATCACTTTGACGAATTGGCTTTTCAACAGAAATTGTGGCATTGGTTGGTATCAATGCTGTATTTCTGATGGTTAGGTTCCATTGAGCAGTACTGCTTGTAGAATCTCTAACTCTTTCAATCACGCTTTGCGTAGTAACGCGAACCCCCGGCTCAGTAACACCAACGGTCACGAGAAAGACATTATTCCCCTCATCCAACTCATCAAAAGCATCTGTTGGGTCTACTTCAATGATGATGTCGTTATCTCCATTGGAAACTGGGGTCCATTGCCAATTCAAACCCTTCACTTCACCAGGTCCTAGACTAATGGTTTGGGTGCCCAACATCTGACCACCTGCGTTAGCACGCACCTGTAAATCATCCATCACACGGCTCCCCATATTGGAAACTTGAATTGTGAAAGTCACTTCTTCATTGACTTGTGGTATTGGGTCAGAAAGTGAAAATGACTGGGCTACAAACGCTGCATCGGGTGACAAATCGTCAACTCCAGCGCCACGGATTGCTAAAGCGTAGGTCTGCTCGGATTTTTGCCCACCGTGACGAACATCTGAGACTCTTACTGTCCAAACGCCCTTCTGGGCTTGGTCAATCAAAACTACCTCGACATTGTTGACATCGTCAGCAGTCCCACCAGATATTGAGCGCCCATTTTCAAAGACATTCCCAAGATATGTGGTTGTGCCATCCGGTGCTGTGACTAGCAAATCCAAATCATTCTGCAACTGGTCAGTTGCCCAAGTACTGCCACGATAATCAGACCATGAAAGGACTATTTTCAGTTGTTGCCAACCATGTGTGAGGTTAAATGAGTAATCTCGGCTGTTGCCACTTCGCAAAAAATTACGGTCATCAACCCAAACTCCAGTATCACCAATAGTTGCTAATGAGCGCTGTAAATTGACCCGCCCCCAACCTTCGTCGTTGTTTGGAATATCTCGGGTACCCATATCCTCTGCGCCTAGAATAAGTAATGACTTCACCAAAGCACCCTGAGGTTCGGGTCGTAGTGCAACTTCCATCAGATACTCACGAATGAGGGCTGATGCCCCTGCTGCATTTGGAGCAGCCATTGATGTCCCTGAATATTCCAAATACCATTGACTCTGCCAACTTGAGCCAGCAATATCAGTTGCATCTTGAGAGCGGCACGAGCGTACCCATGCGCCAGGTGCCGTCACATCTGGCTTAATGCGGCCATCTTCAGTTGGCCCACGGCTACTACTACTTGCCAATGTATCAGGAGCGCCGCCACCTCGGTTGTGATGATTACCTACTGCAATCTGATTTTTTGCGGTTGCAGGTGGAGTTATCGTACCGACCCCATTACCATCATTACCTGCTGAAAACAACACCGCCATCCCATCATAGGACCAATATTGGTCGTAATGATTAGTCCGGTCATCTACATCAGCACTATCAGTTGTATATTTACCAAAATTATTTTGAGAACCCCATGAATTAGTGTGTATATTTGCGCCACTATTGTACGCCGCATTTAGTAGATAATTCATGCTCGGCGAGTAGAACTGCCCATCACTATCTCTTTCCATCGCTTGGAAATAGAGATTAGCCTCAGGAGCAACACCAGAATACCCTCCTCTGCTCCCATCACCAAGAACTGTGCAAGAAACGTGAGTGCCATGGCCAGAATGTGTGTCTTCGGTAGACGAGTCACCGCTTACAACGGAAACTACCGCGTTAATTCTACCATTCATATCACCATGGTCCTGGTCAAGCCCAGAATCTGCAACTGCAATAATTTGACCACTGCCATTGAGAGTTGTTCCAAACGCAGAAACAACTGATGACACTTTCATGTGACTTTTTGCTTCAGAATTGTGCAATTCAAAAACTGGTGGAATTCTTAACCAGGAAATTGCTGGATTTGCGGCAATTACTGGTATGTCCTTTGCATTTACCCAGCCTTCGTAACGACCAACATCAAGATTTGATTCAACAATCATTTCTGATTCCGCTACCTCGCTAACACTCCACTGCCACTCAGCAAGTTCAATGCCATCAAGAAGTGAACCATCTATATTTGAGCGCCAGCCTTCAATACGAATATATTCGCTGCCATTGATTGAATTATCTAACAAATCATCTGAGACAAACATAGCTAGAGGGACTGGGTGCAATGCTACGACTGAAGGCAGTGCTTTTACTGCTTGAAGAACAGTTACATCACCTTGAATCAAAAATCCAGAAGGTGGAATATAAGCACGGATTTCAGCCCCTTTGACTGAAATTATCTCTTCTTGGGCTGCCCACAAACCAACCTCCCCATCTACTAATACCATAGCCATATCAAATCGAAATATTGCTAGAGAAGGCGGGATGACTTGATTCAATCTCAAACCATTTGAATCATAGATTCCAATTCTCGTTGAGGCTTCAGTAGTGCGTATTTGTTCAGTTCCCTCAGTCAATATTGAATTATTCAATCCCCGAATACTGTTTGGATCGGGTTCAATCAAAATATATTCAATTGTACCCAATTCATTGCTGTTGAAATCGCCAGATTCTGCCTCACTAGGCAGAAGTGAGGCCATTGGCATCAAAAGAAGCAATATCAGCATCAATAATGCAGGATAGCGGTTTGACATCATGTCCCCTCCTTTAGAGGGGACAACCGAGCCTCTATATCAGTTAGGGTTCAGTGGGTTGTTCTTGCATTACAGCCAATGTCGCTCAGTTTTATCTGTGAAATACTCACTAGACCAATCACCAACTTCGTGGCTCCAAGATTCTTTCAAATCCGACGCATCGTAATATGAATACTCTAGTTCAATCAAAATTTTATAATTCGCCCATACAGTAGCACCACTAATTACCAACTCAAGGTCATCACCAGCAATTGAGGTATGGGCTGCAATTTCAGCCCGATAAAATCTAGTTGAATTCAAGACTTCACCATCTTCATCAGTAAATGTAACTTCAAGGGTCACATCGGTAATCGGTTTTGTACCATAATTATGCAACTCAACCATCACCACATGACCTGGGCCACTCTGCATGTAAACTGAGTCAACAGAAACTGCATCACGTGGAACTACCCAAAATACAACTGCGAATGTTGTAAAAATTAAAAATGCCATGAAAATTGATGCCAGTACCACATTAAGTGGGGTTATCACTTGGCTAACCCTCTCACCAACTTCCCTCACTTTTTCTAGTGCTTCATGGGCTATTTCAACCTCATCTTTTGAGAAAGTTTTTCCTGCAACCTCAACTAGTTCTTCGCCTTCGCTAAGCTCAGCCTCTTCGAGGCTTGGATTGTCCAAATCGCCAACCAAATTGAAGGCGCCTTCTGGTTGTTTCTTAGCCATTTTTTATACCTCAGAAAATCGTAAACAGCAGTGTAGCTGCAGCAGTTGAAAGTGGCTCTGGGAAGAGCCAATGTGTTGATGAACTATCAAAACCGGGCACTGCGTTTAGTAGTGATAAATCACTAGTCAGACCGTTAATACCCATTGTTGAGGCTGAAGGAATGAAACTAGTTGTTTGGGCATCTATGAGAACGGCCCTTGCGTCAAAAGTTTGGCCGCCTAGGTCTGCTTGTACCCTCGCAGTAGCGGCTATCCTACCTCCTCTAACATCACTCACCTTAACGATGGGATAGGTGCCTCCAATCCAAATTGCCTCTACCGTTGCACTCTGCAAGTTTTCACCAATTGCTTCAACCTGTTGAATATAAATCCCTGGAGTTGCAGGCACATTTGTTTGCTTGACATAAATGCGTCCAATTCCACCTTCAGATGTTGACACGGACAGGCCAAAAGTTTCAGTCGGTGCAATTGATACATGACTAGGCATGTTTTCTGCTAACAGCAACATATCCCCTCTGCTGTTTATTGCTCTGCCCGCGGCTGTCATGAACAAATCCATACCTTTACCTGAGGATGAATAATCTAAAGTTGGCATACCTTGGAAACTAGTATCCTGGGTGATATCAAAATTGAAAGAAGGCCGCACATCAAGAGTCATTGTACCAGGCACCTCGTGAATAAACACCGTAAGTGGCCACCATTGCCCTTCCGAGTATACCTGTTGTTGCATCATTATTGACTCAACACTTCGTTTGTTGATTTGTTCTTCTTCTGGCACTGTCATTGAAAGATGAACCCTCTGACCAAGTGCCGCATTAAAATCAACCGAACGAGGAATATCGTTGAGTAATACCTCAGACCTAGTAGCCCCCTCTCTGTCAAGTAACATCGCATGAACAAAGTCAAGTGTATGTGACATCTCATATCGAGATGTCAACTGAATTTCAGGAATAACTAGATCATTAATTCGCTCCAAATCCATCTCGACTTTTAGAGAGGTCTGTTGCCCTATCTCAAATCCAAACATTGTGAGAGCGAAGTCTTGGCCCTCAAATCCTTTCACATCAATAATGAACTCTTCCCGAGTGGGAACCCACCCTGAAAGATCAATTTCAACATGATACTTGTCACGTACACTCATGTTGGTGTAATCTACGAAAATATTGGTTTGAGGAGGGAGGTCGGGTAACCAAGCGAGTAAATGGAATGCTGTACTGTTCTCATATTGTCCAGCTCTCATTGCCATACCATGAACCCAATCAGGCTGTTCTAATGGCATATTTCCTTGACGAATATCAATAATTAAGTCAAATGGTGAATCAGTTTCTAGATTAATTCCTACAGAGAAATCTTCGCTACTCGAACCATTACCTGTGATGCTAGTTGCAAAACCGCTGAGAATATCATTGACGCCACGGCCAACATCTGAAAATCCTGCAAGGAAAAATCCTACTCCCCCAAGACCGTTTTCAGTTGAGAAAGTTGGCATTGTAATCTGATTCTCACCATCTGATGGCGGGATTGCAATTTCCAAACGGGCTGGTAAAGGACTGAGTAACATTTCGCCATTAATCCCCAATGTAGGTTGGTCCCAATCGGTTTCATCCCTGAGCATTATTGCCAAATCATTTCCGCCTTCAGTAACTATGGTTGCTGTTGGCATCCCATCTCTACCAGAACTTCCCTCTAATACCGGCTCAGAATAGGAAATTTCTGATATTCCACTAATGTGTGCTGAAAGTGATGCTTCGTTGGTGTCAATGTTTTGCCAGAATTGGAAGTGATCCCCGTCCATTGTTCGCAAGTCAGTTGCATTACCCATCTGAATGGTGATACCTCCAATCGGGGTATCTCCTGCCCAATCAATTGTTGAACCCACCCCCATACTGAAATTTTGAGGAAACTGCTCAATGAGAACAACCTGTCTTTGCTCACCTGCGCGCCCACTATAGAGAATCTCATCTATTCTCCTATCACTTATCCAAGTAAGATTTCCTTCACTAACTAATAAGTCCAAACTTCCGGGTTGATTCGAAACATAGACTGACTGATAATTTTCAGAATTCAACGAGCCTGTTTCGTGTTCCATGTAGATGAATCGTAATGGGTCACCGCCCTCAGATCTAAGTGAAACGAGTTGTTGTTCTGCTAATGCATCATCCACAATGTGGAGTGACTTTAGTCCATCAAGTCGGATACTCACTGCCACCGGCACTAATGGCTCAACCATTCCGTGCCTACCGTTTACCAGACCTAAGCCGAGGTCTTTTGCCATGATAACGTGGGGACCATCTGTAATTGGTTGCATACTAGAGCCCAATTCTATTTGCGCCATTCCAAGACTCATCAGTTGTCGGTCTGCAGCAATTGAAGTGTAGAAGTCAAGATAGATTTCACCGCCTGTCCCAGTCCCTGCTCCATCGCCGCCAACAATGTCCACAATTGCTTCTGGAATACTGTTTACAATATTACCAATATCAATGAAGACATCGACAATATTGAGAATTGTTGCATCTAATATGGCTGAAATCGGGTCTGATTGTGCGTTACCAATCACCCCGTCAGTTGCTTCACCAGCCCCTAGTTGGAAACTCCCCTGCAGAACTAATCCAGTAGGTAAATCTGTGGCATGAATACGTAATCGGCGGTGATCATCAATTGCACCTTCTCGTTGAAACCAAGAAGAATAATCAATTTCAGTAACTGACTGAGTTGCAAATAACACCACCAGTGTATTTGGTGGTTCAGTCGGGTCAACTGGTAAAGTGGAATCTGCATTATTTGGAGTTGTGTCTTTACTGAAATTCTTGATGGCAAGTATCATCGAAACTCTTTCTGGCATTTGTCCCGGTAATTCCGGCGAGGATTCGCTACCAAGCATACGGAAAATTCTTGATACCTCATCAGAGGGGAGTTCTCCAGAAGGCATTCCTCTGAGCCAACCTTGAGAATCTGTGATATTCCCATAAGGTTCACCAGGTGCAGAAACTTGGTTAGAACGGTTTTCGTGGAAGTGTAAATGTAAGTCTGCTCTTTCATCAGCGAAGTACTCAACGGTGTCTAATCCACCCTCTCCTGTTACTCCAAATGATGTTGTTAGAACATCGTCATTCCTCAACACTAAATCAATAACAGAAGGTAGAACTACATTCGTTTCAACGGGATGAATCCCAATATCAATGTAAGCAAATTCGCTGGTCTCTTTATCCCCCGCATTGGCTGGCGCGTCAAAATGAACATAACCAAATCCAACACCTACGGTACAACGATGCACGCTAGATTCCGCACCATACATCGTTGCGGCATCGTAATCATCAGGACAATCTGTTTGGCCTACATTATCTACATGAATAGCATACGGTGCGGCTACAGATGCGATTGAGATTCCTGTTTCATCTACGGGCCCTGTAACGATTCCAATTAATGCTTGGAAGAATGAAAATGTGGCTCCAGTAATATCAAACCAAAATCTCTCAAGCCCTACTTCCAAACTAAAATCTTCTGGCATCATCGTGAATCGGCTGTCGATGACCCAAACATAACTCTCGCCTTCTCCAAGAGGATTCAACGAATATGCAAATTGTTTCATCAGTGATACTTCAAGGAATTCAATATGGTCCCACAAAGTTGCTTGAGTATCAAGGGCTACTACTGAGAATTCAATAGTCGGTTCAACCCACAAAGTTGTTGGTGGATTTCCTTCAGTGCCCCAACCATCACTCTGCGAGGTATCAACAGTGAAGCCAACCTCAATGTCATAAGTGGAATCGTTATCAATAGAAATTTCATGCAACAATGGATTCGAGCCAGTAATTAATCCTATTATTCCTCCAGCAAAAAGGCCAGTTTCTGAAAAATCAACCTCTTCGTAATGGTCATACTCCTGCCCAGTATCTGTTTTGAAATGAGTCCAAATGACAAAATTATCGGCAGTCAGTAAAGTACCCCAAATATTGTTGGCCCATTCATCTGGGTGTTCATCCGGATTCAGAACCATCTCGTATGGGGTTGGATGCACGGGTACAGGAGGGGTGGAATCAACCATCACCATATTTGACATGCTCTCATCAATTCTAGATAACGGGTCATTAGCATCACTCAATCTCTCTTCCAATCGTACTTGGTCAAGAGCGTTGCTAGCAGCAGTTGTCACCGCTGCATTACCAACCATACTAGCCCTAGTTTCAAGCGCTGCATCAAGTTGAGAAAGAATATCAAAATCCTCAGCACTGACTTGTAATTCGGCCGATGCAGTACTAATTGGGGCAACAAGCGGCAGTAAAATGATGAGTGTGATTAAAATCCCCATTTTTGAGTCAAATGTGCGAGGTCCGGCAACTAACAATCTGACGCTTGGCTCCTCCATAGAGCAATTTACTCACTCATGTTGCTTGAACGATTTGGTTGATTGAATCAAATTTGAGTCATTTCTTGCGTTCTGGGAATTAGCCAAAGTAACTCGTCCTCATAGAGGACGATTTCAGACTTATTTTTCAAGACGAATTCGTTGGTCACACTTGGGACAAGCCACTAGAGCCTGTTCAATGTCATTTGGCATATCAACTGCAAACATCTGTTCACAAGATGGACAAGAGGCTTTCACAGTTGTACTGTCAACCACTTCAGGTTCAGGTTCAGCCACAGGCTTGGCTGTAGGTGAGACCTGTTGCGCAGGTTCTGCTTTGGATTTCACGGCTTGGCGAGATGTAGCAACTCCTGCAGAATCAGGCAGAGCAATACCAGATGAACCCTTAGCGACTTTTCCTTCCGGTTTGCTTACAGCTGCTTTGGGTTCTGGCTCAGGCGCTGCAACTTCTGTCACTGGTTTCTCATCTTTACTTCTGAGAAAATCAAGGTCATCAAGGATTGGATCTTTTTTAGCAACATCTTGCGGCTCATCATCATCCCCAAATGCGGCTAAAGCATCTTCAGATACTATTCCTTGCGAGTAACCTGTTCCGGCTAGTGCTGCAATGCTGTCATCTCCTCCACCGCCATAGCCACCGGATTGGGAACCCGCTGGTGCATACATTGTGAGTTGATCATCACGTTCTGGTTCAGGACCCTGTGCCTCTTCTTCTGAGGCTGCTTGAGCAAGATAAACTGCTTCTTGATGCAGATTTTCTTTACGCTTTCTCCATGCAAACCAACCACCAGCACCTAGCATAACTACTATCACTAAAATGATGAATGGGGCTATGCTACCTATAGGAGATGAAGAACCGCTTACAGCATTCGGATCAGCCTCTACATCGATGAGAATCTGAACTGTCATTGAATTATTTTCATCATTAGTAACTGTAACAGTGACATAAGTTGGCTCGGCAGTACTGAAAGACCAAGATACTGTAGAACCTGTAGCGTCAACATCATTCCCAGTCACGCCGTCTCCATCGGAATCAACCTCTTTATCAAAATCCCAATTATATCTCAACAAATCTGATTCTGGGTCAGTTGCACTAACACTGAAAGTCATTTCAGTACCAACCATCACTGTGTCATTGGCTACGATGTCGCCCACTACTGGTTTTGTGCCATCTCTCACAATAATCGTGACAATCGTGGCGTCAATATTGTTAGCCCCATCAACTGCTGTTAACTCGACAATATGTTCACCTGTGGTGTTAATTGCATGTGTAAAAGATGAGGGTAATGAGGTTGTAGAAGAGGATATTAGGACACCATCAACCCTCCAGTCTTCTCTAACAACTTGCCAATTATCTATTGATGTTGATGTCAATGTGAAACTTGCGTCAACATCCCTCTGCCAAACATTAGAACCAAGAATTGAAGAGTTGGGATTAGAAGAATCTATCACAGTTACTGCAATAGTGTTGCTATTACTTCTACCA
>Ga0209501_10003527_pt1 | contig 15599 bp, 8 predicted proteins | sample ArcticOcean_MG_C_4_FD_187434 | JGI IMG/M metagenome (GOLD analysis project Ga0209501, IMG submission 187434) | Marine microbial communities from western Arctic Ocean - ArcticOcean_MG_CB4_134 (SPAdes) (version 2) | ecosystem: Environmental > Aquatic > Marine > Oceanic | place: Arctic Ocean...
CATTGGTAAATGCAGGGTCAGGTGAAATAGAGACGCCGGAAACTTCTGGTGGATTATTGGGTGCTACCACGGTTATTGAAGCAGTCATTGAGGTGTGGATATCGCAGCGATAATCATATGTTCCAGCAGTTGTGAAACTGAAAGTATACGTGCCCCCGCCTGAAATTCCACCGGAATCAAAAGATGCTGGGCCGCTGGTAGAAGTCGCTGTATGACTGGCCCCATCATTGTTCGTCCAGGTAACAGAATCTCCAGTATCTATCGTGAGACTTGATGGTCCAAAAGAAAATCCTGAGATGCTTACTGAATTGCTCGCTCGAGGCGAACTTGCTTCGCTAACTGGTGCCAAAACACTTAGGCTTGACAGCCCCATCAATACAACAATCAAAAATGTAAAAATATCTCTCCTATTCAACATGCAAACTCATCCGTATATTGAATTACTCACACCTAACAATTAATGATTGTGGAACCAGGTGTAGATACGAGATTACCATTGGATTCATTAATTTGTCAAATTGAGTAGGGTTCAAATGCTGTCTTCACTCGGGTTGATTTAATGGGATGGGATTCAACGTTCTCAAAGCGACTTGAGGCGAGGGATTTGACCATCGGTGTCATCGGTCTAGGCTATGTTGGCTTACCTACTGCTTTAGGATTTTTAGACGCGGGATTCAGGGTACGCGGCGTTGATGTAACAAGCCGGGTGATTGATGCTCTCAAAGCAGGTGAAAATCCAGGGGATGACCCTCAACATGATGACCTGATTCCACCATCACAAAGTGATTCTTGGCAGGTTTCAACAGATTCAAGCGAATTAGTTCCTGATTGTGACGTTATTTTGGTCACGGTTCCAACTCCGGTAACTGATAATCGCTTGCCTGACTTGACCTATGTCTCTTCGGCAGGTTCGGCAATATTCTCATCCATTGCTAAAGGAAGTGGTACTATCGTGGTATTGGAATCTACTGTTTATCCTGGTGTCACACGTGAGGTATGGGGACCTCTTCTACAAGAAGCCGGTCTTGAAGAGGGGACGGATGTCCATCTAGCATATTGTCCGGAAAGATTTGTGCCTGGTGATCCAAAACATGGTGTGCGGCAAGTACCTAGAGTTGTAGGTTCATCTGACGAAATTATTGGTTCAAACCTCGCAGATTTGTATGACACATTAACCTCTGGAGGCGTGACCTATGTTGGGGCATTGGAAGTTGCTGAGGCATCTAAGGTAGTAGAAAATGTTCAACGTGACCTTAATATTGCTCTAGTTAATGAATTAGCAAGAATTTTCCCAGTTCTTGGAATTGATGTTGAGCAAGTACTTGATGCGGCTGCAACTAAATGGAATTTTCACAGATACCGTCCCGGTGTTGGCGTTGGTGGGCACTGTATCCCTGTTGACCCCTACTACCTAATTGAGAAAGCCAAGGAATCTGGTGCGCCAGTTGAACTGATAACTTCTGCACGGAAAGTCAATCGTTCCATGCCTAAAAATGTAGCAGCAGATGTGTTGGTAATTCTTGAGCGTAATGAGATACCGTTGTCTAGTGCCAATGTATTGCTTCTCGGATGGTCGTATAAGCCAGGCATTGGTGACCCACGTGAGACACCTGCTGAACCATTAGCAGAAGCACTGGTTGAGATGGGTTGCAGTGTTCAAACCTATGACCCAATAGTTGATGATCGCTTATTTCCAAATGAGTTAGCAACTCTAGTTAGAAGTGAAAGCGAGATTTCAGCATTTGACATGGCAATACTTGTAACTGCTCATGATGAAGTTGTGGGGTTAGATTGGTCAAGCCTTACAGAAAAAGCAAACCATTCACTAATTTATGATGGTAGGCGAGTTCTCGATGTTGAGATGCTTGAGTCCCTAGGATGGGATGTCTACTTGCTTGGTGCTCCAATATAATCTATTTTTCAGGCCTTAGCCTGTGTGGTGAAGGTTCATGTTCTATATGTGTTCACGCAAGGTCGCGGTGTGTTGCCATGGTTGACCATTTGCCAAATCTTGGGCGCGAAGCGATAATGCTCAAGGAAATTGGTTTTTCCTCAATTGATGAACTATTTTCAGACATCCCAGAAGGTGTAAGAAGAGATTCTCCTCTTAATTTACCTCCGCCACAAACTGAAGAAGAAATCCTGGCTGATGCGCGCAGACTGCTTGGTGCAAATGTTGCGATAAATAGCCGACCCAATTTTCTCGGCGCAGGATTGTATGAGAATTTCGTTCCTTCAATGGTGGTTGCAATGGCTACTCGTGGTGAATTTCTAACTTCTTACACACCTTATCAACCAGAAGTCAGTCAAGGAATGTTACAAGCATTATGGGAATTCCAAACAATGGTTTCAGAATTAGTAGCACTCCCTGTCTCTAATGTCAGTATGTACGATGCTTCAACTGCTGCTGCAGAGGCTCTAAATTGCGCGGTAAGAGTGCACAACAAAAAAGCGACTCAGAAGAATGTAGTCTATGTTACCGAATGGCTACCAGAACACCGGTTATCGGTAATTGAGAATTATTCATGTGGTGCTGAAACAGAAATTCGTACCCTCAAATGGGATGAAAACGGAATGGTTGATTTGAAATCTGCAGAGTCCGCTCATGGTAGTTGTGCAGTATATGTGGAACAACCAAATCCGTTTGGGGTAATAGACGAAAACCTAGCAGAATTGAAACAAATTATTGGCGAAAATACAGCCTTGGTTGTTGGTGTGAATGCGACGTCCCTTGGTTTACTTGAAGCACCTGGAAATTGGGGTGCTGACATTGTCGTTGCTGAGGGTCAACCATTCGGTATTGGGCCTACAGCTGGTGGGCCAATTTATGGTATTTACGCCTGCACAGAGAAGTATCTCAGACAGATGCCTGGCCGAATTGTAGGCAAGACTTTTGATGACAAAGGAAAAGACGCTTTCACCCTCACACTTTCAACTAGAGAACAGCATATTAGGCGGCACAAAGCAACGAGTAACATTTGTTCAAATGAAACACTAATTGCTCTTATGGGTGGTATTCATATGGCTCTTTTAGGTCCAATGGGTATACAGAAATTGGCTCTTAGAAACGCTGCTGCTTGCCAAGTTACTATGGCGGGTATTCTCGCTCATCCAAAGATTGACTTACTCTTCACAAATGGGGCTTCGTACAACGAATTCACGGTTGTTTTACCTGGACCAGCAAAGGATGCATTAGACCATCTAGACAAGTTGGGTGTGACTGCAGGTCTTGCCCTATGTGATGTGATGTCAGGTGCCGATGAGTCTTGGTTGCACATCACGGCTACAGACCAAACGAATAGTGAGGATGTGGCTGCTCTAGTGGATGGTTTGGGAAATTGGATTGAAGGACTTGGACAAAGCAAGGAGATGGTAAATCATGAGTGATTTATTCGCATTTGATGGGGCTCCTGAGGCAGGATATGCTCAGCCAGCGCCATTATTATCTGATGAAGAAGCAATTGCTGGAATCCCCGAATCAATTCGGCGCAAATCTTTACCACGCTGGCCGCGCGCTAGTGAGCCTGAATTAGTCCGTCATTATACCTGGCTTTCACGGCGAAATTTTGGTATTGATACCGGCTTTTACCCACTTGGTTCATGCACGATGAAGCACAACCCAAGAGTCAATGAAAAAATTGTTCAAATGGCCACGATGAATGACTTGCATCCACTAGCCCCTACATCTCATTTACAGGGTTTAATGGCTATTTTCTATGAGATGCAAGAAATGCTGGCACATTGTGCTGGTATGGATACAGTAACTCTTCAACCGGTTGCAGGTGCGCAGGGGGAATTTGCAGCAATACGTTGTATTCAAGAATATCATAGAAGCAATGGTGAAGGTAGCCGTGACAAAGTCATCGTGCCTGATTCTGCTCATGGTACTAATCCTGCATCAGCGGCAATGTGTGGATACCAAATTATAGAAATTCCTAGCGGAGATGATGGCCGCTTAGATTTAGAGGCGCTAAAAGCAGTTGTTGGTGATGATACAGCGGCAATGATGGTGACAAATCCGAGCACTCTCGGAATTTTTGAACCAGAAATCGCAGAAGCCACTGAGATTGTTCACAATGCTGGTGGGCAGATGTATTATGATGGGGCTAACTTCAACGCAATACTCGGGAAAACATCACCTGGATTGATGGGTTTTGATGCGGTTCACTACAATCTTCACAAGACATTTTCTCAACCACATGGGGGAGGTGGTCCGGGCTCTGGGCCAATAGGGGTGAAAAGTCACTTAGCGCAATTTTTGCCAAAACCTTTGGTTGTTCGAGAGAAGGATGAACAGGGATTGGACGGTTGGTCATATGGGTGGGAAGATCCGGTGAATAGCATAGGTAAAGTACAGCAGTGGCACGGTAACTCAGGTGCAGTAGTTCGTGCATGGGCCTTCTATCGGCGCTATGGGAGAGACCTAGAAAAGATGAGTGAGCATGCTGTTTTGAATGCCAATTATTTGCGGCATCGTATCTTGAACCCGAGCGAAGAGTTGGCTAGTAAGATTCCAGCGATGCCGATTGATGGTGCTCCAGCAAGGGTAGTGAAACACGAATTTACCCTAAGCATGTCTCCTGTAAAAGATGCCACAGGGGTTAGTGGAAAGGATGTTGCTAAACGATTGTTGGATTATGGATATATGGCTCCAACCCTATACTTCCCGATGATTGTTCCAGAATGTTTGATGGTTGAGCCGACTGAAACTGAGAGCAAGGAAGTTCTCGACAAATTTGCCGAAGATTTCTTGACGATATTGACAGAAGACCCTGAACTAGTAAAAACTGCACCCCACACAACTGATGTTAGCAGGGTGGATGAAGTGTGGGCTGCAAGAAATCTAGTACTCCGTCACTCCCTTGGTGAGTGAAGGTCATCAAAGGGTGTGTTTCAATTAGTATCAGTTGAGGTGAGCCTAAAGGCTCACGAGGGATGATGATGGCGATACGGCTTCGTTTAGCACTATTTTTAGCACTTTTGATGCTAATTACTCCGCTTACTCCGCTTACGTTCCTAGAATCAGTTCAAGCATCACCGGAAGAGAACGGAACTGCCTCACCACTTGAGATTCTCAGTCTTGCCGCAGGTTCTCTCTCTGAACCGGCAATTGTTGGAGATGACGATGGGAATTTCCATATATTTTGGATTGCGAACCAAACTGATGCCATGTATTCAGTAGTTGATTCAAACGGTGATATTTCAGTAATACAGCCTCTTCCTTATATTGGTTCTAACATCAAATGGTCACCACGGATGGAAATTGATGATTCCGGAAACCTACATCTCATATGGATTAAAGATACAACATCTAACGATTGCTTGGTTTACCTTGCAATGGACCCCTCATCAGATTCTGACCCAACAGATGGGGTTTTCAATCCAAGTGATTACTCTATGAACAATGTTGTGTGCAAAACAAATTTCATCATTGAGAATATTGCAAATCCAAATCTTGCTGTTGATTCTCAGGGTGCCGCTCATATTGTCTGGCAAGACAAGGATGACCCTCTTGATTTACGTTTTGGATTGCCAGGAATCCGTTACTCAATGATGGTAGCAAATTGGACCACTCACACTCCGAATAGCCCTATTTTTGACACTCTCTTAACCCCTCTACCAAGTAAGTCAACCTTCCCAGAAGTGGCGATTACAAGTGATGATGAGGTAGTAATTACTTGGCAAGATAGCCGTGGTAGTATGATTGAATTAGTTGTTTTACTTGATTCTTCAGGGGGGATGACAAGTGAATGGGAAGATATCTGCACTCTGATGTATGGTGGTAGTGACGGAGAGGGTTGGACTTCCCCAGGACTGCAGAACATAGCTGATATTGCGGGTGTTACGCTATTGGATACAATCTACGGTCTTGGCGACTATATCCGTCCTCAAGCAAATTCAGGGAATTGTGTAGGTCATAACACAAATGACCGCTCACGCGCTACTAGTCTAACACCTCAGGTTGATTCAGGAGGGATTCGTAAAATTTACAGAACTATGTACAATGGTCAGTCTCAAAATTGGGGCAACCAACAGGAGGAGTGGGGGCCAGGTACAACATGGGCTTGTCTGTCATGGATGGATGCACAAGGAAATACGGGGAATTCGGCTAGTCCACCAGCCCAACCCTCCCACAGGTGGAATCTAAATGCATCAAAAATAGTAATCCCAATTGGTGATGAAGGCCCCAAGGTTGGTGACCCTGCTCAACAATCTGATGATGTTCAATCAATTGATGAATCCCATGACGCCTGTGTAAATGGTGGTATTGTTCCGTGGGTATTTATCGGTGACATTCAAAGTTCCGCGTCAAACAATATGTGGGACCATGCACTTGATTTAGCACAGTGTCCAGTGAGTGGAGTTTCAGTAACTCCTCGCTCGTGCTCAGGCGCTAATACTAGCAATATCGATGCTGCAGGCGGAGTTGGTCAATGGCCGTCTAGTGGACAAGATCTCTCAGAACTTTTTGAAAAATGGATGGGTATCCTAAACTCAGGTTCACCTGAAGTCTGGACCACCGTGGTTGACCCTTACGCAAAACTCAGTGACCTAAATCATGTTTCAGGAACACCTGCGCATTATACTGCAGGTGGAGTCTATACTGAAGATATTGGTTGGGGCGGTGCTAACGGAAACAACTTTGTCGTGGTAAATGATACTCAAGTCACATATGATGACTCTTGGTCATCTCGTCCAGCGGTTGAAATCGCTTCTAATGGTTGGTTACAATTCATTTGGTCAGATAGCCGTACAGGACATACAACATCTGATTCGCATGAATTGATGTGGCAGAAAGTTGACTTGTCCGCTTGGGATTTCAATGGTCAGGCTGGAGGTATCAATTTACAAGGTGCTCTTAATCAGCCGCAGATACTTTCTCCAATTGATGGCACAGGTGCAGTTGGCTCACGAGATGCATCTGCTCACAGTAGCCAAGCCGCTTTCGTAATTGATGAAGATGATTTGATGCATACTGTATGGGTGGAAAGTGATTCAGGTTCAGCGACTAACATCTCCTATCGCCGCTCGGTGGATGCCACCCGTCAGAACGGTCAGGGGTTACCAAATCCTTGGTGGGTCGGTTGTTCGGATAGCGATCAAGCCAGTACCTGCCCCGGGCCCACCTACGAAATTGCAGGTTGGCCGAGCGAAAAGATGGGTACAGGTGGACAACCAGTCATCTTTGATGTCGAGGAGGACTTCGGTTCATCTCCTGGGATGGCTGTAACTTCTGATAACCGCAGAACAGCAGGTGTTGTTTGGGTTGATAGTGAGGCGTGTGGCACAGGGGACACCGGGCCGCCACAGGGTGACCATCTTTGTTTCAGGAGAATCCAGCGTAGTTTGTTACAATTAGATAGTGATTCGCCATCTATTGAAGTTTCTTTGCAACCAGGTGAAAGTGTAACCCTCAATTTCACTGTTGAACATCTTGGGGCACCTAGTGGTAGCGATATGACTGTCAATCTTGATTGGGAGGGGTTGCCATCAACTTGGACTGTTACAGCACTAATTGGCAGTGGACCAACAGCCACTGTCCTATCTCCAATTAATTCCGATTGGCAGATAGCATCAGGCGACTCGGTGGATGTATCACTGACTATTGAGGCGCCGTCAAAAATTGACGCTACTATCAGCGAATCCCACTCACCATTATTGTCGATCACTTCTGATGATGATGAACATGGCTCTTCTATTGAGTTGGAAATTGATTTGCAAGTAATTCACGGATTAGTTATCTCAGCACAACAACAGACAATTGAAATCGAACAAGGTGGTTCTGGTATTCTGAGTGTGAATATTTCAAACTACGGGAATTTGGTGGAGGAGGTGTCTTTCCCAAGTACAACTACTGAAATTGGTAGGTCCATTTGGGGTCTTCCATACGGCTGGCAAATCAACTTTGTTGACCACATCAATATGCTGGCAGATGGCACTACAAATTCCAAAACTCTACAAATATCAGTACCTGAATTTCAAGAGCCGGGGCAAACTAACATCACAATTGTCGGTAGTTCGGAAAAAGTAGCAAATCCGGTAACCGTTCTAGGCGCCCAAGCTGCTTACGAACTTTCCATTAATGTGGCTAGAAAACGGGCTGGAAACATTGTATTTGAGTTGTGGGATTCTCTAGAAGAAGTTGGTCCAGGCGAATGTGGTTCATTCCCAGTCCATGTAACAAAACATTTCGGGAATGATGATTTAGTTTTCACAGTTGTAGATGGTCCTGCAGAGCGACCAGATTCAGTTTCAGAAGAGGTATGGCGTGAGGACCACTGGATTTTGAATATTGATTATTCAGGGATTCCCGGGGGCAACACGGTAGCACCGGACGCTCGTCGTTATTTCACAGACGAAATGACTCGCACAATTGGTGTTGAATTGTGTGCTCCATCCGCGGCTCTTGCTGGTGAAATGGAACAGGTGAAGTTGCGGGGCGAATTATTTGTTGATTCAGCCGCCTACGATGAAATTTCAATGCAAGTATCAGTATTACCGGTGGAATCTCTGTCAGCAGAATGGCTGAACGCACCTGCTAGAATTGAGCCTGGCCAAGCGTTTGAAGTCTCAATATATGTTGAGAATGATGGTAACGTGCCTCAAACCTTTGACCCTAGAATCGGAGAATCTCTTTCTGATTGGACTATTGAATGGGTAAATGGAACTGCCACCGTTCTCCAAGTTAGTGATGAATTAGTTATGGTCGCAATCGTGCATGTTCCTCTTCATGCATTGGCTGGTGATACAGAAGTTCTCATTGAACTACATTCTGTTTTAGACCAGTCAAGTTTCCGCGCCCAGGTGATTGGGCAAATTGAAATTTTACCGAGAATTGACTTGAGACTATTACTTGCAGATGATTCGGATGGCACTCACTTTGATTTGCGGCCAAGAGATGAAATTGATATTTATTTCATTGTTGAAAATTCCGGAAATATTGCTGAAACCCCGTGGATTGAAAATCATTCAACTGGGTCAGGAGGTTCTCTTTCCCTAAATCCAAGAATGGATGGCCTAGAAGGTATAGACTGGACCTGGTATGTAGTTGAGAATGCTGGCACTCCGTTGGCATTATTCACTGAGATAAGTACTCATGTAGATGGTCGATTGAACTTACCATTGTTGAATCCCGGAGAGAATGTCCCAGTGGTCCTTCGTTTATCCATGGCGGATTATCCTGGTTGGGATAGTGACTATTTCGGTATTCGTGTGCGTTCCCCAAGTGGTTATGCTAATCAGGGGGGCGATATTGACGCTGACGAGCAATGGTTGACTACAGATTCAAATGAACAAATCATCAATCTCAATGCATTTGCTCCAGATTTGTATATTTTATCAGTTTCAGAAAAGATGGATGACGATGAAGTCGAGTTGACCATTCAGATTCAGAATTCTGGAAACGACGCGGCAGTAAACATACTATTGCGTGTTTGTGGAATCAATATGCAAGTAGCAGAATCATCAGGTTGTGACCACAATGACGCTGTGGCAGAATTGCGAATCACCTTCATTGATTCTGCTCAGCAAAACAAGCCAAAATCCCATGTTGTTACTGTCAATTTGAAAGAAGCAGTTGGCACCATTGTGGTTTCAATCGATGCTGATAATGAAGTGATTGAATCAGATGAATCCAATAATATGCAAGAACGTGAGATGTTATTGCAAGCCGGTTCTGATGCTGGCGCTGATTCCATTCTTGATATTGCTTCTGGCAACCTTCTTTTAGCCCTGATGGGAACTCTTTGGATAGTAATTATGCTACTTGGTGTATCAGCATTTAGGAGCCGTAGACGTGACCGCAGAAGTACGCGTTCAAATTGGCGAGATGAAGGTAACTGGACTAGTGAACTTGATTCTAAAAAGAAGAAGTCAGACATGGGCAAATCGAAAGCAAACATCGAACCTGCGTATGCTGAAGTTCACTCGATGGACATGTCAGCGGCGCCACAATCATCAGTTGATGTCAGCGATTTAGATTTGGCACCTAGTGACCCGACTCCCGAATCAGCACCTAGTGGTGCGCTTGAGCCATTGGGTGACATTGGTTATGACCCAACTGATGAGAAAGCGAAGAGTGATGAATTCACCATTGGGGATTTAATCGACGGGCTACTGTAGAATTTTCTAACAATATCTGTTTTAGAGAGGGGGCCCTGTGCCAACAACATGGAAGCGGCTCCCGATGAGTACTGGCTTTCGGGCCACCCTGCTTGGCGGCCCCTAAGTAAGGGAAAACCGCCATCAGATTGGGTTGGTGCTGAAATTGAGCCACCCGAGGGCTGGTCATCATGGCGACGACAACGTCTCCAACCGATGGCGGCACGATTCGTTTTTGGTCCAGCTTGGTCAATTGGCTTATTGATTGCTTCAACTTTTCCACTTATTTTTCCTGGTAATACTCCTGATGACCAAACAGTTGCTTCCCTGTTTTTCTTTTCAGCATTTTTCTTGTTACTAATTTCTGCAACTAGAATCGCTACTTCTATGCCTGACGGTGATGGGGTTGAGTTGTTCAAATGGTTGTGGTTTGGCGATGGTTCTGCAAATCTCTCAAGGACAGTTGGAATACCTATTGTGGGGGCTTTGGCATTCGTGGCCCATATTGTGATAGATGCTAGAATAGGGTGGGTGTCTTACACCTTGTTTCTAGCCCTTTGGTACCACATTACTTTCCGTGTGGCAAATACATTAATGGCTCCATCGGGGCGCTGGATAATCCCCTTAACCAGTGAATATGATGGCTCAGGTATTGATGATTCGTGGCAGGTAGTTGCCCACGGATTTCGAGGCGGCCGCCTTGCTTTCAAACAATTGAGTGGCGGTCGTAAATTAGAGTTGCACGGTGTAAACCGTGGTGGTGAGAAATTTTTAGCACTTCATTTCCGCCATCCTTCAAGTCTTCTTTTTGACCCATTTGTTGATGCAAGTAAAATTGCTATGATTCAGCACTTTGGCTTGGGGATGTGTGGGCCTCGCTTGGAAGGGGTTCAGCAGGAATTAGTAAAGCCGCCAATTGAATTAGTTGCGGGTAGTTGGCCCACTCGATTCAATTATCCTGAAGAAGAGGAATAATTTAGAACTCTGGATTCTGCCAGGTATCGTGTCGAAAAATTTTAGATTAGATTCCTCAGGACTTTTGAGGTTGAAAATAGCCCAAATTGAGAACCCACATTTGCAACCTGAATGGTTATCGGCTGCTGACCATTTAGATAATTTGCCAGTCTTAAGCGAGATTAGTCATCTCCCAATCCCTTTACAAGGCAGAATTCTCAGATTAAGTGCACACCTTTCGGCGTTCCGACCTGGTTCAGGACCTTGGTGTGCACGGGGGATTGTTGCCGCTAGTTCACAAGGCTGTACTGGGCTTTGCCTTTCACTAATTGACTCATGGTTTTCTAGACATTGGTCCTGTGTCCAAGAGGCTAGAGCAAAGATGGTAACTCGAAGTTATTTGCAACGATTGAAAAGTGGTGTTTTACAGAGCAGAGAAATATCGCCAGGTATCCTTGACTGCTCTGATATTTCTGCACCTATGACTCCTTCAATTGTACGCCATAGAAACTGGCTTCGGCAAAGTAAAGATTGGGTGGTATTAAGTGGAGGTGATCACCTTTCATCCGGTTATTGGGTTTGGCACTTTGATGAGTCTGGGATAGGTACAGTACTACAGAAAAACATGGCTCGAAATCGACTCACAGAGTTGTACGATGAAATCGGTATCCATTTGAACCAGCCGCGAGTCGAGAGGATTGATGGACATCTGCATAGTGCTCGGTAGCAAGTCGGACTTGCCAATATCAGACAAGTGTACTGTAGTTCTTGAACACTTCAATATTGACCATGAAGTAAGAGTTGCAAGTGCACACCGTGCGCCAAAATATCTTGAAGGCGTGGTTGAAGGTGCAATTGCAGATGGCTGTAAGATATTCATTGGCATGGCAGGTATGGCCGCAGCATTACCAGGGGTAGTTGCATCAATGACGACTCTGCCAGTTATTGGCGTTCCAGTAGGGGGCAAAGTTCCCCTTGATAGCCTCCTATCAATTGTTCAGATGCCACCAGGAATGCCCGTAGCAACAGTAGGGGTTGACCGTGGTGATAACGCTGCGGTTCTTGCAGTTCAAATGTTGTCTATTTCAAACCAAGAATTGGCTGGAAAATTTGCAATTTGGCGCAAAGAAAAGACTGACAAAGTAATTGCAGATGATGAATCATTAAGAGAGTGACTCTAATGATTGGCGCTTCTAACTTGATTGATGAAGCGATTGAGATTTTGAAAGACAAAATTGACGACATCGCAATCATCGCTTGCTCCGGTGGCATTGATTCCTCGGTTGCAGCAACTCTCGCCAACCGCGCAGTTGGCGACCTTCTCCATTGTGTTTATGTTGACACAGGTTTGATGCGGAAAAATGAGACTGAAGATGTTCAAAGAGTACTCGCAGAACTTGGGTTAAACCTGACTACTGTTTACGCTGAAGACCGTTATTTCGAGGCATTGAAAGGAGTCACAGACCCTGAAAAAAAGCGTAAAATCATTGGTGAATTATTCATCAGAATTTTTGAGGATGAGCAGAAAAAAGTCGGGGCAAAATACCTCGTTCAAGGTACCATTGCCCCAGATTGGATAGAGTCTGGTGGTGGCGTTAGAGATGTCATCAAATCACATCACAATGTTGGCGGATTACCAGATGATGTTGATTTGGAAATAGTTGAACCGCTCCGCGATTGCTACAAAGATGAAGTCCGAGAAATGGCTCGTGAATTGGGTATCCCATCTTCGGAGAGACAACCATTTCCAGGCCCAGGTCTAGCAGTTCGTGTGCTTGGTGAACTGACTCCCGAAAGGGTTGAAGTTTGTCGTGAAGCCTGTGCCATAGTTGAAGAAGAACTTGAAGCAGCGGCGTCAGAAGGCAAGATGGAACTTCCATGGCAGTACTTTGCAGCATTACTTCCCGTTCGCTCAGTGGGTGTCCACGGTGATGTCAGGGTACATGGAGAGACCGTTGTGATCCGTGCAGTAGCAAGTTTTGATGGCATGAGTGCGCGTTACTCGCTGATACCTCATGAGATTCTTGAGAAGATTAGTATACGTGTGACTAACACTCTAAAGGGTGATATAAACCGAGTTGTTTACGATGTTACTCACAAACCACCTGGCACAATTGAGTGGGAATGAATTCAGCTCACATTCAAGGCTGACTTAGTGATTTGCCAGTTTGAGGATGTGTCTGTGTAGCCACATCAATGTTTTTCTTGATGCGATTCATTGATGAGGGGGTGGTCGGTGGGCCGCCCTGTTGCCGTGTTAGCTTAGCTGGTGGAGCGGCGGACTGTTAATCCGCAGGTCGCAGGTTCAAACCCTGCACACGGCGCCAATTATTGTATGTCGGAATTGCCGTGTTGTGCTTTAACCACATGTTCAAACCGCATTTATTTCGGCGTTAAATCCAATCGGATATCATCAGTTGTTAGACTAAATTTAATTCAGGATGGTAGAATTCTGATTTCAAAGCATTCGCCCCTAAGGGGCGGGCTTCTGTTCTTGGCATGGGTTCAAGTATCGGTCTTAACTCCCCGAAGTCATGTACTTGGCTAAAGAAGAAGGGGCTAGAACACAGATTCGAAGTTTATTTTTGGCTTGTTTGATGTTACTTGGAGCACTTGCTACCGGTATACCAAATGCAACAGCACTCACTGGAAATGAGACTGTTGGTGTGACAAGTGTGACAAACAATTCGGCATATATTTCTGTTAGTAATCTTGATTCTAGTGACACCTATTATTGGTTTGCATCCATTTATTCACCCAATGGTTCTCTCTATGACGGTGATTATGGCTATATTTCAGGATTAGGTGGTGCAGGTACAATCAATTATGGGATTAATTGGACTACACCTGCCGTTGCTGGGAATTATACAATTGATGGCGAATTAACAGATGGTTCAGGTAATTCATTAGCCAATGACGCCCAATACTTCACGATAGGAGGTGGTGGTAGCGGGACAGTCATCAACGGTTCCCAGAACGACGCTGGTTCTGGTGGTGATGCTGGAGATAATGCTACAGCAGCATACAATTTGACAGTCACTTCTGGTTCCACTTACGCTGGTTATGTTAACCAAACTGATGTAAACGATTGGTATCGTATTCTCGTTCCAACTGGAAAGGGCATTACTGCAAGTATGAGCTTCAATGGGGTCACGAATGGTACCAATGATCTCGATCTTTACTTGATAGATTCCAATCTTACTGCTTATATTGACACATCATTTTATTCAAACCCCGAAGTTGTCAATTCATCTGGTACAAATGTTAGTGGCCAGTATGTGTACCTTGTTGTGGATGCATTTAGTGGATTTAGTTATTACAATTTTACAGTTTCATTCTACAATATTAGCGGAGGAGGTGGCACTACGAACGTTACAGGAAATATTACAACCGTTTACTTCTCAAATGCAACATATGGCGAGTTTACCATGAGTAACCTCACAAATACAGCAGCATATGAAATTGATGCATTTTTACTTGAATGGAATGGGACGAATTATACATCACTAGGGACATTTACTCAAGGTTGGACATCCAATGGTTCAAACTATGTTCAACCAGCATTCGTAACTCTTGCTGAGGAGGGTACATTCTGTCTTTATGGTGAGTTGTATGATGTGACTACTTCAACCAGTGGAGCCTATTTAGACGATGATATGGATTGTTTGTATCACGAAATGATGGAAGGCTTTGTCACATCAGATACTTCTGGAACCCTAGATGCTCAAAATCTATCCGCTGGGAATGTTTACTATTACGAATGGTACCTTTACATTGGAGGTGGGACAACCTTTTTGCAATCAGGTAGTGGAAACTTCACAGCAGGTAGCACATCTCAGAATTACAATATTAATTGGAATCAACCGGGAAGTTCAGTCATCCGCTGCTTCACTACTTTCTTATTCAACGCAACATATGGGCAAATCGGCCAACATGAGGACTGCTTCAATCCAATATGGTCCAGCATTAGTGCGACAGGAATCACAGCAAATTCTAACGCAACAACAAATACATTTTACTTTGATGCTGTTAATTTGGACATTGGAGATAACTATGTTCTTCAAGCTAATTTAGAGAGATATTCAAACGGTACAGTTGTAGAATATTCAACACCAACCAACTTCACAGCGACTTCAACGAATGAATCATTCAATTGGGTATTCAACACGCCCTCTGTGAGCGGATATTATTGCGCTTATGCAGACCTTTGGAATGCAACTAGTGTTTGGATGGGCAATGATTCGATTTGTTTCCTAATCATTCACGATGACGACAGTGATGGTGTTTGGAATGAGAACGATAACTGTCCAAATACTCCCTCAAATGCAACTGTTGACATTTATGGCTGTGCAGCAACACAACGTGATTCAGATAATGATGGCGTAAATGATGCGCAAGACGCCTTCCCATTTGATGGAACTCAATGGCAGGATTCTGATGGTGATGGATACGGGGATAACGCTAGTGGCAACAATTCTGATGCATTCCCCAATGATTCGAGTCAGTGGTCTGACACCGATGGGGACGGATACGGGGACAACCCG
>Ga0209501_10003528_pt1 | contig 15595 bp, 14 predicted proteins | sample ArcticOcean_MG_C_4_FD_187434 | JGI IMG/M metagenome (GOLD analysis project Ga0209501, IMG submission 187434) | Marine microbial communities from western Arctic Ocean - ArcticOcean_MG_CB4_134 (SPAdes) (version 2) | ecosystem: Environmental > Aquatic > Marine > Oceanic | place: Arctic Ocean...
GATTGACCTACCGCACAAATACAGCCGGAGGGGCTATTCCATGACACCCTTAGCCGAGAAGTTCCAGCGCGCCATGTCCGGCGTTTCGCTAGTCGATCGATTCCAGCGGGCAATGCGGCCGGAGTTGTACCGCAAGCCACAGGGCTACTGGGTCCAGATGCCCCAGGGGGCACGCGGCGGGCGGCCGTGGAAAAACACCGTAACCGGAGAAATCCGCTACGACCGCCAGAGCCAGGGCGTGGAAAGGTACGCTGGCGAGGGTTGGCCGGCAAAAAACAAGTGGGTGCAGATGCCGAAGGGACCACGCGGCGGCCAGCCGTGGAAGAACAACGACACCGGAGAGATTGCCTACGGCGATCGGCCGCCGACCTGGGGCGCGGAGAAGGAAAGAACCCAGGGGCCGCTCACCCAAGAGGGAACGAAAACGCTGGACACGATGCGGGAAAGGAGCGGCGGCATACACCCCGAAGTGGTACGAAAAACGGATGATTCTCTAAGGCAAGGCGGCACAGAGAATGATCCGATGGAGCACCCGTTTGACAAAGACAGGCGGGAAAAAGCCAAACAAGAGGCGTTCGACGCGGCGCAAGGATACCCTGACAACTGGCACGAAATGGGCCCCAAGGCACAATCGAAGTGGATCGAGAAAAAGGCCGAAAAGGACGAATGGCTACCGCTCCCGGTCCCGCCAAGCATCGGAGTCGAGGGAGTTGATCCGACCGAAATGGATCAGCACACGTTTAAGCCGCTGGTGACAATCGAGTTTGACGGCTCGGCCGGGATTCGTCGCAGCGAAATGCCCCAGGTTGTGGGCAAGAATGTCAATAAGTTCCTCACTCACCTGGGATCAGCCGGAATAGGCAACCAGACGACCGACGATCAAGGCCAACCGCTCAGGATCGACGCCAGCCAATTGAAGCCCACCCAGGCCAACGGCGAAAAAGCGAAGGTCATGGGCATGATACAGTCCATGCACGCGGACCCCCGGACGTGGTTCGGCGATCCAAACGACCCGAGCTACAAGCCGCCATTTCCCCCACCGGCCCCGATTCTGGTGAGCAGCGACGGCTATATCCTCGACGGCCACCACCGCTGGGCGGCCATCAAAGCGTACAACGAAGCCACGGGCAAGAGTGAGGGCCTAGCGGCGATCCGGGTCAACGCGCCGATCAAGAGCATGTTGAAGTATTCGCACACGTTCGGGGCCCAATACAAGACTCTTGGCGACAAGCTGGGGAAACCGGGCGAAGGGTCGGACATATTCGATAGCGAAGGGGTCGAGATTGACACCCATGGGGCGGCCCTGGATTACGTCAACGATCTGACGGGCAAGGGGACGCTTACCGAGGAGCATTTGGCCCAGGTCGCCGGATCGCCCCCAGGGACCAAGTTCCGGGCTGTGATCGACAATGAGGGCACCCTATTCATGCAGACGGGCGAAATAGACGATCCGGTCCACAATCAACGGCGAATCTCGAAAGACGCCAACGGCAACGCCCAGATGAGGCTCGATTACCAGAGGATCAAGAAAACCGGGCAGGGCCTCGGCACGTCAATGCTGCGATCGACAGCGATCAGCGCCCAGAGAATGGGAATCAAGTCAATGGTCGGTCAGATGACCCGTAGCGACGACCCCAAGAACCCGATGAACGGCTATTACACCTACGCCCTCTACGGCTTCGACGGGCCGCTGCCCCAGAGCGTTCGGCAAAAAGTCGACCACGAAGGCCACGGCCAGCAGTTTCAAAACGCCCGGACGGTCCAAGGTCTAATGGACATGGAAGGCGGGCCCGAGTGGTGGAAAGAGCACGGCGACACGTTCCAAGGGACGATGGATCTGGAAAAGGACAGCCAGGGGATGAAGATACTAGAGCATTACTATGCGTCCAAGCGTGACCCCGCACAGGCCCGGGCGGACGTTCCTAGCACGCCTTTCAGCCGGCTAGCCCAGGGATTTAATCAGGCATTTTCCGATAAACAGGCTTGCGTGAGCCGCTACGGTAGACGATAATAATAGCAATCAATGACTTCGTGTTCCTTTTGACTTGGGGGTCAAGATCATGTTGCCAGAACAAGACGACCACAATATCGAACTGGACGACGACGAAGAGGCTGGATTGCTGGCCGCAAGGGCAGCCTTACGCGGATCGGGGGATTCGGAGAATCCTGCTGTTGACAACGAACCGAACGAGAGTCAATAATAATCTCGATCCAGGAATTGAAGCCCTGATCGAAACCGCTGTTGATGCCTTTCGTGACATGCTGACTGAGGCGGCGAGACGAAAACAGTGGGGCGAGTTCGCGGTCGTCTGCAAAGTCAGAGGCGGCGCGATACATAGCTTTGAGATAACAAACACACAGACTAGGCTACTTGCAGCAAAGTAGCCGGGCACTGAGTACCCAGGCCCACGCTTCCCACTAAGGGATGCGTGGGCTTTTTTTATTGGCCAAGCGTATGATTACCTCCGCCAAAGAAGTCGAAAAGCTAGCGAAACGCAAGTTTCCGACGAGCAAATTCACGCTCAATCGGAACGTGATCTGTTTCGCGGAGCATTCGACGACCGACAGCGAAGGCAAGCAACAGCAGTACGACCGCCAGGCGCTTGAGCTAATCGCCGAAAAGTGCAACCAGCGGATTCTCGACACCGACGACTACGCGGTCCTCTCAGGCGGCCACACGCCCGACCGCGACGAAGTGGTCAAAGGTGCCAAGATGCCCGAGGTCTTAGGCTTCGTGGGCAATTTCCGAGTCGGCGAGATGGGCCGCAAGAACAAGAAATTCGCAATCTATTGCGATGAGTATATCTATCGGGATCGAACCAAAGACGTTCAACGGCTCCCACGGCGATCAGTAGAGCTATGGCAGGCCGAGGACATGAAAGACCGCTTTTTCGATCCTGTTGCAGCATTAGGGGCCGAAACGCCTCGACTGGACTTGGGGGTCCGTTTTGCCAAGCTGGGCAACGTCACGGTGGAGAAATACACCGCCGTCGCTCCCGGCTCAGGTAATGTTTTTATCCCAGATGACAACTTGGGGCCCAAAGCCCCAGCCGAGCCGGAGGCTTACGCCATGCAAGACGCCGACATTCAGCAAATCACCGACGCCATCATGCAGACCGACGTGATGCAATGGGCAGCGGCCCAGATGGCAGCAGACACGGCCCCGGCCGCCGACGACATGAGCGCACCCGAGGAGTTGGGCGCGCCGGACGAAATGGGAGCCCCGGAAATGGGAGCACCCGACGACCTGGGCGGTGGAATGCCCGAAGCCCCGCCGGCCGCTCCCGACATGGGTGGCGCACCGGAAGAGGAGCCCGAGGAGTACGCCTGTGACGATGAGGACGAAGAGGACGCGGAGACTTACGAGTCGCCCGATCCGGCCCCTCAAAACGCCACCGGCGCAAACATGGCTGACAGCAACGACAGCGCGGTGTCCGCAGGCGGAGCGGCCCACACGATCGGGTCCAAGAAATTCAGCCGGTCGAAAGAGCGGAGCCAGGCGATCAGGTATCGCAAGATGGAGGATCAAGTCGTCGCCTTGACCAAGGACCGCGACGTGATCCGGGCGAAGTTCTCACGGCTCGAAGGTGCCAAGCGATTCAGCGATCGCAAGGCCGAGTTGCAACGGCTCCGCATGGAAGAGGGCTTGACGTTCAATATCGACAAGGCCGAGCAGCGGGCCGCCAAGTATTCGGCCAGCCGATGGGACGATTACCTTGACGATCTGGCCGAGAACTGCCGGAGCCCGATCGGCGTCCAGCTAGCGATCCCGCCATCCGACGCACCGCCCGAAACCGACAGCGAAAAGTTCAGTCGCGAAAAGTCGGCCAACGTGCGGAAGTACGCTCTTGCTCACGGCATGAAGTACGACGAAGCCGAGGCCGCAATCGAAGCCGACAAAGCAAAAACGGCGTAAGCCATTCGACCAAACGTGTAGACAATTCAGTTTCCGGGGGGAAATCGGAGTTACAAGACAATGGCTAACACGCCCATGAATTTACTGGCCGGCGGTGACATCGGAACGTCACGCTTTGTGATGCTCGACACGGCCGACGAATACGAGTGCCTGGAGGCGAATGCCAATAGCAAAATTATCGGCATCTCGCACGAGTCCAACAACGAAGCCCCGATCCCCAGTGTCAGCACCTATGAGGCGGCCGTCGATGGCGAGTCGATCCGCATATACGGTGCCGGCGACATCTGCCTGCTCGAATTGGCTGGCACGGTCGCGCACGGGGATTACATCATATCTAACGCGGACGGTAAGGGCGTGATCGTCTCGCCATCGGCCGCCGGGCAGAACATCGGAGCCATTGCGGCGCAAAGCGGCGTCTCTGGTGACAAGATTCGCGTTCAAGTTCACATCGACTTCGCTGGCGCTGGTAGCAACAGCTAAGTACCCCCAAATTCTGACACTTACAAATTGGCTGGGGGGCCGAGGAGAGCAGTACGATGGCAGCACAATATCCAGGTGGCTCGAATGTTTTTGTCAAAAACCATCAAGCGACCGACAACATGGTGGTCGACTTCGGCCGCAATCCAAATTCGTTTCCGCTAAATTCCTACGTGCAAATTCGGCCCGTCACGGAAGAAGCGGGCTATTGGCTCGAGTTCACAGTTGAGGAGTCCGGGCGCATACTTTCGACCAGTATGGCTAATATGACCTGGCACGATGGGCAACCAGCGCCCGAAGGCAACGACGGCACCGAGTCGTTCGAGTGGAAGCAGTACAAGACGAAGCGGCTCGCGTTCACGGCCAGCTTCGGCGACAAAACGGTCGACCAGGCGACGTGGGATATTCTCGCACAGCACGCGAGCATCAAGACCCGCCAGGCGATGACCGCACGGACCCAGCAAGCGATCACCCTGCTACAGACGGCTGGCAATTGGGACTCCACCCATACGGCCGGTGTCGCAGCGATCAGTGGAAACACGGGCCGCTGGGATCAGTCCACCACGGCGAGACAGGACATCAAGCGGTCGATTCAGTACGCGACCGAAATCATCCTGCAAGATTCGTTGGCAGCGGTCGATTACGACGATCTGGTCTTGGTGATGAGCCCGACCTGCGCGAACAAGATCGCGGAGAGCCAGGAAATCGTCGACCACATCAAGCACAGCGACCACGCACTGGCTCAGATTCGCGGCGACTTGCCGGGCAAAAACAAGCGGTACAATCTGCCGGATCACTTGTACGGCCTGCCGATCGTGATCGAAGATACCTACAAAACGACCAGCGCGAAGGCCGCAACGGTCGCGAAATCTTCGGTGTGCGCCGACGCCAGCCCGTTCATTGTGTCGCGGCCGGGTGCCCTCATGGCCCCCGAAAGTGGCCCCACATTTTCGACCTGTACTCTTTTTGCATACGAAGAATTAACCGTCGAAACACTAAAAAATACCGACGATAGGTTGACTCGTTGTAGAGTGGTCGACGACTATTCGGTCAACTTGACCGCCAACGTCACCGGCTTCCTGTTCACCACGGCGGTCGCATAATCTCACGTTAGGCGGGCCCTCCGGGGCCCTGGGGTTGTGTGTCGCCGGAAGGATGGGCAACCCCGTGGCGTGTTTTTTTGGTTCGGGTTGTGGATGATTAAGGGGACCGAATGGCGGCATACGCTGACACTGGTGATCTGAAAGCCCGGTATGACCTGCGCACGGTGCTAGACCTTGCAACGGACTCGGGCCATGCGCCCCTAGAGGCGGAGCTATCGAGCAATACGATAGTCTCCGCTGCTCTGGATGGGGCGTCTGGGGTCGTTGATGCGGCTCTGCTAGTCGGCAAGATGTACACCACCGACCAGCTTGAAGCCTTGACGGGCAATTCGCTCGCCTTGCTCAAAGACATCGTTTGCGACATTGCGATGGTGCGGCTATACAAGCGGCGTCCAGGCCAGTCGATGGACGTGGTAGCCCAGATGACCGAACAGGCGGAAATCGTCCTAGAGAAGCTACGCAAGGGCTCCAACGTGTTCGACCTGGAAGCGATCAAGGCCGCCGGCCTGCCCACGGTCAACGGGCCCAGCTTGGCGACATACAACACGCTTAACCTACTCCCAGATCGGGCCAATGGGACGTTTCCCAGTCGCGCCTCTAGGCTCCCACTGGGTCGAGGACAGTAACCGATGGCGATCACTATCCTTGTCGACAAAGCTGCTTTGATCCGTGTCGGCACGGGGTCCAGTGGTGCCCGTGAAACGCTCGGGTACAACAAAAACGACACCCAGGTCGATCTAAATCCGATCTGGATTGACGTACACGGCGATCAGCACGGCGGCGAAGAGGGCCCACCGATCGACGCCCAAATGTTGCCCCCGTTTCCACGCATCCGGCTCGAATTGACTCGGGTAGACAACGCGATCGCCGACAAGCTCCGGGCGCTGGTGGTTGGCGGCACGGCCGGCACGTACACCGACGCGGACATCGGCAGCTTGCAAGTCACGGACTCGAAGGCGATCAGCGTATTTATCAAGTCCACGAATCGGCCGCTGAGTTTTCCCCTATGCCGTGTCGACGTAGCGAGTTATGGTAAGGGCACGAAGCACAGCAGCTTGATTTTCGAGTTCGAGGCGTTTCGGAATCTCACCACTGGCGTTATCTTTTCGGGGTCCACCTAATGCGATGGCTGATCGGCTTCATATTCGGGATTTTCCGTTGGCGCGACCGGAGGCGAGTATTTCGCTTCTGGGACGGCGACCAGTGGCGTTCGATCGACCCGCTACCAGCTTGGCGGGCTCTGTTCAACGATCCGAATCTGGATCTTGCCGAGGACTTCGGGGTGTTCACCGATCAGGAAGAGAAATACACGGTCGAGCAGCAAAGCGAAGCGGGTTCCAGGATCATCGCATCGGCCCGCAGAGCGTTTATCATGCCCGTCTACGACGGCAAGCACGGCGCGACCGAATCGGATTGCTACGGGGCGGTGCTCCGCCTGGGCGATTGGATGGATCGTGTAAAAAAAAACACCAGCCCGCAGCCGACTTAGCGGCTATCTATGGGATTGGGGCCATCGGGCGTGTTACGCATGAGGTCCGGTGTGGCCTCTGGATGAATCTCCCCAGGGCCGAAGTCCGACGCTCTAACCTTGTATCCCAGGGGATCAATCAGGCCCTTGGCGACAAGACGCCGGAAGCGTGGTTCGAGGCCACCAGCGACGACGCGGCCAGCGGGAAAGCCGCCTATGAGCGCGACGTTGCCCTAAGCGCAATGGACGCAGCAGCAGACGCACGGAGGGCCGGCTAGATGATTCTATTCCTCCCAGCAGTTTTGGGCCTTGTCGGTCGCTTTGCGGCGTCTGCCGGCGCTAAGTCAGCGATCGGCGGCGGAGCCAAAACCAGCGTAAGCGTGGCGCGGGCCCAGGTTGGCCGGATGCCAGGCGGAGCGAAGAAATACGCCAAGGCGGTAGGCGACGAGACGAAGGCGCTCACCGATCACTTCAAGAAACTCGGCAAGGGTGCAATCGCGGCCGGCATCGCTATGGTAATGCTGCCCAAGGCGTTCCTGGCGTTCGGCCGCGCCACGCTAAACCGGCAAAAGCGATTGGCGCAGTTTAGTGGCTCGATTGCCGCTTCGATGGCTGGGGTCGAAATGGGCCGCCTGGGTCGCGACTTCAAAACGGCCGGCGAGACAGCCGGGACGACCAAAGAGTTAGCGGCCAGTCAAAACCGAATCGAGGACGCGATGCAACCATTCAGTTCCTTGGCAACGAACGTGCAGAACTGGGCGGCGACGAAATTGAACGAAATCGGCGCTTCGATGCTCGAAACATTCCGGCACATTCCTGGGATCAAGCAAGTCCTCGACAAGATGGAAAGGGAAGGCAAAAAGCAAGGCGAACTGGCCGTGGTAAACCAGTTTATCGCGGACCTGGCGAATCGTGGGGCCAACGTGCCACAGATCCCAGGCGGCGGCGCGGCGGCTGCTGGAGGCGGTGCGGCGGCTGCCGGTGGCGGTGCAAAAGCAAAGGCCCCGGCGGCTCCAAAGGATCGCGCCGGGGAACGGTTTGGGGTCGGGGTCTTTGGAGCGATCAGGATAAGATGAGCACAGTCCTAACATACAACGGCGTGACGCTTTCGGGCTGTATAACGCAATCGTTCGATCAGGTGGCCCAGAGCGACCCGAGCGGCACCGACGACATAAGCCAGCGTTTCAAGGTCAAGGTGTCCTGCCTGATCCATGCGCGGGCGGCCGGCACGCAATGGGGCGGCTTTGGCGAACTCGACCAAGAGGTAGACCTGGGCCCAGCGAAGATCGAACAACTCCGCCGAAAGCTGATGGAGAAACGCGGCGAATTTTCGTACAAGATCGGGCAAACGACGCTCTTAGAAGCCAACGCCAAGAGCGACGTGAACAATGGGCCGAACCCGATCAGTTGCAATATCGAGAAGGTGGTAGGGAACCGGACGGTGCGGGTCAATTACGAGATCGAGATATTCAGAACGGATTGCCCCAACGAGTCGAAGGCGAAATCGAAAAACAAGAATGAAGTGCTCAATAATCGCTGGTCACTCAGCGACAGCCTAGACGAGAGTTTTTACACGACGCGAGTGATTCGCGGCCATCTGAGGGTAAGCCATATTGACGTGAACCCTCAAAATTATCGGACGCTCTGTATCCCGCCGTTGTCGGATTGTTTCAAACGGATGTCGATGACGTTCGTTACAACCCCGAACGGTCTCGAAATGGATTACACGATTGTCGATAAGCAAGCGTATGCGGCCCCACCGAAGCCGGCGACTAAGTGGTCCGGCCAACAGGTGATAAGCACCTCGGGCAACGGCACGGTAATGCACATGCAAGTGACCGTGAGGCTCGAAGGCCCGCCGGGAGTAGACAAGGCGGAGCTAGTCACGGCCTGCGCCCAGGTGATACAGGCCCGCATGGGGAACGTCAACGCGAAATCCATTACCGAACATTTCCACGTAACCGATCAGCTTTCCGAGCCGGTTGTTGATATGGCGTGGCAAATCAGATGGAAGGACGACATGGCGACCGGGCTCCGGCTGGCGGAGGGCCTTTTCGGCACGTATGGGATGCCCGGCTATGAACAGCACAAGCACCCCCAGCCCAAGGATTACGGCCCGACGTGCCCGACTGGTATTTTCGTTATGCACGTCCAGAGCCCGTGCGAGCCGACGAATACCCACAGCGTTAACCGGAAGAAATCGCCACAGATCAAGGGAGCCAAGCCGACCACCGAGAAATGTGATTGCCGGACGTTCCAGGGCAGCCCGAGCCCGGGAACCCCCGGCCCGCTCCTGCTATATACGCCTATCATATTGCCCCCGGGATCACCGGGCGGAAGTTACCCGAAGGGCGGCACGGGATACAACGACGGGAGCCACGAATCAACGGTCGACCCGATGGTGGTGGCCCTGCCGGTCGGGACATCGGGACCAGACAGCCCAGGAAGCGATACCAACGTGGTTAAAATCATTGCTATAGGCCAGCCGATGACGACCGGCCGGGTTGAGGTCTACGTCGAGGGGTACGGACTATCATATAAAGAACTGCAAAAGAGGACTCGCGAGGCGGCAAACAAGGGCGTGCCGAAAGACTCGACGGTAACATACATACACGACAAGACATTCGTGCCCCAGCTAACCCCAGGCGGATCGGCGGAGACAAAGGGATTTTACGTCATAGTCCACTGGGTAAGCCACAAAGCGCCAGATAAGGCACCGAAGCCAGAGGCCCCGCAGCAGTTGCAACGCAAACCGGACCCAGCAGCAGCGGCGGAGGTCACGCCAGATGCCGATTTTTATAGCAGGTTTCCGAGCCTAAATCCCGACCGGCCGGCCGGTCGCAGAACACTCTGACCCGGCGCTACATCGCGGAAGGAAATAGGAAATAATAATGGCTATCACACTCACCGGCGCGACCGGCTTATTCACGCTACTCGGCAAGGGCTTCAATATATTGAATGCCTTGAACATAGCCCGGCTTACGACGGTCGAAACCGAGCACGCTGCGCTGATTACGGCCTACGAAGCCGTCACGGTCGACCTGAACCTAGAACGGGCGTTTCGCGGCCCAGAGAATGCCCTCCTGGGCTGGCAGGACGCGGGCGACGGATATAGCTCCGCGATTATCTCCGCGCTGACTAACTACTTTATCGAAACAGTGGACGCCGACAAGAAACTGGGCACGAAAGACATAGATTCGGCGATCAGGGAGCTAATCCGCCAGATGGATACCGGGGCCATATCGTCGACAGCAGCGCCCCAGACGGTCGAGGATGCGGCGGTAAGTTCGACGCAATTCGTAAGCACCCCGGAAAATACCGTTCTCACGGACTCTAGCAACCAAATCACCCAGGCGAACCCGGCCGTGGTCACGACGGCAGTAGCCCACGGGCTGGCGATCGGCGACGTGATCGGCTTGTCTGGGATCGCCGGCATGGTCGAGGTCAATGAAAAGTCTTTCGTTGTCGGCACGGTCCCGTTGACCACCACGTTTACCTTGCAGGGTATCGACAGCACATTGTACACAGCCCACTCGGCGGCCACGGCCGGCTTAGTCCACAAAAACAACGGTGACGGCGGTATCGTCGTTTCGACGAAGCTCGGCAATGGCCGGGTCTGCGAGTATGCCCTATCTGAGACGATCACGGCCGAGGTGGTTGGAGACGCCACAGCCGGCTCGGAGTCGATCAGCCTAAACGGCGAAGAGGCCGAAGCGAACAAACTCAGCTATCGGTGGCCCAAGGGCTCTGGTGGCTCGGCTAGCATTACCGCCGTGACGGCTAGCGGCTTCTCTAACGCCTCTTTCGAGGACGTTGACGACCGCACCGACACGCCCGACGAATGGGTCACGCGGGCCCTCGACCCGACAAACGAGATTGCAATTACGACGGTCGAAGTGCAGACGGTGGCGATCAGCGCCAGCCCAACGGGTGGAACGTATCAACTCCAATACACCCGCTCGGTTAATCTAACGGAAATCACGGCACCGATCGCCTGGAATGCAACCTCCGGGGCGGTCCAGTCGGCCCTACGCAATCTGGCCGGCCTAGAGAATATCACCGTTGACTCAGGGGCAACGTCATCACCGAATTTCACCCACACGATCACGTTTACGGGTGTCGCCGGGGACGTAAGCATATTACAGAGCGAAGAGGCGTTTGATGGCGGCACGGGGACGATCACCATTCTCCAAGTCACAGCGGGCACAGCCAACGCCTACACGGGCAACACCGTGCAACTGTTGGGTGCCGGAAGCCCGGTCGGCGCTTTGCTCCAACTGGTCGAGTTGGAGCCTGAGACGCAATACCTGTTTTCGTGCAAGTTGCGGCAAACGGTCGCCTTTGATTCGCCGTCGCTCTTTTCGCTGTTCATGTTGGATGGCACCACGGGCAACACCTCTAACAATCAGGCGATGCTGGACAGCGAAGGGACCGCGAACGAGTTGGCGGTAGACATCAAAGCCGCTGGGGATCTGGTGCCCCTGAGCACCTGGCTAACGGTGACGGCGACATTTCGCACTCCCCGTGTGCTCCCGGATCGGGTATATGTAGGGTTTGGCATCACGGTCATCGGGACGAATGGAAATATCTTTATCGACCATTGTGCCCTACAGGAAATGACCCAGCTATACGCCGGGGGCCCGTCAATCGCGGCATTCTCTGGCAAAACGCGCTTTGGCCCACGGGATGCGTGGAACATCGCAATAACCAACGACCGGGGCCAGCCAGCGACCGATCACGAACATTTCCAAGAGTGGTTCGATCGGGCGTTTGATATGTCCGGCCTGGGGCTTATGTTGCCCAGTAATTCATCGCCCACCATCGCAGATACCCTAATAACGTAGGAGACAGGATTATGGCAATTACCGATAGAATTGACGACGCCCTGGCGCACGCACCGTCCGCCGCAGCAAAAACCACGTTTAACGCGGCTTGCGATACGTTCGTGGTCGCCCAGAAGGTCTACGTCCAAAGCACCGACGCCGAGGAACAGATCGACGATATGATCGTGGCCATTGCGACGAAGGCGGGCGACGACAACGTAGCCTAATGGCCCGCGACCGCGCTACCCAGATCGAAATCCTAGAGGCGATTGTAGACAGGCTGCGCACCAAGATACCGGAGTTCACCGAGGGGACTTGCTTCGTCTCTTTGCTCCCGATTCCCGTGCCGGCCCCGGCTGGTGATCTGGGGGCGATCGTCTCGCCGGGCGGCGGTTCGTTCGACACGGAAATGGAAGTTCTCGGGCCGCATGATCCAGCCGATACCACAGTCGTCGAAGATGCGACGTTTAACATCACGCTCTATACCCGCATTCAGACCGATCAGGTTGGCCGGAGCGACGATATTGTCCAGTCGCGGGGACTCGGGCTGCTGGAAATGAAAAGGCGGGTTCTACGGGCCTTGCTGGTCGACTGGGAGCCAGAAAAGGGCAGCAATCAGCTTTTGCGCGATATGCTGCACCCGGTTTCTGCCGGCGATCCCGACTATGACGAAACGGCCCGGTGGGGGTCAATGTCGCTGACATTCGGCACGCTATTCGATTGGGATCTGACCCTATGACGCGGCTTTTGATTATCGCAGACACCGAGACGTGGTGTTTCGCGCATCGCGCCAAGGCTCTACAGACCCACGCCCCAGATGACTTCGAGGTCGCGATTCAGTATTGCGCCTATCAGGAAATCCAAGAGTTGCCGCTAGATCGGTACGACGTGATCTTTCTAATGGTGACAGTACAGGCGGGCGTGGTACGGCGTCACTTGGCCGATCTTGGCTGGGAGGGCGTCCTAGTCGTCAGTCACAATAGCGGCTTAGGGAGGCGGACAGAGTACCTTTTCGGCGCGATGCTGGCGGCCGATGCGGTCGTCGTGAATAACCACGCGGCCTGGGAGGCGACCCGGCGGTACGTCCGGCCCGAGCGGTTCAATGCGTGCAATATCTCGAACGGGGTGGATACCAGCATTTTCCACCCGACGACGCCGATGGCCGAGCGTGCCCGCAAGGTGATCTGGGTAGGCGCTGAGGTCAAGACGGAGGAGCCGGCGGTATTCTCACCCGGCGACGTGAAGGGCTACAACAACATTCTGGTGCCCCTGGGGATGATCCTAGAGGGCAAGGGGCTCGAGGTCGAATGGCGGAAAACCAAGCTCGAGGGCCAGCACGCGAGCCCCGCGAAAATGGCCGAATGGTACAACTCCGCCAGCGTGGTCGTTTGCACAAGCGAGACAGAGGGCACGCCTAACTTCATCCTAGAGGCGGCTGCGTGCGGCTGTGCGGTCGTTTCTACCCAAGTGGGCAATATCCCCGAGGCTTTCGATTGCGGGCGCAACGCGATCGTCGTCAACCGCCGGCATACCCCAGCGTTCATGGAGGCTTGCGAGTTCGCAATGGAGCACCGCGTAGCCCTGGGAGCCGGAGCGGCCGAAGCCATGCGGACCTGGGGCTGGTCGCAGCGATCGGCGTATTTCTTCGCTCTGTTTCGCCGGCTTCACCAGCAGGGTTCAATGCGGCCATTCTCCTACCTGGGCACGACGCCCGAGGAGGTTTGACGTGCCCACGCTAAAATATGCCGATCAGACGTTGCTGATGGAAGATCCCGGCGGCGTCATGCAGGCTTTCGTTACCACCTACATCGACAGCTATAACAGCCGGATCGACACGCAATCAATCGTGCGGACAAGTCTCCGCAACGCCGGCCGATACCGCTGGCCGAACCATACCGCATTGCCCCGGCCGAATTACGTGCCGCCACCTCTCCCGCAAGTGAACACGCTGTACTGGCCCACAGGAGCCGCCAGGTGGGCCGCTGGCTACTTTTATTGCTCGGAGGCGATCAAGGACAAGATCGTGACCAGCGTATCGGAGTCGACGAATATATCCGCCAAGACGCTAGAAATTTTCGACGGCAACGTGACGCTAAAGACCGATATGTTTTTGCTCCCGCCCCGACCAGTAACGGCGGTGCCGGACGCCTCGGCATCGGGCGGGCCGGAGCGGTTGTTTCTCTTGCCGCTGGTCGACGAACGATGGTACTGGCAGCAGAAAGAGGTTCCGGTCACGTTCTACGATGGAGCCACAAGCACCTGGGCGACACTAGTAACGGCGATCGGCACGGCCCTGGGGGTCACGATCACGATCGACACGGTGAGCACCGACTACGCCCTACCGGACAATATCGAGCTAGATCGGGGCCTAGAAAACGCGGCTATCCTTCTGGATGCGATCGCCCACAGCGTAGGTGCTCGGGTTGTCCGCTGGCCGGACGGCACCGTTAAGGTAATCAGCCCGGCCGATAGCACGACCCAGCTAGCGAAAAACATCAAGGACAATTTCGAGTCGGCCGAGGTCTGGAAAAGGAAGTCCGCCCAGTGGTCGCAAATCGCGGGCGGGGATCTGAGCACCGAAGCCCAGGGGACACTACACCCGACATCGGTGTCGACCAGCTTCACCAAGCGCAACGTCGACACGGCCGGCGACACGGTTCTGTTGGACGCTCAGCACGAATCAGAGTACACCTTGGCGGAGTTCGACGCGACGATCAAAAGCGTAGCCAGCACGAAACACGTTATTTTTACATCGGCGCTGGCCAATTTCGAGGGTGGAAGCCCGGCCAACTCTACCGAGGTCGACGCGCTGGCCGACGCGATCGGCAAGGCCCACTACGACTGGCTCGCGAAAAAATTTGACTATGTATACAACGGCGTCAAAGTCTGGGATTCGAGCGGCTACGACGATTATGTAGAGTGGCACGTCGGGGCACAGCGATCGGACGGCTCGTATGCGATGAAAACCCGCGCCCAGTCCCAACCGTACAATTTCGGAGTTCAAGAGCAGTTGTCGATGTTCTCGGGCGTCCAGCGCTACGCCCTCATTGTGTCCACCAAGCCCTACGGCATGGTGCCGGCCCATTGCATCCCGGCTACTTAACGGCTTCGCGCAGGATCTTACCCAGCCGGCCGCCAACAATCTCCGGCGATCGGGCCCCGCGTATCCAGTTCATTATCGCACCACGGGCGCAGGTCGACCCCACCCAGTTCTTTTCGACCCGCTCGACAAGCTCCGGCACGTCCGAAAAGTCCGGCTTGCATCGGTATTGCACCCATAAGCCCTCGCCGTCGTGGGTCCGGTACGCATCTGGCTTGGTGCGGACGTGGCTGCTGTCTGGCGCTATCGGAATACAACCGGCCAACAAAGCCTCCCAAAACCTGTGTGTGTCCTCACCGAGCCCCCAGGGGCATAGGACGGCCTTGCTTTGGAGCATGGTCCTACGGTGAGTCTGGGGCGTGAGGCCCGGACCGCGTAGGGCAATAACCCGCTGGGGCCCATTCCTTGCAAGCCCGATAGCCGCATCGTAGGCCGCCTGGCGGTGCGCTGTGACCTGTGAACCGTTTTTGCCGCCGTAATCCACCGTTCCGGCGAAGTGCAGAGAGTACGGGCGCGGGGCCGTCAGATCGACATTCGTGGCGGCTATCGAATCCGACCACTCAAAGCCACAGAACCCGGCCCAAACCTTGATCTTGTCGAGATGCTCGATTCTGGGGGCGTCCAGGCCCGGCGGCGTGATGTCCAGGCCCATCAAGTGGTTGACATGCCACCGCCCGGTGCCTCGATTGTTATTCTCGGGATCTGCGA
>Ga0209501_10003539_pt1 | contig 15570 bp, 15 predicted proteins | sample ArcticOcean_MG_C_4_FD_187434 | JGI IMG/M metagenome (GOLD analysis project Ga0209501, IMG submission 187434) | Marine microbial communities from western Arctic Ocean - ArcticOcean_MG_CB4_134 (SPAdes) (version 2) | ecosystem: Environmental > Aquatic > Marine > Oceanic | place: Arctic Ocean...
AAGTCACCGACTGCGGCATCCTCCAGGTTCAAATCATCGAGGTCGACGAAGAGCAGGCTCTCGGGACTTCCCGGGTCGATCCCACTGGTGAGCAGGATCTTGGAAAAGGCGAACTCATTTGGGCTGCGTTTCGTCATCGGTGAACGGCCCTACGCGACAGGAGTCTGCACAATGTCGAGCTGAGTCCCTCGATCGTAGGGGCTGAACAAGACAGCAACAGCCAGTCCGGGCTTGGCCTCCCAGTGCAAACTTTGCAGCGGCTGCGCTCAGTCATTTAGAGCCGTCGGCACCGCCTCGTCGGGTTCCTGTGGGCGCACGTCAATGACCTTGACGTTCGGCCCGTCTTCCAGTGGCCCACCGATCATGCCCTCGATCGCTTTTTTCTTCTCTTGGGTAATGTAGATGATCGTAGGACCTTGCGGCTGCTCGGTCTGTTCCGGCTTGTGCCGTCCGTAGAGATCCCAACCCGAGTCGACCGCTCGCTGGCGTGACGGATAGTCTGGCACCTCAAGCTGGTCGGTAATCTTGCCCTCATGAGTGGCGACGATCGTTTTGGTGGCCTCGAGGTTCTGCCCATGGACCTCCGCAAGCCTCGCCTCGCTGAGGCCGTGCCTGTCGAGTATCCTGTGGAACTCGTTAAGGAACTTCGGATTCCTCACCTCTTTGCTGGCCCAGGTCTCTGCGCTGGCCGGCGGCACGTTGGCATCGAGAGCCGCGTCCTTCTGAGTCTTGCCTTCGAGCAGGCCCTTGGCGAACTTCCTCTGGCGGACACTCAGGCCGAGGTGACCGGTTACCGGCTGGAGTGACCGGTCACTTTGGGACTTCGAGAGCTTGACGGAGTAGCTCTTCGAGATCCCCAACTCCTTGGCAACCTGGCTGAAGGATAGACCTTGGTTGCGGAGTCGAGCGACCTCTTGACGCATCTCTTCGACAGGGCGCTGCTGTTGTTGCTCCATACCTCTACTGTACGGATGCCGGTGGTTTGAATCAAACGGATTTACCGCCTCATGGGTAGGGCTCGGGAGGCTGCCTTTAGCCGAGACCGAATCCTGACGCAGAATTAGTAGGCCCGCTCATCGATCGAAGCCCTTGCCACTGTAACTTTTGCAGTCAGAGCGGTCTCCTTCGGCTTGAAATGAGCTGGTTCGACCTGCCAACGTCAGGCTCACGCCGCTTGGGTAAGCCCTTGCCGACAAGGGAGGATCTATCTGCGAGGGTGATTTGGGAGGTGGTTTCACAATTCAGCACAATCTTCCGACAGGCTGCCTTTCAGGGGTACGGTTCCCCCGGACGACCAGGACTGCGAATAGCTACTGAGAAATCCCGTTCGCGCCATCAATCGTCGATGCCAAGGGCCTCGGTCGGCTACCGAAACAGACGGAAACCTAGTCGGCTCAAGGACCTGGACCTGAGAAAATCGGTTTATTGGACGGAAGGCTTGTTATCATTAGCAATCTTCACGGCGGTACAATTCCCTCAGGTCAGCGCAGTCGATGATCGGCCAAACCATCACGCACAACAAGACCCTGGAAGGTGCCACTGAGCATGAGAGTCGTCGGATAGATGTTGTGAAATTTCATTACCACCAGTAATCCGCTGTCAGAGGCCCTTCTCCGAGTCGTAGTGAGAGCTAAACCTCGCATCCACGAGTTGGTCGCTGCACTGGGCGAGATCTTCGCGCAAGGCCCAGTGGAATAAACGGCCCTTCAGGCTTGCGACTCCGCAGCGCCTTGAGACTTCCGCCTCATCCAGAAGCTTGCACCGCCGTGATAGGGGGTGGCCGTGGGGAAGGTATGTCTCAGGTCGTCAGCATGGTACCAGGTCAGATAAGCGTTGCTCAACAGGACCTCGTATTGCGAGTTGAACGTCAGGAACGCCTGTAACAGGTATTGTTCGCTGAAGAACAGTGCATGTTCCTGAAGCCAACGCGCCGGATAATCCCCTGGGAGAAAGATGTCGTGCACGTGGACGAGCACTCCGGGGTTCAGCCGCGGCAGTACCTCCAAGTAGAGATAGTTCACGTCGCTCCCGTATTTCGAGACGTGGGAAGAGTCAATAAACAGAATGTCTCCCGAGTCGAGGCGCGCGAAAGTCTCCATCCCCAGGGACTGAACTGGTTGCTCGATGAGAGAGGTCAATCCGGGAACGTCTTCGCTCAAGAACGACCGCGGATGCGGTTCTACCGAGATCAGCTCGGTTTCCCCGTTCTCAAGCGCAGCTCGCGCCGACACGAGCGTGGAGAACCCGCCACCGATCTCCAAGATGCGTCTCGGGCGGTAATGCCGCACCATGCAGTAGAGCACCAGCGGATCCGCTCCGCTGAACACGCCGTTATCGAGATAGAAGGCCTGGGGGTTATCTGTTGGCTCTGCTGAAAAGAGGTTATACTCGCTCTGAAACTGGGGAAAGATGTCCCTGAGCAAGTGAAGTTGCATCGGAGCATTCATGTCGATCCCCACCAACTCCGACTCTTGCTGCCAGTGTTCATTGGGGAGCCTTCGGACACTGGGGATGGGGGAGTAGTAATGTGTCGGCAAGATGTGAAAGCCGTGTTCCTCCCAGAATTTAAGATACCCACGATAATTCGTCGTCCGGAAAAACGTGCTGATGAGTGAAGCGATCCGGCTAGCTTTGTCTTCCAGCGGGGTTCTCGCTGAATCAACGCCAGGCGGTGTGTCTTCGTCGTGGTTCATTCGTTCCTCGTCCGCGAGGTACGGCTCAATCGCGAGCCCTCACCATATCATTTACCGTGAAAACGACAGGCTTCTGTGAATTTCGTGTAGGTCTCCGAGCGCGGCGGCCATGTCTCCGCCGACGGGCGCTTCGTGATGGTCGAGCATGTGGTGCTGGAAGGAGAGTCCACCCGCAAGCCCGGGATCCACATCGTCGAGAACTGGTACGAGGAGTTCCGCAACCGCGAGCAGGACTAAGTCACTCTAAACAACAGAGATAGTATCCCGTCCGCACATAACTATTGATATATCCCATTCGCGCCATCAATCGGCGTGCCTGAGCCGATCACGACCTCCCAGCGACGCCGAAAACGGCTTGTATTCAATCCCTGCCGCTGAAGGAATCCGATTGATGGACGGAACGCTTGTTACCATTAGCAATCTTCACGGCGGTACAATTCCCTTAGGTCAGCGCATTCGATGATCGGTTCAACCATCTCGCACTACAAGATCATCGAGAAACTCGGCGAGGGCGGCATGGGTGTCGTCTACAAGGCCGAGGACACCAACCTCAAGCGTCCGGTCGCTCTGAAATTCCTGGCCTCCCACTTGCTGGGAGATGACGACGTGAAGGCCCGTTTCAGAAGAGAGGCCGAAGCAGCAGCCGCTCTGAATCATCCCAACATCTGCCACGTTTATGAAATCAGCGAGGTCGAGGGCAAGACGTTCATCGCGATGGCCTTCCTCGAAGGGGAGGCGCTCGACAAGAAGATCGAGGCCGGGCCCCTCACGCTCAAGGACGCGCTTGCTATCGGCACCCAAACCGCCCAGGGCTTGCAAGCCGCTCACGAGAAAGGCATCGTCCATCGCGACATCAAACCAGCCAATCTGATGGTCGCCGGAGCGGGCTCCAGGCAGCTCGTCACCATCATGGACTTCGGTCTGGCGCAGCTCGCCGATCGCTCAAAACTTACACGTCTGGACGAGACGATGGGCACGGTCACCTACATGTCGCCCGAGCAAACTTACGGCAGCGAGATCGATCGCCGCTCCGACATCTGGTCCTTGGGAGTCGTTCTGTACGAGATGGTCACCGGCCAGCAGCCTTTCAAGGGCCACTACGATCAGGCGGTAATGTATTCGATCACCAGCGAAGAGCCCGAGCCGATGACGGCACTGCGGACCGGTGTCCCGATGGAGCTGGAACTGCTGGTGAACAAGTGCCTCGCCAAGGACGCCGACAGACGCTACCAAAGCACCGCCGACATGGTGGTCGACCTGGAGTCCCTCAGCGAGAAGCTGAAATCGGGCAAATCGACGATCCTGCGCCGTCGTGAAGGGAGTGCGCCATCGGAAGGAAGGGCGCTGTCGGAAGTGGGGGCGCTGTCGGAGGGGCGGGCGCAGCACGCTGCGCCCCTACAAGGTCCGGCAGAGCTACAGCCGGGCTTTGCGTCGCAAGCGGTCTCGGTAGCTTCAACGGGGGAACTGGTTTCAAAGCGGAAGCTGCGTCTCCCCTGGGCCCTATTCGCCATCGCCGCTCTCGTCGCGCTCGCTGTCTCTTTCCTCCATTTCCACCAGACGCCACCCGAAGCCCCCCTGCGCCGATTTGCCTTTACGACGCCGGAAGGCGTCCTCGCCACCTTCTCCAGTGCTAACGTCGCTGTCTCCCCCAACGGCAAACATATCGCCTTCATCACCGCGGGATCGGAGGAAAAGCTGTGGGTCCAGGATCTCGATCAGCGGCAACCGCGGGCGATCGACGGCACCGAAGGAGCTGCGCGACCTTTCTGGTCGCCCGACAGTGGTTTCATCGGGTTTGCAGCCGGGGGAGAACTCAAAAAGGTCTCGGTTCAGGGCAGCTTGGCCATCCGGGTTTGCGAGCTGCCCGGCGTGTTTTTTTTGGGCGGAAGCTGGAGCCCGGATGGCGAGGTGATCGTCTTCGGCTCCGGCACCCCATCCGCGCTCTACGAAGTTCCTAGCCGCAGGGGGACTCCCAACCTGCTGATCTCGCCGGAGGAGTCCGAGGGGTCGCCGGGCGGGCCGACGGGATCAACAATCGTCTGGCCCCATTTCCTGCCGTCCGAAGCCGGGGCCCGTGTCCTGGTGTTTGCATTCGGGTCTGCGACGAACCAAACAATGATGGTTCAGAACCTCAAGACCGGGCAGAGAGAGCTTCTGGGACCCGGCACAGCGCCGTTCTATTCGCCCAGCGGCCATATTGTGTACCAATCGAATGTCCTCGCCTACGATCTCTGGGCTCTGCCTTTTTCTCTGGACACCTTGAGGGCTACCGGTGAGGTCTTCCCCATCTCCGAGAACAGCCGTGGTCCCACGGTTGCGGCGGATGGAACGCTGGTTTACCTCGACAGCTACGGCTCGCGGCAGCAGCAACTGGTGTGGCTCGACCGTGGTGGTGAGAAAACAGGAGAGATCGGCCCAGTCCAGGAGGCGATCGGTGACCCCGCGCTCTCCCCGGATGGCCGACGGGTGGCTTTTGCGGCAAGTGAGGGCTCGAATCAGGACGTGTGGGTGCATGACATTGCCCGCGGGGTGAGGACTCGCTTGACGAATGCTCCGAAGAGAGATTGGCGGCCGGCTTGGTCGCCTGCCGGAGACGAGGTGGCGTTCAGTTCCAATCGAGCGGGCACTATGGACATCCTCCTCCGCCAAGCCGATGGCAGCGGCGAGGAGCAGGTCCTGGCGGCCACGCCCCGCCGTGAGGCGCTATCCGATTGGTCCCGGGACGGGAAGTATCTCCTCTACCAGATGGAAAGTCCCGAAAACGGGTTTGACCTTTGGTATCTGGAGCGTAATGAAGACGGCAGCGGCTGGGAGCCGTATCCGTTCTTGCAGACACCGGCTCTCGAGGTTGTGCCAAGATTCTCGCCCGATGGCCGCTATGTCGCCTACATTTCGAACGAGTCGGGTGAAAGCGAAGTCTATGTACAACGCTTTCCCGCGGGCGGCCGCAGGGTAACGGTGTCGAGCAACGGCGGGACGAAAGTGCGCTGGAGCCGGGACGGCAAAGAGCTGTTCTATGTCGAGGGGCAGACCTTGGTGGCTGTTTCGGTATCGAGCGGTTCGTCGTTTTCGGTAGGCTCGGCGACCCGCCTGTTCGAGCATCCAGGTTTGAGACCAGGGATCAATTACGCCCCCTACGACGTCTCGGCCGACGGCCAGCGGTTTATTCTGGCCGAGCCCGTCGGAGAGGGCGCGGAAGCCCTCGAGCCGTCGATCCGCGTGGTGCAGAATTGGTACGAAGAGTTCCGCGACGGTGAGCAGGACTAAGTCACTCTAAACAAGAGAGATAGTAGCCCGTCTGCACATACCTGTTGGGATATCCCGTTACCACCAGTAATCCGCAGTCGACAACCCCTAACGTACTCCAATAAAGCCACTTAGGTCATATTTTACCGGCTCGGACATGAAAGCCCTATTTGCTTGGCTGTGTAGCGCTGATCTGGATAGATCCACCCAAACGGCCAAGGGTAGAGTTAGCACGGTGTCGCGACGACGGTTTGTCCGTTTCAGGCTGACCCACTGCCGTTGAGGGTGCGTCGTACGAACTCCAACTGCAAACTCTCCAGTGGGAATTACGTTAGCCACGAGTGTGGGAGTCTCTGGGGCCCCCTTGCCCGGCCTTTTCTCGACACGGGAATTCGAAGTCCCTCTCATCGATCCAGGCCCTCGCCACTGTAAAGTTTGCACTCGGACCGGTTTCTTCAAGCTTGAGGTGAGCCGGTTCGACCTGCTAACGTCAGGCTCACGCCGCTTAGGTGAACGCTGGCCGACAAGGGCGGATCTAGCCGTCTCGATCGGCGGATGAGCAGTGCACCACAACGCCACAAACTACAGTTTTTGACGCGGGGCCGCCGACCACCCGCTAAGTCCCTCGAGCAGGGGAACTCAACACCGGGATCCTTGGGGTGGCTTTTGACGCGGCCCGCTGCTAATCCCCATGACGCTACGAGATATCGTAAGCCCCTAGATATTCCGCGAAATGCTCGGTGATGGTGAACCGTTTCACGTTGTTGTACGTGATCTCCACGATCAGCCCGAGGTTTTGCAGAACCTGTAGCTTACTATCCAATTCGGGATGGTCGTCGTAGAAGTAGGCAAGCTCGTTTCCCTTGGCCCGGTAGACCCAGCCCTTCTTCAAGACGACGACCTCCCGCCTGATCGGATGTACAGAAAGGTCTTTCCGCATCTCGGCGACCAAGGCCGGCATAAGCTGCTCGGCCCGGCGGAACGTCGCGTCTGGTTTCGCCGAGAGGCTGTTTCTCCGCTCAAGATCGCGTGCCGCAGCGCCTTCGGCGACGCTCTTCCACTCTCGGAGCGCACTCACCGAGTACCGGGACTGATCGCTATCGACGAGTTTGGCGCAAGTTTGGCAAAGCCAGATGCCATTGTCCGGGGAGCCTCGCTGCTCGGGAGTGAGCGACTCGTCAAAGCGGGGCCCGCCTGGGGATGCCGCGGTGATGTGCGCAGCGACACCAATATTAATCGTCCTGGTTGGGTCCTCCTGCGGCCCACTTGTTGATCGACGGCATTCCGGGTTGGAGCAGTGGGAACCAACGCGTTTCGCAGTTAGTTCCTTCGTTCGTGTTGAAAACTCGTCCCGCATTGTTCCGCGCTCGGCACCAGCAAAGGGTGCTAGGGCAATGCATCAATTATGTCAAATAGATCCTCGCTATCTAAAGGCGGAATGTTGGCCAATCCGGGGATGATTTTTCAGCCCCGCTGAAACTGTTCCCCAAAAACTTGGATCTGGTCACACTTAGAGTTTCCACGGCTGTAGATCCAATTTTGTCGCGGCCGGGTCATTTGGGACTCTCGGGGCCCCTTCCCCACCTCCCTTTTCCGACACAGTAATTGACGCTAAACAAGACAATATGTGGGGGCCAGGGAACGCGACAACCACAATATATTGTCCTTGTTTTTCAGCACAAGTCATGGCACAATTAGGACGGCTCCAGCCAGTGTGAGTAGCACCGACTGGAGCCTAACCGCCACGCGAAGGGTAAGTTCGCATGACCGCTGTCAACCATTTTCACACACCCTTGCCCCCTGCTCTTGAGTCTTACCGTTCGTGTGGCCTCTTTGCGCCTGGACCGCCCATCTGTGCGGCAGAATTGGCGCGATTTGAATGCAAGATAAGACTGCTTTCCTTGCATTCGGGAGGGTCACCAAATGCACGAGATGGTTTCCGCCTCGTCAGAAGAGAGGCTCACCAGCCAAGCCGAAACCGACGAACAACTGCAGGCTCTGTGGCTTCACGGTAGGGCCGCGTCCACCCAGCGAGCTTACTGCTCCGACTCGAGACGCTTTCTAAGATTCGTCGGAAAGCCGCTGCGATCGATCAAGCTGGCTGACGTCCAAGCGTTCGCCGACAGCATCTCGGATCGAGCGCCTGCCACTCAATCGCGGGCCATCAACGTGGTGAAGTCCCTATTCTCATTCGGGCACCGCGTGGGCTACCTGCCCTTCAACGTAGCGGCGGCAGTCAAGGCCCCCCCGGCCAAGGACACCCGCGCGGAACGTATTCTTCCTGAGGCTGACATCCAGCGGATGCTTGCATTGGAGGGGCACCCCCGAAATCGCGTGATCCTTCGCCTGTTGTACGGCGCCGGCCTCCGCGTGTCGGAGCTTTGCGGTCTCAAACAGAGGGACTGTCAACCGCGAGACGACGCCGGTCAGGTGACGGTGTTCGGCAAGGGCGGCCAGACACGGACAGTGCTGCTGCCGGTATCAGTGTGGCAGGACCTCGAAGCTCTAAGCGGAGAGGGGAGCGACCCGGACGCCCCAGTCTTCCGCTCTCGGAAGAAAGGCGGACACCTCACGGCGGCGCAAGTTTGGCGCATTGTGCGCGCCGCTGCCAGGCGAGCTGGTATCGACGCCGATGTTAGCCCCCACTGGCTCCGCCACGGCCATGCCTCGCACGCGCTCGACCGCGGCGCGCCGCTCCATTTGGTCCAAGCGACTTTGGGTCATTCGAGCGTGGCAACCACGGGTCGCTATCTCCACGCCCGGCCGAGGGACAGCTCGGGGCGCTACTTGGCGTTGTGATTGGAACACGCGCGGACTTCACTGCAAACCTTAAAGTGAGTACGCTAAGCGGGGCCGGCTAGGGTAGCTCCCGAAAAGCGGACACTTCCCACCGCCTGTCGGCTACGCAATCTTCGGGAAATCGTTTGCGTTCGAGGAAGGGACGTGTCGCGACAAGCGGGCCGCTTGAAGCACCAGAGCACCCCCTTACGTCATTGAGGAACCAAGACGGGTAGTGCTTCCGCTCGGATGGGAAGAGTTTCGATCGAATGCGTGAACCCGTCAACCCCGCTTTTTGAATCCGAGGAGCAACCAAGACAATTTCTGAGCGCATACTTGAAAGGGTGCGTGTGCAGCGCCCGTTTTTGTAACACCCAGGCCGAGACCCAGTTGGCACTTCCTTTCGTAGCTGCTGAATGGAGGAAACTTTGGCGCAACAAAAGTTTAAGGCAAGAGTTCTGCCCAGTGAGGAAGTCGATCAGCTCCCCGTTCACTTCCGAAAAGCCACGGATGAGACTCAACGTGGCGAGATCGCCGCACAGTTTATCTCGAACACCTTTCCGAGTAGATGGCCGAGCGAAACGTGGCTATTTGAGGTCATCCAGAGCTGGCAGTTCTCAAAGAGGGGCTCGCAGGGCCACCGCAACTTGAAGCTGGTTACCATGCAAATGGGCAAACTCTTTTGGGACTCGCCCGTGCGCCTTGCGTTAGGCGCTCGACAGCGAAACAAGCTAACGGCCGCTCCGTCCGATGAGGCTAGTTTGGGAATCGCGCTAGGTTGTTTTCGCTGGGCCCTCCCATATTGCAAGTACCTGCGCAAGTTGGCGAGGAAGAACTCCACGGTAAAGAAACGGGAGGCGTTCCAGGACTGGATTGCGAAAGGGAAACGCCCGGAATTCCTGGGCAAGTCGGAAGTCGCTCAACTAGACGTGTTTGTTGAGCTATTGTGTCTCGCGATTAAGCCAGCGCGTCGTCAAGAGCTAGCCTGCCAATGGTTCGCCGCCCGCAGTGCAGCTCGAACGGAACGAATGGCCGCGCAGGTAGCGAACGTGATAGAGGGTCCCGCCATAAATGAAATCTTGAAATTTCACAGGTCTCACAGAGACGAACGGCTAAACGTTTGCATGTACGCTCGCGGCCTGGTTAGTAAGTATCGTTCGAGTCTGCGCCTCACCCCGAAAGAGCGAGATTTGAGAGATCAAGCTAGCGATCCCACCAAGCGGCAAGCCCTTTTCGAGGAACTGGGATTAGATCCGAAATGGGCTGTCCTTGAGAAGAAATCTCTCCTCCCTAGGGGCTGACTCCGGAGAAACCCCCTCTACCCCTCCAAAACTGAGCGCATGTCACACAGCCAGGTCGATCGAGTTGGCCGTGTGACCTCTTTTAACTCCGTTTGACACACTTTTCGAGTCTTGGATGGGCAAATCGCGGCATTCTGAAAGCAGGAATTTATTATTCGCTTATGGACCCACACGGGCTCAAGGAACGCAGGATGGTCGCCGGCATTGCGGGCCGGCTGGTGAGCGACCGGAGCGGCATTACACGTAGTCGCCTCTGCGAGATCGAGCGCAACTACGTGCAGCCGTCAGATAAAGAACTTGAGCGGATCGAGCAAGCACTCGCTGAACTCATCAAGGCCCGCGAAAGGGTCGCGGAAGTGGCCTCGGAGGTCGGATGGCCGATGTGAAGCCAAAAACGACGGAGCCGCCACTAGGCGACGGCGCGCCTGTCTCCGCAACCGTAAGCGGACGACCGCCATACCGACCGGGAATGACGGCGGCTACTCGATCTCGGGTCGTGAACGCGACCGGCAGCCTCGGGCCGGAGGGCGACCATGGGCGATAGTCCAGTCACGTTCATCGACTCGAAGGTCCTTCAGTGCGGTCTGCCGAACAATGTCGAGGCCGAGCAGTTCGTCTTGGGCTCAATTTTGCTCGACACGGAGGGCAGCCTCCTCCCGCAAGTAGCTGTGGCGCTCGGTCCCGAAGATTTCCATCTCGACAAACATCGCAAGATCTTCCGGCGGATGGTAGAGCTGAATGCCCGCAGCGAGAAAATTGAATACCTAACGCTGGTCAATGAGCTGGACAAGCACGGCCAACTGGAAGCCTGCAACGGGATAGCGTACATCGCCTCGCTGACCGACGGGTTGCCGCGGCTTTCCAGCATTGAAAGCTACGTCAGAATCGTCAAGGACAAATCGCGGCGACGAAGGCTGATGTTCACCGCCCAAGGGATCATCGCCAAGTGCATCGATGGCGTCCTGGACACCGACGAAATTTCAACGGAGGCGCTCGTGCAAGTCGGCGAGCTTTCAAATAACGGCACTGGCGGTACGACATTGGAATCCCTTCGGCTACCAGATTTGAGTGAGTTAAGCCAAAGCGAAGAAGAGGCAGTTGTTCCGGGTTTGTTACCCGGTGGTGGCGTAACTCTCATCACGGGCGGCCCGGGCGACGGTAAGTCGCTGTTTGCGCTTAGCCTTGCCGGAGTCGTAGCGACGGGCGCACCTTTTCTTGGTCAGCAGACGAGCGGTCGCCGAGTTCTCTATCTCGACCGTGAAAATCCCAAAGGTTTAGTGAAGAGTAGGCATGACGTGCTGGGACTTCCGGCCCAAGATGGCGGCCTCTTCATTTGGGGCGGCTGGGTTCATTCATTGCCTCCGGGGCCGGAGAGCCGTCTACTCGTGCAGATTGCGCAGCGTGAGAAGCCCCTGATGATATTCGACAGCCTGGTCGCTTTCCACCCTGGCGATGAAAATTCAGCGAGCGAAACTCGGCGATTCATGGACCATTTCCGGCGGCTGGCGAACGCAGGCGCGACCGTCGTTATAATTCACCACACGGGGAAATCGGAGACGGCGAAGCAGTATAGGGGTTCGAGCGATATCGCGGCGGCCGTCGACGCTGGATTCACCCTTACCGCAAGCAAAGACGAGCGAGGGCGGCTTACCGGTGTCACTCTGCGTCCCTTCAAAGATCGGGCCGGACAAGCGGCAACAGTGAGCGCCGACTTCACTGACGGCCGCTTTGTCAAGCCGGAGTCTGGATCCGAGCGTGCGCACGACGTTGGCGCCGAAATTGAGGCCCTCCTGCGGGTGGAGGGGCCGCTGTCGGGGCGCGCGATTGAGAACCGCTTGGGCAAGAGTGGGATCTCGCGCAGTCAAGTGCGGAAGGCGCTGAAAGCGGTGGGCGAAAAGGAGCCCTGGCGGACCGAAACGGGAGCACGCGGGGCTCTGCTGTACCGCCCGCGCAGCGAAACCACCACGCTCGAGGCTTCCAGCGTGGAAGAGGAACAATTCGAATGCTTGACCTTGTAAAACCCCCAAGTGCGCGGGCCTTACACCCCAGGGGGGCGCGCACTGGCGCACTGGAGCGTAACTATCTTAGATCCAATAACTTCGAGTGCGCGGGTCAGTGCGCCGCCCAAGTGCTGAAATCAGGGCGCTATGACGGTTGAAAAAGCCATCGAAGCCATCCGGCAAGCGGGTCGAATCTGGCCCGGGGACGGGTGCATCCGCGCGGATGTTCCAAAGCGGTTGGTGAGCCACTTACAGGAAGAGATCGACACCATCCGCAACCACCGCAAGGAAGCCCTCTCCCTGCTCTCTGCCTCCGGGCTTCCCCCGGAGAAGCTGCCCCCGATAGTCAAAGGCCAGGCGGTGTGTCTGTATTCCGACCTTGTGGGTGAGAATCTCTGGATCGCTGCCGACGAGGACGACGCGCAAATCCTGGTCTCTCAGGGCGAGCGCCGAGGCCAGATCTACACCCCCAAGGAGGTCAGGCTGATCATCCGCAGCGGCGACCCGGAAATCGTCAAGCAGGCCCACGCTTTCAAGAGCAAGCTCAACGCCCGGATGCGGGATGACGACCAACGGTAGGATTATGCAGAGCGGCTTCGACATCGACGGCTTGCTGGACGCGCTGGTGGAACGCGCGGCCAGCACAACTCGCCCACAAGATGACTTGCTGACTCCGCATGAGGTAGCGAGGAAGCTCGGCGTGACCGTCAGCCTGCTTGGCCGTTGGCGGGCAAATGGAAAAGGTCCTCCGTGGATTGCAATAGGAGCCCGCAAGGTGGTGTACAGTGAAGCCGGACTTGATACCTGGCTTGAAAGGGGATTCCGTGAGACGCAAGAAAAAAAAGTACCCCGGTCTACGGGACAAAAACGGGAAGTGGGAATATCGCTTCATGGTGGATGGCAGGCCGTACCAAAGAATGACCGATTTAGAGGCCACCGCACGAAACGCAAGCGTGGCGCTAAAGCTGAGAGAAGATCACCGGCAGGTGGTTCTGCTGGGAGAGGAAGTCAAGAAAAGGGTTCGGTTCAATGAGGCGACTGAGCGATTTATCGCATGGTCAAGGCAAGCACACCGCGACCACCCCAACACATGGAGGCGTCAGCAAACGAGTGTGGCGAGCCTGAAAGAGATGCTGGGGCACTTGTACGTGGATGCCTTAAAGCCCGGATACCTAGACGATTACATGACGTGGCGGCGTGAGAACGGTATCTCCGAAGTCACCTTGCGACACGACCTTCATGCACTCAGTCAACTTTGCCAGTACTCCATTCGTCAGGGATGGATGGATACGAACCCAGTCCGTGCGGTGGACATGCCGAGTGACCGCGACTCCCGGAACGAGCGAGTGCTAACCAACGAAGAAGAGCGTCTATACTTCGAGACCGCACAGAAACACCCAGCGGCGTTCGACATAGGGCGGCTGATCATCTTGCAGGGCATGCGTCCCGTAGAGGTTCTTTCACTTCTGAAGGAGCATGTAGACCTTGAGCATCCGACGTTGCGAGTCGTCAAAGGCAAGAGCCGTTCAGCACGGAGGACGCTGAACCTGACAGCCGAGTCGCTCACAACTCTTGGTCGCCGGATGCGGTGGGATTCACCGTTCGTTTTCCCAGGCATGGTCGCGCGTGAAGAGGCGGGCAAAGGGAATTACCAGCCCGTGAAGGGTCGTCCTGGGTTCGTGTTCGGGTCGCACAAGCGTCCATATACGTACTCGGCCTATATCAAAGCCCACAACGCGATCTGTGAGGAATGTGGGGTGCTATTCGACCCGTACAGCCTGCGCCATACGTTCGCGACGCGGTTCTACACTGAGACGAAGGACATATTCGCCCTGCAAAAAGTGCTCGGCCATGCCGATCTGAAGACGCTACAACGATACGTCCACGTCGATGAAGAGCACGTTCGTGAAGCCATGCGGAAGTTCGAGGAAGGGCTACGGCCAGTAGTGGAAGTGATCAATTGACAGTCAAGATTCCAGGCCAAATCTGGGCCAAAATTGCCTGTCAGAAGGCAACGGAAGTCGTCAGATGTAGCCAGAACTGATTAGAAGTTGCAGGTCCTGGCGGAGATCTAAGCTCTCTTGAATCAGCTAAGTAGAAAGAAAATAAGCAGGTTAAGCTTGGAGGCGCGGGTGGGAATCGAACCCACGAATAAAGGTTTTGCAGACCTCTGCCTTACCACTTGGCTACCGCGCCTGAGAAACCTGTTCGGCCCGACCGTCCGCTTGAGGTGACCCGTCAATCATCAACGGGGTCGGGGGTTGCTCATTCAGCATCGCTCTAAATAAAGGCCCTGCTCTAACCCGCATTTCTCACCGACTGACGGGCCAAGCACATGAGAGGCCCGCCATTACTTCGTTGCGCTTGCTCGCCGTGCTCAACGTACTGTGCGAGTACGCCTCGTTGATCAAGCTGGGGTCGTCAAGCGGCGCACGCCTCGTACTGACAGGCCTCTCATGCACTTCGCCTCGCCACCCGATGAGCAATGCGGGCTAGCCGGGTTAGGACCTAAAGCGGCTAAAAACATGGAGCGGGAGACGGGATTCGAACCCGCGACATCGACCTTGGCAAGGTCGCACTCTACCAACTGAGTTACTCCCGCTTCAACCTATTGATTCTAGGTTGCACCCTGATCCGGTGTCAATCGCTTCGCTCCGAATTTCCAACACCCGAACTCGCCGAAGGCGAACGCTGCGTTCCCCAGCGGCCCTGCGGGAATGGCTGCCGACCACGGTGTCGTCACTCGATCATCCGCCAGACCGCGCGCCCGCCACCCCCCAACGAAGTGCCCACCCAGCCCGCCTCTGCCTCTGCCGCGCCATCTTGCGCGGTAATCAACATTGGGACACGCGCACAGTGAACGCTCTCAAAAAGGGCGTCCAAGCTACGCTCTTTGAGAGACTCGCCGCTTCTCTCGGCGACCTCAACTCTCCGCCGGCAAGAATCGTCCAGCTAACCCGCATTTCTCAGCGGCTGACGGGCCAAGCACATGAGAGGCCCGCCATCACTTTGTTGCGCTTGCTCGCCGTGCTCAACGGACTGTGAGAGTACGCCTGCGCCCGTCAAGCGGCGCGCGCCTCGTACTGACAGACCTCTCATGCACTTTGCCTCGCCACCCGATGAGAAATGCGGGCTAATGAGTCATCGAATAGACGATGTAGTTAATGCCGAGCCGATAGGCCATGGCGGTGTAGCGCTCGGGGTATTCGGGCCAGTCCGCATGCTCCCAGGCGTCACCTAAATCCATGTTGAAATTGATGAGCACCATCAGCCGGCCGTCGTCGTCGTAGATTCCCCGCCAATGGGGGGTAACTCCCCCCCGCTCGTGCGTGCTGCCGGTATAGAGCACTTGAGCCCCGGGAATCTGTTCTTTCGCTTCCAGGTCGTAGAGCACATGAAAGGCTTCTTCTTCGGGACCTAGATCGACGACGGGACGTTCCGGAAACACCTTACGAAGGCCGCGCGTGAAGGTAGCCCACTCGTAGCTCCCATGAAAATCGTCAAAGATCACGAAACCGCCACGCAGCAAGTATTCCCGAATCAATGCGGCCT
>Ga0209501_10003544_pt1 | contig 15558 bp, 19 predicted proteins | sample ArcticOcean_MG_C_4_FD_187434 | JGI IMG/M metagenome (GOLD analysis project Ga0209501, IMG submission 187434) | Marine microbial communities from western Arctic Ocean - ArcticOcean_MG_CB4_134 (SPAdes) (version 2) | ecosystem: Environmental > Aquatic > Marine > Oceanic | place: Arctic Ocean...
AACACTTCCTAAGTCATTGATTCTAAAGGAAATCTACTGTGTCGCTAAGTCTTTGAATTCATTAACTTTTTTTGCATCTTCGCAGCACGTTTTTTGGCCATATCCATCTTCAATTTACTGACCCGATTTGTGAAATTGGTGCCCTCCATATGATCCATCTCATGCTGGAAAATACGACATTCTAACCCCATCATGGTCACTTCTTGCAAATCACCATTTTCATCCTCAAACGAACAATCAATGTGATCTGGCCTGTTGATCTTCAACCACAGGCCTGGATACGTCAAACAGCCCTCATCCATCAATACCATCTCTGTGCCTTCACTGATGATTTGGGGATTGAAGCAAGATATAATCTCATCCTTTCTTACATTTGAATACATCACGAATACTCGCTCCATAACACCGCATTGACTTGCTGACAGTCCAATTCCATGAAAATTTTTCATGGTTTCTATCAGATTTTCTTTTAGTTCTTTTCTATCCAAGTCTTCACTACATCCCGACAAAGGAACAGTAAGAGATAGATTGTCATTTTCAAGTAGTGTGTAAGTTGCCATATTATGTTCTCCCATAAAAAATAGTATTGTTTACTTTCCTGTCAAATAGATACCAAGCACAATTATCTTTGCCTGTCATATTACCAAACCACTTAATTCTACCTACACTCACAATTTTGCTACACATATTCATATAGGGAACACTTTGTTTAGTATGCATCCAATCTGCATCAAATAATAACCAAGTAGGTTTTTGTTTTGATAGATGCTCAATCATTGGATGCAAAAGATTCCTATTCCAAGGTGGATTTGTAATTACATAGTCTGATTCGATAAGTTCATCAAATCCAACATCGGAATAATCACATGTATGTATTCCCTCTAATTGAGGCTCAATATCACTTGCCCACATACAAACACCTTTTGTTTCTAGATGTTCTATTAATGCTCCATTACCAGCACAAGGTTCTGCAAATAGAAAATCCTCTGGTAAATGTTCCAATAGAGGTTCCACTGCTTCCATTGGTGTAGGATAGAAGTCTCTTGGCTTTCGTTCAAAGTCGCTTCGTTTACCCATCATTCAACAACATGGCTAAAGTTCCTAACCTTCTCAAATTTGATTGTGCTTCTAAACTTATCTACCAACACATCCTGTTTATGACTAATCACAAAAATGTTCTCATCAGAGAGAGTATTGAGAATCTTCAAAAACTCATCTGTGCCTGCACCGTCAAGAGAACTATCAAAAATCTCATCCAGCATCAGCAGATTAGTATTAGTGCTGTTCTTCATCTTTGCAACAGCTCTCCATGTAAACAGAAGTGCCAGATCAATACGCATCTTCTCACCTTCACTGAACGAATCATAAGTAAACTCATCACGATATCTAGACTTGATGGTTTCTTCAAAACTTTCATTCAGAGTGAAGTTCACATAAAACTCCATAGCAGTCAGATAGGTATTGATTAACTTATTCATGATAGGAAGATACTGCTTGATAATCTTGGTCTTGATACCAGTGTCTTGCAGCATACTTCTTGCAGCTTCTGAATAAGTCATATCCTCACGCAATTTTGATTTGCGTTCTTTTATGGTATTCAAACTTTCTTTCAATTCTTTCAGTTTCTCATAATCAGATTTACTTACATCACCAGTTTCTAATTGAGCAATTTCTGCATATAGTGTAGAGTTAAACTTTTCAAGTTGCACAACAGAGCTGTGATCCTTTGCAACCTGTACTTCATTCTCTCGTATTTTATCTACAATATCAGAAATCTCTTTTTGTCTCTCTTTTGATTTCTTCAGTTCTTCTTCAAGTTCGTTCAGTCCATTTGAGAATTTGGTTACATCTTTTTGCTTATCAGATATCATTTCCTTCTTGAAAATTTCATCTATGTGCTGCTGACAGATAGGACAGTCATCATTATTTTTAAAGAAGTCAACAACTCTAGAATGTTGTTTATGCTTCTCTACTATAGTAGACTTTATATCTTTAAGTTCAGTATAATTTTTCTTAACTTTCTCGTTATCCTGAATTTGGCTTAGTAGATTATCGTTCTCCTGTTGAAGTTTTTCAATGCCAGACTTTCTTGAGAAAATCTGTTCTTCATTACCAACAATGAAGTCATTCTTTTCTGTAATCAATTTGTCTTTGTTCTTTTTTACATCATCAATATACTGTTCTTGTAGTCCAACCTTCTCTGTAGTAAGTTCCAATTGATAATTAATATCACGAATGTTATCAGATATATTTTTAAGTTTTTGCTTCAGCAACATATTCATCAACGAGAAAATTTGGATATCAAGAATTTCTTCCACCACCTCTCTACGATGACGAGCCTTCAATTGCATAAACGGAATGAATGTAGACGATCCAAGAATTACAACTTGAGTGAAACTGCGATAGTTTAGTTTAAGGATTTGTTGCTCAAGATACTTCTGGTAATCTCTCATGTTTGCATCCTGATTATACATCTTACCGTTGATGTATATCTCAAAGATGTTTGGCTTGATACCACGAATCACTTTGATATTCTTGGAACCAATTTTAAATTCTATTTCTACGAGACAACCACTGCCGTTCACAGAATTTAATAGTTGGGGCTTATTGATACCCCGAAAAGGCTTACCAAACAAACCAAAGCACAATGCATCAAGAACAGTAGACTTGCCAGCACCATTATCACCAATAATTAATGTGGTGGGATTTCGGTCTAGTTGTATTTCTATAAAGTTATTACCAGTGCTTAAGAAATTGCGCCAGCGGACATATTTAAATTCAATCAAAGTTCCAAATCCTGCGCCTCGTTATAAAGTGCCCTCATATTATTTTTAAGTCTAGTCTTATCCAATGACACATCTAGTTCATCAACATATCTCTCAAGCAAAGTCATGGTATCTTCTGTATTTTCTACAATATCATCCGATACATTAGTTGCATCCAGTTCTGAAAAATCTTCAATGATCTTTACATCGTATGCATCGGCAGCAAGAAGTCCATCAACAAACTTATCAAACTCATACAAATCTTTCTTATTGACAACAATTAGTTTTACATACTTCTCTTTGTATTGTGCAAAATCGTGATTGTTATAATTTTCTTGAGTGTCATCATAAAATATCTTTTTAAACAAAGTATAAGGATTTACAATGCGTTCAAGCTCTCTTGTATTCGTATCAAAAATGTGGAAACCTTTTGGATCATCAAAATCATTCCAATAAATTTGATATGGTGTTCCTAGATAATAGATTTGACCATCATCAGACTTATGATGAAAATGGCCACTGAACACGGTATCGAATCTACGAAAAAGTTCCCTGTCATATCCATTCTCTGCATACTGGCCACGATGCATCTGAAAACCATTTATCTCTAAATGTCCCATAAGAAGATCAGTCTTTGCAGTATTGAGAAATTTTATAGACTTATCATAGTTATTTGCGTTAATCCACGGAATAAACAAAATAGGTGTATCATCAAACTCTACAATTTGTGGATCAGAATAAATCCATACTCTGTCCCTTCCCACAAGTTCATCCATAGAATTTATTTCATTGGTGTTCTTATAGTAGGTATCATGATTGCCAATAATAATATGCAAATCAATACCCATCTCCCGAAATCTTTCAATAAAACGACTACGGAAATCATGGGCAATACGATAACTTATATACTTACGACGATCAACAACATCCCCCATATGAATACATGTTGTTATTCCTCTTTCCTTTAAAGTAGGAAAAAATATGTTGTCATAAAATTTATAAAAGTAATCGTTGAAGTTTAGATTATCATTCCTTGCACCAAAATGTGTGTCAGTAATAATTGCTATCTTCAACTTATGTCTCTTCTTCCATAAATGGTTCTAGGCCCTTTGTCTTAGGTGCCAATTTCTTTTTTGGTTTATAGACATCTTCCTCTGGAAGCATTACAGTAGGATCGAATCCCATAACAGAATATGATGCATCATCACCAGGCATTGTTGTCCAAGATTCGTATTGAGAATTTTCTATAATTTTATTTCTGACATGAGTTTGTTTTTTCTCTTTTGCAATCCTTCGAAGAAATGCATAATAGATAATTTGTGTAAAATAAGCAAAAGGATTTTTTGATTTCTCTGTATTGAAGTTTGCAACATATTGCAAGCAATTTTCAATACCATCAGATATCATATCCTCTCTATATGTGTAATTAATAAAATTTGGTCTATAAGAAAGATGAGTTGCTATTTTAAGGAAGCACTCTCCAATATAATTGGATACAGGTGGTTGGTCTTCTTCATTCTCTTTAGCAACTCTACACTTTTCTTTGAACTCAACCATAGCCACCAGAAATTTTTTATTATCAACGTAGTGTGCGCCCTTTGATTTTTTAGTTTTAATCACAATACCTCCTTAAACAATTTACTATAAGATACATCATACATTATAATTATTACAATGTCAAGGAACAAAAGGGAATATGTTCTCTTAATGAAATGTTTTAGAAGCTTCTAACTCTTCTAACAATTCATCATATATTTCTTCATCATTAATATCATCTAAATCTTTAGATAATTTTTTTTCTGAAGTATTTGATTGCTCTATTTCTTTCATTGTATGTTCATAAAAACGACAAAGACCTTCTGATGCATTAGCAACCAATAATATATGACCACTCTTTATCGAAAAACGAGATTGGTCTGTATATGACCCAATCCAACGACTAAGATTTAAAGAATCAGCAGGGCCTTCCTTTGTCATAAGTGTGTGAACTTCCATTTTTAACGGAAAACTTATTTTATATTCACCATTATCAGCATCATCATTAATTTGACAAATAAGATTCTCTCCATTTGTTAATTTGACAATTTTATATGGTGTAGTTGTGCTCATTTTAAATCTATCCTACTTATATTTATGATATTCTATAAAGGGAGATATAAAAGTTTTCCTTCTTTTTACCCAAGCTAGTTTCATTTTTGCTTTTGTTTCATCACTATGTTTAGAACCTTTGCGTGCTTTGCTCATTGCATCTTTTTGTTTTTGAGAACCTTTCTTGCCCCATCTTGGATGATTTTTACCAAACAATCCACGATTAGGCCCTACACCACCATAAGCAGGATTTCTGTCGCCAATCATATCGTGAGCTTCTAACAGCTCTTCTGGTGGGGGAACTTCTATTTTCATTTCCTTTAGACCGGGAAATGTATCATCCACATTAGTAAGATAATATATATTCATGCTGAGTCTCCTTTCAGACTTAGAGTAGGTGGGGTTGCCGCCCGTGACCTACACCTCTATTTATAATTATTTTAGATTTACCCTACTTATTTCATATGTAAATTGTTGTTCATTATATATGTTAATTCGTTCTGTAAAGTGAGTTAGTGTAAAATTCCTTCTTTCCTTATAAGATATATCATCAGCTATATCAAAAACTAGAATAGAATTCTTATTTTCGCTAATACGCAATCCTCGACCAATAGATTGCAATACCCTAATTTTAGACTTGGACGGTGAAGCGAACACGATATTGTTGATATTCCTAATATTGATACCAGTAGAAAAGGTGCCATAACTCGCAATGATAATAGAATTTTTCTCACCTTCTACTATACTCCTAATATCTTCTCTTGTTCCTGTATCCGTTCCTCCATAAACAAAAAATAATTTACGATCCTTTATTATATCCTCTGCTTGTTTATATAATATTTTTCCATGCTTCTCTACAAGTTGAAATAAACATAACGTATTGCCAGGAATATTGCGACACAAATCAACAATAAATTTGTTTCTAGCGCTATTCGTAACCAAATATTCAAGTTCTTCAACATATGTCATTTTCTCTCTTATATTTGGATGCTTTAACACAATGCATTTTATTTTCAAATCAGCTAAGGTTTTTTTATCCATTAACTTCTTTGTTGTTGTTATATTTTCCGCTGCACCAAATAGTCCCTCTAGTACAAGCCTATGCGTCTGAGTACCGTCTAGCGTCCCTGTAAGACCGAACCTGTACTTACATTGATGTAACTTAGTCATTATACCTGTAAGAGACTTTGCTTTGAATAAATGAGCTTCATCTCCAATCACACAACCAAACTGTTCAAAATATTTCTTCGGCATCTTGTAGATAGATTGCCATGTTGATATTACAACATCCTTGGTTACTTTTCTGTCATGGCCTTGATATATTTTTTGACAGTATGTGCCAGGACTCCAGCCATAATCTTCAAAGTCAGAATACATCTGTTCAACAAGAGAAGTGGTAGGAACCAAGATTAGAGTCTTCAGTCCCATCATATGATAATAACGAACTAGTGCATATATTATTAAAGACTTGCCACTAGCAGTAGGAGAAACAAGAAGAGCACGATTTCGGGCAACAGCATGGTGTACGGCGTCAATTTGGTAATCACGGATTTTGAGAGACTTTCCCTGTGATTTTGGTTTGAGTGACCTGATAAAGCCTCTAGCAACTTGACGTACAATAGTCCGCTCATCTTCTACTCCATCCTCTATTATATATTCAATTTGATTTCTAGAACAAAATTGTTTAATGTATGGTAATAGTCCGACATAAATTTCACCAGAGCCGGGAGAGAAGAGTCGTATCTTTCCATCCCACATACGATTACGATACATCGGCATAAATTTGAAGCCAGGAACTTCAAATGTGAAGAACTCTGTCAACTCCTGCCGAGAGGAATCTGTCATGTCAGAGAGAACTAGATAGACTTCATTCTTTTTAGATATGAGCATTTTGTAAAGTGCCCGAGGCTCCGTATTCACCTCTTAATATAATGTTCCATGAAATGCTTATACGTTCTTCTGATGTGGGAGGAACCCAATGCTGTAACCAAGAAGGAAAAATATATCCAGTTCCTCTTATAGAATCAAATTGAATCATAGAAGAGTTCATTATGTTTGGAATATTCCTTGGTTGCAAAACACTTGCTTGAGGACGAGGATCAAAAAATTGTATAGGTGAAGTATTTTCCCCCGCAAATAAATAATATACACCCGACAAGAAATTATTAGAATGTGTGTGTGGTGGATGTGAACCTCCAACAGATAAACAATTTGCCCACATACCAGTGATTTCTAAATGGTTATATTTGTAATCTAATTTTTTCAAATGATCTTTATTGGCATCTAAAATCATATCTCGCAAATCTATAAAATGTGACACATTATGTAATTTATCATCTGTATGATCTGTATGATTTTTTTTGACCTTTTTAATATAATCCACCATTTGTTCTTGTAGGACTATATCAGGATGATAAGAAAATTCCGAAATAACTGTAGGAAAACATTTATGCATTTTTACATTAGCCATGTTAATGCACTCCATCTTGTTCCTTTTGTTATAGGTTTGACTTCATGAGGATATAGAAAATTAGAAGGAAAAATAATTCCTGATCCTTTTTTGGGATTGTATACTTCCCCCGCAACAACAAACTCACCACCTTCATAATCATCATTTAAAAACAATAATGCAGATACTTGAGGAAATCCATACTCTTGACCATGACTGTGATGTATGTTATCACAATGCTTAGACATGAAACCCCCCTCATCATATTTGTTTAATCTAAAATCTGTATGACGTTGGCAGGAAAAAAGACTATGTTTTTTAGAATAATTATTAATAACATTATTAAATGCTAGTTTAAAACTGTCATAAAATTTTTCTTCATTTCGAAACCACATTTCATCCATAAGCACACGTTGATTCTCTTCTGTTAATCCTTTATGGCTAGAAAATTTAGATTGATTTAAATCAGAACTTCTTTGTGTTTCTGCATGTTCTATAATTTCATTACAAACATCTTCTGACATACAATCTTCGTAATATCCAATATAATGAGTAATGGATGGAACAAAACAATCAGAACATGTCATTTATATCATCCCTGCTTCAAATTTTTTCCATTCAATCGTATTCTTTATATCCCAACCACGATTATCAATTGACTTGATAATGCCCTCAAGATATTTTATTACGATTTCCAGATAACCAATTTTGTCCATCAATGCAATGACTTCTTCATCAGAAGTAATATACATTGCCAAATCATTTTTTAAAACTTTTAGATCAAACGGTTTTGCAACATAAACTTTAGCATCAGACTTACCGCCGTAGTACTCCCATTTCTGTCTGTACATTCGTTGGTAATCACCATTAGCTTTTTGCAACAGTAATTGAAATCTTGATCTTTGATCAAGATATTTTATTTTAATTTTTTGATTTTTGAGAGACTCAGAACCAAGTTGTTCTTCGTTTTCTATGATGAGGTCTTTTTTTGCTTCTTCTTTTAACTGGTCTAGATTCATAAAATATAATTCTTTCAAAAAAGTGAGCAGAGTTTTGATTTACTCTCTTTATCTATATTGTCATTTAAGACTAAAATTTGAAAACTGTTAAAGTTTATCTCATCTGCTCAAGGATATTTATAATGTTTTTATTTCATAAATTTGATATGCAAACTCAGCTGTTGCAACCAGATATTCTACATCTGTTGCAGTTTGAGTAAAATCTAATGCACTTAAAGATATAGGAAATGCATTTTGAAAACTTACTTCCAGAATAGGATTATTCTTGTTAGAAAGAATTTGAAGAAATGCATCTGAATACATTGCTATATCAGGAATAGCTTTACCAACCAAATCTGTTGGGGGAGTCTTACCACTCGCTGGAGTGTTTGATGTTACATCTCTAAATGTCCGAAACTGTTCTCTGTTTTCTGGAAACCCAATACCTACCATCCAATTATGAAGTGAAATATAATTTTCTAAATATTCATCTACTATAAAAGATATAGATAAATTTTCATATTCCAATTTTTCTCCCATAGTTGGAATGTCTTTAAATGGAGTTGCATGAGTAGTAGTACCAGCAGAAATGCCAGGAAGATTTGCACTCACTGTAAAGAATTCCACCTTCGGTAATTGATGAATACCAAAACGAAATTGAGTCGGACTTGCATAATCTAACTGATCAGGCTGTCTTGAAATAGGTGATGTTGATGTTACCATATTATTATTATTTATATACTATGAATACCGATAACAATACCTACACTGACAAATAATCCTAACATCATTTTCAAAAAATCTTTTCCAACAATTGGAAATACATGCTTTAGTTTATATGCTCCCTTACTAATCGTTGCAATTGCAAATTCTCTGCCACATAACAAGCCTACAAATACCCATGTTGTTGACATTGGGATATCATTATACTGTTTGAAGTATAATAGAATAAACGCATAGACTAGATCAATAATTGTAGCAGAACGTACATAACGAGTGTGTTGTTTATCCAAAACAATTTTTTGAATCTTACCACCTTTTTCGTAGAAAATCCATGCAAGTAAAGAAGTAAATACAATTGATATAAAAACCATCCACTCTACGGATAACTGTCTTGGAAGATATACAGCAATATTTGCAAGATCATGAGACAACCAAGTATACCAAAGAAATCCTGTACTACACCACTGAGCTACTCTCCATTTTGTTTTGTTTTTTTCTTTTACAGGATCATTTTTTTCATCTATCCAACGTGCAACAATAAACCATAAAGCATATGCAACTACAGCAGCAAGTGCATATCCCATAACAGATTTAATTAACATCTTTTCTAGTATGAATGTGCTTGCAAATGCACTTAATACAAGGAATGATGTTGATACTGGTATGCCCACTCTAGTCAATAATAAAAGAGATGCGGGTGCCATGGCATGATACCATTGTATCTCTTGATATGGTATCTTGTTTAATCGACCAAATGATATATCACCACCATTTGCAAACCAACCATACCACAAAGTAAAAAGGAGAACCGACGATGCAGCTCCCCATAGATAATACCATTTAAATTTTTCTGAATTTGATGCAATGAAAGTTCCAAGAGTTTGAACACTGTCATTGGCAACTACTGAATATGAAGCAAGAAGAAAGCCAACAACTGTGTACATCAGTAACAAATCCATGTTCATATAATATATTATATAGTAAGGAATGTCAAGAGATAAATCAAAAAAAGGGAGGTCCGAAGACCTCCCTAAGTTTTACTCTACTAAACGTCTTGATTTTACATCAAGTTCGAAACTTTAACCCGACGATACCAAGCGTTGGTATTCGCAGTCAATGCGCCCGTAGAACTCGGCGAATCGGCTGCAGCAGCCGCACCAGAGGCGGCGAAAGGATTAGCAGCAAGACCATAACGAGTCTTGAAACCAATCTTGGGCTGGAAGGACTTCTCACCAACCGCACGAACCATCTGTAGAGGAACGTATGGGCAGTAGAAGAACCCGGCGTCATAAGGAGAAGTACCCTTATAACCAACAACGTAGTACTGGGAAGCAGCTACGTTGGCAGAATAAGGATCAACATACACTTTATAACGGCCATTCATAACACCAGCAAATGTGGTGGTTGTGTCGTCAACATTTAGGTTATTGCTGAGAGCAGGGGTATAATCCAGAACACCAGCCATCTGAAGTGCAGAAGCAACATCAGCGGAGCAGATGACCATATTACCCTTACCGCGACGAGTCTGTTGACCAATCGCATTGGCATCACGCTCAATAGCGAACATTAGACCCTTGAACTTCTCAACTGACCAACGACCATTAGAGTCGGTGTCCAGATCAAAGATACCAGCAGTTGTCGTATTAACCGCAGCACCCTTTACAGCGGTGACATACAGGGAACGAACTACCTCACGGTTGATTTCAGCAAGAATTTCAGAACTAAGAATATTTGCGAGTTCTGTTTCTGCGTCCAAACCATGAATTGCCTTCAAGTCTTGAGCCAACTCCATTGTGTACTCGGCCTTCAAGGCACGGGATACAGCAGTAACAGTTGACTTCTCAATCGAGAAAGCCATCTGAGCAAAAGAGTTGGTGGAGGTGTCACCCAGCGCTTCACCCTGAGCAGTTGTCATACCAGTAGCACTTGTGTAAGTACCAACAGGGCTGTCGTTAAGAACCGCAGGGTTAGTTTCAGTCGAAGCAACATCGCCGCCGCCAATTGTACCGGCCAAGTTCTGGTTCGATGCACCAGTCTGACCAGGCATTGCTTCGTCAACAAGAGCCTCGGCACCGTCTTGCGACAGGAACGAGGAACGCATTGCAAAGATCAGACCCGTTGGGCCTGTCATTGGCTGCACACCACATACGTCATACGCAATTAGGTTAGGCATTGCACGACGAACCAGTGAGATCAAAATCGGATCCCATGTGTCCATCTGCCCGCCGCCCATAGCGTTGACAGGCGCTGCCTCAGAAAGAAAACCACGGTCTTCATTCATAGCTTTTTCTTGGTTTTCCAAGATGAGAGTGGTAACTGCCCGCTTGTAAGAATCCTCAATCCGTGGAAGATCGGGGTGTTCTAGGACTGGCTGCCACTTTTCTTGTAGATGTTCTGTTTGAAACATTTGTTTCTCCTTTTTATTTACATCCGTTAATTATAATGTTTTATGCACTCGCCTTTTGATTACGACTGATGGCCGACATATACGTCTTCATTGCATCTGTCGTATCAACGTCCTGTGCGGTGCTACCATCTTCATCATCAATAGCTTTATCACTAGATGTTTGAGCCTTCGGGAAATAGCTTTCTTTCAGTGTATTAAGTTTTTCACGGAAAGACTCTTTATCCTTAAAATCAACATCTTGAGTAAGTGATTTAAACTTTTCAATTTCGGTATCGGCTAAATCTTCAGAAACTTCGGAAATAACCTGTTCACGAACTAGAGATGATTTAGACTTGTTAAGGTCTACATTCTTTTGAATTTCTTCATTCAATTTATTTTCTAGCTCGGAAATCTTCTCAGATTGAGCTTCCAGAACATTATACTTCTCGTCTGGAACATCAATGTAATGATCTTCAAACAATTGTTTCAACCCAGAAATAAAGTCTTCTGCAATCTCGCCCTTCAAACCACGCTCAATTGCCAACTCGTTTTCTTTAGTCCATTCCTCAACAACATAATTGAGATATGTGTCTACCTTCTCTGCAAGCTCTTCCTTGAAAGTACCCATTTCGGTTTCTTTCTCAGAATGTACTTCATTATCAATCCGTTCAATCTCTGAACGAATCTTAGATTTCAATGCGGCCTCAAAAATTGTTGCGGCCTTGACCTTGAATTCTTCACTAAGAGTATCATCGGAACTCATAAGAGCTTCCATGTCCTCTTTTACAGAGATATTTTTAATTCTCTCATCAATCTCTGCCTTCTGATCTTCAAGCTTCTTCAACTCTTCTTCAGTTGCAACACTATCTGCTTCTTGAAGTTTTGAAGCATGAGCAGCAAGCATTTCTTCAATGTCTGCCTTCTTCATTTTACCGATCTGCTCTAAAGTTTGGGCTTTGGTCATCTTTTTATTCTCCTTGAGCTCCTCGCCGTCATGCTCAACTTCGTCACCAGCGGCAAGTTTCTTCATTGGTTCCGCAGACTTCTCGCCCTTTTGCTGGGCATCAGCACTAACTTCCTTTGCCTTTGCAGCAATCTTCTTAGCAGGGGAATCTTTTTGCTCTGGATCAACTACAGGTTTACCAGTATCTTGTACTTCACCAACAACTTTTTCACCCTTATCAGCACCAGCAACATTAGGTTTTGGGTCTTTAGCATTGGAGACACTATCTCCAGCATTATTTGAACCTAAACCGAGGTCTATTGCCTTACCTAAAGGTTTCTCTGAGGCTTCTTCTAGTTCTGCAAGAACTTCTGCCTCAAGTTCTTCAATCGTTTGTTCTAATTCGGACATAGGTTTGTCTCCTTACCTTTGTGTTATTATATTTATAAATTATAATTTTTTGAGGAACTTAGCAAATTCTAAAACCTCAATTTTTGTATCCCTTTGACGCTTTTTAACATCAAATTTCCGCCTTAACTCAACAAGTTCCGCTTCTACTAATGCTCCATTGTTCCAAACCCACTCTTTTCCTTCCATAATACCTTCTACGAAAGCATTTGGTGCGGAAGGGTCTGCAACAATATCAGCTGCGGTTGCGAGATAAAAGTCATCTCTCACATAATTAGCACCATTCTTCTGGTCCAAACTACCCATGCCTCTAGAAGAAACACCCAACTTACCACCTTCATCAATAATATTTTTAACAATCTTACCCATCGGGGTTTCCATAATCTTTGCTTCACCAACGAAATTTTTACCATCTGGATATAATTCTGTAACCATATGCGATACTCGCTCAAGATTAACAGTTGGACCTTCTGGATGTCCTAATTCTCCATAAGCACGATTCTCATTGATAAATTTCTTGTTATATCTGGTAACTTCCTTTTCAAGAATTTCCATAGGATATACCCGCCCATTGCGGTTTTTAATATCTGCTTGCAGAAAAATACCCTTAATCTTATAATTTTTACCACCACCTTCTTTAGCTTCAGTGATGTATTGTACTTCCTCTACAACTTCTGAAAATAATCTTACAGTGTTCATGTGATATTATCCCAACCAGAAACTTTTCTAAATTTAATCATAATAGTTCCAACAGAAGTTCCGTTGGTTACAAGAACATCTCCTGTTACACCACTTCCAGCATTATTAGGAATTGCTGGCATACCATCTCCAAATCCCATTTTACCACTTCCGTTTAACGAAAGAGCAACCACGTTTGTTGTTGCATCCCATATAATATCGGTTTGGGCTGCAAGTGACCATGCAATTCCAACAATTGAAAGTCTTGGATCAGTTGCAGCACCTTCAGCAGCAGAAACATCAACAAGACTTGCCGCACTATTTGTACCTGTAGTAGTAGCTTTAAGTACATACTCAAAATCAGAATCTACTATTTCATGTAATACGACTGCCATTGACCACTCCTAAATTGATAACATTTCTTTCTCAAAATAGTTCATAAGTTCCTTTTCGGAAACCTTAAACTTTTTTGAAACATCTTGTATAGTTTTCTCGAAAGTATTTAGGAAATCTGAAGGTTTAGAATCCATAATTTTAAATATTTGGTCAACAGCACCCCTCATCTTCGGAGATAATTTCTTATAATACCGAGATTTCTTGTGTTCATTCCTTTCAATAACGGTTGAAAGATACATTTCTTCAAGTGTCTTCATTAGCTTCCTCTGCGCTAACATTACTTACAAAAGTTTTTGAATATTCTTTTCTTTTAATTTCAAGAGCATCGCCAACTTTTGTAGAAATCGAATTTTTAAATTTGGTTTCTGCTTCTATATTATTTCCTGTTGCAACTGAATCTACAAATTCTCTACTCATTATCTCTTTCCTTTCTTGATATGAAATTCTTTATCATTTTCTACGGGCTCTTATACCCATTTTCACCTTCGGGCGGAGCATCTGGGTCTACACCACCAACAGATAATTTAACTCTATCTGCGGCCGACATGCTTGGATCAATAGGTTCGTCGCCCGGACCTGTTGGGACTCTTTGAATACCATCACCGCCCGGAGGTACAACAATTCCACCGTCCATTGGGTCTTTTTCAACTTCACTCTTAATCTGATCACGCATTGCTTGAATTTCTGTATCAGTCATGCGTAATACTTTCTTCAACACATATTCTTTACTGAAGAAAGTTCCAATATAAGATTCAACTGTCTGTAATTGGTTAAGTCTATTCTCCAAAAGTTCTGCATCTTTTAATTCTGCAAAATGTCCATCCGCAAGAAAATCATATTGAAGATGTTCTTGTATTTCAGGCCAATCTTCGGGAGCAATAATTCCTTTTAGTAAGAGTTGTGTTTTAAGAATATCCGTAAATAGTGGAGAAAATTTCTTACGAATTCGTTGTACAAATTTCGTAAATTTTAATTCATCTCTTGTTATTTCTGTTGAACGACCAAGACTAAATCCACTTTCAGATTCCATACGAGAAATCGGCACATTAAGAGAACGATATAATTTCTTTTGGAAATATTGAATATCATCAATCTCTCCAAGATTAGAACCGCCGGGCAAAGTAGAAATTTCTGTTCCTCTACCACCTTCTCTTCGTGGGAGCCAGAAATCTTCCAACATACTCATATGATTTCTATCGTCACGAATCTCACCAGTTGTTGCATCATACACCAACTTATTGCGATAACGATTCATCACATCTTTGAGATATTGCTCTGCTTTAATCTTCGGAAGATTACCAACATCAATGTAGAAAATTCTGCGTTCAGGAGCTCTTGAAATGCGATAGATAACAAGTGCATCTTCAATCATACGCAATTGATTGACAGGTTTTATAGCTTTATGTAAATAAGAAACTACTCTACCACTATTACCATCAATCAAACCAGAAGGTACATAAGTAATTGAATCTTTAGATATCTTTATCCCCTGGCCACCGCCTCCTATACCAGCAGGATTTAATCCTTTTTCATTATATATAAAATATTCATCAATCTTTTCAGTCATCTCAATCCCAGTTTTGGAATCAACACCTTTTTTAACTTCTCTAACTTTTTTAATTTTCACTGAATCAATATATCTTAATTCTGTAATTCCTTTTCTTGGATTTTTTGTGTCAATAATTTTATGATAGTAGATTCTGCCATCTACATACCACCGTCTA
>Ga0209501_10003552_pt1 | contig 15527 bp, 11 predicted proteins | sample ArcticOcean_MG_C_4_FD_187434 | JGI IMG/M metagenome (GOLD analysis project Ga0209501, IMG submission 187434) | Marine microbial communities from western Arctic Ocean - ArcticOcean_MG_CB4_134 (SPAdes) (version 2) | ecosystem: Environmental > Aquatic > Marine > Oceanic | place: Arctic Ocean...
GCTCCACCGCGCCGGCTTGGCCAACCAGCCGACCTCGACCGAGCGCGACGACGGGCTAGAGCTCCACGACGTGCTGATCACAGCGGCGGTGCGGTGCGCGCCACCCGCTAACAAGCCGACGCCATTGGAGCGCGACAGCTGCCGTGCCTGGCTGGAGCGCGAGCTGGACATGCTGGTAGGTGTCCGCGTATTGGTCACGCTCGGGGGGCTCGCGTACAACCAGACGCTCCGCATCTTAGGCGACCGAGGCCACTCGATCCCGAGGCCTCGGCCGCGCTTCGGGCACGGGGTCGAGGTCGAGTTGGCCGACGGTCCCACCGTCCTCGCGTCGTACCATCCGAGCCAGCAGAACACGTTCACCGGGACGCTGACCGAGCAGATGTTCGACGACGTGTGGGCGCGTGCACGGGAACTGGGGCCTGAGGCCACTTGACCCCAGATCGGTCAGTCCTAGCGAGCCGCAACCGCTCAGTCGTTGAACATGTGACCCACCAGAGGGCCCGATCGCCCTACGGCGAGTGACCCCGACCTGATGAAGGCTACGACAGGTCGTAGGGACGGGCCGTCGGGGGACTCCCGCCCGCCTCGGTACGGAGCCTGTCAACGACAATGAGACACTCGGGGGATTCAATTAGAGAGCAATCTCCAGTGTCGAGAGGGATAGGCTGGGAGGGTTGATCCAGACGGCCTGGGGAAGTGGTTTGGGCTTCGGTTCACCGGAGACGAAGCGCTCCAGATGGGCAGCCCAGGCCTCGCGGAGCACGGTTTCCCTGCGGGCGATGATCCGATCCGCCTGGCCGAAGTGGACCTGTTCGGGGGTGAGCATCGAGATGCCGCCGTGCCGGTGCTCGGTGTTGTACCAGGGGAAGAAGGAACGGCAGAAGGTCTTGGCCCGATCCTGATCCTCGAAGCGCCCGGGAAAGGAGGGATGGTACTTCAGGGTCTTGAAGTGAGCCTCGGAGAACGGGTTGTCGTCCGAGACCTGGGGCCTGCTCAGGGAGCGGGTCACGCCAAGGTCGGCGAGGAGCTGCGCGGTGCATTGGCTCGTCATCGGCGCCCCTCGATCCGAGTGCAGGGTCAGGATCTGGGGCTGGACGCCAAACTTCAGGCAGCTCTGCTGGATCAGCCTCCCGGCCATGGCTGAGTTCTCTCGATTGGCCACCATCCACCCGACCACGTAGCGGCTGAAGATGTCCAGGATCACATACAGGATCACATAGAGGTAGAAGTAGCTCCACTTCTGGGGCCCCAGCAGCCGGGTGATATCCCAGGACCAGACCTGGTTCGGGGCCGTCGCCATCAGCTCCGGCTTCGTGTATTCGGGATGGATCCGCTGTGGCCTGCGTTCCTGAACCGCCGCCCGGGAAGCCAAAACGCGGTACATCGTGCGTTCCGAGCACAGGCAGAGGCCCTCATCGAGCAGCGTCGCCGTCACCTCGCCTGGGGACCGGTCCACGAAGCGCGGGGAACACAGGGTGTCGAATACCTCGTCTTGTTCCTTCTCGCTCAACGCCCGGGCGGGGGTCGGACGGGACCGCTGATGCCCGGTCGAGGGCCTCAGACGACGGTAGTACGTGGCTCGGGCCACCGAGAGCGCCACGCACGCGGGCTTCACCCCGACGTGCGCGGCCAGCTCCTCAGCCGCCTTCACGAGTTCGTCCCGTCCTCGAGGCTCAATCCCAGCAGCCCTGCAACTTTTCCCTGGACGTCGATGATCAGGTGCGCCTTGTGGAGCTCCGTCTCCAGGCGAGCGTTCTCGCGCTCCAGTTTGCGCACCTTCTCCTCCAACGGATTCCGCTCCGGCTTGCGACCCCGCTTCTTGGACAGGGCCCGCAGCGACCCACTCCGTGCCGCTTTGCGCCACGCCGTCAGGTGCGACGTGTACAGCCCCTCGCGCCGTAGGAGTCGGCCCACCGCTCCGGGCTCCGTGCACTGCTCCGCTTCCTCGACGATCCGCAGCTTGTACGACGGACTGAACCGCCGGCGCAGCGGCCTGTCTACCACCTCCGCGTCCGGGACGGCTGCCGCGCTTCGCTTGCCCTCCCCGGCCACAGGGACCGTACCATTCTTTTCCATTCTCTCTCGCAGTCCCAGCATCTTCGGTTTCTCCGCCTTCGCCCTACTCTAATTCATGGCGTGTCCCGTGTCTCACGTACGTTGGCAGAGAGGGGTAGGGGAATCCGACCGGGTCGCTCGGGCCCCCTTGCCTGTCCTCCGCCAAAGACAATCCGTAGGTTGCGCTCGAACCGCTGACCCCAGAGGAAGGTGAATACGAGCATGAGAGCTACGAGAATGCCGCGGCAGGTGGCCGCGTCAGGGATCGCCCGCGGACTCCTCTTCGCGCTTGGCCTCCTCGCCGTCCAAATCCTTCCCCTCGCCGCCCAAGACTGGGGCAATCCGTACGGCGAGTGGCGCTATTGGGGCGCCGACTTGGCGAGCACGCGGTACTCGCCCGTCGATCAGATCAACGCCGACAACTTCGAGGAGCTCGAGGTCGCGTGGGTCTGGAGGGGCGACAACTTCGGGCCGCGTCCCGACTTCATCCAGCGCAACACCCCGATCTACGCGGACGGACTCCTGTATACGCTTTCCGGCCAGCGACGCACGCTCGTAGCGGTCGACCCGGCCACTGGTGAGACGCTGTGGACCTTCCGTGAGCCCACCACACAGCGGTGGGAGGACTCTCCTCGCAAGAACTACGGGCGCGGCGTCGCCTATGCTGAGATGGATGGTCGCGGGGTGCTCTACATGGTGACGGCGGCATTCTTCCTGCACGCGCTCGACGCGAAGACGGGAGAGCCGCTTGAGGGCTTCGGCGGTGGCATCCCGATCGACGGGTTCCCAGAGACCGGCAGTGTCGACATGCTCGCCACGCTTGGGCATCCGTACGATGTCGAGACCGGTATCGACCGCAGGATCGGCCAGATCACGACATCGTCCGCGCCGCTCCTGGTGAACGGCGTGATCATCGTCGGGAACTCCGCCCAACCGGGTGGCGGCGGTCAGACCCGCATCGAGAACGTGCCGGGCGACGTGCAGGCCTTTGACGCCCGCTCGGGCGAGCATCTGTGGACCTTTCACACGATCCCGAGAGCGGGCGAGTTCGGTAACGACACGTGGGAAAACGAGGCATGGCAGTACGTCGGGAACGTGAACGTGTGGGCCCCGCTCTCCGCCGACCCGGATCTCGGTCTGGTCTATCTACCCACAGATGCTCCGACGAACGACTACTTCGGCGGCTTCAGGCCGGGCGCTAATCTCTTCGGCAACAGCTTGGTCGCGGTGGACATCCGCACCGGCGAGCGACGCTGGCACTTCCAGGCGATCCATCACGACATCTGGGACTGGGACTTCCCGGTCTCTGCGATCCTGGCAGATGTCACAGTGGACGGCCGCCAGATCCCCGCCGTCGTGCAGGCGTCCAAGCAGTCGTTCATCTACGCCTTCAATCGCGAAACGGGCGAGCCGCTTTGGCCGATCCCAGAGCGGCCCGTGCCGGCGGGTAGCGTGCCTGGAGAGTGGTACTCTCCGACCCAGCCGATCCCCTCGCGACCGGCGCCGTACGAGCTTCAGGGGCTGACCGTCGACGATCTGATGGACTTCACGCCGGAGCTCCGCGCGATGGCGCTGGAGCAGGTCTCCGACATCAAGCTCGGCCCCATCTACACGCCTTATGTCCACCGGGGGAACGAGGAAGGCTGGCGGGCGACGGCACAGTGCCCCAGCGCTACGGGGGGTACGAACATTCCCGGTGGACCGGTGATGGATCCGGAGTCGGGCATCATTTACGTGCAGTCCCGGAAGGCCTGTTCGGGCGGGGTACTCCAGCCCGGAGCGGACCGCGATGACGGCGGGCCGGACGGAATAGGCGCGACGGTGGTCGACTTTTCCGCAGGTGGTGGCGGCGGGTTCACTGCCATCGATGGACTCCCGATCGTCAAACCGCCCTATGGGCGCATCACCGCGATTGATATGAACACGGGTGAACACCTCTGGTGGATTCCGAACGGCGAGACACCCGATCGCATTGCGGAGCATCCGTTGCTGGAGGGAGTGGACGTGCCCAACACTGGCTTCCTGGGCAACGCGACCGCGTTGGTTACCGGCAGCCTGCTGATGTACGCGGAGGGGCGTGGAGGACGGCCCGTCTGGTACGCTCACGACAAGCGGACCGGCGAGCGTATCGGCTCGGTCGAGATTCCGGCCTCGGTCAGTACGGCCCCGATGACCTACTTGCACGACGGCGTTCAGTACATCGTGCTGCCCATTTCCGGAAACGGGATGCCCACGTCGTTGGCCGCGCTCAGGCTGCCGCAACCGTAAAACTGGCAAGCATGAGACGCGACGAGGCCCGACTGCCGAGGTAGGCAGTCGGGCCTCCGTCATTTCTAATCACGCCGCTCACTGGCGCGGGTCGCCGGCGCAGGTGGCGACTACATCATCGGCATGAACATCGTCATCCCGCTGATGGAGACCTCGCCCACGTAGATGTTGCCGGTGGCGTCCACCGCGATGCCTTCACCGATCGTCCCGTACTCTTCGCTAACCTCAGCGTGCCCCGGGATGAAGGCGGAAAGGCTGCCGTCCTTCGCGCTGCCGATGTAAACGCCCCGGCGCATGCCGGGATTGCGATCGTCTCCCGACTCCGAGTCCAGCACGTACATGGTGTCGTCCTCGTCGATGAAGACGTCGTTGGGCCGCCCGAACTGCTCCCAGGACTCGATGTACTCGTAGCTCGGGCTGAAGATGTCGATACGGTTGGTGCCGCGGGTGGCCACGAAAAGCCGCCCCTGCGAGTCGAATGCCATGCCGTGGGGGAGGATGAATTGGCCGGGCCCGCTCCCGAATTCACCGAAGCTGCCCAAGTAGGTTCCGTCCGGAGCGAAGCGCGAGATGCGCGCGGTCGGCCCCTGGTACGAGTGGCCCTCGGACACCAAGATCTCGCCATTCGGCGCGACGATGACGTCGTTGGGTTGGTCGAGCGCCTCAGGCGGGCTCCCCGTCATGCCGGGCGTGCCGATGACCATCAGCACTTCACCCTCCGGGCTGAACTTCACGACCTGGTTGCCCTTGTGAGCCGCATCGGGCGCCCCCTCCAGCTCGGCCTCGCGAGCCACCCGACCGTCGGTCACCCATATGTTGCCCTCGCCGTCCACGTACATCCCGTGTGGCCGGACGAACATGTCTGATCCGAAGCTGGCGAGCAGCGTCCCGTCCGCACCGAAGCGGAGAACCGCGGGGTCCTCGGACGTGATGCAGTTGTCACCGCCACACCGCTCGAACGCCCAGATGGTATTCCGTTCCGGATCGACGTACACGCCGCTGATGCGGCCCCACTCGCGGCCCGCCGGCAGGACGCCCCAGTCGCGGTGGGTCATATAGGGGTTGGGAAGCCCTGTCGGGTGGGGGGCGTTCGGATCGAGGGATGCCATGGGCGCTTCCCCCTGACTGTCCCCCTGGCCGCCGCAAGCGGAGACGCTGAGCACGACACTCGAGATCAGGAGGGCCAGGCTCCGGGCCTGCGTAGGGATCGCCATCGTGTACCTCCGATTCGTGGACCAGCGCGGGTCTTCCACCAGGTCCCGCGTCCGCGCCAACCTCGCAGACCGAGCACCGGTCGGCTAGTACGCGCTACCCATGAGCGGTGAGCAGGCGATAGACTGTTTGCATTCACGAACACACTCGCACGGGCCCCTCAGACCGAGGCTGGTCATGCTCAAGGACCACGAATGAGCAGCATGAAATCAGGCGCCGCGTTCGCGCTCTTCATCGCGGGGCTAGCCCTCGCTTCGACGTCCGTGACCGTAGCCGGGCAGGTCCCGAGCGAGTCATGGTCGCACGCCGCAGCCCTCGAGCGTGACTACCCCGCGACACACGATGTCCTGATCCGACTCGAGCGGGCGCAAGGGGTGGCCTTCGGACAGCTCGCCCTCGAGGGGGCCGCCGTTCGCGCACGCGGCGAGGGCCGCCCCGACTTCGAAGACGACTTGGTCGGCCGGCTGACCGCGCTGGTCGGCGAAGCGGGTACGGCCGAGAGCCTAGCGGCGGAGTCCGCGGCGGGGTATGCGGCGCTGGGACGCAGGGCAGCCGAGGTCATCGCCTGGGCCAATGCCTTCTACCGCGAGGCAGTCGGAATCCTGGTGGATCCGACGGTCGCGGACCGACGCGCCGCGCTCAGCGTGGCGGTGTCGCGATACCAGAGCAGGCCCGAGGTCGCGCTCCCGGGCGCGCCGAAGGACATGGACGTCCTCTACGATCATCGCCAAGCTCTCGTCTTCCGGACGCTCTACCCCGACCTCGATGGCCTCATCTGGGCGGGGCAGTGGCTGAAGCTCGCCGCCACCGAGCCCCTCACCGACTTTCCCGGACGTGACGAGCGGGCAGCCGGGCTGGATACCGTCACGAACCGCTACTACTCGAAGCTCAGTTACGGAGAGCCTCCGCAGTTCTTCCCGAGCCAGGTCCCATTAGCGCCTACCATCGCGCCTGGTCTTATCTACTTGAGCCCAGAGTCCGCCATGATCTGGGACAACCTGAGCATGATGCAGGAGGTGCTCTCGGACATCCTCGCTTCCCCAGAAGTGCCCGACGTCCGCGCTGCACTCGACGAGACCGTCGAATACTTCTTGGATCCCACCCGCCGTATGACCGAGCGGGGTGACTGGGAGAGCATGGCACTCCAGCACGGCATCTTCTTCCAGGGTGGCTATCCGCTCGCGGTGATGACGGGCAACGAGCGGAATACCGGTGGCCACGCGGACCACCTCGAGGCGGAGGGCGGCCCCGTCGTCATGCCGGTCATGCCGCTCAACTGAGCTGGTCTGATGCAGTCTCAGGGATTCGGCCCGGATCGGCCCGTCACGACCAATGACACGGCTGACAGCCGCCTAATGAACCACCGGGTGGAGCTCGAGCGAATCGTTTGACGCACACCTGAGCAAAACTGTGGTAGGGCGACATGGCGGGGGGCCCCAGGAGGGCCCCCCGCTTTCGTTTCCGGAACCACGGGGCGCACACGCTCCCTTGCGGAGGCAGGGAGGCGTGGCTAATCCGAGGGGACTCTGGCGCCCACCAGGACGCCTCGCTCTTAGGGGAGGACCGACGCTTGACCCACTTCTCTCGGCTCCGTCTCGCGTTGTTCTTCGCCCTCCTGCTCTCGCCCGGGCCGGCTCTCGCCCAGCAGGCGATCGACGAAGAATACACGGCGCTCATCGCAGAGCATCTCCAGGACGAGCGCATCACAACCGAGCTCGTCGATCACCTCCCGGCGTCGGAGACAGTACCGACGCCGCTCGACTTCCACGGCAGGATCGTCGGCACACCAGACGAGTTGACCTACGCCGCCGACATCCACCGTTACATGTACGCCATCGCGGATGCTTCCCCGCGCGCAACGGTCTGGTCGATCGGTCAGAGCGAAGAGGGACGCGAGACGATCGTCATGGCGATCGCGGACGAGGAGACGATCGCGAACCTCGACGACTACAAGGGCTTTCTGCAGGAGCTGACCGATCCGCGAGCCACATCCGATGGGCGCGCACAGATCCTCATCGACGGGATGGCGAAGCCCATCTACTGGCTCATCAGCGGCATGCACTCGACGGAGAACGGCGGCCCCGAGATGCTCCAAGAGCTCGCGTACCGCCTCGTGGTCGAGGAGACCGATTTCATCCGCACGATCCGCGACGACGTCATCACCCTCATCACGCCGGTGATCGAAGTGGACGGGCGCGAGAAGCAGGTCGACACCTACTACTTCAACAAGGACCGGCCCGAGGACGAGCCCAACCTGCCGCTCATTTATTGGGGCAAGTACGTCGCGCACGACAACAACCGCGACGCGATGGGCCAGATGCTCCAGCTCACCAAGCACGTAAACAGCATGCAGCTCGAGTGGGCACCGACGGTCATGCACGACCTGCACGAGGCGCAGAACTATCTCTACGCATCCACCGGGACGGGACCTTACAACGAAGCTTTCGACGCCATCACGGTGACCGAGTGGTGGATGTTCGCGGAGAACGACGTCTTGCAGATGACGAAGCGCGGCGTACCCGGGGTCTGGACATACAACTTCTACGACGGTTGGACCCCCAACTACATGTTCACCATAGCGCATTCGCACAACGCGACCGGGCGGTTCTACGAGGTCGCTAGCTACGGGCCCCAGAACCGCACGTTGACTGTCAGCGCCGCGGGCACGAGCCGGGAATGGTACCGGCCCAACCCACCGCTCAGCGAAATTGAGTGGGGCCCGCGCAACAACACCAACATCCAGCAGTCGGCGGTCCTCTTCTCTCTGAAGTTCTTCGCCGACAACGCGTCGATGTTTCTCGACGACTATTGGATGAAGAACAAGCGCGCGGTGCAACGAGGCATCGACGGACCCGTGAACGCCTGGGTCATCCCTGCTAACCAGCGTCGTCGGGCCGACGCGGTCGACGCGGTCAACGAGCTCATGCGCCAGGGCCTAGAGATCCATCGTGCCGATGAGTCGTTCGAGGCCGGTGGCATCGACGTGCGCGCCGGTGACTACATAGCGCGTGCGGACCAGCCGTTCCGCACGCTGGCGGATATGTACCTCTCGCTGCAGGCCTTCTCGCTGGACAACCCGCGCCCCTACGACGACACCGGCTGGACGTTCCAGCTCATGCGCAACGTGACGGTCGATGCCATCGAGGACTCGACGGTCCTAGATCGCGACATGACTCTCCTCACCGGGCCCGCGAGAGCTGCCGGCGGAATCGCCGGACGGGGTGACGTCGTGGTGGTCGAGCACACGACCGACAACAATCTGATGGCCTTCCGGTTCCGGAACGCATCAGTCCCGATGCTCGCCGCCGAGGAGGACTTCGAGCTAGACGGCCGCCAGTACCGGGCCGGCGCCTTCATCATTCCGCAGGCGGACCGGGCGGCCCTCGAGGCGAGTCTGGCTGAGCTGGGCCTCTCGGCGCGGGCCACCCGCGAGGTTCCGGACGTCCCCATCCACGAGCTCGACATACCCCGCATCGGGTACATGCACTCCTGGCGCCGAACCCAGGACGAGGGATGGGTGCGCGGCGCGTTGGATCACTACGGCGTCCCGTACGACTACTTCGCGGATCCACTCGTGGCCGAGGGGAATCTTCGCGAGCGCTACGACGTCATCATCTACCCGCATGTGGGTGGGACCGCGCAGGCCCATCTCGACGGTATCCCGATGACCGGGGAGTTGCCCCTGCCCTACCAGCGCACGGACAGCACGCCGAACCTCGGCGGCATCGACGAGAGCGAGGACATCAGGGGGGGGATGGGCCTCGAAGGCCTGGTCGAGCTGGCGAATTTCGTCCGCGCAGGAGGTATGCTCCTCTTGGAGGGTTCGACCGCATCAATCTTCCCGGAGTTCGGACTGACGCCCGGCGTGACTGTCCAGGACCGCGCCGGCCTCGTCGCCCCGGGTTCGATCCACCGAGGTGTGATCGTCGACTCCACCAGCCCGATCGCGTACGGGTACTACGGTGTGCAGCTGCCCGTATTCTTTCGAGGCGATGTCGTACTGCGAGCCGGAGGTGGCCTCGGCCGAGCCGGCGGGGCTGGGAGTCCGTGGCAGAACACGACGCCGATGCTGAGCCGGCCAGACCTCGCGCCGTACGACTTCCTCGCCCCCGCGGACGACGACCCGACGAATGACGGGGAGGACTCCGATGCGGACGATGACGACGCCGCGCCGGCAGAGACTGGGGACCCCATGGACGGCTTCCGTGCCATGGCCCGCCGCTATGAACGCGACGAGGCCGACGATCCGCGGGTCGTCCTGGCGTTCCCGTCCGATCCCGACCAGATCCTCCTGTCGGGCACCCTCTCGGGGGCGGAGGCTCTCGCCGGCCGGGCCCAGGTCGTGGACGCTCCGTTAGGCGAAGGGCACGTCGTCATGTTCTCGATCCGCCCGTTCTGGCGGTGGCAGACTCAGGGGTCGTTCTTCTTGGGGTTCAACGCGATCCTGAACTGGAACGACTTGCATGCGGGGCGTAAGGTCGAGGAGGACGAGGAGCCAGCGGAGGATCAGAACTAGATCGGAGTGAGTTACCAGCAGCCCCTCACAATTCTCAGAGACGAGTGGTGGATGGATTGCCGATGAAGGGATGGGTCAAGATCGCGCTAGGCGTCGCTCTGGCCGCGAGCTCCTTGGCGGTGCTCGTGCAGGGAGGAAGCCGCTTCATGGATCAACGAAACACGGCGGCCGAGATCACGCGCCTCCGAGAAGATCTCTACCGCGCCCGTGTCACTTCCGATCGGTGCCGCAACTCCCTGGCTGTCAGTGAGGCCTCACTCCAAGGGCTCACCGCCACCATCGACTCGCTGCGAAGCAGGGTCGACAGCTTCGAGGCGCTCGGCGGAGGTAGCGTGCCGACGGACCGATACGGGGAGTACCTCAGCGTCTTCGATAGCTACAACGACTCGGTGGCAGTCTGGGAGGTGCGGTCCGAAAGGCTCCTCACCGCCGAGGCGTCCTGCCGCGCCGTGATCGAGGAGCATAACGGGCTGAGGGACTCGATCCAGTCGATCCTTTCCGGGGCCGGAATCACGGGCTGATGCCGCGGCGCGCATCGGCGCTGCTACACCGCCCAGCTGAATCGTCTGTTACGCACTGGCAGCCTGCCCTCGGACTCGCACTTCTTCGCGCGAGCCTCTAGCTGCGCCCGAGGCTCCTCCTCGATAGGTTCCTCGGAATACTTCGCTCCCCTCGGCTGAGGGGACGCTTCAGAACCACCCGATGGGGAGAGACCATGAGGAAGCTTCTCGCTACAGTTGCTTTGGTTGGAACGCTGATGGCGCCGGGCTCGGCTGAGGCACAGACCCCGACGACCGTCGGCGGTGCTGTCGCATACCATACCGATTTGGAAGCGTTGGGTATCGGGGCGTACGTGGTGATCCCAATGCCTCAGCTCCACGAGAACATCTCTATCAACCCGAACTTCATTTACTACTTCCCCGACATTGGCAGCTACTGGACGCTGAGCGGCGATGTCGTCTATACGTTTCCCGTTTCTGCAGACACACCGGTCTCTCCATTTGCACTCGCCGGAATCAATGTTAGCCGCTTCTCCACCGGTGACATTACGATCGGGACCACTACGGTCTCGGGCATCTCTAGCACCGACGTCGGTCTGAATCTCGGCGGCGGCGTTGCCTTCCCGATGGAGTCCTTCACCCCGGTTGCCGGGGCGAGATTCGAGATCGGCGACGGCAACGGCTTCGTTCTCTTCGGAGGCGTCGGCTTCGCTGTCGGCGGCTAACCGCTTAGCTCGACGGCTCTGAAACCGGGGGGCGGCCGACAGGCCGCCCCCCGTGTCTTTTCTACCAGATCGTCATCGACTGCTCGAACAGAGCGGTCAGATCCTCACGCTCCGCCGGCCTAGGCGAGAGCTTCGTGACCCTGTGCTGCGGTAGCGTTCCCTCGACCAACGCGGGAATGTCCGCGGGCGTGTAACCGACCGCCGCGAGACCATTGGGAATGTCCAGCACTTTCATGAAGTGGATGACCCGCTCGGCGAGCACCTCGCCAGCCTCGTCTGGGGTCGCATCGGAAACGTCCGCGCCCAGGGCTGCGGCCGCCCTCAAGTGACGCGCCGGATCCGCGGAGCAGGTGAAGCGGACCACAGCCGGCGTGTTCAGGACCACCGACATTCCATGGGGAATGAGCGGATGGTCGATGTCGTACCCGGTCGGACGGAAGTCGCGTACCATACCAGCTATCGGATACGACATGCCGTGCGGGAGGTGCACGCCGGCGTTTCCGAAGCCGATGCCCGCAAACGCTGCGGCGAGGAGCATCTGAGCGCGCGCCTCTTCGTCACTCGTGTCGGCAACCGCCCGGGGCAGATACTCGGCCATGAGCTCGAGCGCCCTGATCGCCCACACGTCGCTGATGGGGTTCGAGCCTTGATACGCAGGACGCTCAAGCGGCCGAGCCGGCATGGGGCGCCGGTCGAACGGTAGCGCCGTGAATGACTCGAGCGCGTGGCTCAGCACGTCGAGGCCCGCCGACGCAGCGACCGCGGCGGGCTGAGAGCGCGTGTTGTCCGAATCGACGATCCCGAGCGTCGGCTTCAAGTACCGGTGGGCGATGCCGGTCTTCGCGCGCCTCTCCAGGTAGTCGAAGATGGCTACCCCCGTCGTCTCGCTCCCAGTGCCTGCCGTCGTAGGCACAGCGATGAGCGGTTTCAGGGGAGCCGGCACCGGTATGCCCTTCCCGATCGGGGCATTCACGTAGTCGAGGAAGTCAGCCGGGTGCGTGGCGTACAGGTTGGCTGCCTTGGCCGTGTCGATCGTGCTCCCACCGCCGACCGCGACGAAAGAGTCGAACTTCCCGCGCGTCGCCAGGTCGGCCGCGGCCTTGAAGCTCGAGTCCGTCGGCTCGACCGACACACCGTCGAAGAGCTCGTACCCAATCCCACTCGCCTTCAACGAGGCGACAACCGTCTCTCCTGTCGGCGTGTTCACGAGCACGGGATCGATGAGGAGCATGGTGCGCTTCACCCCGAGGTCGACGAGGTCCATGCCGATCTCGCGGGTGACGCCCCGCCCGAAGCGGATGTTCGCCGCGGCCATCTGGAATGCGGTGTCGTTCTGCATCGTCCGAAAGCTCTCCACGTCGGGTCGTCCCACGGCCATCGCGGTCGCGGGAATCTGGTATGTGTATCAGCTTTCTCGCATCAGTCGCCAGCCGACCCCCCAAAAAAACGTCGCAGCGGAGAGCATTCGATGACTGATTTGGCCGGCCACGTAATCCTCGTGACAGGTGGGAGCCGAGGCATCGGCGCAGCCACGGCGCGGGTCTTCGCCAGGGCCGGGGCGCGCGTGATCATCACGCACCGGGACAGCGCAGCGGATGCAGAGGAAGTCTGCGCATCCCTGCCCGGCGAGGGTCACCGCGTCATGCAGGCCTCAGCGGCCGATACGACAGCGATCGAAGCCGCGGCCGCCTCGGTGGCCGAGACCGAAGGCCGCCTCGACGTGCTGGTCAACAACGCCGCCCGCACGAAGGTGATCCCCCATGCAGACATGGAGACGCTGACCGACGAGCTGTTCGACGCCATCCTGCAGACCAACGTGCGTGGCACGTTCGCGACGATCCGAGCCTTCCGTGGCCTCTTGGCCGACGGTGGCGGTGGGCTGATCGTCAACATCTCCTCGCTCGCGGCTCAGACGGCCGGCGGCAGCAACGTCGCCTACTGCGCCTCCAAGGCGGCGATGGACAACATGACCGTGGCGCTCGCTCGCGCCCTGGCACCCAAGATCCGAGTACTCTCGGTCTCGCCTGGTCTCGTCGAAACACGATTCACAAGCGAGTGGGACCCGAAGGTGAAGGAGCGCTACCTGGAGCGAACCCCACTCGGACGCCTCCCGTCGACGGAAGACATCGGGCGCGCCGTCCTCGCGGCGGCGACGCACCTCACGTTGACGACTGGTGCAATCATCCCGGTCGACGGCGGGAGACCGCTCGGCTAGTTGCATGGCGAGCGGCGTCTCGGTTCGGCTAGGCGGCGACAGCCGAGGCCTTCGGGTCGTTCACCCGCTGGAGCAGGATCAGGCCGATGATGAAGAGCACACTGATCGCCATGACGGCCAGGCGTTGGTTGCCGTCCGAGCGAAGCACCACTTGGCCGAAAATCAGCGGCCCAACGACTGAAGATGACTTCCCACACAGGGCGTAGAAGCCGAACATCTCCGACTGCTTTCCAGCAGGAATCAGCGATGACATGAACGCGCGACTCACGGACTGGGCGGACCCGAGCCCGAAGCCGGCTACCATGCCGACAACCGCGAACGCGGCTTTCGACTCGATGAAGGAGATGCTGAGCGCGGCGACAATCCAAATGATGATCACGCCCGAGAGTACCTTCTTGGGACCGATGCGGTCGGTGGGCTTCGCCAGGACGAACGCCCCGATCAGCGCAGTCACCTGGATACCGATGAAGAGGTAAACAAGCTCGAGGGTCGTGTATCCGAACGTCGAGCTCGCGAGGGTCGTCGCCGTATAGATCGCTGTGAGCACCCCGTCGATATAGAGGAAGTAAGCGAGAAGGAAGCGGCGGAGCTCACGCTCCTTCATCACCTCTCCCCACAGCTCCTTGAAGCTCTTCAACCCCCAGACAGCGGCCTGCCCGACGGTCATAGCACCCTTCTCATCTTTTGGCAGAAGGGCGACAGAAGGCACGGCGAAGATCGCGAAGAAGGCCGCCACCATCAGCCAGACGACGGAGTAGTTCTCCGCGAGAGCGGGTTGCAGAACCAGCAGGAGACCGAGGATCGAGCCCGCATACCCGACCCCGAACCCGAGCCCCGAGACCCATCCCTGCTTCTCGACCGGGGCAATGTCCGGCAGGTAGGCGTTGTAGAAGACTAGGGAGCCCTCAAAGCCGACGTTGGCCAACACGAAGACGGCGAACCCAGCAAGCACGGCGCCTGGCCCTAACGTCGTCATGAGGAGAACACCGGTGATACACGCCGCCGTGTAGGCCATGAGGAAGCGCTTGCGCGCACCTGCACGGTCCGCGACGGCACCCAAGACAGGAGCGCTGAGCGCCACGATGAGCGCCGACGCGGACACAGCCGCGGTCCACCAACTGTCTCCTCGGCCCCCTTCAGCGCCGACCACGGCCTCGACGTAGTACCTCTGGAAGACCACGCTGACGATCACCGCCGGATACACCGAGTTCGCAAAGTCGAACATGGCCCAGGCGCCTACCTGTTTCTTGTCCATGACTACGCTCTTGGTGTGAGGCCCGAGCCCGCACGCTAGCGCCCAACGCGCGAAGAAGTCCAGTCGATAACGGTCTCGACCGTGACTCGACAGTGACGGTTGCGCCCGCCCGGAGCCCCTGCGAACCTGAGCCCCGCCCCATGCTGGTCACAGCGTCGCTTCTATGACCCGGCCTCTTGGGACGCGCGTGTCGGGCCACTGCTCCGACTCCGCGGGGCCAACGCTCTGGAGTGCGTGGATGTCTCAGCGATATCCGATTGACATCCAAAGAGAGGTGGATTGAGCGAACGAGACCTGGCATCGCTGGCCGGCCCTGACCCGGAAGCAATCGCGGGCATCGCAGTGGGCAGCCGCACCACGGCCCCCACCGAGGACCCGCCCGCCGTCTTTCTGATCGTCTTCACGCTCTGGCTTCTCGTCTTCTCCTCGGCAAGCCAAACGATGATCATTTCGCCGATTCTCCCGCGCATCGGCGAAGAGCTCAATATCGGCGACTCAGTACTCGGCACGCTGGTCTCCGTCTACTCGTTGATGGTCGGGGTCTTTGCGATCCTCGCGGGCCCGGTCTCCGACAAGTTCGGGCGTCGTCGCATCCTGTTGATGGGCTGCGGCGCGATGACGGTCGCGCTCATGCTTCACGCCTTCGTTGTCGACTACTACAGCTTCCTTCTCGTGCGCATACTCGCCGGGGCGGCGGGCGGCATCCTGAGCGGCGCGGCCGTGTCCTATATCGGCGACGCGTTTCCGTATCGACGGCGGGGGTGGGCGACCGGTTGGATCA
>Ga0209501_10003555_pt1 | contig 15524 bp, 15 predicted proteins | sample ArcticOcean_MG_C_4_FD_187434 | JGI IMG/M metagenome (GOLD analysis project Ga0209501, IMG submission 187434) | Marine microbial communities from western Arctic Ocean - ArcticOcean_MG_CB4_134 (SPAdes) (version 2) | ecosystem: Environmental > Aquatic > Marine > Oceanic | place: Arctic Ocean...
TGATCCGCTTTTTAGCAAAACAAAAGGCTGAAATTAATCGGCCGATTTGGGAAATCGATAAAGATGGATTTGGGCGGGCGGTTTATTCTCTTTATCTGGGAGGTTACAGCTATAGTCTTGTTGCCTTTTCTACAATGCTTGCGTCGGAGGGCCGAACTGATCGCGTCATCGCGGAAGCCTGGGATACTAGTTACGTTCTCTATGACGGAATTCCTAACAAGGCTGAATTAGAACGCCTCCAGATTAATACTCCAAAGCAAGAGGCTGGTCGCTTTATGGCGAGCGACCTAATTTTAAGCCGGGCCAACAAATCGGTGCGCGTGTTTGAACATGTCGTCGATAATTTATCAAAAGGTAAACAACCCGACAAAGATTTGATTTCCTCAGTCGGGTACTTAATGCGCACAACGGCGGTTTATGGAAATGGTAAATTTGGGACCGCTGATCGGCAACGTATCGCCGAGCGGCCAGGTTTTTTTTGTCCCTTTCAGGCCGAAATGCTGACGGTATGGTTGATCCGAGGATTCACTCACGATCTTGTGGAATATATAGCTAAATGTCGGGCACCTGAAAAATTCATACCACTAGACCGACGACTGATGCGGTATTTTGGTATAGGCAATGCAACCGGTCTGGGCATGGCCCCGTTTCTTGTTAATCATCCCCTTTTAATTAACAATTGGATGAAGGCACGGGAAACCGCACTTGCACGTTTGAGGACTATTAAATTTGCAGACACGAAAAGCGTTAAGAGCATTAGAAACCTCATCATCCGAGCCCGGCGACATCTTGACCAATGGAATGTAGAAGACGTGCGTCAGATGTCCCGCATTAAAATTTTGAAGCTTGAACTAGAGGAGGTTGAGGCTTGGGCAACTCTCGAATGTCTAGAAGCGCCCAATCCCTGGGACCGTTTGGTACGGCATTCTTCTCGTTGGTCTGAAGAATGCCAAGAGCTTATCGTCGCACTAATTATGGAACCCCATGGGCAGATAATCGACGACCTTTCTGACGACATGTCAAGTAATTCTGTACTTTTTCTCGAGCCAAGTAATACTGTTGGGGAGTTAAGTGCACTGATTCTAAAAAATTATCAGTGGGCTCTAGACGTAGATTTTGAGCATGCGGAAGCGCAGCATTATTTTTGGTATGTATCCGAAGAGAAGTTGGAACCACGGCTTGGCGTCCGCCTAGAAGAGCCAGGAGCGAATCTGGAACTTCCTCTTGATCTGGCAAGACGTGTTCAGGCATTCGTTTCTGACCTTGAAAAAATACCATGTGCACAAACGATTGCAGAATTTCTGACCCGGTATCCATACCATCGTTACGTCGCAAGACGCGTACAAGCGACGAGACTTCACCAATACACTGAAATCCGTGACAACTTAATTGGGGCGGATTGCATGCCAATTGATATGCTTCGTTGCAAACTTTCATTCTTTGGTGCCACTAAATTTGACCCAAAATCAGATCGATGGACACGCATTGTGCTATTTCAAGGGGCCCCGCTAACTAGCGAAATTTTGAGCACCGGTGCTGATGATTGGTGGCTTTCAGTAATGGGAAATGATCTTTGAAAGTCTCGTTGAACGAGATTATTGACGCGCTCAAGAAGGCAGCAGTAGGTACAGGTTTACCGGTTGGTTTAGCGGAGGATGCCGCACAGGCTGGCGCATGGCTTATCGGTCAGGGTCATGATGGTGTCAGCGCAGTGCTGATGGCGATCGAGGAGGGATTTAATGGTCCTGGAACTAGAATAGAGGCCGGCCATACACAGATTATTTTGGAGGGGCGAGTTGCCCTTTGCGGACCTTCCTGTGTCGAACTCATAGCAGGCGTTGCATCGGTAAATGAAGTGTGTCTTTTCAATGTAGACTCGCCGTTCCTTCTAATAGGGCAGGCAGGTATTGGTTTCCAGAATTTTGATATTGAACTAACCCTAAGGTTTTCAGATGGTGCCATGGCATCTATATCGAAACGAGGTTTAACGCTATGCGGCTCACTTCCTCAGAGAGGGACTGATGTGCTTGTGACCCGCTATCAATCAAATCAGACAACTGGCACAGCAAACATACGAACCAACGATATCGAGATCGAACCGGAAACTTGGCACGCAATAGAAGCCCTAGCCGCGAAGACATATGTGCCGTCAAGCGAAATATCTCGCGCAAAGGGCGCCGGAGCAGGGCCAATCGATAATAACTGAGGAATTGTGGCTCCTAGACACGCCAAGTAGAATTCGAGAGGATTTGTGATCCCAGAGCGTTTTTCTTCTGTTCCGTTTGCGCTAGGACGGAGAACGGTCGACAGATGGGACGAAGATATTGGCGCTTAGCCTGGGGGTGACGCCGCGCTGGCGGTTGCTTGATGAGCGATTGGATACGGGCTAGAGACCGTATGTTTAGGAGAACCGGCTTGGGGCCAATCGTTGCGCTTCGTTCTTCTTGTCCAGACTGCGGCAAGACGTGCAAGGCGCATGATTTTAAGGAATTCTCATGGCATCATATGAACTTTTTCCAACATCACTGTCGGATTACGGCCAAGGTTCCACGAACGGGCTGCCCGGACCACGGGGTCAAACGAATGACGGTTCAGTGGGCGCGTGGAGGCAGTAGCATCATGCTTTTATTCGAACAGCTGCTCTGATGCTGGTGCGCAAGATGCCGGTTCTGGCCGCCGTGCGGATCATGGAGGTGATAGACAAGCGGTTTTGGTGGATCGTCTAACACTATGTGGGCAAGGCTCTCGTCGGACTTGATTTAAATCCCTGAAGGCCTTCGCCTTCAACGAGAGGGCATCCAAGCGGGGCCACAACTACGTCACCGTGTTCATTGATCTAGACCGTGAACGCAACCCCGTGGTGTTAGCCACGCCCGGCAAGGGCAAGGCAACGGCAACATCCTTCAAGGCGTTCCTGGAGGCGCATGGCGGAAGTGCGGATCACATTGTAGAGGTGGTCTGCGCCTTGTCGCCCGCATTCCTGGCGGCCATTGGCGAGAGCTACGAAAACGCCAGGAAAACGGTAGACTGCTTCCATCTGGCCCAGCTGTTCACCACGGCCGCCGATGAGGTGCGCGAGGCCGAGATCTAAATGGTGAAGCTATCCGATGACGCCCGCTCGGCAGTGCTCGAGGTGGGGAATGATGGCAAGATGGTGGATCACCCGCTTCCTCCACCATACCGTCAGCGGACCGGCGACAGCCCAGTGTTCGAAAAACTGTGTAAGGCGATCGAGATCATCGACAAACATCAGGAACGAAGCCTAGAACGCGGGACATCAATTCAGAACAACGCCCGTATGGAGGGCTTCAACGGTATCTTAAAAGCTGCCCGGGGAAGGGCCAGAGGCTACCGCACACGGGGACTTTTATAACCATCATCTACTTGACCACCGCCCGACGCGGAAACCTATTCAATTCTATCTAAAACACCGAAGAACCGGAATTATTTACCTTGTAGTAAAAACTAATTTCATGGTTGAAGTAATAAGAATGCTAACTCGGTCTGTGTCGGAAAGGACCTTTTGAATTAATTTCTGTTATAGTGTAATTTTGACAAATTGGAATTTGAATGCATAATGTTAAAAGTCTAGAGCTTAGGCGACGTGTCTAGGCCTTTAACATAATGCAGACTGACGGCCCAATGAGTATAACATCTGGAGACTATTTCATTTTTCAATAAAGGGTTATGGTTCTGTAAGTATTAAATAGTAAAAAACTGGGTTTTAACTAGGAGGTGGATATGAGTAGGTTATTAATTTCAACAATTTTCAGCTTGGCGTTGACGTTTGGTGTTTCTACCCAAGCAAACGCTAGCTGCGGTAATATTACTATTGCCGAGATGAACTGGGCATCAGCCGAATTTTTGGCCAATGTTGACAAGATTATCCTGGAGAAGGGCTATGGCTGTGATGTCGAGATGGTGGCAGGTGCAACAATGCCAACATTTACTTCTATGAATGAAAAAGGCCAACCGGATATTGCCGGCGAGCTGTGGGCTAATGCCGTTTCTATTCCTCTAAAAAAGGCAATTTCTGAGGGTCGTCTGCATTCAATTAATGACGGTCCGATTACTGGTCTTGGAGAGGGCTGGTGGCTTCCCCCTCATACGGTGAAAAAGCACCCTGAGCTGAAGACTGCACTTGATGTTCTGAAAAATCCTCAGTTGTTCCCACATCCAGAAGATTCTTCAAAGGGCGCGTTTATAGGCTGTCCTGCAGCATGGCGCTGCCAACTGGCCAACAATAACCTGTTTAGAGCTTTCGAGATGGAAAAGAAGGGCTGGATCCTAGTTGATCCAGGCTCAGCGGCAGGCTTAGACGGTTCCATGGCTAAGGCAGTCGAGCGCGGCGAGAACTGGTTCGGCTATTACTGGTCACCAACCGCTATGATCGGTAAATATAAAATGGTTAAGCTGGATTTCGGAGTGCCCTTCGCCGGTAAGGAGAACTGGGACGGCTGCATCGCAAAGCCAGAACAGGAATGCGCTAATCCGAAACCATCTGCCTGGACCAACTCTGTTGTGAACACCATCGTTACAGATAAGTTTATGAAACGTAGCGGGGCAGGCGCTGAATTTCTAAAAAATCGTGTTTACCCCGGTAACGTCATGAACGGCATGCTAGTTTACATGGGTGACAACCAAGCTGGTGGCGCAGACGCGGCTGTGGAATTTTTGAAGAAGCACGAAGCCGTGTGGACTAAATGGGTTCCAGCAGACGTCGCTGCAAAAGTTAAAGCCGGTCTGTAATTAATTGAACCGTAAGAGTTTCGGGCCTGCTGGCCGACCCGGCTTGGCAGGCCCGATCTTTCTTGTTCAAGACGGGATTTGATTAGTGGACTGGCTCCACGAATTTCCGGCAATGGAGCGCCAAGGTTTGCGCGACATGAAGAAAGCCATTGACCTCGGCTTTCGCGAATTTTCGCGCGCTTATGGCGAAGGCATAGAAAATTTTTTTGAACCTCTACTATTTTTTCTTGTTTGGTTAGAAAGATTATTAATTAATTCACCGTGGCCTATCGTAATATTAGTAATTGTTAGCCTAACATGGATTGTTGCTCGTAGCTGGCTCATCGTCGTGGGCACCACATTGTGTTTTCTTGTTATTGGCTATTTGGGTATGTGGGAAGATACGATGGCTACCCTGGCCATCATCTCGGTATCTACACTGATTTGTATCTGCTTGGGCATCCCGTTGGGCATTGGGATGGCGCGGTCGGATCGAGTTCAGTTTGTGATCACCCCAATTCTTGATGTAATGCAGACCATTCCAAGTTTCGTATATCTAATCCCAGTTGTAATGCTTCTGGGTATAGGGAAGGTGCCTGGATTGATAGCTGTATGCATTTATGCGATGCCGCCCATCGTGCGGCTCACCAATCTCGGCATCCGTTTAGTTGACAAAGAAGTTATGGAGGCGGCAGATGCGTTTGGTGCGAGCTACTGGCAGCGTCTGTTCGGTGTGCAAATGCCGCTCGCTTTACCAAATATTTTTGCTGGCGTGAACCAAACCATCATGATGGCCTTGGCTATGGTGGTCATTTCGTCAATGATTGGTGTTAGGGGCCTCGGTTTGCCTGTGTTGCGAGCAATTAGTAACCAATATTTAGCACTTGGTTTATTGAATGGGCTCGCAATTGTAGCCCTTGCCATCATCTTCGACCGCGTATCCCAGCATTATGGTAAACGGTTACAACAGCATCGTCAGGGCTCCCTTGATGATTGATGTAAAGGTAGAAATTTCTAACTTATTTAAGATTTTTGGCCCTAATCCGAATGGCATAATGGGATTGGTTAAAAATGGAATTTCTAAGCATGATTTGTTAGATCAACATGGTCACGTACTAGGCCTGAGGGATATCAACATTAATGTACCCGCACATCGGATACAGGTGATAATGGGGCTTTCTGGTTCAGGTAAGTCTACGCTAATCCGGCACATAAATAGATTAATTGAACCTACCTCAGGTGAAATTATAATCGATGGTGAAGATGTCTTAGCAATGTCACAGTTGCAGCTGCGTGAATTTCGGCGAAGCAAGATTTCTATGGTTTTCCAGAATTTTGGCTTACTACCACATCGTACGGTAGCTCAAAATGTGGCTTATGGCCTGATAATTCAAGGCATCAAAGGCGTTGAAGCGATAGAGCGTAGCCAGCAGTGGACTGAGCGTGTTGGTCTAGCTGGATTTGAAAATCATTATCCGGCCCAACTATCCGGGGGTATGCGGCAGCGGGTGGGGTTGGCAAGGGCGATGGCAACGGATGCTGAAATTCTTCTCATGGACGAGGCATTTTCGGCACTTGATCCACTCATCAGAACTGATATGCAGGACGTTCTTTTAAGGCTACAAGAAGAGTTGCACAAAACAATAATCTTTATAACCCATGATCTAGACGAGGCCTTAAGGATTGGTGACCAGATTGCTATCCTTCGAGATGGTGCAGTAATTCAAGTAGGTGATTCACAAGAAATAATCATGAATCCAGCGGACGATTATATTGCCGATTTCACCAAAGATATAAACCGAAGCCGGGTTATTGAGGTGCGGTCTATTATGGACAATGCAGCTGACGCATCCGGCCCTGAACTTAAATCAACAATGCCAATAGAAGACGCATTGCAGATCTTAATTAACGCTACAAATAATACGGGTGTTGTAGTTGACGATAATGGCAAGATTGTTGGTAAGGTCGACTTAGATCGGGCGGTGTCTGCAATTGCTCGACCAGACAAAGAATTGCAGGAAGGTTTACGCTACAAATAGAGGTCCCTCGGCGTTGCAAATAAAATTGAATAAGTTTCCAAGTGGGGCGGTGCTCAGGTAGACGATGGTTATGAATATTCCGGTGTTGCGGAAGCCTCTGGCCGTTGCTCTGACAGATTTGAAGATGCCATTGAAACCCTCCATGCGGGCGTTTTTGTGAGTTGATGTCCAGCGTTCCAGGATTAGTTCCTGATGTTTGTTGACGGTCTTGACCGCCTTTTACAGTTTCTTGAACACAGGGTTGTCGCCGATCCGCTGACGGGCATGGCGGAGGGAGTAGGTGGTTCGGCGCCATCTTGCCGCCATTCCGCGCCTTGAGCACCACCCAACGGACGACTTCAGATAGCCTCACTACTTTGTTCTCGGCCTTGCTGACCTAATCGACGGCCGTGGTGAAAAGCTGAAACAGATTGAAACTGTCCACCGTTTGCCTAGCATTTCCGAAGCTCTCGCCGATGGCGGCCAGGAATGCGGGCGATATGTTACAGACCACCTTCACAATGCGATCCGCGCTTCCGCCATGGCACCATCCTTGCAAAGCAACACTGCATCAAAAACGGAATCTATAGGTCAAAATCGAATCATTCAAAGTCAAAAATTGACTAGAGGGGTCATTTTTGCACGATTAATTGATGCTGTGAGCTGCATGCCAATGTCTCCTTGTGGCGAGGCTCGAAGGTCAGGGCAAAAAAAGTTGCAACTTTTGCTGTTGGATCACTTTCAAACTTGGCCAATGGGATCGGCAACAGTTGAAGGTGATCAAGTCTGATCTGGTAGCGGTGCGGGTATGATCGAACCAGGCTAGCTGCTCCAGACCTTTTCCAGGAAGGTGAGCCAGTTCTCGCCAAGAATTTTGCGGATACGCGTCTCTCCCCAACCCCGTTTTATCATAGCTGTGGTTAGATTAGGGTACTCGCTTGGGCCGTCCAGGCCGATCGGGTTGTTAGGCCTCTTCGCCATAGGCTTCGACAGGTGACGGCCGATCCCCTTGTCGGAGCGGAGATAGTTGAAGAAGGCGGCGTCCTGACCCTGAGTGAAGTCAGTGCCGATGCCGACTTGGTCCTCGCCGACCAGGTCGATCATATGCATGAAGCCATCGAGTACATCCTCTACCGTCGAATTGTCGCCCTTCGGCATGAACGGCGTGTAGGCGACAACGCCGATGAAGCCACCTTTGTCAGCTAGCGTTTGCAGCATGTAATCTGACTTGTTGCGCGGGTGGTCCAGCAAGGCATTCGGGAAGCAGTGAGTGTAGGCGACGGGCCTTTGCGAATGGGCTATCGCGTCGCGGCTCGTTGTGTCGCCCACATGCGATAAATCGACCAGGATGCCCAGTTCGTTCATTAGGTCGATCAAATCGCGCCCGTAATCCGATAACCCGCTGTCGCGGCTCTCCCAGCAACCGGAGCCGACCAAGTTCTGCGTGTTGTAGGTCAACTGTATCACCCGGACCCCAAGATCTCGGAACAGCCGCAGATGGTCGAGATTCTGTTCGATGGCGTAGGTATTCTGCCAGCCCAGCACGATGCCAACTTTGTTCTCGGCCTTCGCCCTACGGATATCGGCGACGCTATGCACCTGGGTCAGGATATCTGCGTTCTCGGTCAAATCCCTCTTCCACTGCGCGATATTGGCCATCGTGTCGTTGAAGCCTTCCCAGACTGAGCAGGTACAATTGGCGGCGGTCAGCCCGCCCCGATGCATCTCCTCGAACACGTTGCGTGACCACTTTGAGATTACCAAACCATCGATGACGATACTATTTTGATGCAGGGTGTCCGCTGGGATATGGACCATGGCTGAGAGTTCCTTCGTGTGGGTGTGACGTTGACGCTAAGATAAGCCGGAACGGCGGTCAACCGCATTGGCCCAAAAGCCCTCTGGACATAGGGTTTTCCGGCCCGAAAGATGGGGCGCGAGACTGTTGCGAACGAGGGTATTGTCCCTTTAACCGGCCTGAAGTTCCGTGTCATTCTGTGTAGTCTGTCGGGACGGTCGCCATTTCATTCTCAGGCCATCGTTTTCCGCCTCATGTTATTAGTCACACCGTTTGGCTTTATGCCCGGATTACCCAGAGTTATAGGGATGTGGAGGATCTGCTCGCAGCGCGGGATTTGGATATTTCCTATGAGACCGTAAGTCGCTGGTTCTTAAAATTAGGCCCTTATATTGCACATAATTTACGCCGTATGCGGCCCACGCCGAGCGATTATTGGCACCTCGATGAAATGGTCGTCGCGATCCTAGGGCGACGCCTTTGGTTGTGGCGAGCCGTTGACAATGAAGGCGAGGTTCTCGATTTCCTCGCGCAGTCAAAGCAAAACGCCAAGGCGGCGTTGAAGGTTTGTGTGGAAATTTCTGAAGAAACACGGGTTCGCGCCAGTTTAGTTTATCACTGGCAAGCTAAGATCCCATCATGTCGCATTTCGTACGCTCCGCCTGACTGCTGAGCGCATCGATAATAAGCGTATTAATAATCTGGCGGAGAATTCACACCAGCCAGTCCGACGCCGAGATCGCAAACAGCAGCGTTTCAAGTCGCCAGGCTCCGCGCAGCGCTTCTCGAATATCCACGCTTCCGTCTACAGCACCTTTTACGTCCAGCGTTATTTACACAGAAGATCAATGTTCAAGCAGTTTCGAACAAGCGCTTTCAATGCATGGGAAGATGCGACGGTGGCTGCCTGAAAGGGTGTCGGTGTGACCCATTGCGACCACATTTTGTTAGCGTGAGAATACCTAGTGTAGGCATAATCAGTTGAGTAAAATATAGGCCGAAGCGAACATTTCTGGCAAGCTACCTTTGAACTCGTGGAGGGCAATCGTAGTGCGTGCGGGACGCGACAGATCATCGGTCAAATAGGCATGGTAATTTCTGATTTTCTGGCGATCCGGTGCCAGTCAGAACGAACCTAGCTAATTTATCATCGTGTTCGGGATGATCAGGATGATCGCCGGGAAGGCAATCAGAATTGCCACGTTAATCAGGTCGACAAAGACGAACCAGCCGCAGCCCTTGAAGATATCGCCCATGGACACGCCCGGGGCCACGCCCTTCAGGATATAAACGTTTAGGCCAACCGGCGGCGTAATTAGTCCGATTTCCACCATTCGTACCACCAGAACACCAAAGACGATGGGGTCGATGCCCAGTTCCTTCACGGTTGGCAAGATGATAGGCACGGTTAACAGCAGCATTCCGATGCCGTCCAGGAACATGCCGAGGACGAGATACAGGGCGAGAATGCCAATCAGGATCACGGTCGGGTGTGCATCCAAGGAGACTATCTTTTCCGCGACCACCGCCGGCATGCCCGTGAAACCCAGAAAATGAACAAAGATCAGAACGCCGGCTATGATGGCGAAGATCATCGCCGTGGAGCGGGCGGTTTCAACCATGGCATCGCGGAATTTTTTAAAATTCAGTCTCGGTAGGGCCAACAGCAAAGCCCCCAGGGCGCCTACGGCCGCCGCCTCGGTAGGGGTCGCGATACCGCTGTAGATCGTGCCCATGACCAGGATAACCAGGACCACCATGCCCCAGACGCCCTTGATGGATTTAATGCGGTCGGGCCAAGTAATCCCCTTGATCGGCGGGCCTAAATCCGGATTGATTTTAAAGCGGATGATCAGCATCAAGGAATAACTAAAGGCTTCCAGCAAACCGGGCAGGATGCCGGCCAAAAGCAACGCGCCAATGGATTCTTCGGCGATGAAGCCGTAAATTACCATCAGTACCGAGGGCGGGATCATCGTTGCCAGTGTACCGCCGGCAGCGACGCAGCCGGTGGAGACTTTGTCGTCGTAGCCGTATTTCTTCAGTTCCGGCAGGGCAATCCGTCCCATTACCGCGGCGGATGCAGTGGAGGCGCCGGAGGCGGCGGCAAACCCGGCCGAGCCAAAAATTGTTGCTATGGCCAGGCCGCCCGGCAGATGGCCCACCCACTGCCGCGCCGCCCAATACAGGTCCCGGGTAATACCGGCATAAAAGGCGAAGAAACCCATCATGATAAATAGCGGCAGGACTAAAAGGGTATAGGCGGAGAGGTGACCCTGGGGAATAGTCGATGCCAGGGAGGCGGCGGGGACATAGCCGCGTAAGATCCACAGCCCGATAAAACCGGTGATCGCCGTGGCGAACGCGATGCGGATGCCCGACATCAGCATCACGGTAAGGGCAATGAGAGCTAATAATCCAAGGGAGATCGGATCCATGATGAAGTACTTATCCTACCTAATTTCCGATACTATTCGCACGGCAGTTATTCGGCGACGTGCAAATCAGAATGTTCAACAATCGGTGCCGGGAAACGTTGCGGCACTAGCTTTTGTAGGATTTGCAAGATCATGCGAACCGCAAGCATGGCGTAACCCAGGGGAATAACCGCTGCCGATGGCCAGACCGGCCAGTAGGGTGGCGACATGGTAACGTCGTCGTAAATCCAGGCCAGCCAAACATTTTTGGATGCAAAATAGGCTAAAGCCGCACAAGTCAATACGGACACGATCAGCGAAATTATATCAGTGACCCGGCGGACGTTCTTTGGCAACGCATCGACCACGAAGGTCATGCCCACGTGCCCATCCCGCGCCTGGACGTACGAAACGCCAAAAAACACGATCATTGGCAATAATAATTCCGCGCCCTCTAAATGTCCCGGCAAAGGCGAATTGAAAATATATCGGCCGATGACTTCTCCCACCACCCATAACATGACGCAAATGATCAAGACGACCGAACAATAGGTCAAAATATCCTCGATCACGCGCATAAATAATTCCGCCCTGACCGTGATTAGCGCCAACACGCCAAACACGACCAGGACGGCAATTATAAGGTACAGAAGTTCCAGCATTAAGTTAACCGAGGCGCCAAGCGTATCCTAGTTCGAATGCTTGGCCACAAGGGATTTTACGTAGTTCAACATCTCGGTGCCGGGGCGCCCCTTGGCATCCTGCTCCTTGGCCCACTCCATATAGATTTTGCCGGCGCCGGCAGCCAATTCGGCGCGAACCGACGGGGCAACCTGCACCACTTCCAGTTTCTTATGGAACAGCGGAATCCATTTCTTATCCGCTGTGGTATAGGCCGAGATCATCTTCTCAATCGCATTAATTTGTCCTGCGGGCAGGGCGTTCTGCACCGCTTTCGGAGTGGCGTTCCAGGCATCTATACTCACCGTTTGCAGACACATGAAACCGCTCATGCCCAGGCCCTCGGTCACGTATTTGGAGACTTCGTATAGCTTGTAGGCGCCAAAGGCGTAGCTGTAGGGAAAGCCGAAACTGTCGATGGTGCCACGATCCAGGGCGTTATAGCCATCAGGCGCGGTCACCATGGTTGGGACGGCACCAAAGACTTGCAGCGCCTTAGCGTTCAGGCCAGAAATGCGCATCTTCACGCCTTTCATGTCGGCCGTGGTCTCAATCCGCTTGTTACCCATGAATTCGTAGGCCGGCAGGAAGGCCGGGCCGAAGAATTTCATGTTCCAGCGTGTGGCCAGCTCCGCGACAAGGGCCGGATGCTTATGTAATTCCATTTCCACCGCGGCACGCTTTTTCAAATCGCGGGGTAGAAGGAATGGCAGCTCCGCCACTGAATACAGAGGCATCTTGTTGGGATAATAACCAACACAGATTTGTCCGGCTTCAAACCCGCCAGCGCGAATGTTTTCCGGATTTTGCCGGCGCGGGCCAAGGGCATCGCCATAATTGATTTTTAATTCGAAGTTGCCGCCGCCGGCTTTTTCCAAATCTACCTTCAGGGATTCAATGCCGGCAGTAAAGGCGCGCTTGCCTCCCCAGATATTGAAGTTCCAGGTCGATTTTTCAGCCTGCGCCGTGGAGGCCACGCCGAAACTTAGTGCGACGAATGCGGCTGTCGCCACGGTTGCCGTTGATTTAAAAATAGATTTCACCACTAAACTAAACTCCCCTGTTAGGATGGATTTCATTTGTTCGCTTATTAGCTTGTCTCTTAGCACAAGCACCCTGGGTGGTCAAAGCAAAGGCGGCGGTGATTATTTCTGTATTTCTAAATCAACTTCCAAGGCCAGGATCATGGCGCTCCACGATTTGCCGTGGCCATCCAGATTGAGGGATTCGTTCACTCCGCCTTCCAAGGCCTGATCCATGACGAAGTTGAGGCCATGCAGGTTGGGTAGTTCATAGCGCGTGATGGGCCCGCGCAGTACGCCGCCAAAATTTTCCTGGAGGCGTTCCGGTGTCAGTTGTTGGCGCAAAATCTCGTAATGTTCCGGTTCATAGACGAAGATCGCCAGGTTGGAGCGGTTGCCCTTGTCGCCTGACCTGGCGTGGGCGATCTGCCGCAAGGGTATCTGTCTACTCATGTCGACAATATCTCCAACTGGGGCCGGACATCGCCACGGTCAACGAAGGCGGAATAGGTTATGACCGAGGGCGTGACATGGCCGCGATAGCCACCCCCCGCTGCCGGGCCGCAACACAACAGGGCCTCTACCTCCCATAACAACAGTTCTGCTGCGTCCATCGACGAGGCCCGCATGGCGCAGCGCAGGCGCACGTCCTGGGCCATGTCCGGATAGTCCACCGCCGAGGCATGCAATGCGGAAACGCCTATTAAATCAATTCGCGTCTGTCCGTTACTGCCGTGCAGCGTGTCCATGCGTTCGGACACCACGCTGCCGGCTAGACCGGCCCGCCCGGCGGCGCCTGGGCCGGCGTATGAAATCTCTGCTTCGGCCAGGAAGCCGCCGTCAAAAGCGACCGTGACTTTCAATTGCGCGGGCCTGGGCGCGCCGCCCGCACGGTTGACCCGGACCCGGTCCTTGCCGTCATCGGACAATTGGACCTGGGAGAAATTGGCGCTGACATCCGGGGTCAGATAGGCGGCCGGGTCATGAACTTCATAAAGCAACTGTTCCTTCACCGTGCGTTGGCTGACCAAGCCACCGCTGCTTTCTAATTTTGTAATGATGGCACTGCCGTCGGCAGTCACTTCAGCCAACGGAAACCCGACGTAGGCCAGATCCGGCACCTCCTTATGTCCGGGATCGGCAAAATAGCCGCCCGTGACTTGGGCTGCGCATTCCAGCAGATGACCCACCGATGTGCCGGCGCCTAATGTGCGCCAATCATCCAGGCCCCAAGAAAAATGGTGTGCCATCGGGGCCAGAAATAACGAAGGATCGGCGACCCGTCCGGTGATGATCACATCCGCTCCAGCCTCGATCGCAGGCAGGATCGCGTCGATGCCCATATAGGCATTGGCGGCCAGCATTTCCCGCCCGGTTTCTGAGAGCCGGCAGCCCGGTTCCAGCAACGGCGTATCCGGGCCGATGAGGTGGCTGACCTCGTCGCCCGTCACCGCCGCGACCTTCAGGCCCACCAAGCCCAGCTCTGCTGCAATTTCAATGGTGCGTTGGGCCGCGGAGCGAGGATTGGCCACGCCCATGTTGGTAATAACTCGGGTGCCCGCAGCCTGGGCCAGGGGCAGAACGGCCCGCATGCGCCGTTCCAACAAGGGATTATATCCGCGCGCCGGGTCGGCGCGGCGGTCACGGTGGCCAAAGGCCAGGGTGCGTTCGCCGACGCATTCGAAGACAATGGCATCCAAGCGGCCAAGGCGGAGCAAATCCAGCGCGGGTTCCAGCCGGTCCGAGGAAAATCCCGCACCCGTCCCGATACGGTAGATGTTTTGTGTATCCATGCCGGCACTTTAACACGGTGGCCTGGGATAAAGTCACCACCAGTGCATCTTCAGAATAGATTTCCCATGACAGATTTAGAAATAGGCGGCGCCCTTGGCGGGTTTCACGTAATCGGTCTAACTCGGGTCCTGGGCGGGGCCGTTTGCATCCAGTTGTTATTGGACCATGGCGCCAAAGTGCGCGATTGGGGCCCGCCTTTCAAAGACGGCCTGTCGGCATACTTCTCGGGCATCAACCGGAATAAGCGCTCCGTCGGTCTGGATATGCGCGCGGAGTGCGGGCAGGAGGTCCTGTTCCAGTTGCTTGAAGGGGCGGACGTGATGATCCATAATTTCAAGGCCTGCAGCCTGGAAAATTGGGGTATCGGCTATGAAGATGCTCTGGCCAAACGTTTCCCGACCCTGATTTATTGTTCTATTACCGGCTTTGGCGCCGACGGCCCGTTCGGCGGCTTTCCCGGTTACGACGCCGTGGCCCAGGCATTGTCCGGGCAGATTTCGGTGAATGGCTCGCCTGAGAGCGGCCCGGTCCGTATCGGCGTGCCAATTATTGACTTAGCCACCGGTCTTTATGCCTCGATCGGTATTTTGATGGCGGCCCAGGAACGCCGCCGTTCCGGCCTGGGGCAACGGGTGGATGCCAGCCTGTTCAATACCGGTGTGGCCCTGTTGCATCCCCATGCTGCGAACTATTTCATGTCCGGGAAAACGCCGGTGCTGACCGGAAACGCCCATCCCAACATCTCACCCTATGAACAATACGCCACCAAGCAGGGACGGCTGTTTCTGGCCATCGGCAACGACCGCCAATTCCGTCTGCTGGCCGAGGTTCTGGGTCACCCTGAATGGGCAGGTGATCCGCGCTTTCTGCACAATGCCGAACGGGTAGAGCATCGCGGTGCGTTGAATGACCTGTTGACAGAAGCCTTGCGCGGGTATACGGCGGAGGCGGTCTCCTCGACCCTAGCTATCGAAAGGCACCCCAGCGGGCGCCGTGCTGACCATACGGGAAGTCGCTGAATACCCCCACACCCGCCATCGCGGGATGGTGGTCGAGCTGGACGGCT
>Ga0209501_10003561_pt1 | contig 15511 bp, 13 predicted proteins | sample ArcticOcean_MG_C_4_FD_187434 | JGI IMG/M metagenome (GOLD analysis project Ga0209501, IMG submission 187434) | Marine microbial communities from western Arctic Ocean - ArcticOcean_MG_CB4_134 (SPAdes) (version 2) | ecosystem: Environmental > Aquatic > Marine > Oceanic | place: Arctic Ocean...
ATGTACTAGTTCTGCACCGTTGAATAATCTCCCCCGTCTGAATAGTTCAGACGGGGGAGATTATTCAACGGCAGGGCATCGGCCAGGACTTCCGCCAGGTGACGGGCTTTGCGGCCGGTGCCGTCTTCTACCTGTTGACGACAGGAGACGCCCATCACGGCAATTTCCCAGTCGTTGCCCTTGGCCCTAATCGCCGGGAACAAAGCCTCTTCACCGATCTTCATTGAAATGTCGTAGTGCTCTTTCTCGTAGCCAAATGACCCGGCCATGCCGCAGCAACCGGCGTTGATCAATTCCACCTGGTAACCAGAGGCCAGCCGCAAGGCAGCCATGGAAGTTGCCGTGCCCATATCTGCCTTCTGATGGCAGTGGGCCTGGAACAACACCTTCTTCTCCAGCTTGCCCAGGTTCAATTGGAGCTTGCCATCTTCCTGCAGTTTGATCATGAACTCATCAATCATGAACGAGTTGGCGGCGACCTTCTTGGCCTTCTCGTTACGCACGAGTTCTGGGTATTCGTCCCGGAAGGTCAGCAGACAACTTGGCTCGCAGCCAATTACCGGGATTCCCTGCTCAGCGTAGGCGTGTAGCTGGTCAATGTTGGACACGGCGTTGGCAGTGGCGTCGTCCAGCAGTCCCTTAGAAATCATGGGCCGTCCGCAACATTTAGTGTCTGATAGGATCACCCTCAAGCCGGCTGCTTCCAGCAGGGCTACCGCTGCTTTGCCTATCTCTGGGTAGTTGTAGTTCATGTAAGTGTCGTTCAGCAGCACCACGGTGTTTGTCGCCTGAACAGTCGACGTTCCGCGGGCCTTAAACCACTTGGCAAAGGTGTTCCGCACAAACTTGGGTGGGTTTCGCTTGGGGTGTACGCCCAGGAGCATTTGCGACATCATCTTGCCGATTGGGTTGTTGGCCATCAAGTTCGAAAACGGGGCCATTCGACTGCCCCAGGCGCTCAGCCGGTTGATGTGGCCAAACACCCTGTTGCGCAGCGGGGTGCCATTGGCTTTGTGGTACTGGTCCAAGAACTCGTACTTCATCTTGGCCATATCCACGCCAGATTCACATTCAGCCTTACAGCCCTTGCACTCGATGCACAGGTCCATGGCCTCGTACAGACGTTTGCTGGTCATCGTGCCTTCTGGTAGTTTTCCAGACAACGCAGCCCGCAGAAGGTTGGCCCGACCTCGAGTGGAGTGTTCTTCATCGCGGGTAGCGATGTAGGACGGGCACATGTGGCCTTCCAGCTTGCGGCAGGCACCCATGCCGTTGCACATCTCCACCGCACCGGCAAAGTCAGTATCAATGGAGAAATCGAGCTTGGTGGGCATGGACGGAGCCCGGTAGTCTGGCCCATAACGCAGATTCTGGTCCATGGGCGGGCAGTCGATGATCTTATTGGGGTTCATCAGGCCGTCGGGGTCAAACGTGCTCTTCAGCTCCTGGAACAGCTTGTAGATCTCGGGGCCGAACATCTTTTCATTCCATACGCCCCGGACGATGCCATCGCCGTGCTCGCCGCTGAGGGAACCGCCAAAGTCCTTGACCAGGTCGCTGATCTCATCGGCGATGGACAGCATCTTATCCACTCCGTCGCGAGTTTTCAGGCTGACCACCGGCCGGATGTGCAGACAGCCAACGCTGGCATGGCCGTAGTAGGCGGCCTCAGTCCCGTGATTGCGAACAATCTCATCAAACCGACGGACAAAGTCTCCCATGTTGCCGGGGTCGACCGCAGTGTCTTCAACAAAGGGCAGCGGCTTCGCGTCACCGTGCATGCTCATCAGCAGGCCAAGGCCCTGTTTGCGTACGGCCCAGACGCTCGCCTGAGCAGCGCGGTCCAGCATGTTTACTGTGGCGTAACCGTGGTCGAGACGCTCCATGTCATTCTTAAGTTTGGTGGCCTTGTCTGTCAGTTCGGCTTCTGTTTCCCCGTAGAACTCCACCACCAAGATTGCACCCGGGTTGCCTTCCACAAAGGCCATATTAGAGCCGAGATTGGCCGACGCACGGGAGCGCTCCAACACGTTGTTATCCATGATCTCAATCGAAGACGGGCCGTGCTCTAAGATGTGCTGCACAGCCTCGCTGGCGCCGAAGATGTCTTCAAAATGAACCACGGACAGAGCGGTCATGGTGGGCCGGGGCACCAGGTTTATTTTCACCTCAGTCACGACGCAGAGGGTGCCCTCCGAACCAACAATCATCTTGGTCATATTGAAGTTGTCGTCAACCAGAAATTGGTCCAGGTTGTAGCCGCTGACCCGGCGCATAATGTTGGGGTAGCGGGCGCTGATTTCAGCGACATTCTCTTGTGCTAGACGACGGACACCCCGGTAGATGTCCGATTCCAAACCAACGCCTTTCAGCTTGGCTTCAAGCTCTCTGGCGTCCAGGGTCTGAAAGTGGGTCTGGGTGCCGTCGGACAGGATTACGTCCAGTTCTTTGATGTGATCAAGGGTCTTGCCATAGATGACCGAGTGCGCGCCGCAGGTATTGTTGCCCACGCCACCGCCCACGCAGGCACGGCTGGATGTAGTGGGGTCTGGCGCGTACATCAGGCCGTAGGGAATCAGTTGGCGGTTCAGGTCATCCAGGACGATGCCGGGTTGGACTCTGGCCCACTGTTCCTCTTTATTTACTTCTATTATCTGGTTCAGGTACTTGCTGAAATCGGTGACGATGGCATGGTTCACCGTTTGTCCGGCCAGGCTGGTGCCACCGGCCCGAGGCAGCACTGGCACGCCGGTCTCGTTGGCCACCTGTATCACGGCCAGAACATCTTCCACATTTCGGGGGATAACCACGCCCACCGGCTCCATCTGGTAGATGCTGGCATCGGTGCTGTAAAGCACTCGGGTGAACGGGTCAAACTTGACCTCGCCGGAGACCCGGCTCTTTAGAGCACTTTCAATGTCGTCTCGTTCCGATGCGTGAACCCTTGCCGCTGCCGTAGTGACCATGTAGTTACTCCGTAGTTGTAGTCCCGATTTGAATCGAGTCTTATTCCGGTCAGCTTAGCTCAATCGTGATTCAGCTTCAACCAAGAGAGGGCCTGGTCACGAAATTTGTCGGCGATTGGTGACGGATGTAAACTTAGTCCCGTGCCTTTTGCTATTGGCACTCACGATGCGATTTTTCGCGTCGCCTGACGCTTCAGCCGGGGTTTGAACCATGCCTGAATTCACTAATTACATAAAAGGAACGCCCTCATGGGGGAGCTATCTACCAGCGACGATCAAGGCGCGTTGGCATTCTATGGAGCGTTGTTCGGTTGGGTTGATGAGGCCAACGAGATTGGCCCCTGCATGTACTATCACATGCAGATGTTGATGCTGCCGCAGATAAGGCTGTATCACTGGGCGGTTCAATATTCGTCCCATCTGCAGACATACCGGACATCGGTCGGTTCGCTGGACTGATGGACCCGCACGGTGCGATGTTCTTCATATTCAAGCCAGTCGCCTAGATTAACTAAAGCCAAATTAACTACTGGGAGCCTCAATTGAAGATCGGTTATTCACTATCAAACAATCAGGGCATGGAAAATGTACAGGGCGTAATTGACCTGGCCGTCCGTGCCGAAGAACTGGGTTTTGACTCAGTGTGGGCCAGCGAACACGTGTTCAACGTCAGCTACGTCTACGACCGCATCGGCTCCAAACCTTACTACGAACCGCTGACGGTGCTGACCTACGTGGCAGCCATGACCTCCACCATTGGTCTGGGAACGAGCGTTTTAGTGTTGCCGTATCACAACCCCATCCGTCTGGCTAAAGTCGCCTCCACCCTGGACGTGTTATCCGGCGGACGGTTGATGCTAGGCGTTGGCGTGGGTGTAATTGAGGAAGAACTCGAAGCCATGGGCAGTCCTTACGCCGAGCGGGGCGCCATCAGCGATGAGATACTGGCAGTGATGATTGAACTGTGGACCAAGGAAGACCCCGTCTTTGACGGCAAGTACACTCAGTTCTCGGGCATGAAATTCACACCCAAGCCCGTCCAGAAGCCGCATATACCGATTATCATCGGTGGCACCAGCAGAGCCGCCATCCGCCGCGCCGCCCGTGTTGGGACCGTTTGGCACCCAACCGCCCTCGCACCCGACGCATTGGCCGAAGGCATGGACTATCTGAAAGAGCAAGCCATCAAAGCCGGACGTGATCCGTCGGAGATCGGCGTCTCAGTCAGCGCGGCCATGGGCGACACCCACAACCACAACCGCTATTCACTGGGTGAAGAACCGGAAGAAATTATCGAACGTTCCCTGAAATACGCAGAAATGGGCCTGGAACGCCTGGTCGTTTCACCCAACACTCGAGACCAAGACCAACTCAAGCCTATCATGGAGATGCTGGCAGAAGTTGTGCTACCCGCAGTCCAAAGCTAAGAGCAGACAGCTAATTTAAGGAGTCCTGATGACTACGCACTCGTCCGAAGAGGTAAAAGCCCTGCAAGAATCGGCCCTCGAGCATCTCTGGGTCTATCTGCGGGAACCGGCCGATATGGCTGAAAAGGGAGACCCGGCCATTTTTGTCAGTGGCGAGGGCGTCCACGTAACCGACGCCAACGGTAAGACGTCCATCGATGGCATGTCGGGTCTGTGGCTGAAGAACGTCGGCTATGGCCGAAAAGAGATTGCCGACGCTGCCTACGAACAGATGCTACAGCTGACCTACATGCCACTTGGCACAACCACCGAGCCAACTATCAGGCTGGCCGAAAAAATCTCTCAGATCGCGCCTGGAGATATGACTCGCTCTTTCTTCACCAGCGGCGGCTCTGAAGCTGTTGAGACTGCGATCAAACTCTCCCGCGCCTATTTCAAGCGGGTTGGCGAGCCCAACCGGACCAAGTTCATCAGCCGGAAAGGTTCATACCACGGCGCAACCATGGGAGCTATGGCTCTGGGCGGTTCCCATCTCTATCCGAAATTAGACTACGAACCGTTCATGCCCGGCGTGTTCCACGTCCCCCAGCCACTGCCCTACCGCTGTGAATATGGCGGCCAGACCGCTGAGGAGTGCGCGGAATTTTGCGTCAATGCCGTGGAGGAGATGATCAAGTTCCAGGACCCGGAGACCATGGCCGCCGTGTTCGCGGAGCCGATCTCCAGCCCTATGGGATGTGCGGTGCCTGGCGACAACTACTGGCCCAGGCTGCGGGAAATATGCGACAAGTACGGCGTTCTGCTGATTGCCGACGAAGTGATCACCGGCTTTGGCCGCACCGGCAAGATGTTTGCCACCGAACATTGGGGCGTGGTGCCCGACATGATGACCGTGGCCAAGGGTATTACCAGCGGCTACATTCCCATGGGTGGCTGCATAACACGGGGAGAGATTTCAGATGCCTTTATTGGCAGCGTTAAGTCCTCTTTCAAGCACGTAATCACATTCGGTGGCCACCCCGTCGCCGCCGCAGCCGCCCTCAAGAACATTGAGATCATGGAGAATGAGGGAATGGTGGAAAACGCCGCCACACAGGGGGCGTATCTGCTAGACGGGCTAAAAGAAATGAAAGAGAAGTACCAGATGATTGGTGATGTACGTGGTCTGGGACTGTTCTGCGGCATCGAAATCGTCGCCGACCGCGAGACCAAGGAGTACTTCCCGCCCGAGGCCGACCTGGCCAACCGCATCACGTCCGCTTTCGCCGAGAATGGTCTGCTCCTGCGCGGCGGTGACCGCATGAACGTGGCCCCACCCCTCTGTATCACACGCAACGAGGTTGATGATCTGGTCGGCATCATGGACAAGGTCTTTGACCAGGTATCCAAAGATATCGGGGTCTAGAGAAAACTAGGCGTTAGGGGCTACCTGAATGAAAGTCATCGTTTTGGGAGCTGGAGGACTAGGGTCGATCATAGCTGGTCACCTCGCCATGGCTGGAGAAGACGTAACTCTGGTCACCAGAGGAGATAGAACAAAATTCCTGTTGAAGAATGGCATCTGTCACTGGCTTAGCTGACTTCAACACACCGTGCACCAACAGCACTGAGCTAGAAAATATATCCGCTGTTGACGTCTTGATGGTGGCGGTTAAGACGTATGACTTGGATGAAGCCCTTGCCAGCGTCGCGCACATCAACTTTTCCAGCGTCTTGTCAATACAAAACAGAGTCCAGTTCAACGAGAGTCTGGCATTGTTTTTTGGTCAGCCCAATACCGTGGGATCATCAGCCAATTTCATTGGCGAGGGTCTCGCCAATGGTGATGCACGGTTCACGGTGAACGGCGGTTTCATAATCAGGGAGTTGCCAGACGCGGTTTCAGACCGAGTCCAAGAATTGGTCTCAATGCTCCGGGATTCTGGGATAAATTCTGAGGCCGTTCCCAACATACGGTCGTTGCAATGGTCAAAATTCGCTGCGTGGGCGGCTGGCACGCCGTTGGCGGTCTTCACGAGGCTCGAAACCCACAAATTCTTCTCAGACCCCGACTGTGCCCTGGATTTCATGCGCCTCTTGCGCGAGATTGGAAAAATCGCCGCTGAAAAGAATATCCCTCTGGTGGATAGCGGGCCGCTTCCAGTTGGGGCCATATTCAGCGGGTCGAAAGAAGGAGCCTTGTCCGTGGTACAAGAGCTCGGCGTTCACTTTGCGACGCATGCCCCGAACCACCCGATGTCTCCCCTACAAGACCTGGAGCGGGGACGCCGGCTCGAGTTTGACGAAACTTTGGGCTACGCGATTACAGAGGCCAAGAAACTGGGCGTTCCCGTCCCAACGCTCGAACTCTGTTACGGCTTGCTTTGCGGAATTAACCGAAATATCTGAACCAGATGCGTCTGTAACCCTGTTTAACCACTAGCCGACTCCTAAGCCTTGGGCTGGCAAGTATTTCTGGTACCAAGCCACGGTCTCGTCCATGACTTGGCTGAATGCTGGCTCGGCGTAGACTTCGTAGTGGCCGACGCCTTTCAGTACGACCAGTTTCTTGGGCTCCCCGGCGTTGGCGTAGAGTTCTTCGGACTCTTCCGGCGGCACCAGGCGGTCATCGACGCTGGTGATGAACAGGATGGGCCTGGGGGAGATGTGGCCGACAATCCACTCCGGGTTGAACCCAATAGTATCGTCCACGTACTCCACGGGTATGGTACTTACGGCAGCGGGGTTCAGCTTGCGGGCAGCGGCGGCCAGGTCAGCCGACTGGCGGTCTGGCAGTAGGATGTCTGCCCGTTCCACCGTCTCAGACTTTCCAGTTAGCGCCCGTTGTTCACGGTCCACCTTGGAACGTTCCAGAAGGTCAAACCACTCGTCCATGCGGCGCACACGGCTCATCCAACGGGCTCCGTGGCCGATACCAACCACGCTGACAATTACCTTGGCCCGCTCATCCACCGCGCCCACCCAAGACACGGTGGCCCCACCATAGCTGGTGCCGTAGATGCCAATCCGGTCTTCATCCACTTCGGGTTGGAGGCCCAGGAAGGTCATGGCAGCCTGGACGTCGGCCACCCGGCTGTAGGGAACCAGGCGGTTGGGGGCCACGCCTTCGCTCTCGCCCCAACCCTTGTAGTCAAAGGTCATGACCACGTAGCCGGCCTCGTTTAACACCCGCGCGTTATCAGGGAGATACAGGTCTTTTACGCCGGTGTAGCCATGGCAGAGCAGGATTGCCGAACGGGTCTCACCAGCAGTCAGTCCGTCGGGAACGTAGACATCCCCTTTCAGTTTGAATCCCTCGCTGTAGAACTCTATGGCGCGTTTCATTTTTTAATCCCTGTTGTGAAAGTGGTTATTCGTCGACTTCGAGACCGGCAGACTGGAAGTCAGCATTGGTCAGGTCAGCAAATCGAGCGGGTAGGAACAAGTCGATGGAAGACGGCACCTGTTTGCAGCCGCCCTGGATGTATTCGGTCACGACCTGGGCGGTGGCGGGGGCCAGATGAATCCCCTTGGTGGTGTGTCCGGTGGCGAGCACCACACCTTCTTTTCCAGGAACGGGGCCAATGATTGGCACACGGTCGGGGCTCAGAGGTCTCGAACCAGCCAATTGTTCCACCAATTCTGCGTTCTCCAGATCTGGGAACACGTCAATGGCCCGTTGCATAATCTCCAACCGGGCCGTTTCAGTGGTCACGCGGTCCATGTCCTCCCCCTGGTAGAGTTGGTCTTGATCATAGTCACGCCCGCCGGTGGAACCCACGCTTAAGAAGCCGTCCAGACGACTAATCATGTGGCCGCGTTTGGGAGAACTGATCAGCACCTGAAGTGGGTCGCCAGCATACTTGAGCAGAACCCGTTCACCCTTGAGCGCGCCAACGGGAATGGGGAAATTGAGATCCTTCTGGAATTCAGGGCTCCACAGTCCGGCGGAAACCACCACGGTGTCGCAGAGCACGTCTTCGCCGTCGGTGTGTACTCCAGTGATGCGGTTGCCCTCGGAAATCAGGCCGGTGACCTTGCGGTTGATGGTTTGGGTTCCAAGTTTCTCGGCCGCTGCGCCTAGAGCTAGGTTCAAGCGGTAGCTGTCCAACTGAGCCGATTCATCTTCGTAGACCGCACCGATGAGCGAGGGGGTCAGCCGTGGTTCCAGTTCGTGGACCTCGGCGGCGGTGATCCAGTGCATGGCTACATGCTCTTGCTGCCAGACCATCATCTCTTTGATCAGCTTTTCTTCGCTTTCTTCCAAAGCCAGCCTGAGCGAGGGACGCCGCTGGTAAAGCAGATCCATGCCGGTGGCTGATTCAAGTTCTTCCACCAATTTGGGGAAGGCGTGGTAGCTATCCAAGCCAAACTGGAAGGATGGACCGGGGGTGAATTCAGTGCCCAGGAGACTAATGAATCCGGTGGCGTGGGCGGTGGAGCCGCTGCCGAATGATTCACGCTCTAAAAGGGCTACTTTGATGCCTTCTTTAGCCAGGTAATAGGCAATGGAGCAACCAATTGCTCCCGCGCCAATGACGACAACATCAACTTTCTCTGCCATAGGGAATTAGTCTCCAGGTAGGGGATGGCAGGAATTATGCGAGGGTCATTCGTGGCTGTCAACATCCAGGGAGTGCCGGTTGAAGCATCGGGGGAACTTATTAGTGGAGCGCGGGAGTTAAAAGAGGGACTAGGCGGCAACGAGTTCGCGGACAAGAGTCTCTAACGAGAACCCGGTGAGGCGGGCGCTCAGCTCCCATAGGGCGGCGGCCTGTTCTTCATCGTAGCTGCTCTTGGAGGAGCGCACCGACCGCTTCTTGACCATGTATTTGCCGGTCAGTCCAACCATGTCCGGAGATGTAGCGGCGTAGACGGATGTCGAGGCTCCAGCTTCAACGCTAATCCCCCGCACGCCAAGAAGGAAGTTACAGAAACGGCCCAATAGTCCGTTGTTGGTCAAAAAGTTGGTTGCCACCAGTCCGGGGTGCAATGCGTTGACCGTTATTCCAGTGCCCTTGACTCGTCTGGCTAGCTCATAAGTAAACAGTACATTACAGAGCTTGGATCGGGAGTAGGCGCGCCAGCCAAAGTACCGATGGGGAGAGTGGATGTCACGCATGTTGAGACGGGCTTCTTTATGGGCCGAGGACGACACGTTGATGATTCTGGCTGGGGCTGAGTCCTTCATCACATCCAACAGTAAGTTGGTGAGCAGGAAATAGGACAGGTGGTTCAGGGCAAATGTTTTTTCAATGCCGTCAACGCTTTTTTCCCGTCCCAGGTAGATGGCTCCAGCATTGTTCACAAGAACGTCTAACCGCTCGTGGCGTTCTTTGAATGCATTAACTAGGCAGCGAATTTGATCTTGAGAAGAAAGGTCGGCCACCAAGAATTCCACCGCCGGGTTGCCGGTCTCCTCTCGGATCTCGATGGCGGTGACGGCGCACTTGGCGGGGTTGCGCCCAACGATCACCACGTTGGCTCCCATATGGGCCAATTCAAGGGCAGTAACGCGACCAATTCCTGCAGTTGCGCCGGTAACCAGGCACGTTTTCCCGGCAATGGCCTGGGACTTGCAAGATAGTTTCACGGTCAACTGCGCCTCCAGACTCTCTACAGATCTGTTTATCTTATAGTTGTCTCGAAAATCGTACCCTAAAACAATCACTTAACCTAGGACTGTTTGGCTCAATCTGATGGCCCAGGCGGGCCAACGATTTTGCAGAATAAGTTTGTTCCGGCGGCACTAATTGGGAACGAGTTTGGCCTCTAAAATTGATTACCCTAGGCCCGGGGAGTAACCTGATGCTCAGTAATGTCGGGCACACTCAGTGTCCTCCTGAAGTGCTTACTGGAACTGACACCCGAGCAGCCCAGAGAAATCAGCCGGAGATATTTAATGGATTTTGAACTTAAAGCCTTAACCGAAGACGGAAAAAAGATGGTTGAGCTGGCCGAGCAGCACTCCGCGGACTTCGCTGTTAAGGCCCTAGAACACGACCGCAACGGAACCTTTCCAATCGAAAACTTCAACGCAATGAAAAAGAGCGGTTTCGCCGCAGCCGGTGTGCCCAAGGAATTCGGCGGCCTGGGCGTTACTTCAGTCCATGACTGTATCGTGGCTCTAAGCCGACTGGGTCGGGGCGACGGATCAACACCATTAGCCTACATCATGCACCTATCCAGGACTCTGGGTACCGCACGTGCGTACCGTGCCTCCATCGCCTCGGGCGACGAAGTGAGACAGAAGCGGTCTGAAGACATGCTGAAGAAAATTGGCGCTGGCGAACTTTTTATTACGGTTGCCAACTCGGAACCGGGCGCAGACGTCCGGACCTCCAAAACCCTGGCAACCAAGACCGAAGGCGGCTGGCTGTTCAACGGCAGCAAGACCTTTGCCACCGGATCGCCCGCCGCCGACGTTTTGGCCATCCGGGCTAGGTTTGTCAACGACGCTGGCGAGGAGCGCATGGGAGCTACCATCGCCCCCGTCGACCGACCCGGTGTTGAGATAAAGAACAACTGGGACGGACTGGGGATGCGCGCGTCCGGCAGCCACGACGTAGTCTTCACTGATTACTTTGTCAGCGACGAAGAGTTTGACGACATTGGCGTATACGGCAAATTCAACGCCCAGTTTCTAGCTGTGGGCACGGCCTCAAGCATGGGTCTTTCGTCCATATTCTTAGGCATCGCGGAAACGGCCCATAAGCTTGCCTTGTCTGCCATTAAAAGACGGGAACGCGGAATCGATTACCCCATGAACCAGGTGACCATAGCCGAAAATGAGATCGACCTGGCCGCCGCCAGAGGGATATTGAGTCGCGGCGCTCAGTATTATGATGAGTTCTACCAGACCGGGGCCGACCTACCCGTTGGCGTGATCGACAACTCCAATGAAATGGCGTTCAAGATAATTAAGAACGGCGCCTGCACCAAGAAGTTCGTCATGGAAACCGCGGCGAACATCGTCGACCGCGCAGTCACGCTATACGGCGGCGGCGCGTACGTAGCCAACAGCCTGATGGCCAAGTTGTACCGCGACGTTAGGGCCGGTCAGTTCATGCAACCTTGGGCACGGAATCAAGCAATTGAACTGATTGGCAAAGTCTCTTTGGACCTGGACCCCAACGCAGATTAAGGGCGAAAAATTATGGCTAAAAACAAGATTACTTTTGGCGTGAATCTGTCTGTGGACAACTATTGGGACGTACCCGAGTTCGCCCGCCGAGCGGAGGACATGGGCTACGGCCGGGTCACCATGGGCGAGCACATAATGGACGGCAACCCGCCTCGACCCACGGTGTTGAATCTTCCGGCTATGGCCGCCGCGGCGGGTGCCACCAGAAACATTCGTGTCATGACCGGCATCGTTGTTGCTCCCTTATACCACCCAGTGACGCTGGCCAAGATGGTCGCCAGCGTCGACCAGGTATCGGGAGGCCGCTTGGACTTTGGCATCGGCATCAGCGGACAGCGCGGCACCAAAATCGAGTTCGACGCTGTGGGAGTTGATGTCCACACCAGGGGCAAACGCACCAACGAGATGATTGATGTTATGAAGCGTCTCTGGACCGAGGAGCACGTCTCGCACCACGGCGCTTTTTTCGATTTTGATGACGTGACCCTGTTGCCCTTCCCGGCCCAGAAACCATACCCACCAATCTGGGTGTCAGGGCGAAGTGACGCGGCCATGCGTCGTGCTGGCGAGATGGGTGACGGCTGGTATCCCTACTTGTTCACGGTGCGCCGAATCAAGGCCAGTAACGAGATGGTGCGCCAGTTCGCCGCCGAATCAGGGCGAGACCTGACCAACTACAACTGGGGTCTGAACCAGCCAACGGCTATCTCGGCAGACGGCGATAAGGCCCTGGCTCTGGCAGTTTCCAATGTGGGCGAACGCTACGTCACTCCGGACCGGAGCGCGGAGAGCATCGCCCAAGCCCTGTGCATCGCCGGTACTCCAGAAAACTGCATCAAGGCCGTGGAAGAAAGAATCGACGCCGGAGTGGAACACATCAACCTGGGTTTCCTAGCCTCTGAACCAGACGATTTCTACCATCAGATGGAGTTGTTCGCCGACCAAGTGATGCCCCAATTTCAAGGCTAGTGCTCTGCTTATAAACTCGGGAACGCCAACCAAAACAGGAGCGGAATAATGCCAGATTTCATTTCTCTGAAGATTGAAAGCAATATAGCTGTCACCATGCGGGACGGCGTGACCCTGTATGCCGACATTTATCGACCGGATAGCGACGGCCCATTCCCAACTATCCTGCAACGGACGCCCTACGACAAGTCCACCAGCATGACCAATACTATGCTGGACCCCATCAGGGCAGCCAAGGCCGGGTTCGCGGTGGTAATCCAGGACACTCGGGGCCGGCACATGTCTGATGGTGAGTTCTACGCCTTCCGTGATGACATTAATGACGGCTATGACACGGTTGAATGGGCGGCCGCTCAAGCCTGGTCAACCGGCAAGGTTGGCATGTACGGCGCATCTTACGTCGGGGCCACCCAGTGGCTGGCGGCGATTTCCAGGCCCCCCCATCTGGTGACCATCGCACCTACAGTCACAGCATCCAACTACCACGACGGCTGGACGTATCAGGGAGGCGCATTTGAGCTGGGGTTCAACATGTCTTGGACTCTGCTGCAACTGACCCTGGCCAATTTCAAGAACGTCTCCGGGGTTCAAAACGTGCCCAGGGAACGGCGCGGGAAGCTGGTCCACGATGTGGACAACATGACGGAGGGATTCGAGTTCCTACCCACCAAAGACTACACCGGCCTGGATTCTGGTCTGGCCAAGTATTATTACGATTGGCTGGACCACCCTGATTTTGACGACTACTGGCAGGCACTATGTATCGAGGACCGCCACCCGGAGATTGATGTCCCGGCTCTGCACTTTGGCGGTTGGTACGACATCTTTCTCGGCGGCACCATCCGCAACTACCTGGGTATGACAAATTCCGGCGGAAGCGAAACCGCCAAAGCAGGCCAGAAGTTGGTCATCGGACCCTGGGCCCACGCCGCGCGCGGTTCGTTCATGTCCGGCAGTCGCTACTCGGGCATCATGGCTGACCCGGCGGCCATCGACGTAGACGGCATCCACCTGCGATGGTTCGACCACTGGCTGAAAGACGAGCAAAACGGCATCACGGAAGAAGCTCCAGTGCGCATCTTTGTCATGGGTGACGATGCCTGGCGAGAGGAACAAGAATGGCCGCTAGCCAGGGCAGTTGAGACTAAGTACTACCTGCACAGTGGCGGCAAGGCCAACTCCAAGAACGGCGACGGCAGTCTAGCGACAGAGACTCCGCAGGCCGAACCAGCCGACGTTTTCCTCTACAACCCGGCCGACCCGGTGCCAACCACCGGTGGCGCGCTGTGCTGCAACCCCCACTTCGCCGCCAACGGCGCTTATGACCAAAGCCAGGTTGAAAACCGACAGGATGTGCTGGTCTACTCCTCGCCGCCGTTGGAAAGCGATGTTGAAGTCACAGGACCGGTCACGGTTTCACTTTGGGCAGCAACATCTACCAGGGACACTGACTTCACCGCCAAGCTGGTGGATGTTTGCGAGGAAGGTTGTGCCCGCAACCTGACAGACGGGATTATCCGCGCACGCTACCGCGAGTCCATGTCCAACCCAACGCTGTTGGAGCCCGGCAAAGCCTACCGCTACGACATTGACCTCTGGGCCACCAGCAACGTGTTCAAGGCCGGACACCGAATACGCGTGGAAATCTCCAGCAGCAATTTTCCCAGATTTGACCGCAACACCAATACCGGCAACATCATCGCTGCGGACACGGAACTCAAACCAGCGCTACAAACGGTGTTCCACGACGAACAGCAGGCCTCGTACATCAGCCTCCAAATCGTACCCAGATAATTTAGGACCAAACATGCCTGAAGAGACGACAGAAGAATGGGAAGCCATTGAGCGGGTTTCCGGTGACCCGTTCCGAGAGTGGTACTCCAAAGAGATCTGGGGCCAACGGGCGACCGACGATGATGCCCTGTTTGAGGTCATGAGTCTGCAGGTATTCCAGGCGGGCCTCACTTGGCAGATGGTACTTAAACGGCGTGATAGCTTCAGGGCCGCATTTGCCGATTGGAAGATAGGTGATGTGGCGGCGATGAGCTCCACCGACATTGAACGTCTGCGTGAAGACACGGGAATCATCCGCAACCGACAGAAGATTCAGTCAGTAATCTCCAACGCCAGTGTGGTCCAAGAACTTCAAACAAAACACGGCAGTTTCTGCAGCTGGTTTTATGACGCGCTACCCGGCACTGATTACCCTTCACTACAAAAGGAACTACGCGCCACCTTCAAGTTCATGGGGCCGGAAATCTCCCGAATGTGGCTGATGGCTTCAGGTCGCATCACCCGCCAAGAAGGCGACAAATATGACCCGAGCCACTAGCGGCGTTTTGTAGCTGCCACTGACAGTAAGAATGTCTCATTTCAAGCCTGCGAATACACCATGAATCAGGTATGTTTATCACCTTTTGAGAACGGTGAGATTGGTCACATTTACGGGTTTCGGCTCGCTTTTAACCAAGCAGCATGGCAACGTAAATGCATGTTTATCAGTTTCTTGCAACGCCGTAAACAATAATTTACCGGGCTACTTTTTGCACTGAGCATGGTTGTTGGCCTGCTTGTTTTGTTCGCCAACCCGGCACACGCGGAGCATCAAGACTTTGTGGGTCATGAGCCCGCTCAGTGCGACATTTTAGACTTTGATGGCCCCCTTGAGCGCAAGATCATCGGCACATCCCTTTCCATCTCGTCCGAAATCAGGGCGACGTTCAATCAATTCGGCTGCCGGATTACCGGTGAGTTGGAGATCATGTCTTCCCGGTTTACCGGTAGCGGCACATCTCATACCCTCGCCTGTGACGTATATCCCAGTGACTTGCCGCCGGTCTATTCTGCGGGAACGAACTTCATGGACAGGGAATTGATGCAGTGACGGGCGTTGGTGGGGGTGAAACCCTCACCCATAAAAACGTGGCCCAAGTGTCCGCCGCAAGCAGCGCACTCCACTTCGATTCGATGGCCGTCCGCATCTGGCAGGTGCTTCACTGCGCCATCCACCTCTTTATCAAAGGCCG
>Ga0209501_10003562_pt1 | contig 15506 bp, 14 predicted proteins | sample ArcticOcean_MG_C_4_FD_187434 | JGI IMG/M metagenome (GOLD analysis project Ga0209501, IMG submission 187434) | Marine microbial communities from western Arctic Ocean - ArcticOcean_MG_CB4_134 (SPAdes) (version 2) | ecosystem: Environmental > Aquatic > Marine > Oceanic | place: Arctic Ocean...
GACATTCACTGGTGGCGATCAGCCTTCCGTCGGAGCCCGGCAGGATGTGTTTTCAGGTAAGGGTTCCACTCCGACTGGATGACGTCTAGCGGCAGGCTGGGCGGCCGCCCAGCTTGGCTGCCTACCACCCTATTCGAGCCTCCTCCATGACACCCCGACCCCAGACGTGGCGAGCCCTCGCGCTCATCTCGCTGTCGCTCACGACCTCGGTACCCCTTCTGGCGCAACAGGTCACCACGTCGACTCCTGTGACGCCCGTTGCGCCGGAAACCCAAGAGCGCCCCAGCCTCCGAGCTTCTCGAGCAGTCGAGTCGATCACCCTGGACGGTGTTTTGGACGAACAAGCCTGGCTTCGCGCTGACACCACCGATGGCGTGCTGTGGACGACCCAACCTGTTGCAGGGGTGCCTGCCCCGGACCGGACGGTCATTCGAATCGTCTACGACGACGAAGCACTCTACGTCGGCGCACGTCTCTACGATGCTGAGCCCCACCGCGCCGTATCGGCTGGCTTGGAGCAAGACTTCGCCGTAGGGGACTCCGATCTGTTCGGTGTGGCGATCGACGCAGGCAGGGACCGACAGAGTGCCTTCACCTTCGCCGCGAACCCGGCCGGGGCCACATGGGACGCTCAGTCGTTCGGAGACGGAGCCACCATCAACGCGGCTTGGGAGGGGATCTTCCAGGTCGAAACGACGATGGACGACGAAGGGTGGACCATGGAGATGCGCATCCCGTTCACGACTCTTCGTTTTCCAGCTGGGGAGAAGCCTCAGGTATGGGGGCTCAACTTCAGTAGACAGATTAAACGCCGAAACGAGTACGCTACCTGGGCCCCCATTACACGGCAATCAAGAGTCTTTCGGGTGTCCATGGCCGGCACGCTCGAGGGTCTCCCTGCCATGAGTCCGGGTAGAAACCTCCAGATCAAGCCGTTCGCGATCGGGTCGGGGAACCAAGGCCAACTCCGGGACAACGGCCCCAAACGCGACTTCGACGCAGGACTCGACGCCAAATGGGCGGTGACACCTCAGCTCACGCTCGACCTCACGGCGCTCACGGACTTTTCTCAGGTCGAAACCGATGCCGAGCAGGTCAATCTGACGCGCTTCTCAGTGTTCTTCCCCGAGAAGCGTGATTTCTTCCTGGAGAACGACGGCATCTTCACTTTTGCCGATGATGCTTCCCGCGCATTCCGCTCTGGTTCGGGACCGCAAAACTTCAAACTGTTCCACTCGAGAAGGATCGGACTTTCCGACGATCGCCAACCCCTCCCCATCGGTGGCGGCGCGCGCCTATCAGGCCGCGTTGGGCGGTACGACCTCGGCCTCATGAACATGCAGACGCTTGAGGACGAGGGTCAGCTTGCGGAGAACTTCGCCGTGGCGCGGGTGCGACGCAGCTTTCTCGCGAGTTCCGATGTCGGCGTGATGTTCGTGAATCGTCAGGCCACGGCGAGCCAGGCCGCAGAGAGTTTTTCACGGACCGGCGGGGTCGACGCGAACCTCCGCCTGACGCGCCTGCAGGTGAACACGTACTTCGCTCTGTCGGACGATCCCATCGCAGAGGGTGACCGAACGACGGGCATGTTACAAGTCGGTTGGCGAGACCCGTTGTTGGATTTTTCGCTCATGGCGAAGCACGTGGGGGAAGACTTCTCTCCCGGCGCCGGCTTCGTGAGCCGGACGGGCATGAACCAGTGGTTCGCCTCGGGGGGCATTCACGTGCAGCAGCCGACCACTTGGCTGACGGAGTTGAACCCGTACGTCGACGCAACCGAGTATTACGCACCCGGCGGAGGGCTAGAGAGCCGAGAGATCACGCCCGGGCTCACGGTGGTCGCATTGGACGGGGGGAGACTTACAGCAGCGTATTCACAGCGCACCGAACGATTCCTTGCCCCAGAGTCCTTTCTCGGCGTGACCCTGCCTGCTGGTCTCTACGAGTTCGGGGCTACCACGCTCGGGTATACATCCAACAGCGGACGAATCGTGTCCGGAGCGCTCTCAGTGAGCGCGGGAGATTTCTTCGACGGTGATCGGACTTCCATCACCGGCTCGGTCTCCCTCCGTCCGAACGAACACATCGTGCTACAAGGGAGCGTCCAGCGGAATAGACTGACCCTCGCAGGGAAGCCCATCGACGCGGATCTGCTACAGGGCCGACTCCGCTACGGGTTCAACACCCGGGCCTTCGTATCTGCGTTCGTCCAATACAACCGGGTCGCCCGAGAACTCATCAGCAACGTTCGCTTCAATTTGATCCACGCCCCGCTGAGCGACGTCTTCATTGTGATCTCCGATCGCCGCCGGACAGGTATGGCACCCGGTGAAAGGAGCGTGCTCGATCAGGGAATCACCATAAAGGTCACCCGGCTTCTGCAGTTCTGACGGAGGCTCGTTCGGCCGTCGCGACGTCGACCCCAGAAACGCCTTAAGCCCTACAACCGAGTGGTTGTAGGGCTTAAGGCGGGACGGCCGGATTCGAACCGGCGACCCCTGCAACCCCATTACCGACAGCATACACGCTTGATTACGAGAACGTCCTGCTTTATGCGGCTCCTTTCGCGGGATTGCCAGGAGTTGATGCTCCTGAATCTCGGGTAACTTCTGGGGAGTTGTCAGCGTCTCTGTCGCGCAGCAGAATCGCAAATCGTTATGCAGCGCACCGTGAGCGCGCCCGCTCAACAACTTGGGTGTTCAGATGGTCGTGTAGTGTGGAGACGACTTGAGCAGACAACGAAGCCGAGCGTGCCCATTTGTGGTCCCCGCGGATCACGGGGGCGCGGTGTACCGGGGCCGTGCAGATCTTGCCCGAGTCGTCCCCCCACACCCTCCTGCAATGTGAGTATTCATGCCCCGACGCTCCGAGAGGCCCAAAACGAACACACCCCCTAGGCGCGGGTGGTCGGTAGTGTCGACCGGGTGTCTAATGGCTCTCTCATGGTTCGCCATCGCCGCCCACCCGGCGCTATCGCAAGCCGTGGGCTCTGAGATGCCGGCGCGTCTAGCCGTCTTCCTCGACTGCGGGTCTTGCGACGAGACGTTCATCCGGCAAGAGATGACTTACCTGGACTACGTCCGTGATCGCGAAGTGGCAGACGTACACGTCCTAGTGACTCAGCAGAACACGGGTGCGGGTGGACGAGCGCAGACGTTCGATCTTATTGGCCAGGGGCCGTTTGAGGGGATGGACGTCTCGACGGTCTATACAACGAACGTGGACGCGACCGCGGCGGAAGAGCGGGACGGATTCGCTCGCACGCTCGAAGCGATTCTCGTTCCGTACCTGATGGGGACGTCCGTGGGTGATCGACTCAATGTCGAGGTCGCAGCTCCGGAAGATGCAACTAGTGGGCAGGCGCAGCCGGAGGATGATCCATGGGACCATTGGACCATCGAGATGTACGCGGACGGAAGCGCAGACTTTGAATCCCGGCAGCGATCCTACGACACCCGTTATGGAATCTACGTAAACCGGGTGACGGAGGATTGGAAGATCCAGCTTCGGCCGTTCTTCAACTACAACTACGACCGCTTCGACAGGGGCGACAATACGATCGAGAGCACGTCCAGGCGTGACGGCTTTACCAGCTATGTCGTCCGGAGCATTTCACCCCATTGGTCGGTCGGTGCTTTCGGGGATGTCTTCACGTCGACATTCGACAATGTCGATAGGCGATTTCGTATGATGCCAGCCGTCGAATGGAGCCTCTATCCGTATCGAGACGCGACGCGGCGCCAGCTCACGGTAGCCTACCGGGTTGGAGCCTCGGACATACGGTACCGAGACACCACGATTTACGACGAGACGCACCAGCGGCTTCCAGAGCACATCCTGAGCGCGGGTTACGAAGTGACTCAGCCCTGGGGAGAGGTGGATGTGGGGATCAATGCATCGCAGTACCTGCACGATCTTGAGCGCTACAGCCTTGAGTTCAATGGGACGATCGCGTTTCGGGTCACGCAGGGGTTGTCCATCGAGATCGGCGGTGGGGTGGAGTTCATCCACAATCAGCTCAATCTGCCGAAGGGTGGTGCCGACCTCGAGGAAATCCTTCTGCGGCGTCGCCAGCTTGAGACGAACTACGAGGCAGGACTCAGTTTCGGGTTTCGCTACCGTCTCGGTTCGATCTTCAACAACGTCGTCAACCCGCGCCTCGGGGGAGGCGGGCAGGATCGATTCTGACCTCGGGGGGGCTGGGGCACAGCCCAACAAGGAATCGCTGCTGTCGCGGGATGAACTGGAGGGTCACGCGGTCACTCGGCTTGCACCGCACGATCGGTGGGAGGCATTGTAGTCGCGCAGCAGAATTCCAAAGTTGTTAGAACGCATCCCCCCAACCCCTGGTGTTCATGTTCGAGCACTATCGGCCTTTCGCCCTTATGGCGAACGGTGTCGAAATCCAAGGCGTCATCGGCGGTGAGGGCCCGCCTCTCCTGCTGCTCCATGGCTATCCTCAGACCCACGTCATGTGGCACAAGGTTGCTGGCGACCTTGCTGAACACTTCACAGTCGTGGCGGCTGATCTCCGCGGATACGGACGATCATCGAAGCCCGATCCGGCACCTGACCATAGCACCTACTCGAAGCGAGCTATGGCGCGAGACATGGTCGACCTTATGCACGGTCTAGGCTTCGATCGTTTCGCAATTCTCGCGCATGATCGAGGCGCGCGGGTGGCGCATCGCCTGGCCTTGGATTCACCGGAATCGGTGGTCAGAATGGTACTACTGGACATCGCTCCGACTCGTGAGATGTATGCGCATGCAGATGCGTCGTTCGCCCGAGCCTACTGGCACTGGTTCTTCCTCATCCGTCCCTCGCCCCTACCCGAGCGAATGATCGGCGCGGATCCGAGAGCATACTGGGTGGAGAAGTGTGGGGCGGGTTCTGCAGGTCTGAATCCGTTTACTCCCGACGCGCTTGCAGCCTACCTAGACGCCTTCGATGACCCGAGGGCGATCGCTGCGAGCTGCGAGGACTACCGAGCCGCCGTGACGATTGATATCCTCCACGACGACCAGGATGGCGGGAAGAAGGTCGCCTGCCCGATCTGGGTCCTATGGGGGGAGAAGGGGGTGATCGAGGCCCACTTCGACTGCCTGGCACTCTGGCGTGAGCGCGCCGAACAGGTGGACGGCGAGGCGTTGCCCGGCGGGCACTATCTTGCCGAAGAATTACCCGATCAGGTGGTCGGTCACACGCTCGAGTTCCTGCACCAAGGGGGTGCCTAGATGGCCCAGAAGCAGATCTACCGGATCGCTACCATTCCGGGTGATGGGATCGGGTGCGAGGTGATACCGGCCGGCCAGCGCGCGGTGGAGGTTGTGGCGAAACGCCACGGCTTTGGTGTGAGGTGGGACGAGTTCGATTGGTCTTGTGAGCGGTACGCGGAGACGGGTCGGATGATGCCCAAGGACGGCGTTGCCCAAGTCCGTTCGCACGATGCCATCTATCTGGGCGCAGTTGGGTTCCCCGGGGTACCGGATCACGTCTCCCTTTGGGGGCTACTGATCCCACTCCGACGAGAGTTGGATCAGTACGCGAATGTCCGGCCCGTCAAGCTGCTGAAGGGCATCGAGTCTCCTCTCAAAGGTCGAGGAGCAGCAGACATCGATTTCGTCGTGGTCCGAGAGAACGTCGAGGGAGAGTATTCGGAGGTAGGCGGTCGGATCTACGCCGGAACCGAGCGAGAAACGGTGATGCAGGAGGCCGTGTTCACACGTCGGGGGGTGGACCGAATCATGGAATACGCCTTCAGTCTGGCAGACGCGAGACCAAGGCGGCACGTGACCTCGGCCACCAAGTCGAACGGGATCGTGCACACGATGCCCTTCTGGGATGAGCGGTTTCGTGCGGCGGGGGCTCGGTACCCTGGGGTTGAGACCGCCCAGTACCACATCGACATCCTCACGGCTCACTTCGTGCTTCACCCGGACTGGTTCGATGTTGTGGTCGCATCGAATCTGTTCGGGGATATCCTCTCCGATCTTGGGCCGGCCGTCGCCGGATCCATCGGCATCGCCCCCGCTGCGAATCTCAATCCCGACCGGTCGTTCCCCTCCATGTTCGAGCCGGTCCACGGGTCGGCTCCTGACATCGCTGGTCGGGGTGTTGCGAACCCGATTGCTGCGATTTGGAGTGCCGCGATGATGCTGGAGCACTTGGGTCAGAGCGAGGCGGCCCGCGAACTAGAAGCTGCGATCGAGGTATCACTGGCGTCCGAGCACACGCGTACGCGCGATCTCGGAGGGTCAGCCGACATGGAAGAGGCGCTCGGAGCGATGCTGGAAGCACTGGGGTAGCGCTCTAACAAGGAATTTCTGCTGTCGCGGTAGGCCGTTGTGCTCGCGCACTTCGTGCGCCGTGAGCTATCGTAGTCGCGCAGCAGAATTCCAAAGTCGTTAGACAGCACAAGGAGAAGTCCCATTAGGGAGACGACTAGTACCCAAGGGCATGCTTGGTGAGATCGGGAAGCGACGGTCCCATGGTGCCCAAAGGCTGTGACAGACGCGCTCCTCGCGGTGGTCGTCATCGTATTGCTTGCGCAAGTCGCGCTGGTAGGGTGGCTGATCCGCAGAGGCTACCTCATTTGGCGCGTCTTACTGGGCAAGGGTCGCGTACCCATGAGTGCGGGCCGGTACTCCGAGTACCGGCGGCTCAGAGGTAGTGGCGCTCTATTCAGGCGCAAAAGGCAGGTTGGATTCCCTCAAGAGACCCGATGATGTCTGAGCCAGTCAGCCGCAGAGCCGCACTGAAACTCGGCGCAATTGGACTCGTCACGGCCAAGCTATCTGGTTGTGCCGATGAACAGCCACGCCCGGCGGCGAACCTGCCTCAATTCGAACGGCCCGTGGGACTTGGAGACGAGGCCTGGGCCCCGGTTCGCGCGCAGTTCCTGCTAGATCCAGGCGTTGCATACATGAACAATGCGAGCTTGGGCATGCCCCCTCGGCAAGTTGTCGATGCAGTGGCGGCCGGCTATGCGGCGATCTCCCGGGAACCGCTTCATGGGAAGCACGACCTTCAGAGGCAGGTCGGCGATTCGGTACTCCCCCGACTGGCTGGCCTATTCGGAGTCTCACCGGAGGAGCTGTCACTGACGCGCAACGCGACGGAAGCGCTCCACCTACAGACCATAGGGGCGCGCTTGCCGCCTGGGGCGGAGGTGTTGATCACCTCCCAGGAGCATCCGGCGGGATCCCGTCCTTGGCGTTTCCGGGAGGTCCGAGACGGACTTCGGGTGACCGAAGTGTTCGTCCCTAGTCCGCTGCCTCCGGCGGATGAGATTGTCGCGCGATTGGAATCCGCGACCTCCAGCGACACACGAGCGATCTCGTTTTGCCACGTGACGCGAGGGGGGCATCTCTACCCAGTCGCGGAGCTATGCGGTATGGCTCGCGAACGGGGTCTGATGTCTCTCGTTGATGGTGCGCAGGCCGTTGGGCAGTTCAAGGTGGATCTTTCGGAGCTCGGCTGTGACGCGTATTCAGCGAGTCTCCACAAGTGGATGCTGGGGCCGGTTGGGACGGGCTTTCTGTATGTTCGAGAATCGTCGCGCACGGATGTTGTCACTGCGTTCGCGCCCGACGCGACGGATGACGCTCCGCAGCATGCGCCACCTGGTACAGCCGACTTCCCGGTCCGGGCGGCCATCGGAGCAGCTCTCGACTTCATTGGGACGTTGGGCTTAGATCAGATTGAGGCACGATGTCGCTTCTTGTCCGACCACCTCAAGGCGCAGCTAGCCGAACTGTCGGACGTTCGTGTGTTGAGTGGCGAGATCGATCAAAGTGCCCCCGGTTCGACGATCTTCGAGAAGTCGGGGTTGGACGCTATGGAGTCTGTGTCGCTAATGGAGCGACTAGCTGCGGTGCATCTCGATGAGCATCAAAGGGATGGTCACAACGCGATTCGCGTATCGACGCACGTGTACAACACGACGTCTGAGATCGATCGACTCGTTCAAGCGCTCCAGGATTTGTGATGAGGACGATGTATCGTCTCCCACCGCGCCACTCCCTAGGATCAACTTTGAAGTGCAACAGCATCTAAGCTGCATCGGGTAGTAGAAAGCACTCAGCGGGAGTCGAGAGCGCTCCGCACCCATCGGTGACCCCAGGGGCCGAGGGCTACCTCTCCTCCGGGCTCCTGACGCGCCTTCCGCCGCCCCTGACCCGGTCCCCGAGCGGAGGCTCCATGCCTGATGGGCCGTTGCTGAGACCCCCCAGCTCCCCCCGAAGCAAGAAAATCACCCCCGACGTATTGGATCGACGTATTGGACCCCGCCTCAAAAGAAAAACTCCCACAAAGCAGAAAGCCTTGTGGGAGTTAATCCTTCTCAATATCGGGACGGCCGGATTCGAACCGGCGACCCCTGCAACCCCATTGCAGTGCGCTACCGGGCTGCGCCACGTCCCGAAAGAGAGCGAAAGGTAATCCTGGGCCAGGGTCGCCTCAACTCCATAGGAAAAGAAGGATGATGCCCACGAGGATCGAGAACGCCACTGGGCCACCGAGCCGCTTCGCCATCTCCTTGCTTCCTAGGCTCATGACCATGGTGAATGTGAAGGCCATGATTGGACATCGAGGCTAGGAGGATAAGCCTCCAGCCGGTGTCTCACTCCGGTCGCCCGGAGGTGGTGAACTGGGATATAGGTAGGGTGATCGCGTCGATGTCCGTGAGCCAGAGACGACTGCCGTGGCATAAAGGCCGGTACTTCCGAGCAGGTTCTCAGCCGCAGGGATGGCAAAGAGGACGCCAGGGACGAACTGCATCACCGCTCTCACGTCGACATCGCTCAGCTTCGTGACGATGCTCTTGAGTGCTTCTTTCAGGTAGAGGAGGACCGCGATCACTCCGCCCGACAGATCGCTACCTGGCGCGATCCGGCGACCGTGTATGCGCCGACCAGGTATATGAGTACCAGGCCGACCTCTGTGGTCTGTCCCGGGTCGCTCTTGCCCTGCCGCAACAACACGATGTTGCCGGTGACCATGAGTGCCGTGATCGCCAGGAGGCCGTCTACGATGACCATTGGTCCGGCTGTGTCCGCGAGTAGCACGGGCGACCACTCCCGAGGATCGAGACGAGCCCGAAGGTTCGTAGGCCTGCGAGCGGCGACGCTGCGCGCTCCTTCTGCAGGCCGCCTAATAGTCCGAACCCGAGAGCGATCAAGAGGTCGATGGATGTGGCGCTCAGCATCTCTCCCCCAGATGGCGATACTCGTTCTAGAAAGGACGCAAATGGAAGGGTTTACGGCAACTCAGAAATCGGGTTGACCTCTCCGGCGATTCTCGACTAACTTCCCGGTCACTGTTGCGGGGTGGAGCAGTCTGGTAGCTCGTCGGGCTCATAACCCGAAGGTCGCAGGTTCAAATCCTGCCCCCGCTATAAGCTCGCGATGCGCCGCCAGTTGGGCGGCGTTTCCTACGTAGAAGACCGACAAGGAGACAACAGCGTGCAGACGTCGAGTTTCTGGACGGTCGCCGATACGTGGAGCCCGCGGAAGCGGGCGGGGGCGGAGAGCCGGTAGGACTGGCTTCTCCGGAGTCTTCCCGCCCGCGCCTTCACCGGCTCGGGCGGGTTTTTTTCGGGCCAGGTAGCTCAGTTGGTAGAGCACATGACTGAAAATCATGGTGTCGGCAGTTCGATTCTGCCCCTGGCCATGACGATGGAACCGCCGGAAGGCTGGGGCGGGGAAGAGGCTAGAGGTCCGTAGCTCAATTGGTAGAGCACCGGTCTCCAAAACCGGGGGTTGGGGGTTCGAGTCCCTCCGGGCCTGTATGATCGGATTAAGTCCCGGTCGTCTAATGGTTAGGACACCAGGTTTTCAACCTGGCAATCGGGGTTCAATTCCCCGTCGGGATATGTTTAGGAAGTAAGCAGGACAGTAGGAACCAGTAGTAGGGGGCTGTAGCTCAGTCGGTTAGAGTGCCGGTCTGTCACACCGGAGGTCGCGAGTTCGAGTCTCGTCAGCCCCGCTAAGCAGTTTTTTGACATACGAAGTTGTTCGCTTCGAAAGAAGCCGGCGGCTTCCCCAGGTTGTGCGAGGGGCCGTAGCTCAGTTGGGAGAGCGCCTGAATGGCATTCAGGAGGTCAGGGGTTCGATTCCCCTCGGCTCCATGTTGGTCGAGCCCTTCGACTTGTGACGAGCAGTAAGCTCGGGTGGCGGAATTGGTAGACGCGCAGGGTTCAGGACCCTGTGGGGGTTAACCCCGTGAGGGTTCGAGTCCCTCCTCGAGCATCAGACCGCCCCAAGTGGGCGACCGTGTATGTAGGGCCCACGTGCTGGAATTGGTAGACAGGCTGGTTTGAGGGACCAGTGTCGGAAACGGCGTACAGGTTCGAGTCCTGTCGTGGGCATGGAATTGTAGGAGCGCCCGTAGCTCAGCTGGATAGAGTGCCTGGCTACGGACCAGGAGGTCGGGGGTTCGAATCCCTCCGGGCGCATTTGTGGCAGGATCGGTGGGAATCGGGCGCGTAGCTCAGTTGGTTAGAGCGCTACGTTGACATCGTAGAGGTCACAGGTTCGAATCCTGTCGCGCCCATCGAAATGAATGCGGGGCCGTAGCTCAGCTGGGAGAGCGCAGCGTTCGCAACGCTGAGGTCAGGGGTTCGAGCCCCCTCGGCTCCATTACGAAACGCCACCATAGCTCAGTTGGTAGAGCACGTCATTCGTAATGACGGGGTCGCCGGTTCAAATCCGGCTGGTGGCTCTGATGCCCCGTGGTGTAACTGGCAACACGCCTGATTCTGGTTCAGGAGAGTCTAGGTTCGATCCCTAGCGGGGCAATGGTCGGAGGCTGTTGGCGCCTCCACCTGGAGGGATGGCCGAGTGGCTTATGGCGGCGCCCTGCTAAGGCGTTGGTGGTAACACCGCGTGGGTTCGAATCCCACTCCCTCCGTTGAAAAAAGAGCGGTTCGGTTCTTGAAATTCGAACCTATGTGATCTGCGTAGCAGATCACATGGTGGGTTCGGCTCGGAGCGACCGTAGGGAGAGGAGAGGACCGAGCGAAGCGAGGTCAATCCCGCTCCCGTGGAAGTTCAGTATCGGGGACGAGTGGCCGAGTGGCTTAAGGCGCACGATTGGAAATCGTGTGGACATTGTCCGCGTGGGTTCGAATCCCACCTCGTCCGTAGGTATGAAGCAGGTAGGTTCTTGATTCGAACCCACGTGCGTTTCGAATGAAACGCACCGCGTGGGTTCGACTCGAAGCGACCGAAGGGAGTGGAGAGCAGCGAGCGAAGCGAGCTGAATCCCACCCTGTTGTAGTAAGACCCGAGTAGGATCCGGGGCGTGGCTCAGTCCGGTAGAGCGCTGCGTTCGGGTCGCAGAGGTCCCCGGTTCGAATCCGGGCGCCCCGATTAGTTGGAAGAAGTCCGCCGGGTATGGCGCCCGGATTCGAACAGACGGTCATACTGTCGTTTGGACGAGCACTGCGCCCGGCCTACCGTTGGTAGTCCGGGCTTTGTTGTTTGGAGCGCTGGCAGAATGGCTAATGCACTCGCCTCGAAAGCGAGCGTCCGAAAGGACTTGGGGGTTCGAATCCCTCGCGCTCCGTTAATGCCCTCTAGGTCTTGAGACCCGGAGGGCTTTTTTGTGCACCTTGGTCACCCCGCGGGCATCCCCGAATTCCAGACATCTGCCACGACGCCCCAGGACCCGTCCGGCTGCTTGTGCCAGACGTGGAAGTCCCTGACGATATCACGCCCGGGCTCCGAGCCCTCCCGGTTGATCGTGATATCACCGACGGCCAGCGTCCACCCCATGTCGCCGGATGCCGACACCTCGACGCGCACGAGCTCGAAGACCAGTTCGACGCCGGGCGTCGAGATGAAGCCGAACCGGTAGTCTTCGACTTCATCGATCCCACGTACCAAGTCTGCATTGGGCGGGACCATAACGGCCGTGGCGTCGTACATCGAAACGACTTCCGGCGCATTCTTGGTGCTCGCGGCTAAGTGGTAGGCTTCCGCGGCAGCTCGCAGGGCGACGCTCTCCGCTTCACGATCAAAGGCTGGAGCCTCGACGGTGTCCGACGCACAGGCCCCTAGGGCGAGTACCGCGATGATGGTGGTGAATCGTGTCATGGCGCTGTGGGGTATTTGAGGGGTCTCGTGGCTCTTTAGGTGATATCGTCCACCTTGGACGGTGGCAACCGTGTGCGTTCGTTGCGTGTTGTCGGCGCATGAGATATTGAGGGCGGCTGCGGCTCCACTTGCCTGGTCGGCCTACAATGAGCAATCGTGACATCACCACGCCCGTGCATCTTCTTTTCCCCCCCCTCAACTCAGTCGAGATCGCCAGTGATTCAGTCGCGAGCCCGAACCTTTTTTCGGACCCTCGTTCTCCTCTCCGTCGCGAGCTGCGGCGGCGCGGAGGACCCGATGACGATCGTCGACGTCACGCCTACGCCTCGGACCATCGGCGTCACGCCGAATCAGACCACGATGACCTTCGTCGGGCAGACGGCGAGCCTGCGTGCTCTGATCCTCGATCAGAACGGGACGACGTTCGCGGGCGCCCCGACGTGGACCACCGGTGACCCGGCGGTCTTCACCGTGAATGGCTCGGGAGTGGTGACGGCCGTCGCGAACGGAAGTGCCACGGTGACCGCCACGTTCCAGGCCCTGAGTGCGACCGCAGAGGTGACCGTAGCCCAGGTGGCCACCGTAGTCACGATCGTTTCTGGCAGTGATCAGACGGCGATTGTCCGTGAAACGTTGCCGACGCCCGTTGTGGTGCGCGTGACCGACCAAGGGGGTGCGCCAGTTCCGGGTGAAACGGTGACGTTCACACCGGGCGGGCAGAGCGGCACGGTGAGTGCCCCCTCCGCAGTGGCTGATGCGAACGGTGAGGCTTCCACTGTATGGACCCTGGGCGAGGTGTTTGGCGGACAGTCATTAACTGCCTCCATCGCTGGCGGCGCGAGCGCTACGATCGGTGCCACGGCTCAGTCAGCGACTCCGATCCCAGACCTCAAGACAGGCGGCACCCTCATCGTAACCAGGGCCGACCCGACCTCACTCGAAAGTGTGGACGTTCAGTTCACAATACGAAACGATGGAAATGCGCCGACTGGCGCAGGATACCGCGTTCAGCTGACAGCGGACGGAACGGAGATCGCCACCAAGGCCATGAGTGAACTTGCGACGGGAGCTTCTGAGACCGTCACCTTCTCCGTCGGACCGTTTGCCGCGGGGGTGCGGCAACTCGCGGTGAACATCGACGCGGACGGCGAGATCGTGGAAGGTGACGAAAGCAATAACACGACGCTCCGCAACGTCACGGTCATTGAGCAGTCTGTGATTCCGGCCGGAACGACAGGGGTCCTTTCCGGGACAACTGACGATGAGTTGCTGTTCAGACTCGAAGTGCCGGCGGGCTCACCGAGTATTCTGACGTTTGAGATTACCGGAGGCAGCGGGGATGTGGATCTGTTCGTTGAGCGGGGCGACCGACCGACGAATCGCGCAGAATACAACGATTGCCTGAGCGGGAACTCGACCAATGAGGAGCGCTGCCAGATCGGGAGTGCCCAACCCGGGATCTATCACATCCTCCTGCATGCGTTCAGCACGTTCTCCGGGGCCACCATGAGTATCACGCTCGGTGGCGAGGTGCTGCCGTTCAACATTGAACTGGTCTTCCTCAATCACGGAACGGCTGCGCAGGACGCCGCCGTGACGGCTGCAGCTGAACGCTGGATGTCCATTATTCCGATAGACATCCCCAACATCGACTTCTCTAATCAGCCGATCTCGGCTGACGCGTGTACCGAGGGCCAGCCCCTGTTCACGGGTGAGGTGGACGACCTCAGGATCTACGTCACTATTGAAGAGATCGATGGAGCGGGCATGACCCTGGCGTCGGCCGGGCCGTGCGTAAATAGGGGCCTTACCAATCTCCCGGCCATAGGCTCGATGAAGTTCGACGCCGCGGATCTGGACGACTTGGAGGCAAGCGGAGGTCTGATTTCTGTGGTTCTCCACGAGATGGGGCACGTACTAGGCCTAGGTACCATCTGGGATGGACGTGGGCTACTCCAAAATCCTTCGCTACCATCCAGCCCTGGGGCGGACACTCATTTCACAGGTGAGAAGGCGATCGCGGCTTTCGACGCGGCGGGTGGTTCCAGCTACACCCTCGGCCAGAAGGTGCCGGTGGAGAACACAGCCGGTGAGGGGTCGAGCGATGCCCATTGGCGCGAGACGCTTCTTGGGCTGGAACTCATGACTCCCTTCTTCACGTCGGGGGTGAGTAATCCGTTGAGTGCGATCTCCATTCAGTCGATGGCGGACGTGGGTTATTCGGTGGATGTCTCTCAAGCCGACCCGTATTCCGGCTCGTTCTCGTCACCATCCAGAGCCCCGTCGAAACTGACTCCGATTCTCGATTTTGGTGATGACATCAGAAAGGGGCCTGTTTTCGTGGTGGATCAAAAGGGACGTGTCATCCGCGTCGTGAACTGATCCGGTCCTGAACGTGGAAATGACTGACCCAGTGCTGGCGACGGATCGCCTCCTTCTGCGCGACTTCGAGCCTGGCGACTATGAGGCGGTGCACGCCTATGCCGCAGATATCGAAGTCGTGCGCTTCATGTCGTGGGGCCCGAACACGGAGGTAGATACCCGCGACTTCCTGGAGCGGGCGGCGGAATCGGCCGCGGCTCGGCCGCGAATCGGGTACGAACTTGCCGTGGCCCACCTTCAGGACGGGCGCCTGCTCGGGGGTATCGAATTGAGCCTCGCCGCAGAAGACAGCCAGCAGGCCATGCTCGGATACTGTTTCAGCCGGGAAGCTTGGGGGCAGGGATACGCGACTGAGGCGGCGGAAGCCATGCTCATGTTGGGCTTCGACGTGTTGGGCTTACACCGTGTGTGGGCCGGTTGTGATTCCCAGAATACCGCTTCGGCTCATGTGTTGGAGAAGATTGGAATGAGTCGGGAGGGGTGTATGAGGGAGGACGTGCGGGCCCGCGGGGAATGGCGCGACACTCTTCTGTTCGGGATCCTAGAGAATGAGTACAAGGCGCGCTTGAGCGAATAGCTCCGCGAGGTTCTCTACGAGCGGTCTCGTATTTGGGTAAGCATATGCGAGCCGGGCTGTACATAATCCTGCTCAAGCGACCCTCGCATGGGCCGCAGATTGACCCGAAAATGATTTGCAACCAGGCGTACATACCATAATTCGTCGAATCAGCATGGCTGCCCTCGCCCTTCTGATCGCCGCCCCTCTCGTGGCGCAGGTGCGGGTAGACCGAAATGACAACGCAGCTGACCCGGACGACGTGCCCGAAGTGACGCTTGCCATGATGGGGGGCGGCTTTCAGCTGAACACCGGCCCCGCGACTGTTGCCTGGAATCCTTCGAACACTGTCAGTGGTGACTACACGCTCAAGGGCACGTTCACGCTTCAGGAGCCGAGTGATCACAACAACTACTACGGCCGCGCCTTCGGCGCGGGCGCCCTGGGCGGTGACAGCCAGAACTAGCATG
>Ga0209501_10003564_pt1 | contig 15502 bp, 14 predicted proteins | sample ArcticOcean_MG_C_4_FD_187434 | JGI IMG/M metagenome (GOLD analysis project Ga0209501, IMG submission 187434) | Marine microbial communities from western Arctic Ocean - ArcticOcean_MG_CB4_134 (SPAdes) (version 2) | ecosystem: Environmental > Aquatic > Marine > Oceanic | place: Arctic Ocean...
GGCGCAGCGGGTTTTCGAGGCCAGTGATCTCGATGGTGCGCCCCTGGAACGTGATAGAGCTGGGCGGTGCGGGATGGATGGCCCGAAACGACGGAGGCGCGTCCAGTGACGGCTTCACCCGGCCGTAGGCGATGAACGCGACCAGCGCAGGCAAGAGTACCAGAAGGATCATCCGGATGGGCTTCTTGCGCTCCTCTACCATGACCGCGTGGAACGGCTGCTTGAATTGCTGCCAGCGGGCCTCGTTGTCACTTACCCAGAGAAGCACGCCTACCAGGGCGGTCAACATGTACTGGACCACGACGCTGTTGGGGATCGGTGCGCTGGGTATCCCCAGGAGAGGCGGGAGATAGGGGATCCCGAATTCGATGAGCAGGAAGGCCATTACCAGGACCGCCACCCCCTGCCAGAATGGTTCCTTGGGCCAGAACCTCACGTCGGGCGCCTCACTTCCGTGCCGCCAAGAAGGTCACGATAGCTTCGAGTTGAATTGCGCTCAGTGACTGACCGAATGTCGCCGGCATCATTCCTAGCATAGCATCGAACCCAGGTGCCGCATCGACGTTCGGGTCCAGAATGCCCCTCCGAATCTGGTCCGCCGTGCGCGCGCCGCCGATGTCATCGAAGTTGGGTCCGAGCGGAGGCCCGGCGCCGTCGATAGCGTGGCAGCCCAGGCACAAGTTCTCCTGAAGGAGCACGCGAGCGTCAGTGGTCTGGCTCGCCGCTACAGGTGAGCCTCCGCTCGGTTCGGCAGGCGCGCTGGTCGCTGCCGCATCGTCGGCGCGCTCCATGTCGTCGCTGGTCACCGTCACCTCGCCCCCCTGGGATTGCATGAATGCCACCAGTGACCATATCTGGGCGTCCGAGAAGGCGCGCGCCTGGAAGACCATCTCGGCGAAACCCTCTACGACGAACGCGGCCGGTTCGGCAAGTGACGTTTGCAAGTAAGCCTTGCAGTCGAGCCCGGACACACGGGTTCCACAGCGCTGTCCGATGGTTCCTTCCCCGGCGTGATCAGTGAGTAAATTGGGAGCTCGCGTTCCGGTCCCGTGGCACGCGGTGCACGTTCCGGCGCCGGTGAACAATTGCTCCCCGGCCATAACTAGGTCATCAGCCGTAACGTCGTCCGAGAACGTCAGTTCCTCGGGCACTTCGGAGGCTACTTGCGGGATCGCACTGGCCACCCATGTATAGAGACCGAGTGTCCCGAGCACGACCAGCAAGATCTTTAGGTTCGTCTGCCACATCGCTTGGCGGCTCCGGTCAGTTTCCTGTCGGCGCTGAGGCCAGACGGGAGTCGGTGGAGGGCAGCGAGTCTTGACGCGGGTGGCTCATGATGGGTTTCTCGGCCAGGCTCCCCACCCAAAAAATGAATCCCACCAATCCGAGGAAGATCACCACGCACCAACTGATCACCTGAGCCGCGTATCCCAAGGGCGGGGTGGCAGCAAACTCACTCGTGTCGCGCATCACTTCCCAGATGTGCCAATGCTGGCGGATGCCGCTGCGGACGAATCCCATCAGTCCCATTAGCCATGTGAAAGTGACGGCCAAAATAAAGAGAGCGTACTGGGATCTTGGGGGCATCTGGCCCCAACGGATGGCTCCGTAACTTTCGGCCCCGCGCATGATCATGATGTCCAGCGTCACCACACCACCGATCGCTGCGAGCACGGCGAGCACTTGGTAGACCGAAAAACCTATGCGCACGATCGCGGTGACAAAATAGCCGTAGACCCCGTAGAACAATACGATGGCGGCGGCCAATACGAAGATTGCTGTCTGGATCATGGTGCCTGTGCGGGCCCAGGGAACGACCGTACGCTTGTTGGCTCGCCGGTAGAGCAGGAACGACAAGAACGTCGTGAGGATCATGAGATTGACCGCCGTATTCTTCGCGCTCATGACCCCGAGCACCCCGAGGAAGGGATGGTGGGTGCCGCCCATAGCGGCGAGTTCGTCGCGGTTTGCGATCATGGTGTGGGGCGTGGCCCAGACGATGACGCCTAGTACCAGTACCACTAGCATCCATTTCGTGTACGGCATATACCGTTCGGCGCCCGGAATCCGGCCCATACCGACCCAGAGGTAGTAGTTGCCTGCCAGGAACAACACGCCGATGAGGAAGGCCTGGATGATCCAGGCCCAGCTCATGAAACCGCCCATCATGGTGATGCCCATCTGCTGGTTGTACTCGTAGATCTCACGCCCTAAGTAGTAGCCGGCGAACGGCAGGACGATCAGTGCTCCGATCGCGATCATGTTGCCGACGTAACCCATCCAGTCGTAGTGGGCACGCTCTTCATCCGTCTTCGACGTGAGGAAGCGGTAAGCTGCGTAGGCCCCGACAATAGCACCGCCGAACACGACATTGGCGATCATGCGGTGGACGTTGATCGGCATCCAGGTCGCGTTCGCGAACGCGCTCCAGAATCTCACCATTTCTGGAGCAGTGTCGGGCATGACTTCGGCTGGCGGACTCATCATGAACGTGAGCCACGAGTTCGCGATGAACATAACCGCGGTGCCCCAGACATTGAGCAGGATTCCCAGTGACCAATGCATCAGCTTGGCCCTGCCATCGTGCCACCGCTCCCAGCCGTAGTAGTACAGATAGAGAGTGAACGATTCGAAGAAGAACAGGCCCACGTACACCCACATAGAGGGTGCGAAGATGCGGGCAAGGTAGTTCCACAATCCGGGGTATAAGGTGATCAGTCCGAAGGATAGAATGGCCCCCCATATAGCCGTGGCGGAGTACGACACGAGCAGGAGGCGGGTGAACTCCTTGGCGAGCTTGTCGTACTTCGAGTCGTTGCCAAAGATGCCGATCGCCTCGGCGACCACAGCGAACATGGGCACGCCCAACACGAACGCAGCGAAGAAGAGGTGAACCTGGGCTGCGACCCAGATCGCCACGCGGCTTCCGGGTGCCGGGAAGCTCCCATACGAGGGAATGGATACGGTGCTCTGGCTGGCGGCTTCGGCAGCCTGCGCCAGGAGACCGGCGGGCGTCAGTGCCACGAGTGCAGCCGCGGCCGCGGCGACGCTGAGTAGCCGGCCGATACCGTTCAGCTCTCGCGTACCGATTATGATTCACCCCCTTCCTGCAGGAAGAAAGGGAGCCGCTTCGAGAAATCCGCCGGCATGGCCTTCCTGACCTCGGCCATCACCTCCAGATCCACGCGGGGGTATCCCCGCTCCCGAGCGAACCGCTCCACCCGCTCGGTTACGACGCCACGCACGAAGCTCGGGATCATGCTCACGCGCGCCGATGCCTCGGGAGTCCACTCCATTTCGGTTGTCGCGGCGCTCCCATAGGTGACCGGCCTGTGCGCCTCGACGAGCGGCGCGGATCCGGTCGGCTCGTAGACACACGATTCGTCAGGGCCCATCAGGTCGCCTCCTTCAGCGAAAGCGCGTGCGCGGCAGCCGCCGCACACGGCACGATATTCGCAGCGCCCGCATTTCCCACCGAGCGTGCCAGTGCGGAGGGTGAGGAAGAGGGGAGAATGGTCCCAGATGTCGCCGAACGAAGAAGTCGTCAGATCGCCGGCCACCGCGGGAGTGTACGGGCACGGCGTTACCTGGCCCTCAGGAGTAATGCGGCAATAATGCGTGCCGCACGGACAGCGCGTCTCATAGTTGAGCAGAGGGGAGTCAGCGTCGGACGTTACCGCGTGCCGCATGATCTGTGGCTGGCACTTGGAGCGTACCATCATGCGTCCGCGGTAGTCATTTTCTAGTGTGACCAGTTCACGGAGCACGTCTTCGTTCTCTGCGGGCGCGAGCCCGGGCATGTGTTCGGCGCGCCCCGTCGCCACCACGAAGTAGACATTGAATGCCACCGCCCCACGTTCGGCCGCCCAGGCGGCCAACGTCGATAGCTGGTCCCTATTGCCACGGGTCACCGTGGTCTGGACGATGAAATCCAGCCGGTGGGCACGCAGGCGCTCGACCGCGTCCAGGGTCTGCTGGAGGGCGCCTTCTCCGTGGCGGAACCGGTCGTGGTAGCGTTCCTCCAACGAGTCCACGCTGACCGCGACACCCTTGACTCCAGCATCCATCAGGGAACGGATGCGCGCGTCGGTCAGGCGGGTGCCATTGGTGCCGACCACGACCGTCGCGCCGCCTGCCGCGGCCCGCTCAGCCAGCGCTTCCAGGTCGTCCCTGAGCAGCGGCTCTCCACCGGAAAGGATGAGGAGGGGAGAGCCGTTTACCGCGAGCAACTCGTCCACGATCCGAAAGCAGGCCTCGGTCGGGAGTTCACCTGCTGCTGCGTGCCAGGAGCCCGCCGAGATGTAACAGTGAGAACACGCGAGATTGCAGCGGCGCGTGAGGTTCCACGCGACGACGTGGGGCAGATGAGTACGCGGTCCGGCGTCCTGCCCCGGATTGGGTACTGACCGCTCGATAAGGCCGGCCGGCGCATCCAGCATCGAGAGAGGTGTTCTTGCCATACGCGTCTAGTCGCTCGCCTCGGTCGCGGCTTCCTCGGCCATGAACTGCTCAACGGCCTCTTTGGCCTGTGCGGGAGTGACTGTGCTGATGTCGACGGGGCACTGATCGGCCTGCTCGGCGACGTCCCTAATCGGGCAGCGCGTGACTCCCTGGGCCTTCGCCTCCTCGATGAAGCGCCGCATTTCTGGGGTGAGCCCGTCCACTCCCTCCGCCTGCGCCTTGATCTGCTTCGTCTGGAGTTCACGGAACATCACCAACATCGTGTCCATGTCGAACTCATCTGCTTCGATCATAGCTTGTTTGTTCTCGTCCATGACCATTGTGGTGACACGCCAGAAGTCGTGCTCGCGTGCGAAGCGTTCGACGGTGTTGCGGGCTAGGGGACGTGCGATGAGCGGCACCAGACGGAGGCGATCGAAGGCCTCGGTGGTCCACACAACCGGATCATTGTCGGTTCGCTCGCGGGTAGTGATATGGCCCGTGTAGGGGCACTTCACGCTTACCATCGTGGCGTCCAGGACGGTATCTGAATCAGACCCTTCGACCGCGGTGCGCGTCATCGCCTCGTCGGCCTTCACCTCGGCTAGTGCGAGCTCTTCGGCAGTGCCGATCCCCATGATCAGCTGCATGTGCGTCGGAAGCAGCTTCCTGATCGCCTCGTCGAGCCGCTCGCCAGTCACCATGGGCAGGCCGTCCGCGCTGGTCGGTGGCACCGACGCTCCGCGTTGCCCTGCCCCGTTCCCGGTTTCCGTGTAGGTACCATTGGCGCCGGAGCCGTAGTTGTCGAGCGTGAACTCCTCGACCGCCTTGCGCGCGATGCCGAGAGCGAAGGGCGGCACCCGCAGGATCCGCACCTCGGCGTCTGGTGCCCACTCCAGTCCCTTTTCCCCGTCCTCTTCGATCCAAGGGATTTCCTCTGGATGCACGTCTTGTATGCCCACGAGGAGCACGTTGGTGGGCGCCAGCCTAAGCAGGTTCTCGGCTTGGGAGCCAAGGTCAGTGCCCTCGACGCGATGGCCGCCGTGGCGCGCCATCACCAGGAGAGAGGGATCGATCTCCTCGATCCACTGCAGGATGCATTGGAAGGGCTTCCCCACCAGGATCTGGGTCTCCATCTCCACTTCTGGATACTCTTGGCCCATCACCTCCGCACGCTTGAGGTTGGCCTGGCAGAGCTTGAGCAGACCCTTATCAATGATGTTGTTGTGGAGTTCTTCCTGCTCCTCGAACTTGAACACCTTGGAGGCCTGCACAGACAGCACATCCTTGATGTTGCCGAACACGACGTGGTGGTACTCGACGTCGAACGCGCTGCAGACGAAGAGCTTGGCGCCGTAATCCCGGGCCAACTGAAGCGCGAGGCGAAGCCCTTTGTACGCGTAGGATGAGCCGTCCACACACACTATCCAGCGGCCACCTTCGAGCGGGCGGGCGTCGCGCACCACGAGTGCGTCCTTCTCGATCTGCCGGATTACCCGAGCCGTCACGCCGCCGAGCTGGCTGAAGGGCTGCTGGCCGATGCCATGTCCGCCTATCACGAGCAGGTCGTAGTCGCGTCCGCTGGACCCGGCGAGCTTTTCGTCCTGTTCCTCGTCTTCACCTACGATGCGTCCGTCCTCGCCCAGGCGAACGTCGCTCCGCACGGTGTCTCCCCCGTCATACTTGTGGGCGATGTTGGGGTCGAAGCCGATGAGACTGGGGAGACGGCCTGTGCCTCGGTTAGCCTCGCGCACGATCTCCTCGTAGTTGATTCCCTCGAGGAGTTGGCGGGTGAGGGGAATGCCCGCGGCCTTGCACCGCTTCTCGGTTTGGTCCAGAAACGAGTCGGAGATGAGCTGGAGGCCCTTCTCGATCAGCTTGTCGTGGACCTTGCGCTGGCGCTTTATCTCTTTGGCTGTCTGGAATTGGGCGGGGAGTCCGGTTTCCAGCTGACGGAAGCGAACGTCGTGTAGCCGAGCGGCATACACGTGGTTACCAGTGATGTGGCCGGAGGAGCGACGGCATAACTCAATGGCCCGGTCGACGGCCCATTGGGACGGGTCAGAATTGTCGACTGGGACCAAAATTTCTCGGTACATAGGCACCTCACTAAGCGGGTTCGCCCACGGTATGATACAAGCTTCGCTCCGACTCTGTGCCCCAACCGACCGGACACGCTTCACCACTGATACCCCTCAGGGGGTACGGGGGCAGTGGCAGCTTTCGCGCATGAACTTTTTAGCACCGGTCGTGGCAGTGCGAAGGCGTCACCTCGGTCGAAGCAGGGGCGTCGCTTAAACACGCGATGCCGAAGGCCCTTTAGGGGCGCCCGGCAGGGCGCAATATAACCCTCACCGAAGGGTTTTAGGGAGACGCGACGCGCCAGTATACCGGCGGCCCTGCGGGCCCGTCAACACGGGAAGAACACGGTCGGAAGTAGTGGCAAAGTCAGCCCCGGGGACTGGTCCGCCGCCGCCCTGGCTACCGTCACAAATCCCAGCCAGCCCGCGCCAGCATCCACAGGTTCACGGTCACCACAACGAGCGCGACCAAATAGAAGGACGGGGGGAGCCGGGCATCTGCGATAGGGAAGAACGCACCGCCGATGAGTGGGGGCAGGCGAAACACCCCGAGCGTCCAGATCACCCTGGCGACCCAGGTGTTCTGTCGGCTCCACAGCCCCCAGAACACCAACGCGACGATGAGCCCTCCCAGACCGAGCCAGATCCACGGCTCCCCCAAGCGCTCGCCGAGCAGCCCACGCCGAGACATCTCCAGGACCGCCGCCTCGTAGAGCACGCCCACGTGCAAATAGACGAAAGCGGCCTGTCGGAACTTCCGGCGGCGGGCGTCCCCAAGCGCCACGCCGCTGGTTCCGGAGCTCACATTCCCTCGAGCCCTAACTCCGTGCGTGCTCGGCTCATCACCTCGGGAGTCATCTCGCCGATCCCCTGCTCACGCGCCCAATCCGCGTATATGCGCTTGACCATGCCGCGCACGAACGAGGGGACTCGCTCCAGGCGTTCCAGCGAGTCCACGCTCCAGGTCAACCGTCCCGCGATGGGCACATCTCCGGCCAGCGTGGCAGCAGCGGGAGGAGCGTCGGCCTCGACAAAAGCGTCGGGACGGGCACCATCCAGGCTTGTGCGCAGTATTTCCATGGGCTGCTCGGGCACTGCTCGACCGCCGATTTTGATGCCCAGCCCGCTCACGAGTTGGGTTTCGTACGGGTTCGTCAGCATTGCCATCTCTCGTTCGCAAGAAGGGCAGCGGAAGACGGCTGCCAGTGTCCCGTCACCCGGGATCTGCCGCTCGGCGAACGTCATCACCTCGTCGCAGGGCACGCAGAGGAATTTCATTCTGCCTCCAACTTACCCAGCAAATGCGCGGCTAACCCGCGGATCGCGAGCGCCGCAGGTGCCTCGGGATGGGATAATACGAACGGGGTACCTTCGTCGGTGCTTCGGGCGAGCCTCGGATCGAATGGCACGGCACCCCATTGCTCAATCCCGTCTTGTCCACTCAGGTCAGGCCCAGCGGGCTCGTACAATTCGGTCTGCGCGCCGCAGTCGGGACACTCCCAGCTCGTCATGTTCTCCACCAGCCCCACCTTCCGCACCCGCGCCTCACGCACCAGTCGAACCGATCGGGCCACTACACGCCGCGCCATCCCTGAAGGGGTGGTGACCAGGAGCAGGGCGGCGGGGTCCGGAACTAGGTCGAGCAGGCGTCCGATGCGGTCGGTCCCGGGCGCCACGTCGACCAGGAGCACGTCCAGCTCCCCCCATACTACATCGGAGATCAACTCCCTCAGCGTGCCCGTCTCGAGCACGTTGCGCCACACCCAACCGTCGCTCTCTGGCCCATGCCAGCGCAGTGGTGCGTCGTCACCTTCCTGAAAGAGCTCCATGGATATCACGCGCACTCCCGTGGCGGCCGTAGGAGGCTCGATCCCGTGCTCACCAGATACCATGCGCGCCCCCACCACCCCTAGCATGCGGCCGAGCGAGGGGCCGTTCAGATCCGCATCGAGCGCCCCGACGCGGAGGCCGTCGCTCGCCAAGGCCGCTGCGAGGTTCGCGGTGAGGGCGCTCTTGCCCACGCCGCCTTTCCCGCTGGCTATTCCTACCACCCATCGGATGTCTTTCAGGCGCGCCGCCAGCCGATCCCCCTGAGCGGCCACCTGCTCAGGGATCGTAGGACCCCCGGGGCCCACCTCGTTGTAGGTGCGTATCTGTCGCATGGGGACGGGTCTAAGGAGCGATCTGCGTGCCGTTTTCGAACACGACGATAGCGTCGACCGGGCATATCCGGCAGGCGGCCAGTAGCTGTTCGCGCGTGAGTCCGTCGGCGGCGGGGGTGAAGGTGACGATATCCTGATCGTCCATGACCAGTCCGTTCGGCGCAACGTCCAGGCAGTCCTCGAAGCCGACGCACAGCAACCGGTCGATACGGACCATGAGTTCCCCGATCACCCGCTCCTCGACGTCAATCACCCGGGCTATCCCCTGGCTCAGTGGTGCGCCCAAGGTGCCCGGACAGGTTCATTTCCCGGGCGATGAGCTGCATGGCCCACGGATCGAGGGGCTCCACAGGGAGAAAAACCGTCGTTGGACTGCCGTGGAACGGTATGTCCATGAAAACGTCCACCTGATAAATAGGGGATTGCGGTTCCAACGCCATCTGCCGCTCCTGTCCGGGCCAGGGTCCCACCGCTCGGGTGGAACGATACGGGAGGTCGCCTCCCTCGGGAACACGAGGGTCAAGATATCCGGCGGCGCTTCCTTTTCATGAAGTCCGTCATTACGTACTGCCCGAGCGTCATCGGGGTCGTGAAGTAGGCCTTGCCGCGGGCGATCTCCGAGATCTTCAGGACGAACTGCACGAGGTGTGGGTCCCGGGCCAGCATGAAGGTGTTGATGGGGATCCCCGACTTCCGGCAGGCCGCTGCTTCTCGGAATGTGCGCTGTAGAATGAGGCCGTCCATCCCGCCCGAATTCTTGTAGATGCGCCCATCGGGCAGGGTCACCGCGCTCGGCTTGCCGTCCGTGATCATGATGACCTGCCGCATGTCCTTCTTTTGGGCGGTCAGGATGCGGCGGGCCATTTTAAGCCCCTCGGCCGTGTTGGTGTGGAACGGGCCTACCTGCGCCTTTGACAGCTGGGAGAGTGGGATCTCTTCGGCTCGGTCCCCGAAAGTGATTACCTGGAGGCTGTCACCCGGGAATTGAGTGCGTATTAGGTGCGAGAGGGCCAACGCGACCCGCTTGGCCGGGGCGAAACGGTCTTCGCCGTAGAGCACCATGGAATGCGAAATGTCGAGCATCAGCACGGTCGCGCACGTCGAGCGATACTCGGCCTGGTGCACCATCAGGTCTTGGTAGTCGAGTGCGAGCGGCACCTGGAGGCCTTCCCGGGCAAGCGTATTCTTGAGGGTTGCGGGGATGTCCAGGTTCATCGTGTCGCCGAACTCATAGCGACGGCTGGCCGACTCGGCCTCGACCCCGGTCGCGAGCTGGGGGGTGTCGTGCGAGCCGAAGGTCGACTTGCCGAGCGCGGCGAGCAGGTCCTTGAGTGCGCTGTAGCCCAGGAAGTCCATCCCCTTCTGGGTCAGGTCGAACTGGACGTGCTGCGCGGCCTGTTTGGTCTTGTCGATGTCCCCCTGACCGGTGACATCCTCGCTCGGGCCTGGCAGCGTGGGAGCGCCACCCTCCACCGTGATGTAGCCTTCCTCGATCAGCCGCTCGATCAGACGGTCCAGCAGCTCGGCGATGTTATTCTGTACGTCCGCATCACCTTGACCCTCACCCCTGAGCTCCTCGAGCATCTCGGGAGTGAGCTGGCCGCTCTCGAGGAGAGCCTCCAGGAGCGCATGCTTCAGGGAGTCCGTCGAGGTGGTGTCATCGGTACCCGACCAACCCCAGTAGGAATGGTAGGTGGGTCCGCCCGCGAATCCACCGTTGAGCAGGAAGTCCGAGAGGTGGCCCAGGAGCCCCTCCAAGTTGAGCGCGTCGGCCCAGGCTCCCTTGTATTTGCTGTAGGTGGTGAAGCGCATCGCGCCTCCTTCGGGGACTGGAGGGGGCGGGGCCCCCTCCAGGTGATGCTCCAACAGACGCCGGGTGGATGCGCGTCTTCCGTTCTACCAGGCCTGGATGGAGCGGTTCCCGGACTTGGCTTCATTTGCGGCGGCCCCTCTTGACGACGTGCTGCGGGCGTGGGAGGGGTTTGGCCACTACGCCTGGGCGCGGAACACTTGTTTGCCTCCGCGGTCACTTGCGCGCCAAGTTCCACGGAGTGTTCAACAAATTGCCGGAGGTGATCCATGACCAGGCCACTCCTGCTCGCGTTCGCCGTTGCTCTCACCGGAGCTCTTGGCGAACCAACCCCCCTTTCCGCCCAGACGACCGACATTAAGGAGTGGCCGGTCGAGTGGGGCGGACGCACGCGCGATCCCTACGTCGCCCCCGACGGCCTCGTATGGTTCGTCGGGCAGGCGGGGAACTACATCGCCACGCTCGACCCGGCCACCGGGGCGCTCAAGCGGTTTGAGATCGAGGCGGGCACGAATCCGCACAGCTTGATCGTTGCTCCCGACGGTTACGTCTGGTACTCGGGCAATCGCAATGGGCGCATCGGCCGGCTCGACCCGCAGACCGGCGAGGTGAAGACGTACATGATGCCCGATCCCGCGGTTCGCGACCCCCACACGCTCGTATTCGACGGCAAAGGCAACATCTGGTTCACGGCGCAGGGCGCGAGCAGGGTCGGGCGGCTCAACATGGCGTCGGGCAAGATCGACCTGATCAACCCGCACGACTCGCCCGCGAATCCGTATGGTATCGTCGTCGATCATGATGGGCGCCCGTGGGTCAACTTATTCCGGACCAACATGATCGCGACCGTAGACCCGGCCACGCTGGCCGTTGTCAAGTTCACAGTGGTCCCGGAGGGTGGGCGCACGCGCCGTATCGCGATGACTCCGGACGGCATAATGTGGTGGGTGGACTACACGCGTGGTTACGTGGGACGGTTCGACCCGCAAACCGAGCAGACCAAGGAGTGGCTCGCTCCTGGTGGAGCCCGGGCGAGACCCTACGCGATCACCGCCGACGACCGGGGCCGCCTCTGGTTCTCGGAGACAGGCGTGCAGAAGCGTCTGATCGGGTTCGACCCCGCGACCGAGGAGTTTTTCTCGATCAACGAGGTGTCGGGGACCATCCGGCACATGATGTTCCACAAGGAAACCGGCACCATGTGGTTCGGCACCGACGCCAACAAGGTCGGTCGTGCCCTCGTGGATCGGGCCGTCATGTAGTGATTGCCGGTCGCTGCCGATGATTAGGAGCCGAACGAATCGAACTTGAAGCCTGCGCCTGGCGGCCCCTCGTGCTGGGCTCGCCCGTAACCTCCCTTAACGCTCCGGCTGATCCGCTTCTCAGCGACGAGTGCCTCGAGGACTAGCTCGCAGGCAGCAGTGCGTAGACCAGGGGAGGCTTTTTTCGGCGCCAGGCCGACGGACTCAACCAGTTGAAGCAGGCCGGGGATGATGGCGAACCCCTGTACGCACGCGCTGGCGGCGGAATCCTCCCCCACTTGGAGGGCACCGCCCTGCTCGAAGTATTCCACGATCTCCTCGACGTCGGCACCGCCGGCGCGGTCTTGGAACGTGCGTTCGGCCGAGGTCCGGATCAGCTCGCGCGCGATCTTGCCTGCGCCGTGCAGCTCTCCCTCGTATTCCAGCTCTATCTTGCCGGTGATCGCGGGTAGCGCCGCGTACAGATCACCTATGCGCGGTACAGCGCGGTCCTCGCCGACCTGAAGTGCCCGACGTTCGGCGTTCGAGACGATGCTCTCGGTGACCGTGATTGGCATGCGCTGGCTCACGCCCGAGCGCTGGTCGATGCGCTTGTCCTCCCTCGCCAGGAAGGCCAACCGTTCCACAGTCTCAGCGATGAAGTCCGGGATCTCGACGCACACTCCGTCCCGCGCTGTCCAGGCCTCCTGGCGGGTGATTTCCATCCCGATCTCGACAGCCTCGGGATAGTGGGTGCGGATCTCCGCTCCGATACGATCCTTGAGTGGGGTGATGATCTTGCCGCGCGCCGTGTAATCCTCGGGGTTGGCGGTGAACACCATCATGATGTCCAGGGCGAGCCGGACCGGGTAGCCCTTAACCTGCACGTCCCCCTCCTGGAGGATGTTGAAGAGGCCGACCTGGATCTTGCCGGCCAGGTCCGGGAGCTCGTTCATGGCGAAGATGCCTCGGTTCGCGCGCGGAAGTAGCCCGAAGTGGATGGTGAGTTCGTCGGCCAGGATGTGGCCGCCGCGCGCTGCCTTGATCGGATCCACGTCGCCTATGATGTCGGCGATGGTCACGTCAGGGGTGGCGAGTTTCTCGACGAACCGGTGGTCCCGGTGGACCCACGTGATGGGAGCCTCATCACCCTTTTCTTGAACCAGCGTGCGGCCGGGCTTCGAGATCGGCTGGATCGGATCATCGTTCACTTCGCTCCCCGCCAGGATCGGGATCTCGTCGTCGAGGAGGTCCGTCAGCTGGCGCAGGATCCGGCTCTTCGCCTGCCCACGGAGGCCCAGCAGGATGAAGTCGTGGCGTGCCAGCAGCGCGTTCACGATCTTGGGTATGACGCTCTCGTCGTAGCCCTCGACTCCTGGGAAAAGCCGCTCCCGGGCACGGAGCTTCCGCAAAAGATTGGCGCGCACCTCCTCCTTCACGGTGCGAGCTTTATAGCCTGAAGCCTTGAGTTCGCCAAGCGTGCGTGGCTGCAGTAGGGTCATGGGGAGCGCTCGAAGTGGAACAGCAAAACGGGTGTTATCAGCGTACCCCCTGGCCTGCGAGGTAGGTCCGGATAGCGGGGTAATCTGCGCGCGACAAACGACAGCAAGGAACGATATGAACGAGGAGAGCATCCGCGGTACCGTGCTGCCTTCCCGGCACCAACCTCCCGTTCCCATCGACTGAGCGATCCAGGAGGAGCCCCCGGATTCGGACGCGGTGTCGTTGGACGTGCTGTTCGTCAGGGGCGGCCCCGCCGGGCTCGCCGGAGCAGTGGAACTGGCGCGACTGGTACGCCACGTCGCAACGGATCGTGGCCATCGAGTCCAAGTAGCCGGTGTCACCAGCGTGGTAATAGGTGACTCTGTCCAGGGTGAAGACGTAACCCAGCCACCCGTTCTCTTGTGGGTGGAACTTCTTCCCGGGCGTATACGCTGGGACCGCCAGGACATCCACGTCCTCGAGTTGAAGCATGTCTCCCGGGCGGAGGAAGTGATCGGCGTCCTCGAGCTACTTCTTCATCGAGGACGGTGCAATCACGATTGTCTCCGGCCCCCGTACGAGTGCGAGGCTTTTCTCCGAGAAGCTGTCATAATACGGATGCGTGAGGAGGATGTAATCCGCGGGGCCCTCTTCGGTGAGCCCGGAAGGGTCCACGTGGATCTTCCGCCCGCCGCGTCGGATCCTCACCGAGGAGCCACGAAACCAGCTGACTCCGCTGGAGAGGTCCATGATGGCACGCCTGATGACGGGAGAAACTGGGCGGGTGCCCGCGGCAGCCCACAGCATACACATGCGCGAGGGAAAACACGCGGGTGGGCTCCGTCGCACAGGCCCCGGGGGGGGAACGCCTTCCAGGGGCCAGTGATTCTGCCACTTAGGCAGCAGGGCTACGTAGGGGGCAGCCCGGACCGCCGTCCCGGCGTGTTCCAGGGCTCGCGCTGATGGCAAGGAACCTGCATGATGGCATTAGTGGATGCCCTTATCCGGGTGTCTCCGTGCTTCCGGTGAGTTCACCAAGACATCGGCGGCTGGTCCGCAATCAGCGAACGAGGGCCCCATGGGCGAGAGCTACACGTTGCCGGTCCCTGCTTCCGGTGAGTTCACCAAGACATCGGCGGCCGGTCCGCAATCAGCGAACGAGGGTCCCATGGGCGAGAGCTACACGTTGCCGGTTCTTCCCCTCAGGGACACGGTGGTCTATCCCGGAGTTGCCGTGCCGATATCTGCCGGCCGCGTTGGAACGGTGGAGGCCGTACAGAAAGCTTTGGATGGGGATCGTCGACTTTTCGCGGTTGCCCAACGGAAGGACGTGGATGAACCAGACCCGGAAATTCTGTACAAGGTCGGCACCGTGGTTCGCATCATCCAGACGCACCGGGTGCGGGGTGGCGTGCAGCTGCTCGTCCAGGGCGAGGGACGCGCCCGGGCGGTGAGCTACGAGAAGGAGGGCGAGCACATGTTCCGCGCCGTCCTTCTCGAGATGACGCGCCAGGGCGCTAGCACGGCGGAGGATCCGGCGTTCCAGGCGCTGGACCGGGAGCTCCGCGCCAGGGCCGCGGAGCTCGGCACCCGGCGGGGGGTGCCGGCTGAAGCACTCAATCAGCTCATCCAGGGAATCGACGATCCCGGCGCCTTTGCCGACCTGGTGGCCTTCTACCTCGAGCTCCCCACTGAGGACAAGCAGAAGCTCCTCGAGACAGTTGACGACGAGGAGCGGATGCGCAGTGCGTTGGTGGCGGTGGAACGCGAGCTCGCCCGCATCGATGCGCAAGAAGAGATCCAGGCCAGGGTCCAGACCGAGCTAGGGGAGCGGCAGCGTGAGATGCTGCTTCGCGAGCAGCTCAAGCAAATCCAGAAGGAGCTCGGGGAGGGGGAGGACCGCGACGACATCGAGGAGCTCAAGGAGCGGATCGAGACGCTTGACTTAGCCGAAGAACAGCGCTCGGAGGTCCGGCGTGAGCTGGCCCGTTTGGAGCGTACCAGCCCGCAGTCGGCCGAGTACCAGGTGATCCGGACCTTTCTGGAGTGGGTGACCGAGCTGCCGTGGAGAGAGCGGACCGAGGACAAGATCGACCTCCTGGGGGCCCAGGAAATTTTGGAGGAAGATCACCATGGGCTGGAGGAGGTGAAGGATCGGGTGCTCGAGTTCCTCGCTGTCCGGAAGCTCCAGATGGAGCGGGCCGAGATTGCCGGCGAGGCCGTTGCGGAAACGGAGGTCGGCCAGGGTGAGGCCCCGCTCCCCCAGCGACCATTGTCTGCCGGGAG
>Ga0209501_10003568_pt1 | contig 15495 bp, 11 predicted proteins | sample ArcticOcean_MG_C_4_FD_187434 | JGI IMG/M metagenome (GOLD analysis project Ga0209501, IMG submission 187434) | Marine microbial communities from western Arctic Ocean - ArcticOcean_MG_CB4_134 (SPAdes) (version 2) | ecosystem: Environmental > Aquatic > Marine > Oceanic | place: Arctic Ocean...
AATTCTCCAACGCGACACGACGATCAAAGAGAACATTCGCGGCAAACGGCTCCGCGCAGGCTGGGACGAGAGCGTCCTCGATGACATCTACGCTGGTTTTGCAGCAGTTTAACGTGCGATTGCCCTGGGTGAAAAAGTTGCATGCCCATGCAAAAATGTTGCATACGTCGACATGCCCCAAGTTCATTCGAGAGAAGCGCGCGGTAATTGAAAAGCAGCGCAGTGCCAGCTGTATCCGCCAATTGTCACTGTGAGAATGCAGTGCGGCTAACACGTTTCCTTATGCGCGTTGTCGAGCTGGGACTGGCGATGGAAGCGTCGCCGATTCGTCGCGTGCGTCTCGCTGCGACGGCATGCGGACCCGTTTGGCGAGCGGTCACTCGGGATCGCACGTTGGTTGGTGGAATCGCAAGCAGACGGCTCTATGTGAGTTTCATCTCGGCAAACCGCGAACGGCCACCCACCGATGTATAAAAACCGTAGCCCGCCCACGCGATGATTACCATCACGGCGAAGACGCATCCTGCCACGTCGGGACCGACGAGGTTGTTGTCCATTGGAAACCCGGACAAGATCGCGTTGCAGAAGACGCAAGAGCCGGCTGCGATCACTCCCAGCCGCGCTATGAACAGGGCGACCATTCCGAAGAACACAATCAAGATGCCCGCCCAGGCAACAGACTCGCTGTTGAACATCACCAAAGTGAAAACGGCGACCGTGCCCAACAGCGCCAGCCATTCGTTCCGCAGCACAATTCGCAGCAGAACCATAATGATCGCAATGTAGATGACAAAGCCAATTCCTGCCCCGGCTTTACTCAGCAGATGGGCGAGCAGAAAACGCAGCCCCAATAGATTGTCCGGGACGGTTTCCGGTTGTGGATAGGCGTCGAAGGTGCCTGCAAGCGTCTTGAAGATGACAAAGGCGGCTGCACCAATCAGGATCTCTCGGCCGATAATCGGATTCTGAAATCGACCGGCCACAGCGCGACTCCAGGCGGTCAACATCTTCGGCCAATATCGGCGAGCCAGCGGTTCGAGCGCAAGGTAATAGACTGCCATTCGAAGCGCGTTGAAAGTAGACCGTGAAATTGCCGAAAGAATCAGCGTCATCTCGTGGTCCATGTATCTGATGCTGTGATGTGCCGACAACAGCGAACTCGCAAGGTTCACAGTGAAAATGAACACACCCAATCGCCAGGCGGCTTTCCTGTCGCTCCGTCCTGCACGAAGATTCCGCCAGGCAAGAAACATGGACATGATGATCGCGACGAACGAAAGGGGGGCGAAACCCCAAAACGTGGGCCATTCCTTCGGCGACTTGCGAACGCGAAAATAGACGACGCGCTCGTTCAATTTCGCCACATCGATGCGGGCAACATCGGTCTGCTCCCCATTCTTGGGAATCCACGAATAGACCTCGTTGGCAAAATCGGGTGGCCGCCAAGTCACCGATTTGGTGATACGAAAGTTGTCCGTAATTGCTTCTTTCTCATTAACGACCAACCCTGACAATTCAAACAGAGGTCGATCCCGCTCAGAGTCTGGGTCCTCGACGACAGGATTGTTGTTGGTTGCTATCGACTTGGGAACGACATGCAACTCGCGGAGTAAACCATCGTGATTTAACCGCAGTGAAATCATGCCTGGGACGACGGCCCCCGGATTGGTCAACGTCACAGTGCGACGGGAACTCCACTTGACCACATTGGGGGTAAGCGGCTTGGGACTCTGGCGAAGCCAGAACTCCAGATCCTTTGGTTCTCCCTCCTTGGGGTGAGAAAAACCGTAAGACTCATCGACGGGCGGTTTGCCTGGATCGGCAAGCTGTAGCGCCGTCAAAGTGTTATGAGCATCATCGACCAAAGTCTGGGCAACTTTGCGCATATTGCGGGTCGGTGAAAAATGGCCCGCGACCAGAACGTAACAGGCCAAACCCACCAGGACGATTGCCAGACAAATGCTCGCCACAGGCCGCGACATTGTGCCGCTGCCTCCGGCTGCCGCAACCATTTCGGGGCTGGGCGTTTCACCGGCTGCCAACGCCGCCGCCAACGGATCGCCACCCGGCAACGCGGCCGAAACGGCATTCGCCGACTGCGGCCGGTCGTGCGGTTCTTTCTCCAGGCAGCGAAGAATCACCCGATCAACCGCCGGCTCGATATCGCTCACAAGGCTCGTCGGCTGCGAGATCGAAGACTCTTCATGTGCGCGCATCAGATCGGGAATCGAGCCGGGCTTGTGAACCGCCTTACCGGTGAAGAGTTCGTAAAGAATCAACCCCAGCGAATAAAGATCACTCTGGATCGTCGCTTCGCCGCGACTGAGTTGCTCGGGTGCCATATACGCCGGGGTGCCTGCGATTTCCCCTTCCCCGCCATCGTCGGCCAGTTTCGCCAATCCGAAGTCGGTGATCCGCACCTGACCGCGACCGTCGACCATAATGTTGGCCGGTTTCAGATCGCGGTGCAGCACTCCGCGTTCGTGAGCAGCAGCCAATCCCGCGCAAAGTTGTTGGGCAATTTGAACGCCCTTGTCGTTCGGCAATCGGCCGATTCGCCGCAGCAGAATCTTGAGGTCTTCCCCGTCGATGTATTCCATCGACAGGAAGTGTTGCCCATCGACCTCGCCGATGTCGTAAACGCGACAAACATTGGGATGGCTGATCTGCCGCGTCAGCCGGACTTCGGAATGAAAATACTCCAAACGCTGCGGATCGTCGGCAAGGTCTTTCGGAAGAAATTTCAGCGCAACCGTATGACCGAGTTTGAGATCGTCGGCCCGGTAGACTTCGCCCATGCCCCCTTTGCCGACCAGCGAGACAATGCGGTAACGGTCGGCAACCTTCGTCCCCGGCAGGAACCGCCCATGATGGGAACTGTCGGACGGCGAGGAGTGAACGCTGCTATCCGCCGAAGAGGCAGCGGCCTCGTGCATAATAGTCGCAGCAAGTTCCGGATTCAGCGCAGCACCGCACGCAGAGCAAAACACGCTCGTTTCGGTCTGCTCGGCATTGCAGGATGGACATGAAATCATACGTGGTAAATTGTAATAACTCAGTCGATCAAGTTCGCCTCACGAGCGCCAATCACCGCTTGACCTTCGCCGCAGCCGCGGGAATCATCTTCTGTGCGGCCAACCACCGCAGCGATCCGGTTTGCCACGCGTCCCACATTGGACCGCTGTAGCGGTTCAGGCCGTGACCGCCACTAGGCAACTCCAATAATTCGCTTGCCACCTTGTGCGTTTTCAGTGCCCGGTGAAACATGCGGCTGTGTTCGATGGGGACCACCTTGTCGTCTTTCGCATGAGCCAGATAGGCGGACGGCGTGTTCTTCGTCACTTGTTTTTCGTTGGAATACAACAATTTCAATTCATCCGTCGGGGCATTTCCCAGTAAATTTCGCCGTGAACCACCATGTCCCTGCGGCCCCATCGTGATCACCGGATAAACCAGGATCAAAAAATCCGGACGGCAACTCACACGGCCAACCGCATCGCTCGCTTTCGGATCGCCCGCATCGAAATGAGTTCCTGCCGTCGATGCCAGATGCCCGCCGGCCGAAAACCCCATGATTCCAATACGACTCGGATTGAGTTTCCATGCCTTGGCATTCGCACGCGCCATGCGAATCGCCTGTTGTGCATCATGCAGCGGCACCAACGGCCGCCCCTTGGGAAGTTCGTACTCCAACACGATTCCGGTGACTCCGTGTTGGTTAAGCCAGCGAGCGATGCCGTGCCCTTCCGCCCCGGTGACCAAACCGCCGTACCCACCCCCCGGGCAAATCACCACCGCCGCCCCATTACCTTTCGCCGGACGATGCACGGTGATCGCCCCCGTGCGCGTTTCCGATTTGCCATCCCAAAGCGCAATCCGCTTCGGCTTAGCTTTCTCTTCTGCACCAGTCGCTGAAGTTGCATAGCTTGCCACCACGAGCATGACAGCCACTGCCAGCACCAAGTCAATTTGTCGAAGAACCGAAATCACTTGTCGCATCGTTGTTGTCTCCAGAAGTAGAATTGAAGCGCAGCCAGCGTGAATCTTACCTGAGCGCCAGCGGGAGCGAAGTTGCGATCGGCTCGGTCAGTTTCGCATGGGCGTCGGATTGTCGCAGAAACTATAACGAGCAAACGCCGGATCACGCGGCGCGACGGACTTTCCGGTCGTCTTGTTCGTTGCGTGCATCAGAGTGCGTTTATTTCTTCTGCGGTGTCTCGCTCGGCTGCTTGATCGGCAAAATCGGTGAATCAAACCCCGCAATGTCCGACGGTTTTACGCCGCGGCGGTAGCCGTTGAATCGATACGTTGTGGGTTGGTATTTGCCGACGAAGTCGATGTTGGCGTCGGCGATGATTTCCTCTTCCATTCCGGCGGCCCAGAAGCAGGCGTTAACCAACATGCGGCGGTAGCCGTTGTTGAGAATGTCCTCGGATGCGCCGTAAGTGCTGGCGAACACGCGGGCCGATTTGCCGGCTGTGTTTTTGTAATTGCGAACCCAGACGCCGGGACACGGTTTCTTGCCTTCAGCCGGTTTGGAATCCTGCTTCATCGATTCCAGCGGCTGCGCGAGTGCGAGGATTTCGCTGTCCGGCATGGGGACCGTCCAGTAGCCGCCCGATTGCACCCACGGGTTCGACACGCCGCGCATCACGGGGTGTGACTTCGCTTTCGGCGTCAGATCGAGCCGCGTGCTCATCACGTGATTTCGGCCGTAATGTCCGGCCCAGGTTTCGCCCAGAATCTGTCGACCGAATCCCCCTTTGAAATCCTCACCGCCGAATCGGTAATCGAATCTTGCGAACTCGGAATCCTTGGGGATTTTGAAGGCGTGCGTCGATGTCCGGAGTCCGACAATCGGCCCGGCGCGATCGAGATAATCGACAATCGGCTGCATCTGCTCTTTAGGAAAATCCTGGAAGCGAAGAAAGATAACCATCAAGTCGGCGGTGTCGAGCGCTTCTGTTCCCGGCATGTAGCTCGACCCGGGCGTGATCTCGCCGCTCTTTTTATCGACCGAGAACAACACCGTGCATTTGAAGCCGTGGTGCTTCGCCAGAATTCGCGCAAGTGCGGGCAGGCTTTCTTCCGAGCGGTACTCGTGATCGCCGGCCAGGAACACAATGTGTTTCCCTTGACCGGGGCCTTCTGTTCCCTCGTAAACAACGGGCTGGGCAAACACCGGGCCCGCCAGCGCGCTGCCAATCAACATTACTGCCAATAACCGGAAAACCATCGTCTCAATCTCCTGTATCGTGAAAGCGGATTCCCACACAAATTGTCTCACCAACCTGCGGCGGACAATTGGTGTGCTAATCGACCGGGTGTTGTGACTCGATCAAATCAATCAATGCATCGTACCAAACCTCGTAGCAACAAGCGAAAGCAGGGTGGCCCGTCCGGCAGATTGGCAGACCGATCCGCCCGGTTCGCTCAACACCCGTCCCTTTGACAGGATCGCGTGCCTTTGTTGTAATGCGCCTTCGCGATTGAAACCTGTAAGCGTTGGCCCGTCGGCCGGAATCATATCGAGGGAGTGTTGTGGAAAAGACGCAGCAGATAGCCAAAACGTGGCGGTTTTTGCCGCACGATGAATCCCGCGTTCGTGGGCTGAGCGGGGCACTCAACGTTGCGCCGCTGACGGCACAGGTGCTCATCGCCCGTGGATACGAGTCGGCCGAGCAAGCGCTGACGTTCCTCAACACGAGCCTGACCGATTTGCACGAGCCGGACAAGTTGCCCGGTGCAGCCGAAGCCGCCGACCGAATTGTCGCCGCCGTGAAAGCGGGCCGCCGGATTACGATCTACGGCGACTACGATGTCGACGGTATGACTTCAACCAGCATTTTGTGGCATTGCCTGAAGCTGGCCAGCGCGACGGTCGAATACTACATCCCTTCGCGACTCGATGAAGGCTATGGGCTGAACTGCGATGCCATTCGCCGGTTTCACGAAGAAGACCCGCAACAAGTTGTTATCAGTGTCGACTGTGGAATCGCCAGTCTCGAAGAGGCCGCGTTGGCGCGCGAACTGGGGCTGGAGTTAATCGTCACCGATCATCACACGTTTGCTACGGCATCCGTCGAAGGGGAAACGAACGGCGCGCCGGCCGAGATTGCTTTGCCCGAAGCAGCCTGTCTGGTGCATCCGCGGCTTCCCGGCAGCGATTATCCTTTCGGTGAGTTGTGCGGGGCGGGTGTGGCGTTCAAGGTGGCGTGGGCCATTTGCAAGCGATTGGGCGACGGAAAGAAAGCCACGCCCCGCATGCGCGAGTTTCTCAAAGCGGCCGTCAGTCTGGCGGCCATTGGCACGGTCGCCGACATGGTCCCGCTGGTGGACGAGAATCGCGTGATCGTTCGATACGGACTTAGCAGTCTGCTGGAGAATGCCAACTCCGGCCTCAAGGCGCTGCTCGCGGTGGCCGGTATCGAAAAGAACAAAAAGCTTGACGCCGACGACGTTGGCTTTGCAATCGCACCGCGATTGAACGCTGCCGGACGGTTAGGTCAGGCGCGATTGGCGGTCGAACTGTTGACCACCGAAAACCCGGAACGGGCCGTTCAACTGGCACAGTATCTCGACGAACTCAACAAGAATCGTCGCACGGTGGAGCGGCGGATCTTCAAGCAGGCGAAAGAGTTGGTCGAAGAGAATCCCGATTGGCAGAATCGAGAAGCGTTGGTGCTTGCACACCCGGATTGGCACGCGGGAGTGATTGGGATTGTGGCCAATCGCATTGCCGAACACTTCAAGCAGCCGACGATTCTGATGACGATTGATCGCGAGACGAACGTTGGGCAGGGTTCGGGCCGTTCGTTTGCCGGTTTCGATCTGCACGCAGGATTGACGGCCTGCGCGGAGCATTTGATAACGTTCGGCGGACATCAGGCGGCAGCCGGCGTGAAAATGCACGTCGATAATATCGAGGCCTTCCGTAATGCGTTCTGTGAGTTCGTCGCTGAAAATCACGAAGTGACCGAACGCGACCTCGAGTTACGAATCGATGCCGAAGTTCGTCTGGCCGATTGCACTCAACGTGGCGTGACGGAGTTGGACCGTCTCGGGCCTTTTGGCCAGGAGAACCCGCGACCCGTGTTCGCCGCGACGCGTGTCGAACTGGCCGAGCCACCGCGAACGATGGGGGACGGGGACCGACATTTGTCGCTGCGTGTTCGGCATTACGGGACGGTGTTGCGCGCTGTCGCGTTCGGCCGAGGTGAATGGGCCAAACAGATTGAAGCAGTTGACGGGCCAATTTCCATCAGCTTTGCGGCGTCGATTAACGAATTTCGCGGCCGGCGAAACGTGGAACTGAGGCTCATCGACTGGCAACCGGAAGTCGCCACCGCCGCCGTACCACCAGCATCCAACGACACCTCGGCCTGATGTCCATCCACAGCCGACAGGCGGAGTTGCGGGCGACGCTTGAGCGGGCCGGTTTACATGATCGCCGCGTTCTGGATGCCGTCGAAGCGACCCGTCGCGATCTGTTTGTGCCGGAAGAACTCGAAGCATGGGCGTACGACGATTCTGCCCTGCCCATTGGTCTGGGGCAAACCATCAGCCAGCCGTACATGGTTGCACTGATGACGCAGGAACTCGCCCTCGCTGGCGACGAACTCATTTTGGAGATTGGCACAGGCAGTGGATATCAGGCGGCCATTCTCTCGAAGCTTTGCCGCGAAGTTGTCACAGTGGAACGGTTGCCGGAATTGTCGGTGAAGGCTCGGAGAGTGCTTTCCACAATCGGCAGCGCAAACATTGAATTCTGCATCGGTGACGGCACGCTCGGCTGGCCGACACGTGCGCCATTCGACGGAATTATTGTCACCGCTGCCGCTCCGATGATTCCCGCCCCGCTGCTGAGCCAATTAAAAGTGGGTGGGAGACTCGTCATTCCCATTGGTGAAGATGCCGTTCAGACTCTTGTCGTGGTCACCCGCCAGGAACCGGAGCCGACGGTCCGCAACGTCTGTGGCTGCCGCTTCGTCAAGCTAATTGGCGAAGCCGGCTGGCCGCCCGAGTGATTTGTCCCACGAATGGCCATTCGCTAACGTATGAAAACAAAGCCCACGGGTTGCGCCCCTTGGGACGGAAAACGAACGCGTATGACGACACGTCCCGCAAGCGGGACGGCTAAATGATTTTCCCATGGGACGCAGCCCGTGGGCTTGGGAGAGTTCATGTCTTTATTGCTGGAACGGGTTGAGAAGAGCTACCGCGAGCCGGACGGCACGCCGTTGCCCATACTCGACATAGAGAACTTTCAACTTGGTGATTCCGAGCAGGTGGCGCTGGTGGGAGAAAGTGGCGGCGGAAAGACGACGCTGCTGAATGTGATTTCCGGAATCAGCACGCCCGATGCCGGCCGCGTCGTCATTGATGGTGTCGAGATCAACGGCTTACCCGAAGTGTCCCGCGACCGCTTTCGTGCGGAGCGGATCGGGTTTGTCTTTCAGACTTTCAACCTGCTGGCGGCGTTTTCGGCCTTGGAAAATGTGTTGCTCGGCATGAGTTTTGGCGGCGGAAAGGCCGATCGCGGGCGAGCGCATGAATTGTTGGATCGCGTCGGACTCTCCAAGCGTGCCGGCCACCGGCCCGGGCAACTTTCGGTGGGGGAACAGCAGCGTGTTGCCGTCGCGCGAGCCTTGGCGAATCGGCCTTCGCTGTTGTTGGCCGACGAACCGACGGCCAGCGTCGATCGCGCCAACCAGGAGAACATTTTGACGCTGATCCGCGAAGCCTGTACCGCCGATAATGTCTCGCTGCTGTTGGTGACGCATTCGCCGGAGATCGCGAGTCGCTTCAACCGCGTCGCCCGTCTGGATGAAATCAACCGGGTCTCAAATGCAACCACTGCAGCAGGAGGCCCAGCATGAATCTAATGTCAATCGCCTACAAGAGCATCAAGCAGCGGGCGCTTTCTTCATCGCTCACATCGTTGAGCGTGGCGCTCGGCGTCATGCTGATGGTAGCCGTGCTGGTGATTCACGGAATCATCGACAGAATGTTCAGCCAACAGTCAATTGGTTACGAACTCATTGTCGGCCGAAAGGGTAGCGGCCTGCAACTGGTGCTCAACACGGTTTACCGGCTCAAGCAACCCATCGAAAATCTGCCGTATCTGTATTATCTGGAACTCAAGAACGACCCGCGCGTCGAAGATGCCGTCCCCTTTGCGCTTGGCGATTTCACCAAAGAGGGCGGATTCCCAATCATTGGCACGGTCTCCGATTACTTTGTGTTGGACTATGCCCCCGACCACAAGTTCAAGATTCGCGGCTCCGGTTTTCGTGATTCGTTCGATGCGATTATTGGGTCGGAGGTCGCGCGGGAAAACGGTTGGCGGGTTGATGATCCTAATACGCCCGAAAACGAGGCGAGTACTTTCAAGCTGGTACACGGCGGTGCCGAAAGCGACCACGAACACGACGAGGTTTTCACCGTACGCGGCGTGATGCAGAGAACCGGCACGCCCAACGATAAAACGGTCTTCATTCACCTGAACGGTTTTTACGCCATCGCCGGACACGACCGTCCGCCGAACGAAACGCTTATCAAGCTTAAGGCGTTCTACACCGAGGGAATTCCGGGACACCCTGAACTTGACCAGACCGATCCGGAGACGCTGAAACCGAAACCGGGCGCACACGTCCACGGCATGGAAGACTGGCAGAAAGAAGTGACGGCGGTTCTCATCAACTGCAAACGTCCACCCGATTGGCCGGCCGACGCTCCTTCTCCCTTCCTCGGTGATTTTGAAGGGGAATTCAAACGCGGCTTCAAAGCGCAGGCGGTCAACCCGATTGTGCCAATGCGAGAGCTGATGCAGGACATTGTCGGCAACATCCGCAAGGTGCTGATGGTGATGACCGGGTTGATCATCGTCGTTTCCGGCGTCAGCATTTTTGTCAGCATTTACAATTCGATGTCCGACCGCCGGAGGGAGATTGCCGTCATGCGGGCGCTCGGTGCGCAGCGGCGCACCGTGTTCTCCATCATTCTGGCCGAGTCGTTGTTGTTGTGCGTCGGCGGTGGAGTTTTCGGCGTACTGATGGGACACGGACTGGTGTTCGCCGCAGCACCCTACGTGGCCGCCCAATCGGGCCTGTTGATCGATCCGTTCGCTTTTGAACCGATCGAATTGACGGTGCTGCCGGCTTTGATCGTGCTGGCATCGCTGGTCGGGATTGTCCCCGGACTGACCGCTTACCGCACCGATGTCGCCAAAGCGCTGGCGGAATGATGACCGCGCGAGCCACCGGTGTAATCACCGGTGGCTAAGTAGGCGGTGTGCCGATTGACCTCGTTCACACTCCCCCCGTTGCAGAAGAGCTGGCGGATCGTCATCGACTCGGTTTTCCATGGGAAAACGATTCGCCCGTATAGTGACATTGGCGGATTGGGCCACGTTTTATCGGAATCTCTGGGTTTCTTCGATTTTCGTGTCTGGCTTTCGAATCCTTTCGGTATTCATTGGCAGAGCCGCTCAACGATGGCGGCTTGACCTCTTCTTCACCGACATGTCTTGGGGCTTTTGGCTGACTGCTTGGTCATCTTGACATCGACGTGCGACGGTCTTTGGTGTTCATGCGGTCTGCCATTGGAAGGTGAGACATTGGGCGGTTCAACTCTTCCTCAAACAGCGCTTTCTCAACAGCCGGTCGGTATTGATGCAATACTCCGATCGGCCATGCTGGAAACCGTCGGCGATTATCGCCTACTCCGCTGCATCGGTTGTGACGCATCGGTTTCGGTGTACCGCGCTCAGGCGGCCGACGGGCGCGATGTCACGCTCACGACACTGCACCCGCGAATGACCAGCGACGACGCGGATCTGATTCGGTTTTACCAACAGGCTCGGCTCGCCATTCAGCTCAGTCATCCCAACCTGGTCAAAGGGTTGGAGATTGGACAGGACGGCGGCATGCATTTCTTCGTGCGGGAATTCCTCGAAGCCGAAACGCTCCAGGGCCGCATCCAACGTGAAGGAGCAATGCCCGAAGACGAAGCAGTCCGCATCATTCGCTGCATTGCCGACGCCGTCGAACATTTGCACAGAATGGGAATTGCCCATCGTGGTCTCACACCCACCAGCATACTCATCACATCCGACGGCAGGGTCAAAGTAGCCGGCCTGACTTCGGCGAAGCGAGTCCGAAAGAGACACGAATTGCCCCGCCGTCCGCCCAAGCTGCGGACACAGCAGTATATGTCGCCACAGCAGATTTGCGACCAATTCAACGACGACATGCGATCGGACATCTATGCCCTCGGCGCCATTCTTTTCAAATTGTTGACCGGAACAACGCCATTCGACGGTCAGTCGAAAACAGAGACACTCGTCCGCAAGTATCGGCACGAATACTCATCTTCGGAACAACCGACACGGGAACTATCGCGCGGCATTGTGGCGATTATCCGTCAATGCCTGTCGGCTGCGCCCGAACGACGACCGCAAGACATCGCCAAGTTTCGGCGGTTGCTCGATTACGCATCAGAGCCACACCGCGAATACGAAAACTCAAAACCGATTAGTCCTTGGCAAACTGCTCCAGTTCACCGTGGCCGAACCGCGTGTCGCAGCGCATGGGGAGCAAGCGATCTCTTTTCGCCCACCAAGCAGGCTGTTCCCTGGAGAGATTAGACTGTCGCGAATTCTTAGAGAATGCCTCTCACGATCGTCGTCTCTATCCCAAACCGTCTGCATGCAGAATCCGTTGCAGAAATTCATACGATGCCTGCAGCATGATTGGGGCCATGTGGCTGTGACGGCTGAGTTCGACGTTGACCCCACCCGAGTAACCAATGTCGCAGAGAGTCGATAACACCGGCCCGAAATCGATCTCCCCTTCACTGAAGGGCAGATGCTCGTGCACGCCGCGGCACATGTCTTCAATGTGAATATTGAAAAGCCGGTCGGACCAACGTCGCAGGTGATCGGGAATCGATTCGTCTTCAACGCACTGCAAGTGGCCAATGTCGATCGTCAGCCCGAAGTGCGGCGCGTCAATCAACTCCAGCAGGTTGGCGTAGTCCGCCATCGTCGCGATGAACATCCCCGGTTCTGGTTCAAACGCCAGTCGAACATCTTTCATTGCCGCGTAATCGCAAACTTCGCGGCAACCGGCGGCAAGGCGTTCAATGGCTGCGGTTTCCGGTATGTCTTCTCGCAGCACGCCCGACCAGAATGACACAGCGTCGGAACCCAGTTCGGCGGAAATATCGACACACCGCTTCAGGAAATCGACCCGCAGCCGGCGTTCATCGGCCGTGGCGCTCATCAGGGTCGGTTCATGTTTCATGCGTGGATTGAGCAGAAACCGAGCGCCGGTCTCGACGACAGATATCATGTCGTTCTGTTCGAGCAACGCACGCATCGCCGCGATGTCGTCGGCCAGTCGCGACGAAAAGGGATCGAGGCAATCGTGATCGACCGTAATCGCCACCGAGCGGTAACCGATCTCGGCCATCAATTGAATCGCTTCCGGCCAACGATGATCCGAAGTGCCGTTGGTGTTGTATCCCAGTCGCATCGGATCGCGAGTCCAGCCGTTCGAGAAAAAAACAACCCCCGGACATTGAGTCCGAGGGTATTCCAACTGGTTCCCAAGCTCCAGCTTGGGAACCCCAACTCGCGAAGCTCTGCTTCGCACGACGGGCCGCAGAACTCCCAACCCGTGTGCGGTATGCAAAGTGGGCGTTCCCAAGCAGAGCTTGGGAACGAGTAACTTTCACAATTATTCCGGCAACGCCTTCACGCGAATGTTGCGGTAGAAAACGACGCTCTTGGGATCGTGGGCCTGCAGCGCGAACGAACCCTTACTCAATTTGCGTCCGCCCTTAACGTCTTTCGGCTCGACGTAATCGATGACAGTTTCGTCATTGATTTTGATGATGATCCGCTGACCCTTAACGATGACAGTTTGCGTCCACCACTCGTTGTCCTTGGCGGGCGTCTTGAACAGTTTCTTTACGTTGTACAGGCTACCGGTTTTTACCGGGTCGCCGTGCGTCACGTTCACTTGTGCTTCATGGCCGAGTTCCGGCCAACCGCTTTCCTGAAACTTGGTGTGAAAGTAAATGCCGGAGTTGCTACCGGGAGTTGTCTTGACTTCGGCCCGGAATTCAAAGTTCTTGAATTCCTTCACGGTAAACAGGTGAGCCCGGGGACCGCTGACGCGGATCGTGCCATCGACAACTTCAAACTTCCCGTCCTCTGCAATCTTCCAGCCTGAGAGATCCTTGCCGTTGAACAGTTTGGTGAAACCTTTTTCAACGTCCTTCGATTTTTCGCCCGCCGCCGCCACCGACAATTGGGCCACCGGCAACGACAAGAGAGCGACGGGGACAAGGTGCAGCAGCAGATTTCGCATGGTCAACATGTTGGTCGTTCCTAACTGAGTTGTTTCAACTTGACTAATGATACCATATCCATGGCGGGTGAATTCACTGCCCATTTTACCAAGAATGCCAGGCAATTTCACTAGACGCAGTTGCAAAACATCTCATGGGTGGCCGGGGCTGGACCGGAGGAAAGCCCCGGTTTTGTCGCTGTTGATCGAAAACCGGGGCTTCGTAAAGACTCCAGCCCCGGCCACTCGACCGTCGCGGCAGTGTGTGCATGGGCTGTCGTGACTGGTATTCTTGGTGTTGTGCGAACGAACGAAACCAAAAGTTCATTTCCCGCCGCCTGTTGGTGGGACTTCCTGGTGACAGTCCGGAGACGGCAATGACTCAGCACTTGAGACGGCGCGAATTCCTGCAGCAGTCGGCCGGTTGGGCTGGACTGGCAACGTTGGGAGCAACGTGGCAGCATGCCACCGCTGCGGATGAAGGCGAGCGGTTACCGGTCGCAGGGGTCACCACCGTCTATAAGCGCAACTCGCACGCCGACGTCATCTTCGGCAAGATTCTCGAAGGGTTCGATCAGCAAGGCGGACCTGGTCCGGGTCTCCGTCTGGCGTCGCTGTACATCGATCAGTTGCCCAAAAGCGGGCTGGGTCGCGAGTTGGCGAAGAAATACAACGTGCCGATCTTCGACACCATCGAAGGGGCCGTCACTGTTGGTGGGAAGGGGATTCCGGTCGCCGGCGTGTTGAGTGTCGGCGAGCACGGCGATTATCCCTACACCGAGAAAACACATCAGCACAAATATCCCCGGCGGCGATTCTTCGACGCGATTGCGGCCACCTACAAAAAACACGGCAAAGTTGTTCCGCTCTTCAACGACAAACACCTCGCGTGGAATTTCAAAGACGCCCGGCACATGTACGACACGGCCAAGGGGATGAAGATCCCTTTCATGGCCGGTTCATCGGTCCCGGTTGCCTGGCGACAGCCGAAACTCTCACTACCAATGGGCTGTGAAGTTCAGGCGGCCATCGGCATCGGTTACGGTGGGGAGGAGGCGTACGGTTTCCATGCGCTGGAAGGAATGCAGTGCATGCTCGAACGCCGTAAAGGGGGCGAGACCGGCGTCGCATCGGTTCAAGCTGTGCGGGGCGATGCGATTTGGCAATCGGAGAAAGATGGCTGGTGGTCGCGCGATTTGATGGAATCGGCTTTGGCCGTGCAAGATGGTTTCAAACGCGACGGTTGGGAACAGCGCTTCGCCAAGAAATCGACACTCTTTCTCATTCAATACCGCGATGGCCTGAAGGCTGTGATGGCGATGGCCAACGGCGTCACCCATCAGTTCGGCTTTGCCGCACAATTGAAGGGCGAACCGAAACCGGCTGTCTCTGTCTTAGCGCTCGAAGAAACGCAGCCTTTCGGACACTTCGGATACCTCGTCAAGGCCATCGAGCACATGGTCCACACCGGCAAGCCAGCCTATCCGGTGGAAAGAACGTTGCTAACCACTGGCATTCTCGACCGTGCCATGCACAGTCTGGCCGACGGTCAGAAGAAGTACGAAACGCCGGAATTGGAAATCGCCTACAAGGCTGTCGAGTGGCCATTCGCAACCGGTCGAGTTGGCGATGTGCCAAAAACGACCTGAGAAACAGACGACACAGTCTCGTTTCACCCGAACTTGCAGCGAACGAAACGAGTCGTTAAAAATGGGGTCGAGGTCGATTAGCTCAGTTGGTTAGAGCACTGTGTTCACATGGCTCAATGAAACCGGCTTTTCGTGCTGGTATGTTAGATGCTGCTGATATTTAAGGTTTTCTGATTGGATCGCTGGAAACCTTTCGAGGGTTTCCGGTCTGATTGGAAACCCACATTTTCGGGCGATTAGCTCAGTTGGTTAGAGCGCACGGTTCACATCCGTGAGGTCACAGGTTCGAATCCCGTATCGCCCACTCTTTAAAACCTGTCGAACCTTAAACGTAACTACCCAGTGACGAAGATGTGCGCTGGCAGGTTGGGGGACTGGTGGAAGGCGGATTGGATGCCGTCCAGGATTTTCAGGTCGTTTTTGCGGAGCGTCGAGACGTAACCGCGGATTCGGCTGAAGATTTTCCCGCCGCTTTCACCGCGAAAACAGCC
>Ga0209501_10003575_pt1 | contig 15471 bp, 15 predicted proteins | sample ArcticOcean_MG_C_4_FD_187434 | JGI IMG/M metagenome (GOLD analysis project Ga0209501, IMG submission 187434) | Marine microbial communities from western Arctic Ocean - ArcticOcean_MG_CB4_134 (SPAdes) (version 2) | ecosystem: Environmental > Aquatic > Marine > Oceanic | place: Arctic Ocean...
CAGCGGTGAGCAGTTCGCTCACCTTCCCCTCATCGAGATTCGCTAGCGCCCAAGCGAGAATTCCTACCTGTTTCCCCATGTCATCGACATAATATTCTGCCCGAACTTCGTCGCCGGCGAGTCTGTGCATCCGAACGAATGTATCACCGAGAATGGCGTTACGAGCCCTGCCGACATGGAACGGCCCATTTGGATTGGCCGAAGTGTGCTCAATCAGAAGTGAGGAGGATTCGCGGAAGTGGCCTGCTGATTCCACATCAGCGAGGATACTGCCGACTGTTTGACCTGCGAGCCATTCTGCATCGACGAAAAAGTTGCAGAAACCGCCTTCACTGCTAACCATGCCACAGCCGTCTATACCGCCGCACACCGGACCTAACCGGGTAGCGAGTTCGGCGGCTGCCTCTTGGGGTGGTTTCCCCAAAGCCTTGGCTAGAGCAAAGCAGGGGAGGGCGAGTTCACCTTGTGAGGGGTGGCGAGGTTTGCCTATCGAGTCGAGGGTCTTGTCCGGGTCGAGGTCACCCATTTCGGTCAGCGCATCCCGCACCGGCCCCGAAATCACCTCTCTCAACTGACGCATCTCATCAACTCCAAGCCCAGCGCAGTAACGCCGCCATTCCACCAAACGCCAGATTGAGCGTAGCGCCTTCTTCTGTATCAACAGAAATCAGCCTAACCTTCGCCGCAGATTGTTCAGCGAGCAGACTCAATTCGTCAATCAAATCGACTGATGCATCTTGGTTTTCCCTCACTTGGTCGGCTGCCGCACCACAATCAACACAATCTGGAATATCAGGTGTTCCGGTCACAGTCACTATCCACTCATGCTTACATTGGCGGCAGTGGTAAACTGCTCTCCGCTTGACGAGCGCCTCCGAAAGTAGGAGAGTAGCGACCGCTCCCTGGTCGAGGGCGGAGCGAATCATCATCTCACCATAGGTCGCCTTTGGATGCGCTTGCATAATCTCTTGCAAGAAATTGTCAACCCACTGGCGTTCCTCATCGAGTTCAATCTGCTCCATCAAGCCGCCAGCATTTTGAATCAACTCTCTCAATCCACTCTCGTTGGAGTAACCGACATCAAAGAGGGGTGTTTTGACTATTTTCTGAATTTCATGGTGAAGGTAATTGTTGTTGATGACGGTGTCTTTTGTCGCTCCGGGGCCACCGACAATGATTCCTTTGAGGTCGGGAAGCAACGGCAGCCAGTAGTTGCAAGCGCGCTCTGTGACCTTTTTGAAGAACTTGTCAGCAGCCTCCTCAATCAGCCGCTCAAACCGCTGTTGTGACTGCCCGCCCTGCCGGTGTTTGCTCGGTACGAGGCTGGAAATGTGCTCTTGACAGTGCACCCTTCGCCCACTCGCTAAGCCATACGCTCCTTCGCCTCGGTCGATGACGATGAGCCCATACGCGGTTCTGTCGATGAGCATCTCTTCGAGTTGTGTCAACTCAAAAGTCGATTCGCAGCGGTAGCGAAATGAAGTGAAGGGTTCGGGTGGGTCATCGATGACATAGGTCATCAATCGGGATTTGTTGTTTCCAATTATCACATGGCCAGTGAACAGGGCGAGCCCTTTCGGACCAGCATTCTTCAGTCCCGAAAGGGCGGAAGCGGCCGCTTCTAAGGCGTCGCAGACATGTTTTCTCGTCTGATTTGATTTGATGTTACGGGCTTGGCCCGCTTCATCAGCGAGTTGGTGACGGACATCGGAAACCTGTCGTTCAGGTGGAATAATGACTGTGACGAGCTGTGTGCCCATGCCCCTTAGGGGCCGTAACTCCTCGAGCGTTTTCTTGAAACGTAGTCGAATCGCTTGGTTGGCAGCATCATCGCTCATAGAACCACTCTGTGGTTCTCTCGGTCTACCCACCGGTTATCAATCCTTCATCCTCGGCTGCGGGAGCGGCGGCCGATACTGAATAATCGCTGAGAGCGAGAAAGTCGTACCTTCGGCATGCGTTCGTGTCAAAAGTGAACAGAGAACCATCGAGCGTGAATGTGGTGAATCGATTTTTCGAAGGGAAATCTCCAAAAAAGCGTCTAGACTCATATCGTAGGTAATCAACGCAACCGACTGCTATGGCGGTCAGTGGTGTAATTATGAGTCGACGGCGCTCCCGATGTATCGATGGCGAAGGTCTCAGTGGTCGCAGCGGGTGGAAGCCTTCTCTACGACGGACCCGAAATCAATCACAATTGGCTCGCTGAACTGGTCGCGTGTATCGGAGAATTCACCTCAAAAGGCAACACCCTCGGCTTGGTCATCGGTGGGGGATATTTGGCAAGACAGGGGATTTCGTCAGCGAAAAAGGCGGGAATTACCGATGTTCACGAGTTAGACCTCATCGGAATCGCTGCTACTCGGGTAAACGCGGCTGGAGTCAAAGATGCTCTCCGCGCTTCTGGAGTCGGTGCATCTGATGAAATTCCTGAAACGATTGAAGAGGCAGCGGCTCTTTTCTCACACAACTCGGTGGTGGTGATGGGCGGGACTGTTCCAGGCCACACCACAGATGCGGTTTCAATCGGGCTTGCGATTGCGGTCGAGGCGGAGAGTTGCACCATCGCAACCAATGTCGATTTCATCTACGATTCAAATCCCAAAACCAACCCAGATGCGGTACCGATTTCGAGGCTCAATTTAACCCAATTACAAGCCATTGTCGGGCCACCTTCCCACGCCGGTGCTGGACCGAATGTAATCATCGACCCAATCGGCGTCCAACTTGCTATAGACAACAACCTTGCTCTCTCACTACTCAACGGAGGAGATGTCGCCAATTTGGCAGCCTGTCTAGCAGGTGAATCCTTCACGGGAAGCGTTGTCGAGGTGTTATCATGAGCAGAATAGAGAAGCAGATGAAAAAGTCGATTGACCGTGCGGTTGGTGCCCACAAACCCGAAGGAAAACCGAAGGCTCTCACTTCAAATCCAAAGGCGCCGAAATATGTCGCTCCACACCGACATTGCGCAATCTGCTACACTCCGATTCACAAAGACGCTGACCCTCCGGTATGCGCCGATGAAGAGTGTATCAAGAAGAGGGTGAAACATGAGAAGTCAAGAAAGAGCCTCAACATCATGCTCTATCTGTTCCCCGGGATTGCAATTATGCTGTTCATGATACAGTTCATATGATGAGATTGGAGAGTTAATTTCATCGAAGAGTTCATTCACAACTAATGGAAGTCGATTCACAATGATGGTACGCATTCTCTCGGTTCTGCCACTCGCAACCGGAACCGTCTGCATTCTCCTCGTACTCGCCGGAGCAATCGGTTACACCGCCGACACCGAAACCACCGGAATACCGATTCCGCCATGCGCGCCCGGCTCTGACGAGTCTTGTGAAGTCGGTATGAACCACGACAACCTCTCAATCCCACAACCTTTCATGCTTCTCGATGTGAAGGTGAATATGGAATGGGACCATCCAAACGATGCTTGGGTGGCAATTGTTGACGCTGACGAAATTGACTGGGAAAAGTGCGAACCAAACGACCAAGGGTTGACCGGATGTACTGCCTCGGATTTCACAATACTTGCGGGTGGACCGGATAGTGAGGGCTCACTGGAATGGGATTTGGACCCCGGTTCGACTCGGTTCATCACTGCGGGCAAGGCTGGAACTCTCACTCTGGACACCAATGTTGTGACCTACTCCTACTCCGTTGGGCTCGGCCTCCTACCGATACTCCTGCTCGGTGCCGTTGGTCTTGTGCTCTGCCTTTCAGGGGTTCAGATGGCGTTTCCCATGAAGTTTGGAAAGAAGGGTGGCTGAGCGGGCCGTTGAAGAACTGAACGCGGGTCGAAGAAAATCGAGGGAGTCAAATGTCCGGATTCAATTGTCAAGGATGCGGCGTTGAAATTCGGGTCGAAGGTTTGCCCAAGACTCACTTTGGACACAAGGTCTTCTGCGTGCGATGTGGTGCAGTCACACCCACCAATTGAGGAAATCGCCTTCGAATGGCCAAGAGTCAATTGTCGTCGATCGCTAATCGATGGTCAAGAATTGGCCAAAAGTCAATTGTCGTCACGACAGGAGCACCTTCGATGGCAATCGAACGGAGGGACGCTCATGTCTCGCCACAACCTTCCCTCGATGTCAATCAAATCTAATCGGGGTCTATTCGCTTACTAGTTCTCAGTCCAGGTTGTCGGTACGATGCCAACCGTCTGGCAGCGCAAGCGGGTCATCGATGATATCTGCACCAACCCTCAGCACCATCTCTTCACGAAGCATCTCAATGCCATACCCTTCAGTAGCGGAGACACAGATATGCCCACTCACCGGATTCTCACCGGTGTCAATCTTCAGCAGGTCCGCCTTTCCATCAACGATTAACAGAGGGGTTTGGGGCAGAAGTGACGCAACCTCCCTCAATAGATTCTCCTGCGATTCCATCGAAGTCCCACCATGCTCGGCTGGGTCCATCAGATAGAGAACAAGAGAGCCGATGTGCTCCAATGCGACAATCGCTTGCATCTCAATTTGGTTCCTCTCTTCCATGGGCCGGTCTAGCAGACCGGGCGTATCCACCATCTGGTATCGCCTTCGCCGCGAAGTGAAGTGGCCGACATGCAACTGCTTGGTCGTAAATGGATACGAAGCGATTTCGGGTTCACCCGAAGAGAGCGCCGCAATCAACGCCGATTTCCCCACATTTGGCGCTCCTGCAACTACGATACAGGGCTCGGAGGGGTCGATGGAGGGAAGCTCCCGGAGTACATCGCGCGCGTTGTTGAGCCAGTTCAATGAACGGCCGACTTGGTCGACGATTGACGAAATTCTACCGTATGCCTCCCGCCGCGTGGCGTGCATCATTTCGATGTTGACCATCCGTTGCAATTTCCGAACATTTTGTCTTGCAACATTCATCGATTGGTCTGCTGCCCACTGAATCGTTGAGAGGTGGTGACGATAGTCATCGCAACCGACTGCAGCATCGATTAATGCGCGGTCAAATTCCGATTGCTTGTCGAGTGAAGGCCATTTAATGACCCATCCTTTGAGAGTTGCATCGAGGACATCTCCGGCAGATTGAATCATTCGAATCATCTGCTTTCGCGTCCGAAACATCTTGTTTGGGTCTTCGACCTGGTCCTTCGCTTTGGTTGCCCGGCTGAACGCCTTATCGAGCAACTCGTCGGCAGTCAATACCGTTGGCAATTTTTTCCAGACGACTCTTGCCACAAGACTCCCTCCGAGTCTGCCGGCTTGCCCATCCCTCTTCAATACATTAGTTACAATTTTCTTCTAGTGAGGTGACATTTCAGCGAGTGGTTCCTCTTCTTGGTCTCGGAAGTGCGTTCCACAAACTCACCGGAATTAGCCGATTGAGTGATGGGACTCTTTTCAAGGGTCGGGCCTCTCAGGTCGGTTGGGGCGAGCGAAATGGCTGCGAAAAAGGGGAGCAAGAAAAAGGTGGAAGTTGACCTGCCAGACTGGGCTAAGACACTTTGGAAGGATGCCGGAAAACCGGACCTCTCCGACATTCAAGATGTACTCAGTGGGCCACTAATCGACAGACGCTGTGGACTTCGCCGTGACGACTTGATTGAGGTACTGCTAGATGCTCGGGCACTTCCAGAAGGAGCCGAGCCGATGATGTACGGTCGATTGATTGGGACTAACAAAAGCAGCATCGAACTCCTCACTGCCGACTTCAACTATCACTATCTCGCGCGTGATGTAATCGTTGATGTGATTCTCATCTGCCATATGCGGCCGCCATACATCGAGGACAGAGAGTTACTCGACTTTGAGCGGGATGACATGAAGAGGCGCAACTCCCTGCATGAAGAGGTCGAAAAGCGCTCTACTGGTTCAAATGACACTCATGTTTGGGGTTGAGTCGAATGGCGCTGCATGAGAAGCGCTGCATCCCTTGTGAAGGTGGAGTTCCACCTCTCGACGAAGCAGGATTGACCCCGTTGCAAGCCGAACTTAACGATGGCTGGCAGGTGGTCGATGGACACCACCTCGAGCGGACTTGGCCATTCGATGATTTTCAAACTGCGCTCGATTTTGTGAACGCTGCTGGCGCAGTCTGTGAAGAGGAATTTCACCACGCTGACTTCGACTTCGGTTGGGGTCGAGTGAAAGTGACGATTTGGACACACAAAATCGACGGTTTGACCGAATCGGATTTCGTTCTCGCTGCAAAACTTGACCAACTTTGACCAGAAAGCATCACCCGCCTCAGCCGCTTCCGGCAGTGGATACGGATTGAATACAAAGCCAAAATCGGGCTGAAATGCTATTGACGCGAAGCCCATCCCCCGTTCATGACGAAGGACCCGAAGGGTAGGAAAGAGCCCGGATATTCTCGCCATGTCTTCATCTGCGCACATGAGAGAGATGCGAATGCTGCTCGACCTTGCTGTTCCGCACGCGGAAGTTTGGAAGTGATGAAACGCCTCAAGATGGCGGCCAAATCAGAGGGAATTTCGGGAGTCAGAGTGCAGAAGTCAGGATGCCTCGACTTTTGTGAGAATGGCATCTCATGCGTCGTCTACCCCGAAGAAATTTGGTATTCAATCAAGAATCCCGATGAGGATATTCCGGCGATTCTTGAACACCTCCGCACAGGCGTTCCTGCTGATTCTTGTAGAATGAAATTGGAGGACTGAAAATGCGCTCAGTTGTCTATACAAAACGAGGTGGCATGGAAGCGATTGAAATTTTGGAATCGCCTTCGCCTCAACCCGAGCCGGGGGAAGTTTTGGTGGAAGTGCACCGGGCCGGAATCAACTTCGCAGACCTGATGATGCGCCAGGGGCTCTACTCCCCAGTGCCACCCTTCCCATTCTCACCGGGTTACGAAATCTCGGGAGTTGTGAAGGAACTTGGAGCGGATGTCGAGAACCTCTCTTTGGGCGACAGGGTCGTCGCATTGTGCGGGATTGGCGGCTACTCGGAGCAAGTTTTGACCCGCGCTGACCGCTGTTTTCATCTGCCGGATTCAATCTCGTTTGACTCCGCAGCAGCACTTCCAGTCACCTATCTGACAGCGCACCATATGCTGACCTACCTCGGGAATTTCCAAGCCGGAGACACGATTCTCGTGCACCACGCTGCAGGGGGAGTTGGAACGGCGACCGCACAACTCGCAGAGGCTCTCGGGGCCTCCAAGGTGTTCGGCACTGCCTCCTCAGGAAAAGCGGACTTCGTACGCTCGCTCGGAATGCGATACATCGACCGGGAGAGCGAGGATTTCGTGGAAGTGTGCAAGCGAGAGACAGATGGACTCGGAGTCCACCACGCCTTGGACCCGGTGGGAGGCAAACACATGATGCGCTCCTACAAAGCACTGCGCTCTGGCGGCAGAATGTACGCGTTTGGCGGCTCTGCCGCCGTGAAAGGAAGCAAACGGTCGGTGATTACAGCGCTGCGAATGATGCTGACAACTCCGAAGTTCAAGCCTTTCAATATGATGAATTCAAACAAGGCGGTCTTTGGCGTGCACATGGGAAATTGGAAGGATGAGGCAGTCCTGAAAAAACAGGTGTCAGCATTGGTGGCGATGTTGGAGGCTGAGCAAATCTCTCCAATCGTCGACAAGGTGTTCAGGTTTGAGCAGGTGGCAGAGGCGCAGCAGTACATTCACGACCGAAAAAACCGAGGGAAAGTTCTGCTCGATTTTTCACCACAATGAGTCCGGCCCCCTCCCGGAAAACCTACCATAATGAGCCAAATTTCCGAACCGGTTTCATTTTTTCACTCCCCACAATTATGGACTATCCCAAACTCCCCACACTTGCGAGCGACGCTCGCGGGGGCAACGGGGAATGGTCGAGTGTAAACTGGTGAAGTGGTTTGACGAAGTCAGCATGGATGATTCAGACACAGTCGGTGGAAAAGGTGCATCTCTCGGAGAGATGCACAAAAATCTATCAAATTCCGGCGTGCGAATTCCCAACGGATTCAATGTCACAACCGACGCATATCTTGACTTCGTCAACTCAGAAGTCCCGGAATCTGATTGGGACAATGTCGTCGAACCTGAAGGAACAGGTGAGATTCGCGAACAGGCGTTGGCTTGCAACACCCTTCTCAGCGCCTTGAAAGCGGTCCTCGACGGCGCTGATTCGTCCGACCATCTCGACCTACATGGGAGGGCGAAATTGGCGCGGGCCCTAGTTAGGCAGACACCGGTACCGGAGGTGGTCCGTCAAGCAATAATCGGTGCGTACGGCGAATTGTGCGAACAATATGGCCAAGGCGTCGATGTCGCAGTCCGCTCTTCTGCAACCACCGAAGACTCCGTTGATGCCTCTTTTGCCGGCCAATATGAGTCGTTTTTGAATGTCAGTGGCGAGCGCGCTGTAATTCGTCAGTGGCGGCAATGCGTAGCGAGCCTATTCACCGAGCGGGCGATTGGCTACCAGTTGGAAAAGAAGATGAATCCGCTCGATTCTGCGCTTTCAGTCGTCGTCATGAAGATGGTTCGCTCCGACAAGGCGGCTTCTGGAGTGATGTTCACAATCGACCCCGATTCGGGCCACCGCGGCGTAATTCACATCGCCTCTTCATACGGCCTAGGCGAACTTATTGTTCAAGGAAGTGTGACTCCAGACACATTTACAGTTTGGAAAGAAGGGCTCAGGCGGGACAACTTTGCAATCGTACATCGAGTGCTCGGTAGCAAGGATTTGAGGATGGTATACGCTGAAGATGGCGTCCACGAAGTGACTACTGTTGAAGTCGCACTCAGTGAGCGTCGAGCGTGGTCACTCAACAATCAAGAGTGCAGAGAATTGGCACAGATGGCGCTTGCAATCGAAGAGCATTACGGCCATCCAATGGATATCGAATGGGCAAAAGATGGAAACTCAAACGAGTTGTTCATCGTGCAGGCGAGGCCAGAGACAGTTTTCGCTAATACAGATGAAGCGAAATTGGAACTCTATGGCATGGAGCCGGCTCTAATCGAGCGGCTCAAGCGAACTGGAAAGGTGCTCGCAACCGGGCAAGCGGTCGGCAAGCGAATCGGCAGTGGAAGAGTCCGAGTTTACCGCTCATATCACGAAGTTCTGGAGATGAAGAGGGCGATGCGAAAGCGTGTCGCAGAAGGCGTCCGATTGGAGGAAATTCCCTTTGAACAACGAGTTTTCGAGCCCGGCGATGTCTTGGTCACCGAAATGACGACGCCAGATTGGGAGCCACTCATGAAAGAGGCTTCTCTGATTGTAACCCGCAAGGGTGGTCGAACTTCACACGCCGCCATCATCGCGCGTGAATTTGGGATTCCGGCGATCGTTGGCTGCGCGCAGGCGATGGAGTTGGAGAATCTGACTGCAGTCACCGGAAGTTGTGCGGAGGGTGATTACGGATTCATCTACGAAGGTATTCATCCCTTTGAAATCGAAGAAATCGAAGTCGACATCGATATGAAACTTCAAACTAAAATCAAACTCAATGTCGGATTCCCGACAAAATCGTTGACCGATTCGCAGCTGCCAGTCGATGGCGTTGGACTAGCCAGAATCGAATTTGTTCTCTCTTCGGAGGTCTGCATACATCCGCTCGCATTCGTTCACCACGAAGCGTTGAAAAAATACCAAGAAACTGGCGAAATCGTACAAGAATTGACGCCATACGCAGAAGTTCTTGAGCGGGAAGATGAATCGGTTGTCCGCCGTGCTGTTGCTGAGGTTGAGAGGCGCGCCTGGAATTACGACGACAAACGGGGGTTGTTCATCGACAAGTTGCGGGAAGGGGTCGGCCTCATCTGTGCTGCCTTCCACCCACGCCCGGTCCTCGTACGACTTTCCGACTTCAAGTCCAACGAGTATAGAGAGTTGCTCGGGGGGAGAATCTTCGAGCCAAATGAAGAGAATCCGATGATTGCATGGCGAGGCGCATCTCGCTATCTCGACCCAATTTTCAAAGATGCTTTCGAGATGGAATTGGAGGCGATGGCCTCTGTGTACCACGATTTCGGCTTAGATAATCTGCAACTGATGGTTCCTTTCTGCCGCTCGCCCGAGGAGGGCGAGGCGGTCAAGGAATTGCTTGTCAAAAAGAAGGTGAGTTCAGCCGATGGCGTTCCTCTTTTCGTGATGGTCGAGTTGCCATCCAATGTGATTGACGCTGAAAGTTTCATCGAGAAAATGAATCTGCAAGGTGGCTCAATCGGTTCAAACGACTTGGTGCAGACCGTCTACGCGGTGTCAAGAGATGACCTTGAGGGATATCAACATCCGGTCGATGCCCGCTCGCCTGCTGTCAAGACGATGATTCGTCAAGCGGTTGAGAAGTTCACAAATGCTGGATTAGAAATCGGAATTTGCGGACAAGCGCCATCCGACCATCCCGAAGAATTCCCGGCGTTCCTAGTCGATTGTGGGATCACCAGTATCTCGGTAACACCAGACACGGTGATGGCCGTGCGAATGTCAGTTGCCGAGGCCGAAAAGGCGGCTGGGATGCACGAATTCCAAGAAGAGTGGGCGGAATAAACAACCGGCGCCATAGGCGCCGGTTGTAATTTCAATCGATTGTAATCTTGACATCGAATTTAATCTGCGATGAGACTCGATTGAATCCAGAGTTTCCTACGATGCAAAGCAACCGGCGGTTCGTGGATGCCTGCCAATATACGATTTCCTTCGATGCTGAGTCACTTGTTAGGCAGAACCGCTGCCCACTGAATCACTTGTTCGGCAGAACCGCTGCCCACTGAATCACATTTGGGACAGTAACAATTCATGGAATTGGCGGAGCGAGGCGCACTGGCACCACTAGAGGTGAGGTGAAATTACAGTTTGACTGGGCGTGTGGCACCGCAAGCCTGGCACTTGAGAAGGGTGGTTCGGTCTTCTTTGATGAATTGGGTGTCAGGAGCGTTGCACTGGTCGCATAGCACATAGGTTCGGACATAGTTTCCAAGTTTTTCCTTGATTCTCTTTGGCGGGATTCGGCCTTTGAGCAGGACTCGATGTTCTTCCCGGCTGCCTGATGTTCCAAGTTCATTTTGGAGAAAATGGTAGACATGATTTCCATCGCGGTTCATCATATCGACAATGTCAGAAAAATTTCGAATAATCGTCTGACTACCCTCAATCATCACCTTCGGTTCTGGTAGCTTCCAACGGGCGGACGACCTAATGTCACGTGGGATGTTCTCGCGTGCTTTGTCGAGCAGAGACTCGTAGTCGAAGTCTGTCATCGAAGCGGCCCACCCGCGACTCCCTGTTTAACCCACCGTTCAATCAATAGGCTGCAGATGCGCGAGGCAACGGTATGGGAGATTCCGTGACGGTTCGGTTCACGCGGATTGCGGATGGTGCTCAGGCTCCGAGCCGTGGTTCCGAATTGGCTGCTGGTTGGGACTTGCGTGCGCTTGAGGAAACCGTGGTTAGTTCTGGCTCCAGCAGCAAAGTTCTCACTGGACTGAAGGTGGCGATTCCCGCCGGTTTTGAAGGTCAAGTTCGAGCCCGTTCCTCTCTCGCTGCCAAAGGGTTGATTCTTCCCAATGCGCCGGGTACAATCGATGCGGATTATCGGGGAGAATTGATGATTCTGTTGACTTGGATCGGTGAAGGTGATTCCTACACGATACCTGCCGGTGAAAGAATCGCACAACTTGTGGTCGCACCTGTGCCTCGAGTTGAGTTCGTTGAAGTCACCGAAGAGGAATTGGGCGACACCGAGCGAGGCGAGGGTGGATTCGGTAGCACTGGCCGATTTTAGGAAAATCGGCATCAATCTTGGTCTGTTGTCCGTGATTCAATCTTCACTTCAAATTCGTTGCGTTTACACCGCCTTAGGCGGTGGGTTGATAGAGAACGCACGATGGAGTGATTTGTCATGGCACTGAGCGTTGATGAACTTCGGGAGAAGGTACTCACTCTGCGTGAGCAAGGCTTGAATGACTTGCAAATCGCTGATGAGCTCTCAATCAGTGCGATGACCGTCGAATGGTTGCAGGGCACATCAGCCTCAGAAGGCAAGCCAGACGACATCCGAATCGGCTGGCGAACTATCGGCGTTAGGCCACAGCGAATCGATGCAATCTCGATGATTATGGCAGACATTCTCGATGAAGCCGCTCCTGAAGGCATCGACACAGTGGTCGGAATCAGCCTCAATGGTATTCTCTTCGCCCACTCACTCGCCGAGCAACTCGGCGCAGATGTCGCCATCTATCGCAGCGCCGTGAGTGGCCCCGGCGGTGCACTCTCTGAGAAGTACGCCAATGTTGCCGGCAGGAGGGTAGCCATCGTTGATGACCTGCTCAGCACCGGCGAAACGATGCGAGGCGTCATCGAGTCGATGCAGTCGGAAGGCGCTGAAGTTGCACTTTGCATAGTTCTCGTGAATAAGACGGAGAAAAACGAGATCGCAGGAGTTCCGCTACGCGGAATCATCAGAGCAGTCTCCGTCTGAACTCACAGGTTTTTCAGATGCACTGGGCGGATGTAGTGGCGGAGCGCCTCTCAAGGCGTGGCGACAAGCATGTAATCGCCTCAGGTATCACGCCATCGGGCGAATTTCACATCGGCCATCTGCGCGAAATCTTGACTGCAGACATGATTACACGCGCCTGCCACGCCAAAGGATTGGACGCGGAATTCATCTTTGTTGTCGATTCTGCTGACCCACTGAGAAAAGTCTACGATTTCCTCGACCCGGTCTACGAACAGTACATCGGCCATCAATTAGGCAACATTCCGGCCCCAGACGCTGACGGAAAACCGGGCGACGGAACCACCACATACGCAGACCATTTTCTCGACCCCTTCATGGCGGCGCTGAAACAAATCGGTGTCGAGCCGCGAATCGTCGACAATTTGGAAAGTTACAACAGTGGAAAGTTCGCCGATGCGGCCCGGATAGCGTGTGAGAATGTGGCGGAAGTCCGAGAGATAATCGAGAGTAAATCGGGGAGGGAATTACCCGAGGATTGGCACCCTTACAACCCGCTGGACTCGCAAGGAAGCCTCGACGGCGTCACGGTCACCGGTTACGAATGGCCTCTGGTTCACTGGGCTGACTCGCACGGCGAAACTGGCTCGGCCGACCTGCGAAAAGGGGAAGGAAAGTTACCCTGGAGACTCGATTGGCCCGCACGCTGGCACTCCTTGGGCGTTACCTGCGAACCGTTCGGCAAGGACCACGGCGCCTCTGGAGGCAGCTATACGACGGGTCGCCAACTTGTCCAACTGTTTGGTGGCGAACCGCCTGAACCGCTTGTCTACGAATGGATAATACTGCGAGGTGTGGGGGCGATGTCTGCAAGCCAAGGAGTTACCATCGGCCCGCTCGTCGCACTGGAATTGGTTCCTCCGGAAATTCTGCGATTTTTGATTGCGCGTAACAAACCGAACAAGCATATCGAATTCGATACCGGCTCGGCACTTGTTGAACTCGCTGAAGAATATCGAAATCTGTTGATGAACATTCAAGCGATGGAAACTGAAATTTCTGAGGAGAGCACGAAGCGTGAAGTTACTGCGCTTGCCACAAAGAAAGGTGCGTTACTCTACTCGCAAGTGGCAGTGGGAACTGAAGTGGACTACGAATCACGCAAGATTTCGTTCCGTCATCTCGCCATGTTGGCTCAGATTCGCGGCGAAGACGGAGATGTCTGGGCATCGCTTGAACGGGGCGGTCTCCTCGATTCGGCGGCGGAACCGGGAGAAGAATTAGCCGACCGATTGAGGAGAATGCGGTTTTGGTTGGCTTCGGAACATTTCCCCGAACCTTTCCGATTGCGTGTTCAGTCAGAACTCTCGGCGGCTGGCGGCGAATATCTCATCGAAGAAGGGAATTTGGATTACCTTCGGATGTTGCAAACTACGATTGAAGAGTGCGATTGGGACACTAAAAGCATCAATGATTCCGTCTGCAACTCGGCGAGGGATGAAGCGATTAATCTCAACCTTCGCGAGGCTTTCAAACTCCTTTACTGGGTCTTCCTCGACCAAAATTTCGGGCCTCGTCTTGCACCACTTTTCTATGAGTTGGGGAGAGAACAGATTCTTGTCCAACTCAACAAGGCGATTTCTCACATTGAAAAGTGAAATCGATGTTTTGAGGCTATTATCCAGTTCAAATTGGACGGTTTCGGCTAAACTGATTGGCCTCGGGAATCGCGCGCGTGGCATACGCGCGAGCACTATGCTTGAAATGGGAAGGGCTTCTGAAGCGGGCTGATGCCAGTATACTGCCCGAAGTGTGAGGCTGCCACAGAGGCTACCTCCAAGTTCTGTTTGCAGTGCGGTCAAGACTACGAAATCAATGGTCCAATCACCTCGACTGGCCACGATGTTAAGGCTCTCAAAGAGGCTATTCGAGCCAAAGATGAACTATCGATGGCAGACAAGTTCGATTTGATTGCTAAGATCGAAGATGGCGCGAATCCAATCGAACTTGGAATCGCCGCCTCAGCGGATGATGCTGAAGAAGAGGCGGCTGCACCAAAACCTGCTCCAGCAGCCAAAGAAGGCAGCAAAACAGGAGCGGTGATGGTCAGTAGTCCTGCAGCGGCGGCAGCGGTTGCTAGCGTTTCGCAGGCGACCGACGCTTGGGGAATGGTGATGGCAGGACGGGTCAACATTGCAGACCCGACTTTCCGCTCGGCGATGGACCTCGGAATGGAGGCGAGCCACCACATTCACGATATTTCTCACGGCGGGATTGATGAGACCGACCTGACCAACGAAGACCTGCGCGCAATTCCAGTTCTCAAACCTCCCAAACGGTCGTTCTGTCCTAAGTGCGGTAGCGACATTCTATCTCACTCGCACCTTCAATGGAAGAAGTGGCGAGAACACTCCGCCGAAGTTGTTCAATTGCAAGCACAGGCGGCTATGGAAGCAGCAATTGTGCAAGTCGCTTCGCATTATGTTGGGGCACTTGACGCACTAGAAATCAAGAACAAGGAACTTCAAGAGCAGTTGGGCGGTCTCGATGAGAAGAAGATAATCAAGGAAATCGAGCCCCGCATCAAAGAGCAAGTTCGCGCCGAACTGGAGAAGGAGTACAAGTCGAAGGCGGTTGCGGGTGGCGGTGCTGCTGCACCAAAGAAGGAAGCTACCGCAAAGAAAGCAAGCACAGGGGGTGGCAAGAAAAAGCCCTCCAAAGCGGCAGGAATGTTCGGCGGTGGACCCAAAGTTTCAAAGAAATTCGAGGGTAACAAGAAGGACAAGCCAGACTGGTTCCTCGAAGAAGGACTTGAGGTTGTATTCGACCCACACGGAACCGGAAAAGCACTCAAGCCAAAGACAATTCTTGCCCGCTCAGCCGACGGGAATGTGCGAGTTCAAGATGTCGTCCGAATCTACGCCAGTGAAGGAGAAGATGGCTTGAGTGAACTAGCGTGGACTTCACCTTTCACTAGATACATCATCGAAGCGTACGACTCGTGCTGAGGGCCCTTCGGGGAGTTCGGTTTTCTACACGAAAACCGAACATTCGCTTTTTGAAACACCGAACGGGTCGCTCAGTTCATTCGATTTCT
>Ga0209501_10003576_pt1 | contig 15470 bp, 17 predicted proteins | sample ArcticOcean_MG_C_4_FD_187434 | JGI IMG/M metagenome (GOLD analysis project Ga0209501, IMG submission 187434) | Marine microbial communities from western Arctic Ocean - ArcticOcean_MG_CB4_134 (SPAdes) (version 2) | ecosystem: Environmental > Aquatic > Marine > Oceanic | place: Arctic Ocean...
GATTCACCCACCGATAAGCTCAGGTGGTCGGTGATCCAAGTGGCCAGTTGCCGGCTGCTCCATTCCGGAGACTCCCTGGCCGCCGCCAATACTGCGGCTTCTTCCGGTAGGCTAAGCCTGTTCCAAGGGACCCGAGCAAGGCACTCCTGCTTCCCTTGCCGTTCAAGGGCCCGCCACCGATAGTAAGTGCTCTTGGGCACCCGCAGCTGGTCGAGCAGCTTCCGTTTTCCCCACCAGGTCTCTTCCACTCGGGTTAGCACTTCTGACTTCTCTTGGGCGCTCATGCGCCCGTGTTTCCGGCGAAGGTCGGGATGGCTGTTTTTTTGAAGCGGTGGACCTCCAGGGAAAGGTCGGCAACAAGTTGCTTTAGATCGTAGTTCTCCCGCTTGAGGTGGTCGATCTCCTGACGGGTGGCATCTCTCACTGTGTCCCGGGTGAGGCGCTCTTTACCCGCTTCCATGAATTCCTTGGTCCAGGAATAAAAAACGCCCGGTTTGATTTCCTCCCTCCGACAGAGGTCACTGACGCTCACCTCCCTTCGGGAACCCTTCCAAGACGATGCGGATCTTGTCTTCCGGGGCGTACTTCCGGCGGGCCCTGGTCCGGACCTGCCGGATGAAAGTCTTGGTCTCTTGGGTCGAAGTCTCTGCTACTTGGGCTTGACCGGTGTTGTCTTGGGACACTTCTGGCTCCTTTCTAGGTGCGGTAGATCTATACCCTGCACCGGGAGTCCAAACACACCACCACCCTCATGTTTCTATCCCTTTAAAAGTGTCCCATTATCGCTGAACGCCTACACACAAGTACTCCAGGTGGTGGCGACCTCATAATCATAAACAGACTACCGGAGGGAAGTGACCCGGCCTACGATGTCACCATCTTGCCTAGCTCTGACCCCACTTTCCCTGCATTTTTTAGCTTATGCACGGACGAGGCTCAGGGGAAAAAGTGGGGCTTCGCGTAAGTACAATGTCCACCCCCTAAGCCGTCTGCCGCCGGTACATCCACGTCGTCAGCGCCAGCAGGACGGTCATCATCAGGACGGCCACCCAGACTCCGGTTAGGATGGTGGGCCAGTCCCAGCCGTCCAGGGTCATGGCGCGCATGGCCTCCATGACGTAGGTCACGGGGTTGATCTTGACCGCCACCTTGAACCAGCCGGTTAGCTGGTCCTCAGGCATGAAGGCTGTCGTCAGGAAGATGAAGGGGAAGAACAACAACCCGGCCGTCTGGGTCGCCTGGGCGTTCTTGGTCTTGAGCGCGATCATGATCCCCAGGCACGACCATACCAGCCCGAAGACCACCGCCAGGGCCAGCATGGCGAGGATACCCAGCACCCCGGTCTCGAAGTGCACCCCCATGGCCAGGGCAAGTCCCACCACCACCAACGCCTGCAGCAACGCCCGCGTGCCCGAGACCATCAGCGTGCCGAACAGGATCGAGAACCGGTTGATGGGCGCCAGTAGCAGCTTGTCAAAGTAGCCCGACATTATGTCCATCAGCAGCGAGAACCCCGAGTCGGTCCCGCTGAAGACTACTACTTGCACGATGATCCAGGCCACTAAAAATGCCTGATAGTCGTCGGTGCCGAACCCTCCCAGGCTGATGGTCCGCTCGAACATGGACCCGAACATGACAAACAACAGCGCTGAGATGAACAATGGCGATATGACGTTGGCCGGGACCCCGATCCAGGTCTTGAGGTTCCTGCGGTAGATGAAATATGTCTCCCTGAGGATCGCTCCCATTACCTTCCCTTCCCGACGCCCATCGTTCGACGGAAAGTCTGGTCATACGCGTCGCCGTCGGCGTTGTCCTGCCGGATCGTGCGCCCGGTGTGTTTCAGAAAGACGTCGTCCAGCGTGGGCCGGGAAACGGCCAGCCGGGCGACCTCCATATCGTTCTCGATCAGGAGTTTTAGAAGGGCGGGCGCCGATGCGTCGCCGTCCCGGACGTTGACCACCAGGCCGTCCTCGTCCAAGGAACTGCCCGAGACGTAACTCTGGCCGCTGGTCAAAGACAATGCCTTCTCGTAAAGTTCTTCGCTGGCTGACCTATCGTGTCCTCCGCCGTCGTGCCCTCCGGAAGACGCGAGCATGATGCGCACCACGTCGTCACCCATCTCGTCCTTGAGGGTCTTGGGGGCGCCCTCGGCCACGATTCGGCCGTTGTCGATGATGGCCAGACGCTCACAAAGCTGGTCGGCCTCGTCCATCATCTGGGTGGTCAGCAGGATGGTCGTCCCCTGACTGTGGAGTTCGTTCAGATGGTCCCAGATGGCCAGACGGCTTTGGGGGTCGAGACCGGTGGTCGGCTCGTCCAGGAAGAGTATCTCCGGACGGTGCACCAGCGCCCCAGCCAAGTCGATGCGGCGGCGCATACCTCCGGAATAAGTGCCCACCTTCCGGCCGGAAACGTCGGTCAGGCCCACCAGATCCAGCAGCTCCTCGGCCCGGTTTTTGGCTTCGCGGCGGCCCAGTTTGTAGAGCAGGCCCTGGGTGACGAGAAAATCCATCCCTGAAGACAGGTCGTCCAGGCCCACCTCCTGCATGGCAAACCCGATAGCCCTCCGGACTCCCATCGACGATGCTGACTCGTCCAGGTCCAGACCGGCCACGCTGACCTTACCCGAGGTCTTCCTCAGCAGGGTGCTGAGTATCTTGATAGCGGTGCTTTTACCCGCGCCGTTTGGCCCCAGAAACCCGAAGAACTCGCCCCGGCCCACGGAAAAGTCGATCCCCGAGAGCGCTTTCACGTCCCCCGGATAGATTTTTACCAGGTCTTCCACCTGGATGATATATTCGTTGCTCACTGCCTGGAGTCCTCCAGAATCTGGTAGATTACCCGTTACACGTTATCAGATTAGTCTCCCTGAGCGGGAGCGCATTATAGGAGCGGCGACATGCCCTACGCAGACATCCCAGGCGCGCGCCTGTGGTTCAAGGAAACCGGACGGCACGGAACCCCGGTGGTGCTCCTCCACGCAGCATCGGGCACCAGCGACAGTTGGGAACTCCAGGAGCCGGTCTTCATGGAAGCAGGTTACCGGTGCGTCGCTTATGACCGGAAGAACTGGGGGCGCTCCGAGTCGCTGACACCTGCGGGTTCGGCGGCCGACGACCTGGAAGCCCTGGCCCAACACCTGGGGTTGGACCGGTTCCATCTGGTCTGCACCGCCCTGGGCGGGATCATCGGCTTGGACTACACGTCAGAATTTCCCGACCGGGTAATCAGCCTGACCGTCTCCAGCAGTTTTACCGGCGTTTCAGACCAGTCATACCTGGACGTCCAGACCCGGCTGCGGCCGCCGGAGATATCCAACCTGCCGATCGTGCTGCGGGAGGTCGGGCCGTCCTACCGGGCCAGCAACCCCGAGGGCGTGGCCAAGTGGCTGCAGATAGAAGAGTCAAGTCGCCATGAGATTTCCGCCGAGATGGGCCAGACGCCCCGCGCTCCCATGACCTACGCAAGGCTGGCCAACATGGACACGCCGGTGCTGCTGCTGACGGGCGGCGCGGACCTGCTCTCGCCCCCGGCCATGATGAAACTGGTGGCCGACCGCATCCCCAACTGCCAGTTCGAGGTTGTGCCCGAAGCCGGCCACGCCGCCTTCCACGAACAACCGGAGGTCTGGAACCGGCTGGTGCTAGACTTCATCGGAAAACACGCCGATTAACCGCTCCGAATCCCTTGGGGCAGGCGCGGTTCTTCGTGATATTATTCCGCCGATGATGTTGAGAATCGGTATAGCAATCTACGCAGTCCTTACCGTCGCACTGTTCACCATGGCTGCGGTTCACAACAATGACCTGTTCTGGGGCGACACGAGTATCCTGTCGGCGCTGAGAGTCGACGACGATGCTTGGCAGCGGTTCTTTGCCCGTTTCGACACCAGGACCCCTATCACCTTGGGTATCGTCTTGGTGATTTCCGTCTCGCTTTTGTTGCTGAGAAAATGGCTGGAAGCGACGGTATATGTTTTCCTGATCCCCGTCCTTTTGCTCACGGTCTCACTGCCAAAGTGGTTCGTAAAGCGGCTCCGGCCAGAGGGCACCCTAGAAGGAATGACCGACAGCTTCCCCAGCGGCACGGCCACCGTGGCGATACTGCTGCTAGGGTTCCTGATTTTCCTGGTGGGCGAGTTTGTTGCGCCGCGAAGACTGCGAATCGCCATCCAGTTGGCGCTTGGGGCCGGGATAATACTGCTTGGGTTATTCCGGCTGCTGGCCGGCGAGCACTGGCCCAGCGACATTCTCGGCGGCTACATGGCCGGGGGCCTGGCGCTGATCATCGTCATCTGGGCGTACCGCCGGGTGCGGGACCACCGCCTAGAAGAGCACTGATCTGCTGGGCGGAAGTTCGTTAGCGGCGCAGCTATTCCCTCATTCCGACGAAAGCCATTAACTCAAGCAGGGGCGGGTTAGAAACCCGCGCCTACGATGACGGTACGGCCGCTTTTCTGTCATTCCGAGGAGGCGTTAGCCGACGCGGAATCCCGTTGCTCGACCGATAACCCTTGGCTGCTCTGAAAGACCGTCAGTAGGCCGACCCCAACAACGAGATTCCTCGCTTCTCTCGGAATGACATTTAATCGGTATGGCAAGAAGTCCAGACTGGCTGCAACCGTTCTTCCGCATCGTTTTCTGTTTGCCGTATTTCCCGCCCTTCCGCCCTTCAGAGGAATGACAGATATTATCCCCTCTCCCACGCATGGGAGAGGGTCAGGGTGAGGGCATCCGTTCTCAACAAGCCAACTGATGGGCGCTAGGTGTGGCTTGTCAGGATTCCTGCCTTCGCAGAAATGACGATGTGAAAAGGCTAGTTGTTTTTGGCGAAGTCTCTTAGGGCGCCGAAGTCGGCCTTGAAGCCCTCTTGCAGGGCGCGGCGGTCGGTGCCGTGGAGGATGAACCTGGCGCCCTGGGAGATCCAGTAGGTGGACAGGTCGGGGGTCTGCTGGTGCACCAACGTGGCGATGCCCTTGGCCTCGGACTTGTCGATAACCAGCTTGACCGCTTTCTGGTAGACCTCCTGGTCGTACTGGTCGGGGATGCCCAGGGAGATGCTCATGTCGTTGGGGCCGACGAAGATGCCGTCGATGCCCGGCACCTCCAGCATCTTGTCCAGGTTTTCCACCGCCGCCTGGCTCTCGATGCCGATGATTGCGATGCTGTTCTTGTTGCGGTCTTCCAGGTAGGCCTTGGTGGCTTCGCTGACGTGCTGTCCCGTTGCCACAACCCGGTCCACGGCCTCGCCCTTCAGGGGACGCCACTTGGCCGCGCCCACGACCTCCCGTACCTGCTCCACCGTCTCGCAGTAGGGGGCCAGCACACCCTGGGCGCCGGCGTCCATGGCCATGGTCACGTAGTGGGCGTCAGGGACGGGGATGCGGACGATGGGCACCACGCCGCTGGTATTCATCATGATCAGGAAGTCGCCCAGTTCGCCCCGGCTGCGGTAGTTGTGCTCGGTGTCGATGACCACATAGTCCAGGCCCACGCCATCCAGTATGGGTATCCACTTGGGGTTACGGGCGATGGAGATCATAGTCCCAAAGACCCGGCCGCCCGACTTCAATGTCGCTTTAAGTTCTGCTCCGTTCATAATTGCTCTCCTCTTAAATGCGTAAGGGGCATCCCGACTAAGTCGCGGATGCCCCTTGATCAATCTCAAGAATCTAGTCTACTGGTTTGGGCTCATGATGTTCTGGCAGAGCCGGGCGGTGGCCATCAGATCGGGCACTACCACGTACTCGTTCACCGTATGCATCTCGTTGGTGGCCATGCCGACCACGATGCAGTCGATGCCGTTAAGGCGCATCTTGTTGGCGTCGGTACCGCCGCCCGAGGGCTTTATGTCGGGTGCCAGCTTCATGTCCTTGAGCATGTCGGTGACCATGCGGACCACCGGCTCGTTGGGGTCTAGGGTGTACATCTGGAAGAGCATCTCCATCTCTTCTTTGATGACCGCTTCCTGGTACTTGGCCCTGGCCTTATTCAACGCCTCAGTCACCTGCAGCCCAAGCAGGTCAACGGTCTCGGTGTTCCGGCTGCGGAACTCGCCGCCGAATGTAACCTCCACCGGCACGGCGTTACGGACAGTGCCGCCGGTGATCAGGCCGACGTTAAAAGTCGATTCCTCGTCCAGCCGTCCGTTGGGTAGGTCGCCGATGATCTCACTGGCGATGCGGATGGCCGATATTCCATTCTCGGGTTCGACGCCGGCATGGGCGCCACGGCCCGTTACCGTGATGTCGAAGGCCATGTAGGTTGGGCTGGAGCCGGTGATGGTGTTGACCGGGCCGTTGCCATCAAAGACCACTGCCTCTTTGCAGTGAATCATGGAGTAATCAAGGTTCTCTGCGCCAATCAGGCCGATCTCCTCACCCCTGGTGAAAACCACCTGGACAGTACGCCGGGGAGAGTCGTCTTCTTTCGCCGACTCCAGTGCCTCCATGATGGCAGCCACCCCAGCCTTGCAGTCGCCGCCCAGGATGGTGGTGCCGTCGGAACGGATGATGTCGCCGTCCACCTGAGGCTTGATGCTGCGGCCCGGCTCCACGGTATCCATGTGGGCCGAAAGCATCAGCGGGTTGTCGCCGTCTTCGGAGGCTATCAGGTTGCCGTGGGCATCCCGGGCGACATTGAAGCCCAGAGACTCCAGGCGCTCGGTAAGATGTTTCGCCACGTCCTCTTCTTCGTCTGACGGGCTGTCAATCTTCACAAGCTCACAAAATGCGTTGACCAAGCGTTCCTGGTTAATCATCGGCTCCCTCTTTCTCCACGTCTGATATTGGCCTGATTTAGGCTCCGGGTATTATACATTATGTCCGCCGGGTATTGGATGTCCGCAGGAATTTGGGCTGGCCAAAGCCCGGTATTCCGGTTGATCAAGGCGACAACGCTATCAGGACCAAACCGGCCACGATAAAGCCGGAACCCAACAGCCGTCCGCCGCCGAAGGGTTCCTTGAGCAAGAAGATCCCCATCATCACTCCGATGACGATTCCGATCTCACGGGCCGGAGCAACATAACTGACTCGCGACAAGGTGAATGCGGTCAAAACCAGCCCATAGGCGGCGAATGTCAGTAGCCCGGCTACCGTGATAGGCACGGCATTAGCGCGCCACTCAGGCTTGACCGCTTCTAAGCCTTTATGGGCCAGTATGTACGGCGTCAGTGCCACGGCAGTACCGATACTCAAAAAATACATGTAGAGTAGCGGCTGGACATGGCCGACTCCCTCTTTATCCACGATGGAATACGCGGCGATTGTAAGTCCGGTGACCACTGCGTAACGCATTCCGGCCGATCTGAGGAACAGCAGGGGGTTTCGCAGCACTTGATGGAAATTGCCCCACCATGAGATTGTGTATATCCCGCCGATGATAGCGGCAACCCCGGCGATGGCCAGCGGTTCGATGGTCTCATCGAGGAAGATGACGGCCAGCACCGGCACTAGCATGGGTCCCATGCCACGGGCCACCGGATAGACCAGAGACAAGTCTCCTTGGGCATACCCGCGGGCCAACATGTTGAAGTAGATGACGTGGAGTGCAACGGTGGCCAGAATGAACCAGAGGCCGGTGAGACCAACCGAGTTGGACCAAAGCAGCGCCACCCCCAGCGGGGCCAGCAGCACGGAAGCCACGACCAGGAGGCACCAGGCAAAGACCTCAGGGTCGCCGGCCCGCTTCAGCATCAGGTTCCACGATGCGTGGGCAAGCGCGGAAATCAAGACCAGAAGCAGGGATACAGCGGTCATGGGCCGGAGTATAGCACCGGGCGGCACAGCCTTCGGTAACCCGATAAATACAGCTCACGGAGTTAGGCTTGGCAGATAGTCATAGAAATCAATTGGCGGCGCTCACCGATGAGATCGTCGCCTGCCGGATGTGTACCCGCCTGGTGGACTGGCGGGAGAAGATCGGTAAAGAGAAGCGGGCGTCCTACAAGGACTGGGAATACTGGGCCAAGCCGGTACCCAGCTTTGGCGACCCGGATGCCTCGATGCTGGTGCTTGGCCTGGCGCCGGCGGCCCACGGCGGCAACCGCACCGGCCGGGTCTTCACCGGCGATTCTTCGGCCACTTTCTTGACCGCCGCGATGCACAAAGCCGGGTTGGCCAACCAACCCAACTCGGACCACCGAGATGACGGACTGGAGTTCAACGGGGCCTACATCGCCGCGGCAGTCCGGTGCGTGCCCCCCGGAGACAAACCCACCCCGGAGGAACAGAAAGCCTGCCTGCCCTACCTGATTCGAGAACTACAGACCCTGCCTAATTTAAAGGTGATCCTGGCTCTGGGTCACATCGCGTTCCGGGCGGGACTGCAGACCTTGAGCGAGATGGCCAACGAAAAAGTGCGGGGCAAGTTCCTGCACGGCGAGGTCTACCGGTTCGGGCCAAAGCTGCCGATGATGGTCGCCTGCTACCACCCCAGCCCCCGCAACACCAACACGGGCGTGCTGTCCATGGACGCGTTGGTCAAGGTCCTCAAGCAAGCCAGAGACCTGAGCCTTAGCTGACCACCCGCCATGCCTGCTGCCGTGGTTACCGTCTGGTTCGATTACGCTTGCCCTCATTCATATATCGGGGTTAGACAGCTTGAAGAATCGGCCTCGGACATCGAATTTGAGATAGATCGCCGTCCTTTTCTGGTGCGGTCTGATTCCCTTGAATTCACCGGTGACGTTTCCGTTCCCAACGACGGAGAGTTGCCCGGAGACGCGTCGCGGCGGAGCCCTCTCTACCTGCCCGGCAAGAGTATAGGAACCGAACCGGCGTCCAACAGATCGGTCAGCACCTTGGCGGTCCACGCCGCAACCGCCTACGCCAAAGAGCGGGGCCGGGATAGCGATTTCTTCTGGGCGGCTTCCAGGGAGCACTGGGAGCTGGGCACGGACCTGGGCAACCTTTACACCCTCCGGCGGTTGTCGTTGTCCATCGGACTGGACTGGGCGGAGATGTGGCCCGAATTGCAGTCCGGCAGCTACCACAACCTGGTGTTGGCCCGGCACGAAGAGGCGTTGGTGGCGGGCGTCGTGCGGACTCCGTCATACCGGGTGGGCGACCGGCTGCACTCTGGGCCAATCAGCCAGGAAGAACTACGGGCGGCGGTTCAAACGGCGGAGTAAGAGAACCAAAAGTCACTGCGCTAAGTGCCTCGCCCCATTTGCTGTCATTCCGAGGAGCGCCGTAGGCCGACGAGGAATCCCGTTTCCTGCCACAGCCATGTTCGACCAAAGCAATGAGACCCCTCGCTTCACTCGGGGTGACAGATGGGAGTGGTTGCCGGGTTCGGGTAGGTCGGCGTGCGCAAGAGTTTCAGCGCCTTGCCGTATTGCTGTCATTCCGAGGAGCGCCGCAGGCCGACGAGGAATCCCGTTGCCTGCCACAGCCATGTTCGACCAAAGCAATGAGACCCCTCGTTACTCTCGGGGTGACAGATGCGTGTGGTTGCCGGGTTCCAACTGGCGGGTGATCGGCAGGCCCGAAGGAACCGCCCCTTTGGGGCCCCTAGAAGAAGTTGCTGACATTCTTGGCCAGGAGCACGTTCTGGTCTAGGACGATCTTTCTATACTTGATCCGCAACTGTCCTGACTCCCGGCGGAGGACATCTTCACGGCTGCCGACGTAGAAATCCTCGTCGGTCTGGCCTCTGTTGCGGTACATCACGAAGTTGGAATAGACCCGCAACTCGCCCGCAGAGTCGCCCGCTTCAACCTCGATGTTGGTGATGATATGGCGGGTGCGGGACGGCGGGTCTTCGGCCCAGGCCATGCCGGTATCCAGCCGGGCTACCCGGCGTTCCAGCGTGTCCTTCGTCTCTTCCATGATGGCCAGCTCGTCCTCTCCGGATACCTCTTCTTCTTCGTAGCGGGAGGCGTCCACGATGGATATGGCCTTGCTGTTCAGCGGGTAGCGGTTGGACCGCGTTGGCATCCAGTAACGCAGGTCATCGGAAAACAACTCCAGCCACTCGGCGAAGCGGCGGGTGTCCAGCATCCGCGCCTCCCGGTAGAGAAATTGTTCAACCTCGCGTAGCGTATCGTCTTTCATCTGGTCTACACCTGGTCCCAGGAATCAGCCTGCATCAACTGGGCCCACCTCTGGTAGAAATAGCGCGGGTTGCTGTCGCTGAACCGGAAGTCGCTGGACCATGCGCCCATCTCTTCATCGAAGCTGTCATGTCCCAGGCCCATCTGGTAATTCAGGGCGTACCGCCGGGTAACCGCGCCCCGGTTGGTGCGGGTGCATTCCTCCCAGTTGTCCATGTCGTCCTGCTCCAGTACGCCGGAGGGGCCGAAAGCCCGCAGGCCGGTGACCCGGAGTGCGTCCTTGACCTCTTGGGGCGCGGCTTTGTCGACAAACTGGCAGGCGATCACTTCTATCTTGTCGGGCCCTTTGGGATGCCACACTCTGAGGCTCCGTGAACTGCCTCTGAGGAAGGACATGTGAGGGAATAAGGTGCCGACGTTCGGCGTCATCCTTTCCATGCGAGGCCCCAACCTGTCCAGGGTCTCGGCCCGGATCGACTCCTCGTATTCTTGGATGATCTCAAGCGGCGCGGCGGCGTAGTCTTCGGCGCCGACGGCCAGGACACAGTGGCCATTGCCCGGTGACAGGGTGCCGCCCCCGGAGGTCTGCCGCGCCGCCGGGGCACGGGTGAACCCTGAGGTCAGCGCCGAGAGATGGTTCCAGGAAACATGGTAAGCGTCGCCGCCAAAGTTCTCCGCCGGCAGCTTCCAGTTGCAGGGGATGATCCAGCGGTGTACGCCTCCGATGATCTCAACACCACCTTCGCGCCGGTCGAAAAAGCTGTCCAGATACCAGGTCATCCCGCCCAGGTAGTCCATCAGGGACGGGGCGGTCTTATCAAATGTGGCAAAGACCAGGCCTTTGTAGGTGTCGAGTTGGGCGACGGGGATCAACCCCCATTTGGACCGGTCCAAGTCGTTGTAATAGGCGTCTTGCAGGTTTGGTACGGCCTGCAGGTTTCCTTGGTTGTTGAATGCCCAACCGTGGTAGGCGCAGATGAAGGCTGAGGCGTTGCCATTGTCGGCCCGGCAGAGGCGGTTGCCGCGGTGGGGGCACACATTGAGGAAAGCGCCGATCTTGCCCGAGGTGTCGCGCATCACCAGCACCGAGTCCTCACCCATGTAGGTGGTGATGAAGTCGCCCGGCTCAGGTATCTGGCTCTCATGGCATAAGAACAGCCAGCAGCGGGCGAAGATCCGCTCCAGTTCTTCTTGGTATATCTCGTCTTCGATGAAGATTCGCCGGCTGATCAGTCCGGCTTCGGCATCTACCAGACTCTTCACGTCCAATACCATGTGCGTCTCCTTACTAACTGGCCCGCAATTAACTGGGCCGCATCAGAGAAGTCCATCAGCGGCGTTTCAACCGTACAGGTGGACAGGTGTTTGCGGGTCATTATACGGCAAATAGAGAGTCAAGTTGGCCTCTGCTTTTTGGGCTGTGGGCTTTGAACCCTGCAGGTCAGCGGCGTCGCCATTTCAGATTAGAGCCAGCGTCTTTTATCCGATCAGCGGCGGCGCCATTTCAGATTGGAGCCAGCATCTTTTATCTGTCAGCGGCGACGCCATTTAAGATTGGCTCCGGCGTCTACTTTGAGTATCGTGCCAGTGATGCCACGGGCGTCTCTCCTGGATGATAGGTACACGTAAGCGCCGGCCAGGTCCTCGGGATTCATTGCGACCTCCAGAGGGTTGTTGGCCGCCAGCAACTGGTCGAACCCTGGTTGGGTAAACTGCGATTCACCGGCCTGGTCCATTACCTGCAGGCCACGTAGGTCGGTCATGACCCCGCCCGGGGCCACGGCGTTGACCCGAACCAGGGGCGCCGACTCAACTGCCAGTTGCCGTACCAGTCCCACGACCGCATGCTTGGAGGCGGTGTAGATGGTGCCGCCGCCCATGGAGTTCAGCCCCGCAACTGAAGCCGTGAATGTCATGGAACCCTGAGATTTCGTCAGCTCGGGCAGGGCTGCTTTGGCACCCATGAAACAACCCTTTACGTTCACGTTCATCAGTTCGTCGTAGGCCGTCTCCAACTTGTCATCGTCGATCTCGTCGAGTCGTTGAAAGCGGTCGAAGACCCCGGCGTTGGCGATGAAGATGTCCAGCTTTCCGAAGGCTCTGACCGCCTCGGCCACCGCCCGTTTGTTGTCGGCCAGCCGGGTCACGTCCCCCTGCACCGCCTTTACCGAGCCGCCAAATTCGGCCTCCAATTCCGCCACTCTTTCGGGCATGCGCTCCAGTACCATGACACTGGCCCCTTCTTCGACGAACCGTTTGACGATGCCGAGTCCGATGCCGGAACCGCCACCGGTCACCAGGGCTACTTGGTCTTCAAGTGCAGGCATGTTTCTTCTCCCGAGTTTGGAATTTGTGGGAATGGTACACGAACGGCAGCGCCCAGGTCTGTGAAACCCGCAACCGCGTTCAGATGCTAGTCGCAGGCCTGGGTATTACGATATTCGCTGCCACCGGATGGCTAGACGAACGCGGAATCCTATTTTTGGGGGGGGGCTATTCGTAAGGAACGGCTGAATCAGCCGCCCACGAACCGCCGGCCGAACCCGACTGCCACCGCCGGGTTGCCGTCGAATGACAGGCTGCCTTCGGCCAGTGCGTCGGCTATTTTAAGCCTGCCGTACATGATCAGTACGTAGGTTTCTCCGCCGCATTCAAAGGTCACGTCCGGTTCGCCGCTGCTCGCCGGGCCGATCTCCGCCCCTTCGGCAGCGATGACGATGTCCTTTCTAACGGCGACCGGGGCTTCCACGGCAAAGCGGTGGGAGATTGGCGTCGTCAGGGACGGGTCAGGACGAAATGCCCGGCGCACGGCCCGGTCAACGCCGTCGATCAGCACCGTGACGGCTGCGTCCGATAGATGGTAGTCATCGTCCAAGACCGATCTGATGTCCCAGGTGTGCATGGTCAGCTCGGCGATGCGCTGGTCCAATAGGGTGCGCACCGGCTCGGGTCCTGGCGGCCAGTAGCACAGGTTCTCCCAGTCGTTTGGCCCCACCGAGTTGAAGACTTCGACGTTCTCTGCCAGTCGCTGGTTCAAGTAGGCCACCAAGCCCTGGCCGTGCTGCTCCCGGGTGGCCAGCGCCCGGTTGAAGATGTTCTTGGCAAACTGGTCTTCATCGTGGTCTGTAACAGCCGGAGCGCCTTCTTCCGGGGAGTGGTCCCCGTTCAGCCCTCTCTTGATCCGCGAGGAATGTTCCTGGCCGGCCAGGTGGGCAATGACATCGGCAACGGACCAATCAACACAGGCGCTGGGCCGCTGCAGGTCGTCATCGGAAAGGGCAGTGAAGTAACTCTTGACCGCATCGACCTCGGACTCTAGGACCTTGGCTCTGGATTCTGGTGTGTCCATCTTCTCCCGGTGTTATGTCTGGTATTACGGCCGCACAATCGGACGATCGGGCAGAGACCGTTTCGGGGCAATCATACATGAAGGTTGTCGAAGACGGCCCGGGAAATCCTCCGCTGGCCCCTGGTGGATTGTGGCTGAGATTGCCCGATTATGTGGGACTTTGTGGTCATCATCGTGATACTGCCGGTACTGTTTTTCAACACGGAAATCGTCGACACTCGGTGCATGATATTTCCAAGCTTGATCTCCGAAGAGGATATGGAATTAGTGGATGAGAACCCGGCTGGGTTCCAAGAATTCGTATCCATTCAGTCCGGTGTTTGTTTTAGTCTGGCAGCGACCGTTTCCATCGGCATGACGTTGGTTGGGGCCTCACTGCCCCTGGCTGCGGCGGCCTCCCTTCTCCTCATCGGGAGATCAACCCGCCTATTTTTACTGGCCTCTAATATAGATATCCGGGTCCCCTGGTTCGGCCACCTGGCGGACCAAACGAAGTAATGCGGGTCTCCCCCGATCCGTCATAATTAAAATAGCCCTCTTCGTTCTACCGAACGAAGAGGGCTATTTTAGTTCAATGCTTGTGTTGGAATGCTTTCGTTGGCGGGCCTTTAGGCCGGCCGCTGGAGGATCGCTCCGATGTCCGAAATTTCATCCAGCCCAACGATGGGAAAGCCGTTCTGCTCGGCGGCGGCCCGGAGCTTTTCCCTGGCTTCTCCTCTGACGTAGATGCCCGAATCGACCAACAAGAACGGCATACCAAGGTTTACCGCTGCCTCCAGGTCGTGGCTTGAATCACCGGCATACATGGACCGGTTGACCTGCCCGCCCAGCCGTTCGACGGTTAGCGCCAATATCTCAGGGTCGGGTTTGCCTTTCGCCACGTCGTCGATGGCCAATACAGAATCGAAAAGAGAGTCTATGCCGTGGTGGGCGAGCACGCTCTCGGCAACCGCCCGGCTGCTCATGGTGGCCACTGCCAGTTTGTAACCGCCGTCATTCAGCGACGCCAAAAGGTCATCCACGCCCGGTAGCAAGACCACTTCTTTCGTTAGTTCCAGCTGCAGGCTGCTGCGCAACTCGATCGCTTCCTCTATCAACTGGCTGGCCTTCTCAACACCAAGGTCTCGCTCCAAGAAATGGTTCAGCAGCTTCTTGGCTCCGCCGCCAAATACCTCTCTCATGTCGGAGGCCGTCGCCGTGACGCCCAGCCGGGACAGCGCCTCGATGGTTGCCCCCAGCGCTGCCGGTTGGCTGTCGACGAGAGTCCCATCCAGGTCGAAGATCATGGTGTCGATGGCGCCGGGGTTTATAGAAGAGGGATTTATGCTGTTGGTCATTGCTCTGCGAGTCTGCTCCTCATCATGTATCACGCCGGCTGACCCGGGAGGGGGTCTCCGGCAGCAGGTTCGATTATCAGTCTGAATCGCCCAGGTCCGAGAGCATTACCCGGTAGTTGAGGCTGCCTTCGGTCTCGGGTGGCACGATCACGTTGGCCTTTTCCAGCATCGCTATGCAGTTCTGGCTCAGGTTCAGGAGATGTAGCTGCTTCTCCGCTCGGCCGTACCTTTGAGCGAGGTCGACGATCGCTTCCATGCCCGAATGGTCCCAGACCCGCGAGTTGGCGAAGTCGATGACCACGTCGTCCGGGTCCGAGGCCGGGTCGAACAACTCCCTGAAGGTGCTGACCGAGGCGAAACAGAGCTGGCCGTGGAGGTTGTAGACCTTCCGGTGGAGCGTCGTCCCAACCCCGGCATCGACATAGATGTGGTGGGCTGTCTTCCAGGCGAAGACCAGCGCGGAGACGATCACGCCGACGACGACCGCGATAGCAAGGTCGGTGACCACGGTGACTGCCGACACCAGCACCATGACCATGGCGTCGGAGAGGGGCACCTTGCGTATTATCCGCAGGCTGGACCAGGAGAACGTGCCGATGACCACGACGAACATCACCCCCACCAGCGCGCCGATGGGTATCTGCTCGATCAGCGACGATGCGAAGAGGATAAAGAGGAGCAGGAACAAAGCGGCCAGGACCCCTGACAACCGCCACCGGGCGCCC
>Ga0209501_10003581_pt1 | contig 15458 bp, 17 predicted proteins | sample ArcticOcean_MG_C_4_FD_187434 | JGI IMG/M metagenome (GOLD analysis project Ga0209501, IMG submission 187434) | Marine microbial communities from western Arctic Ocean - ArcticOcean_MG_CB4_134 (SPAdes) (version 2) | ecosystem: Environmental > Aquatic > Marine > Oceanic | place: Arctic Ocean...
TATTTACAAGAAGAATTAAAATCCTTTAAACCTTGGAGAAAATATTTAGCAATTGGATTTATATGGTACTTGTGGCATCTTACTTTTTTGACGAATGCAACTGTTGGAAACAATCTTTTCTTTTTGGTAATGATGATTTTTGGAAGTTGGGGAATCGGACAAGTAGCAGAATCGACAAAGTCTATTATTGCTAGTGCTTGTTTTCATTTGATTATCCAAATTATGATGTTCAATGGATTCATCAAAAATGGTATTGACGGGACTGAAAAACTACTAATTTTAGGTGTTTCAGTGGTTCTATTGTATGTGGTTGTTAAGAAATGGGAAAAAGAAAATAACAGTAGCAGAGCATTTTCTTAGATGAATGAAGATAAATCTCAAATGAAAGAATTTGTTGCAAATAAGATTTATATCAACGAAACACCTCAACGTTTTTCAGGAATGCAGTTAGGCACAAGAATGACTGTTATTCGAATGAAAAACAGTGCTTTATTTCTTCATTCGCCCACCAGGTTAACTCCCACTCTGAAAAAACAACTGGATGAACTTGGGAGGGTAACTATTATTGTTTGTCCCAATAAACTACATCATCTTTATGTCAATTCTTACGTAGAGAACTACCCCAATGCAAAAATATATGCTGCACCAGGATTGGAGAAAAAAAGAAAAGACATTCAATTCAACGGAGTGTTATCGGATGATTCCAACGAAGATTGGAGAGAAGAAATTGATCAAATGGTTTTTAGAGGATGTTTTTTTATGAAGGAAATTTTCTTTTTTCACAAAGAAACTAAAACCTTAATTATTACTGATTTTATTCAAAGCATACATTCTTACCATAATTTATTTGAAAGAGTAATGGGACGTGTCGGGGGAATTTATGATAATCCGTCTACTCCAAGAGATTTAAGATTTATGATGCGTTTAGATCGACAAACTGTTAGACAATCAGTTAAACGTGTAAAACAATGGAAATTTGATAAAATTATTATCGCTCACGGACAACTAATTACTCAGGATGCTCAGTTCGTTTTTAATAAAGCATTTGAGTGGACTTAAAACGAGAGAACACTAATAATTGCGGTTTGGGATGTTAGTGATGGGTTCAACTTATTTTATCAGTCAAAAACACTCCGTCGCGGCGGAGTAGAAAAGAATAGTGCATTAAAAAGAGGAAGTTATGAGTAAGAAACAAAACGACCAAGTAACGCTAGAAAAGGAAGATGAAGTCTCATTAGTCAGTCTTAATGACCAGGGTTCTATTAATTCACTATCAGAAAAGTTATTAAAAGAATTGTTCGATGCCCTAAAGGAAGCCGACAAGGATGGCTCTACTAAGGTTCTGGTATTGAGGGGTACAGGAAGAGGTTTCAGCGCTGGGCATAATCTGAAAGAGGTACAGGAAAATCAAAACGAGTCCTTTTACAGAGATCTCTTTAATAGCTCAAAAAAAGTGATGACGATTTTACCCAATTTAAATAAACCAATAATTGCTGAGGTGCATGGAGTTGCAACTGCAGCAGGATGCCAACTAGTAGCCGCCTGTGACTTGGCCTATGCAGATAATAAAACTAAGTTTGCAACACCAGGAGTAAACATCGGATTGTTCTGCCACACCCCCCTAGTTCCGGTATCAAGGGCCATAGCTAAAAAACATGCCATGGAAATGCTATTGTTGGGTGATCTAATTGACGCATCTGAAGCCAAGAGATTTGGCTTAATAAATGATATTTTCGGACCCGAAGAACTTCATGAGAAAGTTATGGAAGTTGCCAAAACTATTTGTTCTAAGTCTTCTTATGTCGTAAAAATGGGCAAAGAAACCTTCTATAAGCAGCTGGATATGGATCTTGAAGAGGCTTATGAATATGCCACTGATAGAATGATACAGAATTTAAAAGCTGAAGACGCAAAAGAGGGGATTGATGCGTTTTTAAACAAAAGAGATCCCAAATGGAAAAATACATAAGGCAGAAAATAAATGAAAGTATTTAAATGGCTAGGAGTTGTAGCTGCAGTCTATGTAGTTTTTGTTTTGCTATTCGAATCCGTATTTTTGGGCATGTATCAACCTTCTTTTGAGGATCCAGAAGGATGCCCAAATGCAGATGGACAAAAGACACTAAGGAGAGATTGCGGCATACCAATGATTGTGATTACTACGACGGATGATAAAGGGGAATCTAATAACACAATGGTTGCACGCTTCGTTACTGATGGAAAACTATATGTTTCAGCTCACCACTGGACTAGAGGTTGGTACAGAGCAGCACGCAAGAATCCTAATGTACGTGGAGAAATTCAGGGAAATGTTGAAGATTACATTGCTGCGCCAGTGGAAGGAGAAGAGTTTGAGCGGGTAGCTGCTGAACATCCTTTGCCGCTTCCAGCAAGGTTTGTAATGGGATTTCCGCCGCCAAGACAAATTCTCCGCTTGGATCCCTACTTAGAATTGAAAGGAGAAATGAAATGAAAAAAAATATTAAATTATTTACAAATCACCCGCATTCAATAGACGAGACATATTTAGAACATATGATTTGTGCTAGCTCTTATGGATTTAAGATGATATTTGCTGGTTTTGCTTCGATTATCCATGCCGTCTTCCCCTTCCTTTTCGAAACAAAAGCAAGCGAATGCGCTAAACAAATAAACAAAGAAGTTGAGCAAAGGAAAAAAATTCAATAAAAAAATATAGAAGATAAACTTAAAACTATTAGCTAAAATCTTTCAGCATTTTTCTTAGTTCAAGTTGGTGTTGTTCTTCCTGCCCTATCAGGCTCCTTGTGTATTCTTCTAGGTAAACAGAAACCCCCTCAACAACACCTAACAATTTTTTATATAAATTTAGTGCATGCATTTCATGTGCGAGGCTTTCTTCGAGTATGTCCTTGATAGAGTGATTATTAGTCTCTAAAATTTTGGCTATCCTTTGGCTTGGATGCCCGTCAAGACCGGTCAACAACTCTCCTGCCTGTTGAGCGTGCTGTAGAGATTCATTGGCTTGTTCTTTAAGAAATTCAACTATTGGAAGTCGGTGAGGACCAACTACCATTAAAGAATAGTGGGTGTACCTAACAACGCCTGCCAACTCATATTCCATAATCTCATTAAGAATATTAATAACTTCAGATAAGCTTAAATTATTTTGTTCCATAGCAGCCTCTTTTTTTATGAATGTTAGCAGATTCTGTTCTCAAAACTCTTAATGAGAATGGGGTTGAAACTGATAATCATTTTGATTTAGATCAAGTTTTAATAAAAATAGATACAGGCTGGCGACTCAAAAAACTTGTACGCCGAAGTGAGAGTGTTTATTCTTTTTAAGTAATCTAATTCGAGGACTCAATGACTAGTAAAGCAGTGAATAAGAATTGCGTGGTTTGCAAAAGTGAACTAATAGAGCTTTTTAAAATCGTTGAAGATAAGAAATATTGGAAATGTAGCTTTTGCCAAGCTAAGTTTTTAGACAAGGTTCATCGCCTTGACCTCAAAGAAGAAAGAAATCGTTATGAGCAGCATAACAACAAGGTTCATGATGAAGCATACAGGTCATTCCTTTCAAAACTTGCCGAACCACTTAAGACCAAATTATCTTCAGGCGATGGCGGTTTGGATTTTGGTTGCGGCCCAGGCCCAGCTCTAGCTGATATGCTAAGGAAGGATGGGTATAAGATGGAGATCTATGATCCCTTCTTCTTTCCTGACAAGAATGTGCTTTCTAAACAATACAGCTTTATAACTTGTAGCGAGACCGCCGAGCATTTTTTTGATCCCTTTGAAGAATTTAATACTCTTGACGGCTTGTTGGAGAAGGGGGGCTGGCTAGCCCTCATGACCTGCTTTATGACAGAAGATAAATTGTTTGAAAGTTGGTACTACCGAAGAGATCCTACGCATGTTTCATTTTACTCAGAAGAAACTTTGAAGGTGATAGCAGCTCAAAGGAACTGGACTGTGGAAATACCTGCAAAAGATATAGTTCTGTTTAATAAAAAGTAATATAAAATTGAAACATCGAAAAATTTAATTAAAAAGGAGAAAACATGTTCAGTCACATAATGATAGGGGCCAACGATATAGAAGAGTCAAAAACTTTTTACGATAATGTTTTGGGCGTCCTTGGTTGCGAACCAGGAGTTTTGTCCGTTAATCCAACCGGGCATAACAGGTACATGTATTTTCAAGATGGAAGTACTTTTTTAATATCTGAGCCAATAGATGGAGAGGTCGCAACGCACGGCAATGGAAGCACCATAGGTTTTTCAGTTAAAGACGAGGCTGCCGGAGATGCTTGGCATCAAGCAGGCCTGGACAATGGCGGCACAACCTGTGAAGGAGATCCCGGAGTCAGAGAAGGCATGGGTATGAAGCTTTACCTTGCTTACTTAAGAGACCCTTCAGGCAATAAACTGTGTGCTCTTAAACACCTATAAGAAGTTCAAGAGGAGCAGTTGGGGTTTATAGATTCAATTAAAAGTTTTTTTCTTAAAGCTTTCAATTTTAGCACTAGGTCTTCTCGATCAGAGTATTGGTATGTATTCTTGGCTCAGATTTTATTTTCTCTACTAACTCAATTCACTCCTTCTTTCCTTTTTCTTGATCTTTCAGTGAGCGTTATAAGCATTCTTATTTTCTTGCCCCAAATTTCTTTAACTGCGAGGAGGTTCCACGACGTTGGGATGTCTGGTTGGTGGCAACTTTGCTTCCCAATTATCCTTCTTCTTATAAGCGTTACTCTTTATTTTAATAGCACTTTCGGTTTTGTCTTTGTAGGTCCGCTTTCTGGAGCTCTGTTCATTGTTTTTATATACCTAATGTGTAAAGAAGGAGATACCCGAGATAATAAGTACGGCTCAGATCCACTAGCAGTGTTCAGGGAAAAAATTAATCAAAACCTACCAGAATAGTTCGGCACGGTAGTTTTGTATTAACAATTCTTATTCAGGTGCAGATTTAGGCTGATATTTATAGTAGTCGTCCACTGGGATCATCACGTGTGCGTAGTCGGTCTCTTTAAACATCACGTAAGGAATGCCCAAGGTAAAGTCATCGGTTAGGCCGTCAAGGGATGAAGGATCTTTTGGCATTAACATCAAGTGAGGTCCTGAAACTATGAATTGGCTTTGATCCTTTGCATCGGATTTATTTAAGACGCCAGAAGTTGTGTTGTCTTCTCCCAAATCTCCGTGAAGCATCCACATGTAAGTATCACGTTCCATTTGAGGCTTTTTACCTGACATGTAGCCTTTCATCCACTGCACACCAACTTCATCGTGGCAGGTAGGCATTGCTTCATGAGGGTTCTTCCATCCTTTTGTTGGAACAGGCCTGGGGTTGCCTGATGCACAAGTCCATCCATTCGTTCCTTCTCTTAAGGGTTCCCCATTACTTCCAGTTATAGTTGCGTTATCCCCTATAAAAGAAGGAGCGGCAGAGGAGTATGCCCATATTTGCCACTTTGCTGAAGTGTGAGATCCATAAGGCTCAGCAGAAGCAACATTAAAAGACATTAGAAACCCCATAAAGGATAATATGATTGTTTTTGATAACATATAAGTTTATCTCCCAATTAATTATTTAGATGACAATCAACTTACCTCAAATATGAGTAATAAAGAAGATTTTTTTAAATCTACAACACCCAAGTATGCATGGGTAATGGTTTTTGTAGTTTTTGTTTTAAGCGGACTGGCTTTCGGGTCTTTAGCTTCTATATCGGTTTTTTTAAAGCCCATATCTTCAGATTTTGGCTGGTCTCGAGGAGAAACCTCCTTTGCTTATACGGTTGCGTCCTTTTCTTCTGCTTTTTTTGGCGTTTTGTGGGGATATTTGGCAGACAAGTATGGAACCCGATGGTTTGGATTGGTTGGGGCCCTTGCCATGTCTTTGTGTCTTTATTTTTTAAGCATTCAAACATCTATACTTCAATTTTATTTTCTTTACTTTTTATTCGGCGCTTTTGGTTCTGCCTTGTTGTTCTCGCCTCTTTATGCGAACGTGGGGTTTTGGTTTCGTCAAAATCCTGGTCTAGCTTTGGGTATTGCAGCTTCAGGAGGAGCTATTGGACAAGCCTTTATCCCTCATTTGAGTGGTTATTTGATCGAAGCCGCTGGTTGGAAAAGTGCTTATCTTAATTTAGCTATTATTTATATTGTTATAGCGCTTCCTATTTCTCTACTTATAAAAGAATCTCCTTGGAGGGAGAGTGCGCGAACCGAAGAAGATCCAGAAGTTAGAGATTTCCCAATTTCTGAAAAAGAAGTGGTTGCTTGGATTAGCCTTGCTGTTATTTTCTGTTGTATTTGTATGTCGGTACCAATCGTCCATCTAGTTCCTTTACTAACAGATGCAAATTTTTCTTTAGAATTTGCCACTAGTGTTCTCATGGTTCTAATGTTTTGTGGAGCTTTTGGAAGAATCCTGGGTGGGATGTTAGGAGATGTTATAGGGCCCCTACCTGCCTATATTCTTATGTCTTTGGGTCAAACTATCTCAGTTATTTGGTTTCCTCATGTCTCTACACCTATTGGAATTTATTTGTTAGCAGCCTTTTTTGGATTTACTTACTCAGGAGTAATGTCGAGTATTCTCGTATGTACGAGAGTAATGGTATCGGCCAAGTTTGCTGCCAGAGCTATGAGCTTAACATCTTTTTTTGGATGGACAGGTATGGGGCTTGGTGGTTTCTTCGGAGGTTATTTTTTTGATTTACAAGAGAATTATGTTTGGTCTTTTGCTTTTGCGGGGATTATGGGATTTATAAACGTGCTTATCCTCATTCAGTTCTGGTTCCGTACAAGAAATAAGAAAAAAAAGTCAGAACCATCCTTCTCTTAAAAATTAATAAACCATTTATCTTAATGACTGAAGTTAGATAGAATAGAAGCGCTTCTTTTAGGCAAAAATAAATATTTAAAAGGAATTTAGCCCATTTCTTTTAATTTAAACAATATCCTTGAATAGTTAAATGCAAAGAATAATAGACAATTTCCCTATTCTTTGTATTCTTTTAGTAGGAATCTTCTTAAGATTTTTTAATCTAGGAACTATACCCGGAGAGACTTTTGATGAAGTTTTTTATCCTTTATACGGGTTAAATTACATTTCTGGCGAGAAGTTTTTCTCTGTCCATCCTCCGATGGGCAATTATCTAATGTCTTTTGGAATTTATTTATATTACCTTTTACCTTGGACTGACACACTGTCTTCTACCTCTTTTGAATTGGCAAATTTAGACCCGGTAAGCTATAGGTGGCTTGGGGCTGTTGCAGGATCAGCTTTAATTTGGGTTTCTTATAATTTGAGCTTACAGCTATTAAACCAGAAGGGGTTTGCTATTTTGGTTGCCTTATTTTTCTGTTTGGACGGATCATTTTTAGTTGATTCAAGGTTCGGCTTAATCAATATTTACATGAGTCTATTTGGGTTTTTATCTTTACTGTTCTTGATTATTTTCCTAAAAAAGGAAAATAATCAGATTCTATATTTATTTTTATCTTCAATTTTATTTGGTGTAACTTTTTCCATAAAATGGAATGGCCTGGGTTTTTGGGGAGTAGGTATTTGCAGTGTATTAATTTTGATTTTGCTATCAAGGATTCAGCCTATAGATAATATAAAAAATAAACTTTTAAGACCTAAAAATTCTCTTTCTACAAGGGCCCGTGTAGTTTTAGTCCTCTTGTCGTTCCCCTTTATTACTTACGCGATTATTTGGATACCAGAATTAATATTCAGCGAGCAATATTCATTAATAGATAGGCATCTTAATATAAGCTCTTACCACTTGGGGAACCTTGAACAGAAAGCGCATCCATATAGTTCAAGTTGGTACACATGGCCAATTATGCTAAAACCAATAGGCTACTATTTCTCTTCCCGTGAAGTACTTTCTGCCGGCGGTGTTCAAACAACTGTTTTTAATTCTGTGCACCTGTTACCAAATCCAGCTCTTTACTTGTTTTCACTGATGGCAATTTTGATTATGAGCTTAAAGTGGATGAGTTCATTTTTTGAAGTTCTAGCAACCAAAACTTATGAATCTGAATTTGCAATAAGCTCGCTGATTCTCCTCGGGTTTTATGCAAATTTTTTGCCTTGGGCCTTTGTTTCTAGGTCGGCGTTTTTATACCACTACCAACCGGCTTCAGGGTTTGCGTTTTTAGCCCTAGGCTTCCTTCTTTACAAGGTAGGTTTAAAACCTGAAATTCAATACAAATTTTTGTACCTTCTAGTGTTATTTTTAATAGTGGCAGCTTTTCTTTATTGGCTGCCCTTACAGCTTGGTTTGGACATAGATAGAGAGAGCTTCTATAACAGGATGTGGAGAAAATCGTGGATCTAAAGGACAAAAGAGATTCATTGGGAACCAAAACCGTTGAGGTTTGTTTTGTCCTGCCAACCTACAACGAAGAAAAAAATATTCGACAAACAGTTGAAGGCATATTTTCTAATCAGATTCTTGTTCCTACTAGCAGGTTCAGAGTTTTAGTCGTGGATGACAATTCTTCCGATGGAACACAAAAAGAAGTTACCCAGTTAATTGCAAAATACCCAGATTTACACATGATAACCGGAGACAAGAAAGGCCTAGGGGATGCCTACAAGAGAGGCTTGTTATATGCACTAAGTTCTTTTAAGCCAGACTTTGTTTTTCAAATGGATTCGGATGGACAACACGATCCCAAATTAATACCTGCTTTTATAGAACAGATTAACGCAGGCTATTCTCTGGTGGTTGGGTCTAGGTTCGTAGAAGGAGGGTCTACGCCTGATTTTTCATTTCGCAGAAAGTTTATAAGCAGGCTGGGCAACCTTTTGGTTCGTTATGCTGGTGGCGTGAGACATATACGTGACTGCACCTCGGGCTACCGATGTATATCTTCTTCTCACCTAGAGAAATGCAATTTAGGTTTTCTTTCAACGAGAGGTTATTCATTTCAATCCTCATTGATATGCGAACTGGTTGTGCAAGGGGCAAAGTGCAAGGAAATCCCTATTACTTTTTCTAGAAGAAATTCGGGTTCTTCGAAATTATCCCTTAGAGACCAAGTAGAATTTATTTTAAACATACCCAAGCTAGGGTTTCACAGTCATAAAGATTTTATAAAGTACTCAACAGTAGGATTTTCTGGCTTATTCGTTAACTTGGGCAGTTATATCTTTTTGACAAGATACTTAGGTATGGCCGAAGTAGTTGCTCCAATTATTTCAATTGAGACATCGCTTATTTCCAATTTCCTTTTAAATAATTTTTGGACTTTTAGAAAAAGGAATCTAGAAAGGGCATTGATATCGCGGTTAATGCAGTTTCATTTAGTTATGGGATTTACAGGGATTTTTAATTATCTAACTTTTTTTCTTATGTTTAAGATTGTTATGGTTAATGATATTTTAGCAAACCTTCTTGGGATAGGCGTTGCTGCAATTTTAAATTATTTAATTAATTCAAACTGGACATGGAAAAAATAAACCTATTGGGTCTTAATAAAATAGAACTTGAGGAGTTCTTCATTTCTATTGATGAGAAGCCGTTCAGGGCTAGGCAAATAATTAAGTGGGTTCATCAAAGGGGGGTTTCAGATTTTACCCAAATGACAGACCTTTCAAAAGACCTAAGAGCAAAACTTGAATCCCACTGTATTGTTAAAGCACCTGAAGTGATATATGAAAAAACTTCACAAGACGGGACTAGAAAATGGGTAATAAGCGTTGGCGGCAATGACCTCATTGAGATGGTTTTAATACCAGAAAAAAACAGAGCTACCTTGTGCGTTTCTTCCCAGGTTGGTTGCGCTGTCGACTGCAGTTTTTGTGCTACAGGCAAGCAAGGATTCTCCAGGAATCTGAATTTAGACGAAATAATTGGACAGCTTTGGGTTGCAGCCAATTCGTACGGCATTCCAAGAGAACCCAATTCAAGAAACATAACTAATATTGTCATGATGGGCATGGGCGAACCGTTGCTTAATTTTAACCCGGTAGTGGACGCGATGAATTTAATGATGGATGACAATGCTTACGGACTCTCTAAAAGAAAAGTAACGTTAAGCACTTCAGGAATAGTACCAAAGATAGATGAGCTCTCGAAAGTTAGTGATGCGGCATTAACTATTTCATTGCATGCACCAAATAATGAATTGAGAGATCAATTGGTGCCTGTCAATAAAAAATATCCTATTCAGGCATTATTAGATGCAGTAAATAGGTATGTAGACAGCTGTAATGATAAGCGTGTTACCACCATTGAATACATTCTGATAGATGGGGTGAATGACAGCTTGAAGCTAGCCGAAGAGCTGGCCGAGTTGCTGACTCAGTTACCTTGCAAGATTAATTTAATTCCCTTTAATCCATTTCCCGGAGTTAACTACAAAAGACCTTCGGGAAACCGAGTAAAGCGTTTCCAAGTTTACCTACAAGATAAGGGGTATGTAACAACCATTAGGTCAACTCGTGGTGATGATATTATGGCAGCTTGCGGCCAATTAGTTGGTCAAGTTAATGACAAAACTAGAAAAAAAGAACGCGCAAAGAATAAGGCCAGAATAGAAGCAAAAACAATATAGATGATCGAAAATGTTTCCATTATAGGAGCAGGTATATCGGGTTTAACGGCCGGGTGTGCCCTAAGGCAGTTTGGCATTGAAACGGATATTTATGAGCAGTCAGAAAGTATTACCGAATTTGGAGCAGGCATAACACTTTCTAGAAACGCTACTTCCCTTTTAAATAAACTTAATGTTTTAGAGGAACTTGCCTCATTAAGCTACATCCCTAAAAAATCATATATAAGGGACTATAAGACCGGAAAGAAAATAACCGGTATGGATTTTTCTGGATTTATAGCTTCAGATAGAAGAGATGTGGTTAAAGTTTTATCAAAAAAATATCTAGAGTTAGGCGGCAATCTACATTTGTCTCACAAAGTAGAACAAATCGAGATCGAAGAAGGGAGGGTAACTTTTTCAAATAACTCTAAAGCAGAAGCTGACTTGATATTGGCTTGTGATGGAATTAGATCAACCCTGAGAGAAAGCTACTTTGATGATTCAAAGCCTAGGTTTACCAATTTTGTAGCCTGGAGGGGAATGTCAGATATTAATAAGCTTCCTGAGTTTGAAGGCAACGACCAGGTAAATCTTTATCAAGGGCCTGGAAGCCACGCTGTTCATTATCCTATCGGCCATGAAGGCAAGGTAAATTTTGTAGCAATCCAGACCAGCGAAACTTGGGAAGAGGAGTCTTGGAGAGCGGAAGGAGATCACCAATATTTTCTTGAGGTTTTTAAAGAATGGAATAGCAATCTTCTAGACATATTTGCTGCATCTGAAAAAGTCTTCCGATGGGGTGTATTCGACAGGCAGCAACCTTCTTTTCTTTACAAAGGCAATACGGTTCTTTTGGGAGACGCTGCACACCCCATGGTTCCTTTTCTTGGTCAAGGCGGGTGCATTTCGATAGAAGATTCTTACACTTTAGCTTTGTTGGTTAAAGAACTTGATGGTGATACGGAAAAAGTATTCAAACACTATCAGGATTTAAGATTCAAGAGGGGAATTAGTATGCAGAAAAGATCTAATTTCCAAGGCAAATATAACCATGTTGCCAATCCTGCATTAGTAAAAGTTAGAAATTTAGTAACCAAACTATTTCTTAATTCAACTGTTGAAAACATTCACTCCTATGATGCGCACGAGGAGGCACTAAATATTCTTCGGAAAAGCTAAAAATTCTTGCTTCTATAGCTTCGAATCATTAATCTCATAGTTTTTTAGGAGAAAGTATGAGTTACGCACAACACAGAAAGATAATCGATGCCGATAGCCATGTAATTGAGCTAGATGATTTTTTAGTGGCAGCAGCAAAAGACGAAGACAAAGGGCTGATCCCAGATATGTCTTCCCAAAAAGAATTACCGGTTATTCAAGCTGGCTTAGACAGAGGGCGAGAGCTTTTTAAGAAAAGACAAGAAGACCCGGCAGTCATGGCGAAATTTGAAGAATCTATTTTAGATAATACAAAAAGCGGTTGGAACAGGATAGGTGCTTTTAATCCCCAAGAACGATCTCATGCTTTAGATGTTTTTGGGTATTCAATGCAATGGATTTTACCTACTTTTGCCTTTCATCAAATAGCACACACCGAAGATACCAAAGTTTTAGATAGGGGTGCTAGAACTTTAAATAGAGCAATGGGGAAATTTTGTTCTTCGGATGACAGACTAAAAGCCATTGGCTATGTTCCGCTACAACTAGGGCCCGTTAAAGCACTAGATATCCTTCAAGAAGGTTTTAGTGAAGGTTGTTATTCTTTTATGATAGATACCAACGAACCAACTGATGCGAACATCTCTTTTACTCACCCTGATTTTGATCCAATTTGGGAGGCCTTTGTTCAAGCCAAAGCCCCTTTTGTTGTTCACGTAGCGGTGAACGGACATTACAAAGCAGTTTCAGATAGTTTTAAGAACAACGGGAAAACTGAATTAGAGCTTGGAGGGGATGCTCCTACAGGAGAGCTGGGCTTAATGACCATCAACAGCAGTGCTGAACTTTTTCTTTCTGCAATGATATTTGATGGTGTTTTTGAAAGACATCCCGGCCTAAGAGGAATATCAATGGAGCACGGAGCCTTTTGGTTGCCATCATGGCTAAAAGCTTTGGATTACACGGCTTCATTGTTCAAAAGAAAAAGAAAATTTCTCGAACCACCCTCAGAGGTAGCTAAAAGGCATTTAAAAGTATCTCCTTTTGCCGGAGAGCCTATTGGGTGGATTATAGAAAACATTGGCCCTGATATGTTGGTTTATGCTTCAGACTATCCACACCCAGAAGGAACTTCAGACCCCATAGGTAAATTCGAAGCTACGATGACTAATTGCGATGAAGCTACCATGAATGCTTTTTACCATGGCAACATGGAAGAACTCATGGGAATAAAACTCTAAATTAATTAAAACAGAAAAATAAATGGAAAGAAGAAAATTTCTAAAGTTTTCTGGGTTTGGTATAGGCGGCGCTATAGTTGCAGGATTGGGGGCGAATATGTTTGGAGGTTTTGGTTCTAAAGAAAATTATTACTTAAAGGGTAATTACGCGCCGGTTAAAGAATTAGTTACGGAAACAGGACTTGAGGTGATTGGCAATATTCCGAAAGATTTGAATGGTTTGTTACTGCGAAATGGACCAAACCCAATGATCCCACCCGATGCTAAGAAATATCATTGGTTTGCAGGTGAGGGAATGCTGCATGGAGTCAGGTTAGATTCGGGCAATGCTCTTTGGTATAAGAATAGGTTAGTTTCAGGAAACGATTCAACAGCCAACACTAGCGTTATATCTCATGCGGATAAGATATATGCCATTGTAGAGGCAGGCAGTTTTCCGGTGGAAATAGATAAAGAAATGAACTCATTGGAAACAAAACCATTTTACGGGAACCGCAATGCCGGATTTACCGCTCACCCTAAGTTAGATGCTAACACGGGTGAAATGCATGCTATGTGTTATGACTATGCAAATAATTTTAGCAGCATAAATTATGTTGTTATCGACAAAGACGGTAATCACAAAAGTACACAAGAAATTGAATTCCCCAGTAAGTCCATGTTGCACGAATGTGCCATCACAGAAAATTACATGTTGGTTTTTGATTTAGCAGTAACTTTCAGTTTCTATAAATTGGGAAGGGGTTATTTCCCGTTTTCTTGGAACGACAATCACCAATCACGAATCGGGCTTTTAAATCGACACAACGGATCAAAAAAAATTAAATGGTTTGAAATTGACCCTGCGTATTTCTTTCACACGGTTAACGCTTACGAAGACGCCAGTGGCAATGTTGTGGTTGATGCTGCAAATTACGACCGACTTTTTGATACTGACTGGAACGGCCCCTTCACAGAGTCTCCGCCTCAATTAACACGATGGAAGTTAAACGTTCAATCTGGCGTTTCTAAGAAAAGCAGGCTAGATGATAGATCAGTTGAGTTTCCTAGAATTCACCCAAATCTGTCCGGCAAGAACAATCAATTTGGCTATTTGCTTGCTTCAAGAAACGCTTCAGCCCCTGATTTCAGCTCAATAGTTAAATACGATTTTAATAACAACAGTTCGACGGCGTACGAATTCGGGCTAGGTCACATGGGAGCTGAGCCTGTATTTGTGCCGTCTGAAAACCCTACTTCAGAAGATGAGGGTTATTTACTGTCATTTGTTTATAACCAAGCAGAAGATAAAAGCGACTTGATTGTATTGAATGCCCAAGACTTACGCTCTGGGCCAGTAGCGCGAATTAAATTACCACAAAGAGTGCCTTACGGATTCCACGGCAATTGGGTAACTTTATAATAAAACCTATTTGACTTAGAGAAAGGCCTGACTACTATAGTCGCTTACTAAAAATCAATGGGTTTAATTTAATATATTTAATGGAGAAATAATATGCCAGAAATGACATTGCTGGGTTGGTTTCATACTGTATTGGGAGTGTTGGCAGTGCTGAGTGGCTTTTATACTTTATATAAGTTTAGAGTCATTTCATTAAAAGAAAGTTCAGGAAAAGTTTACGTTCTCGTTACTTTTGTTGTCGCAGCTTCTGCTTTAGGAATCTACAATCAAGGGGGCTTTGGAATCGCTCACATGCTTGCCGTTTTAACTTTGGTTGCTCTTGTAGGCGGTGTAATTATGGAGAAAACCAATCTTTTTGGCGCCTACTCTAAATATTTTCAAGCACTTGGTTATACAAGCACACTTTTGTTTCACATGATTCCTGCTATAAGTGACTTTTTATTACGGTTGCCGGTTGGAGATTCCTTCGTTGATTCTTTTGAAGACCCTTTGCTACAGAATTTTCACTTGGCCTTTCTGTTAATATATTTTATTGGAATCATTACCCAGATTATTTGGCTAAAGAAACAAACTCCTTAAAGGCGATATACAAACAGAGATATAAAATTCTAAGGGATATAGTTTAATATCTTTAATCAAGGAATTTGATAAAAAAATATAAAGAATATTTGAAAACGGTAGAAGTTAAAAAAGAAATAAAAATATAACCGCAGATGGAACAAAGAAACTTTACACCCTTCGGAACTGTGAGCGCCCTTACGTTAGGAGGGGGCGGGTTAGGACAAGTTTGGGGAGAGACAACAAGAGAAGAGGCTGTTGCGACAGTAAGATTAGCTTTGGACAACGGCATAAGTCATTTAGACGTTGCTCCCATGTATGGAAAAGGTGAGGCTGAAAGAGTTTTAGGAGAAGCCTTAAAGGGCAGACCAATAGAGGGAATAAATGTAACCACAAAGTGCCGCCTAGGAACTTTGCCAGATGAACAGGTTTATGATTATTTGAACCGGTCTTTAACTAGAAGTCTTGATAGTATGAATCTTCAAAGGGTTGACCTTTTTCTCCTACATTCCCAGCTTATAGAAGACGATTTTGAGCTTTTTTCTA
>Ga0209501_10003586_pt1 | contig 15438 bp, 18 predicted proteins | sample ArcticOcean_MG_C_4_FD_187434 | JGI IMG/M metagenome (GOLD analysis project Ga0209501, IMG submission 187434) | Marine microbial communities from western Arctic Ocean - ArcticOcean_MG_CB4_134 (SPAdes) (version 2) | ecosystem: Environmental > Aquatic > Marine > Oceanic | place: Arctic Ocean...
CCATTTTACCCACATAATCTATCCCTAGTGGGTGTGTGCGTCAAGCGGATAGGCAAGGATTGTTCATCAGCGATGGCCGTTGTTTGGAGACCTCAGGCTTCGGTAATTCCCGAATTTGCTCGAAATATTGCTCGTTGGCCCAAACATTGTAGTCCAACAGCGACAACAGATAGTCCTTGTCCCGCATGATCCTGGCTCCTTTCCCTGCCTCGGCGCGCCCTGAGGGTTTTTCGAAAATTGGACGCCGGTGGGATGTCTGCTAGTATGACCCGGCTGGGGAGGAATAAGCGATGGAAAATTTGGATCGGGCCGGCTCGCTCGCCGCGTTGCGCGACGCGGGCAATCTGGACGCTTTGTATCAGGCCATAGCGCCCCTCAACATGACGCCGGGCTGGATCAAGCGCGACAAGCCGATTTTGGCTGCGGCGCCCGATACATTATTCAAGCCCATGCATTGGGCTTACGATGATTGCAAGGCGGCGCTGGATGCGGCCAGCCGGCTTATCAATACCGATTTGGCGGAACGGCGCAACATGGTGCTGTGCAATCCGGCCGAGGGCAACGACTACGCCACCACCAAAACCCAGGTCAACGCCTACCAGACCATCCTGCCGGGCGAAGTAGCCCGCTCACACCGCCACACGCCGCACGCGCTGCGCGTCATTATCGAGGCCGAAGGCTCGTTCTCGGTGGTCAACGGCGACAAGCACCCGATGGAGACCGGCGACATTGTGCTGACGCCGGGCTGGTGCTGGCACGGCCATGGCCACGATGGCGATGCGCCCGCCTATTGGCTGGACGGGCTCGATGTGCCGCTGACGGCGCTGCTGGAGCCGATGTTTTTCGAGCCCCACCCGGACGGTTTTGCCAAGGTCGACCGGGTGACGCAGGATTCGCCCTACCGCTTTACCTGGGAGACCATTCAAGCCCGGCTTGAAGGCGCGAGCCCGGACGAGGAAGGCTATTTCGGGCGCCGGATTCAGCTTGAGGCCGATGAAATGCCGACCATCGCCATCACTGTGGAGCGTTTGGACGCGGGCCAGACCACGCGCCGCTACCGCCATTCCGCCAACACCGTGTTTTCGCCGATGATGGGCGCCGGCGTTAGCCGCATCGGCGATGCGGAATTCTCCTGGACCCGGGGCGATTGCGTGGCCGCGCCGATCTGGCATTGGATCGAACACCGGGCCGAGGAAGACACCGTGCTGTTTTCCATGAGCGATGAAAATCTCATGCGCTTTGCCAATTATTACCGCTTCGAAGGGGCGGCGTAGACCGGCCCCTAGCGGCGCGCTTTAGTCGCCGGTCAGCTCGATCACCGAGCCGGCCTTGGTCCGCCCTTGCGCGTTATAGTGGCCAATGCATTCGATCACCGGGGAATCCGAATAGCTGTAGAGGATCGCATCTTGTGAACCAGTGTTTTTGTGCGATCGCCACAGATGGCTGGGGGTGACGAAGAAATCGCTCTGCGACCATTCCATTTCCTTGCCGTCCGAGATGGTGATGCCTTCGCCTTCGAGCACGCTGTAGACCGTGTTGGCGGTGTGCCGGTATTCCAAGGTTTGCTCGCCGGGGCGCAGCAGCTGCGCCTGATAGCGGATCGATGGGAATATCGGCCGGCCGTTCCTGGGATTGACGAACTCCATGATGATGCCTTCGTGCGGATCGCCATCCATATGGCTGAGATCCTTGAGCGTCGTGCGCACATCGGCGCCGGCGTAATAGAACATTTCCGACACCTTCTGACCCTGGCCCCGGCCCGGCCCGGCGAAGCGCGGCAGCATGCCGCCATGGCCTAAGAACTTGGTGGAAAAGCCCTGGTCGGGGGCATCGTTGAGCTTGGCGTTCTCGTGGTCGCCGCGCACCCAGATTAACCCTAAAAAATCCATCAGCGGCCAGTCCAGCGTATCGGCCCAGATCACCGGCGTATCATCATCGTTGCCGTGGGCGTGCCAGGTACCGTTCGGGGTGAGGATCAAATCGCCCCGGAAGGCGGAGAAACGCTCACCCTCCACATAGGTGTAGCCGGCGCCCTCCGAGAGGATGGTGCGGCTGGCGTTGGGGCTGTGCATGTGGGGCAGCGCGTTGTCGCCTTTGCCATAGATGGAAATGGCGATGCGCATAGTATTGGTGACCTTGTAGCCGGTGGAAAAGGCCGGGTTGGTCAGCAGCACCGATTGCCGCTCGGTCAATTCCAGCGGGCAAAGATCGGCCAGCTTGTAAAGATAATCGGAGAAATAGTCCCACTTCCAGATATGCGGAACCGCCTTGGCATTTTCCAGCGGCAGACCGTGTTCGGGAATCGCCGGCGGCTCGGCATCGTAGGTGTGCCAGGGCTTCTGGCTGGCCGAATTCCACTTGGTCCTGATCCAGATGTTGTTGTCCCTGGCCTCGTGGTTCATGGCTTCCAGCTGTTCCAGAACGTCTTTTAACTCTTCCGCCCGCTCCGGGCTGATGCTATCGGGTGACATGGTTCCGAACCCCTTCAAAATTCGCGAATATTAAAGCATAACTCTGCTGGTATCCGCCAGCTTTACGGTAATTCGTTGATCACGGTGCCGTCCAGCCAGGAGCGCACATTACCCACCGCAGCCTCGAAAAAATTGGCGTAGTTTTCCCTTGTGACGTACCCCTGATGCGGCGTCAGCACCACATTGTCCATCGCCAACAGCGGATGGTCGGCGCGCAACGGCTCCACCTCGAACACATCCAGCCCGGCGCCGGCGATGACGCCGCGTTTGAGCGCTTCGATCAGCGCCGCCTCATCGATGACCGGGCCGCGCGCGGTGTTTATCAGGTAGGCGGACGGCTTCATCATGGCTAGCTCCACGGCGCCCACCAGCCCCTTGTTGCGGGTGCCGAGATGCACATGGATGGAGATGAAATCGGCGCCGGCGTAAAACGCTTCTTTGGCGGCGTAATTGACGCCGGCCTCGTCACAGCGCTCCTCGGTCAAATTGGTGCTCCAGGCGATGACGGTCATGCCGAACGCCTTGCCCACATCGGCGACCTGGGCGCCCAACTTGCCCAGCCCGATGATGCCGAGGGTCTTGCCCCGGAGCCCGAGGCTGACGCCGGTGCCAAATTCGCCGGCGCGCGTCGCCGCGTCTTCGACGGTTACCCGCTTGGCCAGGGCCAGGATCAGCGCCCAGGCATGTTCGGCGGCGGGATAGCCGAGGGTCGGCGTGCCGGTGACGGCGATGCCGTTGTCCCGGGCCGCTTCAGTATCCAATGACCAGTTGCGCATGCCGCTGGTGAAAAGATGCTCCAGCTTCGGCAGTTTCTCGATCAGCGAGCGCGGAAAGGGCGTCCGTTCGCGCATCATGCAGACGATCTCGAAATCGGCAAGCCGCGCGGCAACCGCGTCTTCGCCGTCCAGATGATCGTGAAAAACGCTGATCTCGACGTCGCCGTCCAGGGCCGACCAATCGGCCAGACCCAGCGCAACCTGTTCGTAATCATCAATGATGGCGAGTTTTTTCATCCGATTGCCTATTCCTTGACGTCCACGAACAGATCGTTCACGTCCAGGCTTTCGGCGATAAATCCTTGATCGACCATGTGGGCGACCAATGCCTCCAATGTGGTGCGGTTGGCCTCGATGCCGTAGGGCCAGGGGTCGCCGCCGAACAGTTGGTCCACCTCGGCGAGATCGCCATAGAGGAACGGCAGCATGATCTTCTGGGCGCCGGAAAAGCCCATCTTGGCGAGGGCGATGTCCTTGGACTTGCAAAAGGCATCGTACAAAGGCTGCGCCATCCAGGGATTGGCCTCGTAATCTTCGCGCCGGATGGCCACCAGATGCATGATCGGATGGATGCCGGTGCGGGCGTAGTAGTCTTTTTCTTCTTGCCGGAAATCGGGAAACAGCCAGTCCACATCGTCGGAGGTAACCACCGAGTCGGGCATGCGCGAGCCCAAGACCGCATCCAATTCGCCATCGGCCAGAAGATCGCTTAAAGATTTGCCGGTTTCGTTCAATTCGATATCGACGGGTTTTAGCAGCGGCGGCACCTTGGCGTTGCCGTGGCTGCCGGGCTTTTCGATGGCCCCTTGCAGCCAATGGACGCCGCTTAAATCGACGCCGTAATCAGCTTCCAGCATGCCCCGGATCCAGACCGCGGCGGTTTGCGTATAGAGCGGCGTGCCGATGCGTTTGCCGGCCAGATCTTTGGGGCTGTTGATGCCGGCGTTTTTGTTGATGCAGATGAAGCCGTGGCGGAATGCCTTCGATGGAAATACCGGCAAGGCCACAAACGGGCAATCCCCTTGCCCGGTCATGGAGATGAATTCGGACGATGACAATTCGGCCATCATGAATTCGCGCTTTTGCACCATGCGGTCGAATATTTCCCGGGGCGCCTGGATGGCGTCGAATTGCAGTTCGATCCCCTCGGGCGCAATCTCGCCCCGCATCAGGGCTTCCATGCGGTCATAATCGCCGCAGGCAAAAGACATTTTCAGATCGGTCATGGGTTTGGGTCCGCCATCAAATATGAAATTGAGAAAACTTGATTAAGGGTTGGCTCGGGTTGGGTCAATGCATTGCTGCTCTCGGCGGCAAGCCTCGTCGTATAATAATATTATTGCGAGTAATTCTAAAATATTATCGCGCGACATCATTTCTGACCCCCCTTACGGTTATGACGCTTTCTTACGGTTCCTGACGGTTTGTTACGGTTTTTTGGACAGTTCCTTGCCGGAAGAGGCGTCTGTCATCGCACCGCGCGAAATCATCTGGACCCATTCCCGCTTCAATTCTAGATATTTAACGTCGAATTTATAGGATTTAATTACAAAATTAGACGAAAAACCCTTTTTCAATATTATAATATAGGCTGTTATATCGATTTTTCAAGAGGATAAACCCTTGTATCGTCCGATAATTGCGTGTTTTTTAGGTTAAAAAAACAGGGTCAAAGCCAAAAATAGAAATTATGCGTATGTTGGATTACAAATTGGAATTAAATAATTTTAAACTTGACTTTTATGGGGTATTTAAGTTATAATATTTCCATTAATAATTTCAACCACGGCAGGATTATTCAATGATCACCTATTTCGATATCCACAGTCCCATTGCCCGGCCGCTTCCCCAAACCCGGCGCCGGCCGCCAAACCAGCCCCGCCGCCCGACCAGCCGCCGGGACAAAAAGAACGGCGCCGTTGACATGCGGCGCTTGGACGGCGTGCTCCAGGATTTGGGCTTCGCCCCGAAACCCCATCCGACCATATTTTCCGAGAACGAGCCCGACGCCCTGTTCGATGGATTGGAAAAGTTTCAAAAAGCGAGCGGGCTCACCGTCGATGGCGCGGTCAAGAACAAGGACAGCGAAACCGGACGCGCCCTCAACAAGGCGATGGAGGAATATTATAATCCCAGCGCACGAAGGAAGGCGGGTGCACAACGGCCCGAAGTTATTCTCACGGGTACCGATCCTGGCAGGCCGACACCGCCGCCCGAACCGGAGCCTGACGAAGAACTGGAGAAAGAAATCGCGGAAAAAAGAGCTGAATGTGCGGCTTTGCAGGCAGACGCTGATGAAGCCGAACGCAATATGGACCTTAATTCAGGAACGGCAGAAGGTAAGCGATGGAAACGAATCTGGACCGATCTAATAAAGCGAGTACCGGTATGCCGGGGTGAACTCGGCGCTTTATTGGAGCAGCGGCCCGGCTATATGCCGGAAAAAAGACCGCCACCGAAATTTCCCAAGCCTACTGTACCAAATAAAAAACCAGGGACGGAAAAAAAACCGGGACCGGAGAAAAAGCCGGGAATTCCAATCTAATTTCGGATCACTGTTCGCGATTTGAGGGGAACGGAAATTTATTTCCATCAAAATCTTTCAAATCGTCCAGTAACCGCCGACTTTGTTGCCGGGACAAAAGGCTCATGTCCTGTAATGTTTGGGCCGAAAGTTTCATTGCTTCTTTGCGGGCGCGGTCATCTCCGAAATGGGCGGCGGTCAGGTACCAGGCCAACGCAGTGACGCCGGATTCATGATTGCCCATCCAGCCGTACGATGTGTAATCGCCGAGATCGGCCAGTAACCGAAGATGGCCTTTGCCGAGTGCTTTGCGGAACCATTTCTCGGCCTCGACGGGATCGCGGGCTACGTCCCAGCCGAACAAATACATGCGGCCAAGCCGGATGGCGCTGTAACCGTCATCCGATTGAAGCATGCGCTGAAATTCCGCATGGACAGGAAGCGGATGCTGCTTCACGTCTTTGTAAAGGAACCCCAAAAACTCAACGCCATTCTTTACACCCAATGCGGCGGCGCGCTCGTACCACCGGGAAGCGGCGGCAAAATCCTTTAGCTTCTCCTGGTAGACATGGCCAATTCCAATTGCATGCTCTGGGTCGCGCTTAAAAGCCGCTTCGAATAATCGCTTGGCAAGGTCCAAATTTTGGGCGACCCCCCTGCCTTCGGCATAATCCCAGCCGAAGACAAAAAGCTGAATATCATTGAGCGCGCCCAATTTCTCTTGGGTGAAAGGCGGTGCGATTGGATTAGCCGCCCGAACAGCGATGGACGCGCCTGAAACCAGAAGCAATGCTATAACGAACGCCCCGATGGATCGCATGGCCATGCCCGTATTATTGACGATGAATTATTGAATTTATAGCAAAGGCTGTGGCAATTCACTATGACCGCGATCACAGCCCAGGGCGCGGTGGCAAAAACGGCGCCGTTGATATGCGGCGCTTGGACGGCGCACTCCAAAACGCTATTTCAGGACCGTATACCGAATTCAAAGAAAAAACCGGGAATTCCGGTCTAGAGCGGTGACTTGCGGTTTCACGGAAAGGGATAAATTTTCACATCGAACGTTTTCAATTCCGCAATCAGCTTCATCGATAAAGCCTCGGCGGCACGGGTTTCCGATGCCGGCATATGGAACGAAATCGCCAATGCCGCCCCTGGGGCCCGGACGATGCCGAACTTGGCGGCAGCATGGTACCACGCAAGCGCCCTTACTTTTAATCGGTTAGGTCCCAGCCAGCCGTCCCGTGTGTAATCGCCGAGATCAGCCAGCAGTCGGATGTGACCTTTGCGAAGCGCTTTTCGAAACCATTTATCGGCTTCAACGAGATCGCGCTCTACGTTCCGGCCGTATAAATACATGTGGCCAAGCCGGATGGCGCTGAAACCGTCATCCGATTTGCGCAGCCGGATAAATTCTTGATGGTTAGGAAGCGGATGCTCCTTGGCATGGTCGTAAAGGAACCCCAAATAATCGACTGCTTGCTCGACACCCGCCGCCGCCCCGTGTTCGAACCAGTGAGACGATTTGGCAAAATCTTTGAGTTTCTTCTCATAAACTACGCCAATTAGGGTGGCGTTTTCCGGATCGCCCGTGAACGCGGACTCAAAATATTTTTCGGCAATTTTAAGGTTTTGGGCAACACCCCTGCCTTCGGCGTATTTGACGCCTTGCCAAAAATCCCAATTCGCCCTGAGCACAGCCGTATTGGCTTCCGCCGGCGGTGGGATGCGTTTCTCCGCCGCCCGGACGGCAGTGGACGCGCCTGAAACCAGAAGCAATGCTATAACGAACGCCCGGATGGATCGCATGGCCATGCCCGTATTATTGACGATGAAGCATTGAATTTATAGCAAAGGCTGTGGCAATTCACTATGACCGCCATCACAGCCCAGAGCGCGGTGGCAAAAACGGCGCGATTGATCTTCAGGGTTTGGACGGCGTGCTTCAGGATTTGGGCTTTGCTCCAAAACCCCATCCGACGATCTTTTCCGAGAACGGACCCGACGCCCTGTTCGATGGATTGGAAAAGTTTCAAAAAGCCAACGGGCTCACCGTCGATGGCGCGGGCAAGAGCAAAGACAGCGAAACCGGGCGCGCCCTCAATAAGGCAATGGAGGAGTTTTATAATCCCAGCGAGGGCAGGCGGGACGGTGGGACGCAAGATGGGCCGGAAAGTGAACAACGGCCCGAAGTTATTCTCACGGGTACCAATCCTGGCAGACCGGAACCAAAACCTAAACCCGAAACGGGCAGTGGAACCGCCCAGGAATTAATTCGCCAATGGTGGGCCGTCTTCGACAAAATAGGCAAAATGATTGAGAAATTCGTTGCACCATTTACGGATCAAGAATATCGAGAATATACCGACCTAAGCCGCAAACTCGAAAAGCAAAGAAGGGACATTGAAAGGGCACTAGGGGCACTTGGTGTAAAACATCCGTAAGTACGCCTCTCATCGGTTTCTTCGTTGCTCACCGGTTTGATCAAATTTCGTTCGCCGACGCTCGATTTCAGCCTGTATGGATTTTCGCTTTTTAACAAAATCTTCGACTGCGGGAGCGGCGATATCTATTATTTTCGCTGCCTTCCGCTTCGCCTCCTGGATGTCACGCGCCTTCATCCGAAATTTAGGGCATCGACTTGCGGGCTGATACGGTTCTCGTTGAAATGCATACTGGCAATGAGCCAAGCCAAAGCTTCGGTATCAAATTCCGAATCGATGCCATTAGCTTTGAGATAAGTTTCACCGATTTCCTGCATGGACCATCGGTTGCCGCGCCGGGCAGCCTCCAGGAACCATTGTTTGGCGCTCTCATGACTAGGATTCGTGCCCAGACCCTTTAGAAAAATTTTGCCCAGGAGTATTGGAGCCCGCCACCCGGTAGATTTAAGATAGTAGTGGCGCGCCATCGCATAATTCCGGGATACGAGCCGCCCGGAAAAGTCCAAATTACCCAACGATGCGTAGGCCAATTTGTCGCCTTGCGCGATTGCCGCCTTATACCAATAGATCGCCCGGTCTGCATCCTTGGCTTCGTATGTATAAAACCGGCCAATCTCGCTGGCCAGCCAAGCCATGCGTTGGTGCGCCGATTCGAACATCCGGGTGGCCAAACCTAAAATTATGGGCACATCCTTGCCGAGCGCGTGGGATTTGCCTATGTCGAACAGCTTGAGAGGATCGGTGTGCTCCAGGCGGGCATCGGTCCACTCCGACGCTTGCGGAGTAACATTGGTTTGCCCGGCACTGGCCGGCAATCCGTCCGGACCGGGCCAGCCCGCCAACATAGCGGCGAGGAATATGGCAAACAGCAAGCGCATGTTTAATTCGCAATCATATCGTGTAATCAATTTATTATATTACACTTTGAGGAATTATTATAGGGGAAATGTTGATTACCCATTCCGCAAATCTCGAATCCTCTACGCCGCACCCTCCGCCAAGATCGCGGTAACGGCGCGGTCGATCTTCGGGGTCTGGACGGCGTGCTGCAGAAATTGGGCTTTTCCCCAAAACCTCATCCGACTAAATTTTCCGAGAATAAACCCGGTACCGTGTTCGATGGATTGGAAAAGTTTCAAAAAGCGAACGGGCTCACCGTCGATGGCGCGGTCAAGAACAAGGACAGCGAAACCGGCCGAGCGCTCAATAAAGCGATGGCGGAATATTATAATCCCAGCGTGCGGAAGAAGGCGGGTGGGACTCAGGATGGGCCGGAAGAAGCAAAATTGCCGCCAGCACCGCCTGAACCTCCTGATGAATCCACGGAAGAGAAGATCGAAAGATTGCTAGATGAACGAGATGATATCGCCGACGAAATCGTCGATCTTCGCGAGCAAATGGGAAATACAAACGACCATGACTTGCTTGGAGAAATACAAGAAAAATTGACGGATCTATTTTTGCGCGTGGGCGAGATCACAAGAGAACTTATCGAACTGCGCAGCCAATAATTATTGAGGCGGGAATTGGATTTCGATCTCACCTAATTTTGAAACCCAGCCGGCGCTTCATTTAAATAATCGGCCAACTCCGAATACCAATTAATTTTCCCAGAAAGGGTTTTCGCCTGCGTCACTGCTCGCTCCGCTACTTGACGGGGCAGCTCTGATTTCAATCTCTCGACCATGCGCGCCGATTTCTCGCCCCCGTGGCCGGCGCCGAGCAGGAACCAGGCCAGCGACCTGATCCGGGGATCGAGTTGGGCGATCTCGCCGTTCCAATACATGGTGCCCAATTCGTACATTGCGCCGTTCCATCCGTTGATCAGCGCAATCCGATACCACTTGAGCGCTTCGACCGGATCACGCCTGGTTCCCAATCCCTGGCGGTAGATGTGGGCCAGTTCGCGGGCATAGTCATATGGAGCAACGTGGAGAAGGAAATGTTTGCGCGCTACGGCATAGTCGCGGGGCCTCCCGTTTCCATTAAAATACATGCTGCCGATAAGTCCGTGCGCGCCAATCTCGCCTGCTGCCAATGCATTCTGTAAATGCATATTGGCTTTGGCAAAATTTTGTTCGACGCCATCACCGCTCAAATAAAGTTTGCCAAGACCAACATGGGCGGCGGCGTAATTGAACTTGACCGCCCGCTCAAACCATATTCTGGCGCGTCCAGAATCTTTGACAATCCGACTATAAATCTTACCGACATTATGGTTCAATTTGCCATCGCCGCCAGCATAGCGCCGGAACCAGACGTCCGCTTTATTCAAGTCTTTTCCGACCGATTTGCCCATGGCGTAGAGCGTCCCGCTCTTCATCTGAGCCTCCTTATCGCCCGCCTGTGCCTGCTTTAGGAGCGCAAGATTGATGCCGCCATTGACCTCCTCGGCGAAGGCGAGCGGTCCACCGATTCCCGGCCAGACGGCCAATAGAACGGCAAGGGATATGGCAATCAGCAAGCGCATGAATTATCCGCAACCAGTTCGTGTAATTTGTCTATGATATTACACTTTCAGAGAATATTACAGGAATATTTTTATGATAACCTATTTCAATATCCACAATCCTCTCAGCCGGCCGACCGTTCAAACCCGCCGCCGACCGCCCAACCAGCCTCGCCCCCGCACCCGCCGCCAGGATCGCGGCAACGGCGCGGTTGATCTTCGCGGTCTGGACGGCGTGCTTCAGGATTTGGGCTTCGCCCCAAAACCCCACCCGACCCTATTTCTCGAAAACGAACCCGACGCCCTGTTCGACGGGCTGGAGAAATTTCAGAAAGCGAACGGCCTAGACGTCGATGGCGTGGTCAAGAACAAGGACAGCGAGACCGGCCGGGCGCTCAATAAGGCGATGGCAGAATACTATAATCCCAGCGGCGAGGCGCAGCGGCCCAGGCCTGGCTAATCGAACAGCGCGTCCAGTTCGGACTGGGAAAGCCCGGCTTCTTCATTGGTGCCGGCGGCGATGGTCACATCGGGCGTTGCCGCTTCCGCTTCCGCTGCGGCCGCCTCGGCGGTGGCCGGGCTGGGCGGGTTTTTGCGGCGCTCGGGTGCGTCCCAGTTTTTGGTGACGCGGCGGCGGTCGGGTCCGAAAAAGGTGCGCGTTTTCACAAACTCGCGGGGCTGGGAGATGATCTTCTGGATGCGCGCGTAGAGCGAGCGGGCCGACAAGGGCTTGGCCAGAAATTCGTTAACGCCGGCGTCGCGGGCATTCAAGACCTTCGACATCTCGGTGTGTCCGGTCAGCATGATGATCGGCACATAGGGGTTCGGGCTGTCCGAGCCGGTGCGCACCAGACGCACGAAATCCAGCCCGTCCAGGGGCTGCATCTGATAATCGACGATGATGATATCGGCGGGAAAATGGGTCAGCTCGGTAAAGGCTTCGGCGGCGTCGTTGGCTTCGGAAACATTGCGCGAGCCGAGCGCATGGATCAGATTTTTGACCAGCATGGTCATATGCTTATTGTCGTCGACAATAAGGAAATTCAAGCGCTCGATATCGTACTGGTCGTCCAATGGGGCGGTCTCTGATGTTGACGCGTTATTGTTATCTGGTTCCGGTAGGCTCGAAACGCAACAATACGCGCGAAATATTTACCGCAAATAATTCCTTGCCGGGCGCGGCAATGCCAACTTTCCCGTATTACCTTTACGTCGGCAACAAATTAAATCACCAGATCCAATATCTCCGGCACGTCGTCGGGCGGCGCATTCAGGATATAAGCTGGCACCTTTTGACGTCGCGCTCGGCGATCAGATCGCCCGTTGCCGCGGCGAATTTCTTGAAGTGGGGCGTATCGCGGTGGGCATCGAGGGAGGCGGCGTTGCTATAGACCTCGTAAAAGACAAAGGTTTCGGGATCGTCTTCGTAATTCAACACATCAAATTTGTGGCATTCGGGCTCATCGCGAAGCGACGCCGCCGCGTTTTCCAAAATGATGCCGCGAAACTTGTCCGCCTCGCCCGGTTTGACCTTGATCGTCACGACGATGGAAAAATGCGCCATTCCGTCCTCCTTGTTGTGTGGTGTAAATCGCCAATCGGCGGCACATTATCATTCGCGCCCGTCATTGACGAGCACCCGAAATCGTAATCAACGGTGCGGCGGCAAATGATGTCTTGCGCAACAGGCACTCCCATTTTAGGGATCACTTCGGGGTGGCACCAAGGAGGGAAACAATAAATGGCACATAAGGATCTCAGAGAATTCACCGAAGCGCTGCAATCGGGAAACGATCTGGTCACCATCGACGACGCGGTGGATTGGGATCAGGAACTGGCCGGCATCGGCCGCCTCAGTTGCGAGCGGGACGGCCCTGCCTTTATGTTCAACAACGTCAAGGATTATGCGGGCTGGCGGGTTCTCGCCAATCCGGTGACCGGCTGGCGGCGCTATGCGGTGGCGCTCGGGCTGCCCGCCGCCACGCCTGTGCGCGAGATGTACAAGATCTATGCCGAGCGCGAACAGAACCCGATCAAGCCCACGCTGGTCAATTCCTCGCCCTGCAAAGAGGTCATTATCCCCGAGGCCGACATCGATTTGTTCGATCTGCCGGTGCCGATGGTGCATGACGGCGATGGCGGGCGTTATCTCGGCACCTGGGATCTGGTGATCTCCAAGGACCGTGATAGTGGCTGGGTTAATTGGGGCATGTACCGCTTCATGGTCCATGATGAGCGCCACCTGACCGGCTATCCCCGGCCCAACAGCCATCTCGGCAAGATGCTGCTCGACGGCTATGTGCCGGCCGGCGAGGCGATGCCTATTGCTATCGTCATCGGCGCCGACCAGCCCAGCCATTTATCCTCGACCGCAACTTTTCGCATCGGCGGCGACGAGGTCGAGCTGGCCGGCGGCTTGGGCGAGCGGCCGGTGGAATTGATCAAGTGCGAAACCTCGGACCTGTTCGTGCCTGCGTCGGCCGAGATCGTCGTCGAGGCGGAGATTTATCCCGACAAGATCGCCCAGGAAGGCCCCTACGGCGAATATCCGGGCTACCGCTCGGGCGAGATGGGCAATTCGGTCTGCGCCCGGGTCACCGCCATCACCCATCGGCGCGATCCGATTTTCACCATCGACACCACCGGCTTCATGGATTCGAGCGCCGTCACCACCTCGATCTCCGGCGCCATCGCCATCCGCCGGCGCCTGGAACGCTATGATATCCCGGTGTCCGAGGTTTATATTCCGCCCGAAAGCGGCGTCCATATGGCAATTGTCTCGGTGCGCCGGGGCGGCCCCGATATCGCCCGCAAGGTGGTCGAGATTTTGACCGCGCGCCGCGCCCTGATGTCCAAGGTGATCGTTGTGGATGACGATGTGGATGTCTTCAACATGTCCGCCGTGATCCACGCCTTTTCGACCAAATGCCACCCCGAGCGGGGCACCCACGTTCATACCTACGAAGGCCGTGCCAACGCCTTGACCCCGGCCTATAGTCAGGAGGAACGGGTTGCTCAACGCGGCGCCAGTGTCGCCTTCGATGCCACCTGGCCGCCCGATTGGCCCGCCGGCTCGACGCCGATCCGCGCCACCCTGGATTCCATGTATTCCCAGGATGTGCAGGACCGGGTCAATGCGCGCTGGAATAAACTGGGACTTTAGCGGGAGAAACATCATGACACAGGAATACGAAGCCTTCGTCCGCGACCGCGCCCACGCCGTTTCCGGTTCCGAAGTGGTGCTGACGTTGCGCGATCTGAGCCCTGGGCGGCATAAATATAAAGGCATAAATGTGCGCGCCGTCATTTCCGAGACGCCGCAGGAGGGCGAGCCCCATTTATGGCTGCGCTCGGTGGTCGGCGTCCGCGAGGCCAAACCGTGCAGCGTCCGCATCACCGAACATTTGCCGGCCGTGTTCGATGCCGCGCCCTACACCGATTATTTCACAGTGACGGAGGCGTTGGAGAAGGGCTGATGGAGACCATCCCCCAGGCAGTTGCGCGCCATGGGCTGGAGCGCCCCGACGCCGCCGCCCTCGCCGATGACCGCTTCCGGCTTTCTTGGGGGCAGACAGCCGCCTGGATGGAAGCGGCGGCCGGATGGCTGGCCGCCAAGGGGTTCGCGCGCGGCCGCCCGGTGGTTGCCTGGCTGCCCAACTGCGCCGAATGGAACCTTTTGCGCTTCGCCGCCGAGCGCGCCGGCCATCCCTTCATTCCGGTGCCGGCCAGCCAGGGCAAGCGCGAGCTGACCTCCATATTGGAAGGTACAAACCCGGCGCTGCTGATTTCCAAGGGCAAATTCCGGCGCCGGGATTTTGAGGCCGAATGCGACGCGGTTTGCAGCCTTCTTAAAATTCCGCCGGAGCGTCTGACCCTGCCCGAGAGTACCCTGCCCAAACTGGACGGCCCGGTGCCGACAGCGCCGCCGCTGGGCTTAGGAGAGGTGGTGCACGCCCTGGCTACATCGGGCTCCGAAGGCATCCCCAAAATCGCCCATTACACCGGCGAGGCGGCTGGCCGCCGCGCCCTCGGCCAGATCGAGATTTTGGACTTAAGCCCCGATGACATCTTCCTGGTCCTGTCCCACGGCACCGGCCCGGCGCGGCCCGCCTGGCTGGCGGCGCCGATGATTGGCGCCAGTATCGTCACCATGCCCATATTCGCGGCCGAGACTGCGTTAGCCTTGATTGAGGCCGAGCGGCCGAGCCTGGTCTGCGCGACGCCGGCGCAACTGGCGATGATGGCCCCCGGTCTTGGCAGCATCGATACCGGCAGCGTCCGCATCTGGTATACGTCCGGCGCGGTGATGCCGGCGTCGCTGGCCGAAGAGTTGGAGAGCGTCACCGGGGCCAGCGTCGTCTCCACCTATGGCGGCGCTGATTTCGGCGGCTGGGCCTGCCCGGCGCCGGACGATGCACCCGATGTGCGCCGCCATACCGTCGGCAAACCACGGGGCGGCACCGAGTTCCGGCTGGTCGATGCGGATGGCGCCGACGTGGCGGCGGGCAAGATCGGCCATTTGATCGGGCGCGGCCCCTGCTGCGTCGGCGGCTATCTGGGCGCGGCCGGTGCGGACAGTTGGATCGACGGCTGGTTCCAGACCGGCGATCTGGCGCAAAGGGATGCGCACGGCAACTATGCGATCATCGGGCGCATGAAGAACGTCATCGTGCGCGGCGGCGACAAGGTGATCCCGGTTGAGATCGAGACCATTTTGCGCACCCACGCCGATATTGACCAAGTGGCGGTGGTGCCGGTGCCGGACCCGATA
>Ga0209501_10003587_pt1 | contig 15436 bp, 14 predicted proteins | sample ArcticOcean_MG_C_4_FD_187434 | JGI IMG/M metagenome (GOLD analysis project Ga0209501, IMG submission 187434) | Marine microbial communities from western Arctic Ocean - ArcticOcean_MG_CB4_134 (SPAdes) (version 2) | ecosystem: Environmental > Aquatic > Marine > Oceanic | place: Arctic Ocean...
TATGGTCTTGCTAGGCATATAGAGACACGACCAAGACATCCTCATCTTGAAGATAAATGGTGGATGGACGTCGTAACAGAACCGCTCTGTAAGGGAATGATGAACTGATTGCTTTGTTTGCTTTATTATCTTGAATAAAATGGTTTTTTTTTGTTTACTTTATTAAAATTGACTTACTTACACGCAGGTAGTTAAAGCACCATAAGAAACAAACCACCAAAAACAATGACGACAAGCAATCCTATTGTGTTCCAGATCCTAAGGGATTTGGGAATGCCCGCAGATGAAGCACTTTCACAACTGAAGAGCAATACTATTGACCTAGACCCTTATAAGACAAGTATTACAGACGACATAGTAATTGCCATCGCGAAGAACTTAACTGGATTGACAAGTATCAACTTGATCTGGTGCGAGGACATCACTGACAATGCCGTCATCGCCATCGCGGAGAACTGTAAGGGATTGACGAATATTAACTTGTGCGAGTGCTCCATCATCACCAACGCCTCCATCATTCCGCTCGCGGAGAGTTGCTCGGGATTGAGGTGGATTGACATAGGCGGTTGTAATAACATCACCGACACCGCCGTCATTTCTCTTGCGACCAACTGCCGAGGATTGACAACGATTGACTTAACAGCATGCTGCTACATAACTGACGACGCTGTTATAACCATCGCAGAGATGTGCGCAGAATTGACGGAGATTCACTTGTCCTTCTGCCGGAAAATCACCGACATTGCCGTCATTGCGCTTGGGGAGGGGTGCGAGGGTTTGACGGAGATTCACTTGTGTGATTGCAATAAAATCACCAACGCCTCCATCATTGCGCTCGCGGAGAGGTGCGCGGGATTGACAAAGATTGACTTGTGGGAATGCTACATCACTGACTCGACCATTGTTTCCATCGCTGAGAACTGCGCGGGGTTGACGGAGATTAACTTGGACGACTGCAACAACATCACCGACGCCGCCATCATTGCGCTTGTAGAGAACTGCGAATACTTGAAGGAAATTAGGTGCGAACGAACGAAGGTTGGTGTTGAAGGACGCCAACTCATTCAAGAGATGAAATTACGACCAAAACATCCACCTCTAGAAGAGGGATGGTGGTTGGACGAAGGGACAGGACCTCAGTGTAAGGGAATGATGAACTGATTGCTGATTGTCTTGCTTGCTTGCTTTCTTATCTTGAATAAAAATGCTTTTTTTTTGCTTTAATAAAATTGACTTACTTACACGAAGGTAGGTATCAGCACCATAAGAAACAAGATCGAAACAATGACAACAAACCCTGTTGTGCTTCAGATCCTAACGGATTTGGGAATGCCTGAACATGAAGCGTTGAGACAACTGGAGAACAATTCTCTAATCCTAAACCTTTATAGGGGAGACGTTACAGACGACATAGTCATCGCAATCGCGGAAAACTACACAGGGGCAACGATTATCAGTTTGAGTGGGTGCAGCAACATCACCAACGCCGCTGTTATCGCCATAGCGGAGAACTGCGTGGGATTGACAAGTATCTGCTTGAACAGTTGCAACAACATTACCAACGCTGCCATTATCGCCATCGCTGAGAATTGCGCGGGGTTGACAACAATTTACTTGTACAGGTGCCGCAACATCACCGACGCGGCCATTATTGCCATCGCTGAGAACTGCTTGGAGTTGACGAAAATCTATTGCGCCTATTGTAAGGATATCACTGATACAGCCATCATCGATATTGCAGAGAACTGTTTGGGATTGAACAAAATCGATTTGCTTGGTTGTCGCAAAGTCACAGACGTTGGCATCATTGCTATTGCAAACAACTGCGAAGGATTAAGAGAGATTTGCGTGATATACTGCGACATCACCGACACTGCGATCATTGCACTTGCGGATAGGTGTAAATACTTGGAGACATTTGAGTGTGCCGAGGACTATGGCTTAGATTTGATTCCACTTCGTGACAATCCGAAGGTTACTGCTACAGGACGTAGACTAGTTGAAGACATTATAAATCGTCCAAAACCTCCACCTCTAGAAGAGGGATGGTGGTTGGACGATGGGACAGGACCGCAGTGTAAGGGAATGATGAACTGATTGCTGATTATCTTGCTTACTTTCTTATCTTGAATAAAAATGCCTTTTTTTTGCTTTAATAAAATTGACTTGGTTTAAGCGCGTGTAGTAACAGCACCATAACAAAGAAACCACAAAGAAACCACGAAGAAACAATGACAACGAACCCCGTTGTGTTTCGGATCCTAAGGGATTTGGAAATGCCTGAAGATGAAGTGCGCTTACAACTGGAGAACAATTCAGTTGTAAGCGTAATTCATCTTGATAGGATGGACATTACAGACGACATAGTCATCGCCATTGCGGAGAACTTTCCGGGGTTGATGAAGATTAACTTGAACGCCTGCATCAACATCACCGATGTCGCCGTCATTGCACTCGCAGAGAGGTGCACGAGGTTGACGACGATTCACTTACAGCAGATCTTCAACATCACCGATGTGGCCGTCATTGCGCTCGCGGAGAGGTGCACGAGGTTGACGACGATTAACTTGGGCGGCTGCCACAACATCACCGATGCCGCCGTCGTTGCGCTTGCGGAGAGGTGCACGAGGTTGACGACGATTAACTTGAATTTCGACGACAACATCACTGATGCCGCCGTCATTGCACTCGCAGAGGGATGCGCGGGATTGACCACAATTGGCTTGGGCAACTGCGAGAACATCACCGATGCCGCCGTCATTGCGCTCGCAGAGAGATGCACTGGATTGACGGAGATTCGCTTGTGGGGTTGCTACATCACCGATGCCGCCGTCATTGCGCTCGCGGAGTGGTGTGCGGGTTTAACAACAATTAACTTGTGGAACTGCTCCAACATCACCGATGCCGCCATCATTGCGCTCGCAGAGAGGTGCGCGGGATTGACATTTATTAGCTTGGACGACTGCCACAACATCACCGATGCCGCTGTCATTGCGCTCGCGGAGAGGTGCGCGGGATTGACATTTATTAGCTTGATGGGGTGCCCCAACATCACTGATGCCGCCGTCGTTGCGCTCGCGGAGTGGTGTGCGGGTTTAACAACAATTATCTTGTGGAACTGCTCCAACATCACCGATGCCGCCATCATTGCGCTCGCAGAGGGGTGCGAATACTTGGAGGACATTAATTCCGGATGCACGAAGGTCACTACAGTTGGAGTCCAACTCATCGAAGATATAAAGACACGACCAAAGCCTCCACCTCTAGAAGAGGGATGGTGGTTGGACGAAGGGACAGGACCTCAGTGTAAGGGAATGATGAACTGATTGCTGATTGTCTTGCTTGATTTGCTTTATTATATTGAATAAAATTCTGTTTTTTTTGCTTTTAAAAATTGACTTACTTACACACAGGTAGTTACAATTACCAAAAGGTACAAGATCGAAACAATGGCGACAAGCAATCCCATTGTGTTCCAGATTATGACAGAGGATTTAGGAATGCCTGAAGATGAAGCGTTGAGACAACTGGAGAACAATACACTTTATATAAGTTCTTATTGGAGAAACATTACAGACGATATAATCATCGCCATTGTGACCCATTGTGCTGGATTGACGACGATTGACTTGAACTACTGCGACAACATCACCGATGCTGCTGTCATTGCGCTCGCGGAGAGGTGTGCAAGTTTAACAACGATTAACTTGAACCACTGCTGGCACATTACCGATGCCGCTGTCATCTCTCTCGCGGAGAGGTGCGCAGGTTTAACAACGATTAACTTGGATGCCTGCCGAAACATCACCGATACCGCTGTTATTGCACTCGCGGAGGGGTGTGCAGGTTTAACAACGATTTACTTGGCCGGCTGCCAAAACATCACCGATACCGCTGTTATTGCACTCACAGAGGGGTGTGCTGGATTGACGACAATTTACTTGGGTGGCTGCCGCATCATTACCGATGCTGCCGTCATTGCGCTCGCCGAGGGATGTCCGGGTTTAACAACGGTTGACTTTGCCGGCTGCCGCATTACCGACGCCGCTGTCATTGCGCTCGCGGATAGGTGTTCGGGATTGACGACAATTGACTTGCGCGCCTGCCGAAACATCACCGATGCCGCCATCATTGCGCTTGCAGAGGGGTGCGAATACTTGGAGGAAATTAATTCCGCCTGCACGAGCACGAAGGTTACTACAGTTGGAGTCCAACTCATCGAAGATATAAAGACACGTCCAAAACCCCCACCTCTAGAAGCAGGATGGTGGTTGGACGATGGGACAGGACCGCAGTGTAAGGGAATGATGAACTGAGTTTGAATAAAATTGACTTGTATTTTCTATTGTTAGAATGACACACCACAAGCACAACTACAGAACAAACACAGCATGTCTCTTGATATCCCAAGCATCACACTATCATTCACAGGAATCTCTCCCAGGGCACGGATTTTGCTTGACCGTCTGGGGTGGCACGATCACAAGAATTCAAAGTCAGATGCGACGGTTTGCCACTACGCTTTTGGTGTGGAAGACCTCAATCCAGAAAAGCGTCGCATATTTATAAGTGGAAACGTCAGCGACATTTACATTACACAGCATGAAATTCTTTCTCGAATTGCCTGGGTTGTTGACAAGACAATTGACTACACCCCCACAGTTTCTTGGACAAATCCAGATCCATTTACATTCCACATTGTTTTCACAGATTAGATTATCAAGAACACCACCCATTACACATAAAAAACGACAATAAAAAAAAGTCTTATAGTTGTCGTTTTTTATTTTTTTATTCTCGCCCCATAAAACTTATAAAAAATTGACCCTGAATTTTAGTCATTATGATTTACAACCATAAGTCCAAACCACACTAAACTCAAATAACAATGGCCTTCCCCAACTCTACATTTGAAGATATTCTTAGGGAGCAGTCTTATCTATTTGACCAGGATTATAACGTGGACAGCATTACGAATGAATCTTATTTTTCACAGGGAACTGGTATCCAGACACCTATCTGGTCATCTATTGTTAAACAGCAACCACCGATTGAGAATGACTACATTGTTATTAATGTTGATGATAAAGATCTTGCTGAAGAAAGCGAAAATGCCTTTAATCCGGTTATTGGGTCTGGAACAGGAACAGACGACATTCCTCCGGTTGATGAACGAGTTTTCTTTGCTCAAGCAGTTGCTATTAATGTTGGTTGTTCTGTTGACGAAGTTGCTGCCGACGAAGTTGCTGCTGTTTCTGCTGCCGACGAAGTTGCTGAGTCCGACGAAGTTGCTGCTGAGTCCGACGAAGTTGCTGCTGACGCTGAGTCCGACGAAGTTGCCGAGTCCGACGAAGTTGCTGCTGACGCTGAGTCCGACGAAGTTGCCGAGTCCGACGAAGTTGCTAAAGCTGACGATGGATGGCAGAATGGATGGAAGATTAGCACAGGCACAAAGAAGAATTACAGGCGCTATAAGAATAAGACTTTGGGGAAGGTAGAGACGAAGACAGTTCCGCCAAAGAAGTCAATTCCTCATCGTCAAAATCATTCCCGGAAGAATGTTCGGCGCTCCGTTTCGGAAACCGCCACTGCCTTTGGACGCTCAAAGTCTTATCCTCCTCCAAGTTCTCCATTCACCATCAATCTAAAGGATATAGACGCACGTATAGCATCAGCAGTTATTGGTCAGTATGGAAGAGTTCAACAAGATCTTATGAAGCGCTACAAGTTGAAGTCTCTTCACATTGGAGACCCAGTTCTAAGCACATCCCATAAGAAACTTGTAAATATTACCATTGTAGGGTTTACAAAGCATCTGGTAACATCCGCCGCTCGCGCAGTCTGTACAATCCTAAGCAAGGAGGAAGATAATTATATTGAACTGGACTTCAACACGTTCAAGAACTATCTCAACGCTTGCCGTGTATAAAACTAACAATGAACTAAAAAAACACCTAAATAAACATTATTTTTATTTTTCTGTGTCTTTGTTCAAATAAAATTGACTTGTATTTCTAGTTCTTATTTACCACAAACTCAAATACGACACCCAACACCAAATAACAACAGACAAACAACAAAAATGCAAGCATTTGCAGGATTGGAAATGGACGATTTATTGATTAGTCAAATTAAACGGCGGCGTATTGACTTCTCTTATTATGGACATCTAATTACAGACACTATGGTCATTGCCATTTCGACAATGTGTCCTAATATGAAAAGTATTATCTTGAACAACTGTGTTGGTATCACTGACGCGGCAATTATCGCTCTTACAAAGAATTGCCCGGAATTGACGGAGATTAAAATGAATGCCTGCTTTCACATTGGAACTGACGCTGTCATTGCAATCGCAGAAAACTGTGGAAATCTAACATCGATTGGCTTACACGCATGCCACGGACCTGTAACAAATGACGGCATTATCATTCTTGCTGAGAGCTGTCCGGGATTAACAGATATTAACTTAACTTCGTGTACCAATCTTACCGATGAAGCAATAATTTCTATTGCGGAACACTGTCTTGGATTGAAGAAAATCTACTTGGACTGGACTCGCGTTACTGACTACGCCATTATTGCTCTCTCCGAAATGTGCGTATACATTGAAAGTGTTTCTTGTCGCAACAGCAACACAACCAAACAAACAATTCTGATAATTCAAGAAATTGAAGACCGCGAAAAACCTGTATCTTTGGAAGAGGGTTGGTGGTTGGAAAACGTCAACGGAACTGGACCAAATCCCTGTAAGGGACATATGAACTAGACTTAGATACTTAAAAACTAACTAACACCTATTTTTATTTTAATTTAAAAAATTGAAATAATTTAAGGGTTAGTTAATAATAATAACTAAAAATGGCGTTTGAAGCACTTGGAAAAGCGATTAATTCAAGTGCTAAAAATCGCTCAGGAAAAGTATTTAATGATAATGGTGCTATATGCCTCGAGAATACTAGTAATCCAAATGTTAATATATTTGCCGGAATCAAACCTGGAACATCCAAAAAAGAAATAAAAAAATATATTAATACTGCTATTGTATCTTATAAGCAGCGCGGTGATTATAATTCAATTGTGGACCTGGCTACTATTATTTTTCAAAAGCGTTCTTTTATGGAGGGTGAAACTCGTCGCGATGAATGCCGCCACGCATTTCTATGCTTTTACCAGCACTTTCCAACTGAGGCAATTAAAATGCTTCCACTATTTGTTGTAAAGGGATATGGATACTGGCATGATCTAAATCAACTGTGGCGAGATGTATGTGATAAACTATCTTCTTTGTCATTAAGTAAAACAAAACTTCGCCTATTTTACCACTATTACGATCCTCTTATATCAGCAATTATTAAAATGTTTATGAAACAAATTTCAACAGATATTAAATCCACAGGAAACATAAGTATGGCAAGTAAGTGGATACTGTCTGAGAACAGCGCAGGAAACAAACCTAGAAAGGCAGATATTCGTTCATCTCGTCGTAAATCAAAAGCTATTGAACGAGATGGTTTTCGTCGCGATTATATCCCAAAGCAAACTCAGTTGCGAGATACAGTTATTTACTGGTTTTATATCGATAAGTCTAGGAGTCTTGTAAGAGACTCCTATGTTAATATGATGATCCGCAGCACTTTATGTGAGATTGATGGAGGTCCGTGGCAGCGTAAGACAATTCCTCATAATGCCAAGAAACTTTACCGCAAGAATAATTCTAAATTGCGAACCAAACTAAATATCATTGAGCAAAAAATATGTAATAAGTGTCCTGAGGATATTGAACCTTCTAAGCTTTCGGGAAAAGTTCTCTCTCGCTACACAAAGTATCTCTATAATGAGAAAACAGCACGTCCTGGTTGTATTCCAGATAAACTTGAAGATTTTGAGCAAGTTTCTGGAAACAGGGAACCACACAACAAGGAGCGGGTTCTGCTACGACAGCGAACAATTAGTCTGTTCTCCGGACCCGAAGCAATTGAAAGAATAAAGAAAAAGACAGCAGTTCTAACTCCTGTTGATATTTATAGCAAGATTAAGTCTCCTAGAATTTCAAACGCTGAAACTACACAGCTTGAAGCAATGTGGAAAGCAATGACCCAAGATACGATGGAAAAGATTAACACTTACTGTAGTGAAAATAATATCAAGCGCCGAAGGGTTATTCCTATGGTCGATATGTCTGGTTCAATGCAAAGCTCTCTTCCAGGACAATCTAACTCATCAAAAACAGTATTTGACGCTGCGATTTGTCTTGGAATTATGACTGCTACCGCTAAGTCGGCAGATGATCCACTGTATGGCGCCATGCTTTCATTCTCTGCTGTTCCTTCTTGGTTTAATTTGAAATATGGAACATCTCTAAAGACTATGGTTCGTAGTGTTGATACAAATACTCGCGGAGACAGACTAAATACAAACTTTTATGATGCGTATAGTGAGATTATTACTATTCTGTCTGGATTGGTCAATGATGGTAAAATGACTGCAGATGAAATCACTAATGTAACACTTGTTGTATTAAGCGATCTACAGTTTGATTGTGCTAGTTGTCCTGGTTATGACTCAAACTGGAATACAACTTACGAAACTCTTGTAGAAAAGGCAATTGCAAGCGGACTTCTGGGACTACCAACAATGATTTTCTGGAATCTAAATACGCGACCAAATTCTATTCAAGCAGAGTCAAATAAGCGTGGCGTTGAGTTCTTGTCGGGATACTCGCAAAATAATATTAGACATACCTTCTATGGATGCAAACTGTCTTCAACTAAAAATACAAATAATTCTACTGTTCAGGTTTCTAAGACAACACCCAAAGATAAAATGTTCCGAATTCTATACCAAGAGTTCTTTGATCCAGTAAGACAGGTATTTAATGATATTAAGATTGGTTCGTTTAGTGAGTATAGATTTGTAAGAAATAATGTAGCTAGTGCCAGCGTCGGCTTCGGCAAAACACCAGAAGAACCAGCAAAAATCAATGAACCAGTAGTTGATGAAGTGGTTTGTAATGGCGTCAGCGTCAGCGTCAGCGTCAGCGTCAGCGAAGCACCAGAAGCACCAGAAGCACCAGAAGCACCAGAAGCACTAGAAGCACCAGAAGCAACTGTTAGTGAAGATGACGGATGGGAGATAATTACATAAGTAATTAATTGTATGTTATTAGTTTTTTATTTTTGTTTTTTTTTATAAAATTGACTTAAATATGTATTGGTAAATTATATAATCATAATGGCTCGCAACACGCGACGCAGAATATCACCTGTTATTGAAGACACAGAAGACACAGAAGACATTGAAGACTCAGATATTGATTCCATCTCTCTATGTAGTTTCAGCAGTTGCTCCGAATCAGATTTTGGATCAGATTTTGGATTAGACTTATTATTTACGATTCCTCCTCTACGCTTTGATGTTAAAAAGCGCCTTCCCAAGTATAAGAATACTAAAATATATCGGCGCAAATCCAAAAAGGTGGCGCCCATAAAAACTAGACGCCGAGCACCTATAAGCACCGCAGGTCGCTTTCGCTTTATGGATATGAACAATCGTAATACAAATATTACGGACATTGTCAATGATCCCACAGACAAATCCCAAAATCAAAGTTTTAACGTCCGCCGAACCTTACTTACACTCGAAAGTCTTTATAAGACAAATGACATAAAGAAGATATATTCACTACTGGACGAAATCGAAAAACTTCCCGAAGACCCCAAAGAAATATCTTACTTTTCAAAAGAAGATAAGAAACTAATCAATGAAACTCACACACATACACTTCAATTGCGTTGGATTGCTAAAAAACTGCTATTTCAATGGCGAAATAATAAATACTATGTCGAATCTTCTAACTTGAATACTCTCGACCTTCTTCCCATCAGCGAACTTAATCCAAATGAAACAGTTCGTATCTATTATGAACGGACACACAAGTATTATGTATTCCATTATAAGAATCTAATGGACGCCTTTCGCATGACTCTTGAAAACCAAGAGTTTAATATTCCTGACCCAAAAACTCCTTGTAATCCTTATACTAATGAACCACTAACATTTAAGCAACTTGTATCTGTATTTGACCAGTTCAACCAAATCCTATATAAGAAAAGACACTGTATGCCTAAAACACTTTATCTATTCTCAACGTTGCTTGATAATAGCGTCTTCCTAACAAACCATCATCGTTATCTTTCGCTAAAGGCGTGTGAAACATACATAAAAGACCTTACCGATACATTATTTGATAGCAAGCTTGTTAATTATCTCGACCGGTATTATGGTTTGTCTATATGCTTTACCTGTATCAAGAAATTTATTGAAAATTATAGGCAAGTATTCACCCCAGTTATGATTAACTACAGAAAATATTTAAATAAACTAATTGGCTATCCCAGTGATATTGCTATGACAAACACAATTATAAAGAAGTATGGACTGACCATTACCAATACTGGGTTCAAGCATTATCTACGCCATCAACGGATTATAAAAACCGCAAGACGCCGACTAACTTTTTCCACACTGGTCCACCGGATTAGAAACGGATTGGACGTTAGTTCATTTGGAAACAGAATTCGGGTTCCAACCTACTCAAGTTTACATAGTCAGGATAATGAACGACACATAGATGAAGACCACGAGTTTCATTCGAATACATACTGGAGTGTCTCATCTAACTTTATGAATGAAGATATTGAACAGGCACTGGAAAATACTGATACAGAAGTAGATGGTGTATTAATTAACTTCTCAAGGATATTTGAACCCCACATAATTGGGACCAATATATCCATTATTAATCGTAACTAATAAAATCACTTAAGGAAATCCCCCCCTATATAGATATGGGGGTGTGAACCGTGGATCATACTCTCATCAAATAAAACCAACAGCAATAATCTAAATATTTAATTAATATAAAAAAGGTTTTATGTTTTCAGCCCTGTTAGCTCAGTCGGCAGAGCGGCAGACTTTTAATCTGCATGCCACGGGTTCAAGCCCCGTACAGGGCTCCACACAATTCATCCTCCATGGCGCAATTGGCTAGCGCGTTTGACTGTTAATCAAGAGGTTCCTGGTTCGAGCCCAGGTGGAGGAGATTTTTTTTTATATTGATACACTCAGCAAAAAATTGACTCAGATTTTTCGAGTGTTATCGAGCAGGCAACCAATCGAGCGTGGTTAGCCGCCCAATTCCGTGTAAGTCCACCGGAAGTATGACCCTGTTAGCTCAGTTGGGAGAGCGGCAGATTCTTGATCTGCATGTCACGGGTTCAAGCCCCGTACAGGGTTCCATAAAATTCATCCTCTATGGCGCAATTGGCTAGCGCGTTTGACTGTTAATCAAGAGGTTCCTGGTTCGAGTCCAGGTGGAGGAGCGTTTTTTTTAACCAAGATAACTAACAGCATAAAATAAAGAATGAAAAATGAAGAAAGTTATCTGTATATTAGCACACAAAACCGCCGATAGCTCAGTAGGCAGAGCGTCCGACTGTAGTTGGTTTAAATTTGTTTTCGGATGGTCGCTGGTTCGACTCCGGCTCGGCGGAACTGTGCTTTCCGCCCCTGTGGCGCAATTGGCAGCGCGCAAGACTTCTAATCTTGAGGTTGCGGGTTCAAATCCCGTCAGGGGCTTTAATTATTTTTTTTACTTCATCTTAAATACCAGTAGTTGGTGAATAGTTGGAGAATTTTCTACATTCATATTTTTCTTTAATCCTGTAATCATATCCCATATTACAGAATTATTTTCATCACTAAACTGCCATTGCCAACTGTATATTTTCTCAATTAAAATATGTAAATAATATGGATTATTAAGTGTATTAACTAGCACATTAACTAACAATGGGAAAAATGACTTATAAGAATTGCGAACACATAATTGTCCCCAATTATAAGTTGTAATATAGTAATCATTTGTTATATCTTTTCTATAAAGTAAATCAAAATAGGGTCTCGCACAGTCAATTAAGTAATCTTTATTAGACGGATACCATCCTCCATTTGCTCGTTCAAGTATATAAAGATTAAACTTACTCCAGAAACTTGTTTCCTTTGATATGTCTCTAAAATGTATACAAGTTGTAACTACTCTTTTAATTTTTGACATAGGATTCAGTAACTTACTAAACTTATCAAATATCTTATCATATAAAATACTAGGTTGCTTTCTTGTTTTAATATTTGGCATGTGTTCTATAACTCCAGAACAAATAATACAATCATACCGCCCATAGTATTCTTCTCCCATATCAAAGAAATTCATATAATCAACATTAAGTCCCATCCTTACTGATCTATCGTATTGCTCTCGAGATATAGTAATTCCGTGTATATCAGCACCTGCTTCTTTTAAGTATTTCAATAGTTTTCCATTTCCAAATCCAATTTCAAGTATTCTTACATTTTTAGCTGCTCCAGACAGTTTGGTTAATGTAAGTTTTTTTTCTCTTTGTGCATTATCGTAACTTTTAAAAATGTCATTATTAAAATGTCCCTCTGTTAGGTCATCGTTGATACCCATACAATCGCTCCAAAAACACGATATAAAAGAATACATATTCTTAATTTTATTATCCAATGGATCCAATGAATATCCTGTGGAATGAATGAGTTCGATAATAATCTCTATCAAAACAGGAATTAAAAATACTCTTATATTCTTAAAGTAAAAATAATGATATGTAGACAGCACAATTGCTGTATTTCTAATAACACAGTGCTTAGATATGACGCGACCATCATCTAAAAATTCTTGCGTAAATAGCATAATAATAATTAACGCAAGACAAAGTAAAATAATATTATTCATTGTTATTATAAAAGATAGTAATTTGTTTTTTTTTACTTACTGGTTTCTTTTTACCGTTTATTTGATTTAAAATCACGCATCGAATGCTCCAAATCTCTTTCAACATCCTTCATATCATCTGGTAGAACAATATTATATGGTTTATAAGTCATAAGATACAGAGTTATGGTAGATACCGCAAAACAAGATGTTATCGTTCCCAAAACAGACATCCATCGCGTCATTATTATTTATAATAGCTAATACAATTTGTTAATATCAATTTTAATAACTATTCCTGGTCTCCTTCCATATAATCTTTCCAAGCAAGCGCTACACCTGTCTTAATAGCGTCTACTTTTTCATCTACATCTTCATATTGGAAATGTTCTCTTATAAATACATTTGGATATAACAGGTATAATAGTATTACGGTTGTTAGTAAGACCAATCCAACAATCATAAAGTTCGCACAGCAAAATAATTTATTTGGCATTATATTATATATAACTATATAAAATTGAATTACTAAATCAATTATTAATTTGTTATAACAATGGCTACCGAACTTACTTGCGTTTGCTTTCTTATTGATGAGTCAGGGTCGATGGAAAGTATAGAGGACAGCACTAAAATGTCTATACACGAATGTGCACAAAAATTATCCGCAGACGGCAATTGTATATTTTCACTCCATACTTTTAACTCCGGAAATCCAGAAGATGTAAATCAAACTATTCAAATTCAGTTGGATTGTGTAGATACAAAAGACGATATTGAGTTTGATTACGAACCGTCTGGTATGACTGCGTTATTTGACGCCCAAATGGTTTCTATGAATCATCTTTACGAACAAATAATGAATGCTCCTGAAGAAGAGCGACCGTCTAAGATTATATTTGTAACGGTTACAGATGGAAATGAGAATGATAGTAGCACTTATACGAATACAGAAGTAAGAATTCGTATTAATGAATTAAAAAATACTTATGGGTGGAACTTTATTTATATTGGAGCAAATCAAGACGCATTTATATCAGCAGCAAATATAGGTATTCAGGGAGAAGCAGCATTAAATTATCAGGCAACAGACGAAGGAATTGAAAGCGCTATGCGAAGTGTTTCTCGCGCAATATCTTCTTATCGTCGAACAGAGTCTTTAGCTGTTGAATTCACACAGGAGGACCGCGAAAATAACACTTAGTGATTTTAGCGCCGTAGAACGTAGGACCCGCGAAAATAATACTTGATTTTAGTGCCGTGTAGGACCCCACAAAATAAAAATATTATCTTTTGTTTTATCTCTAAAACATTCTCAAAACTCGTCTACACAGAACATATGGAAGAAGAATAATATCGGCTATGAACGCCAACGGACAGCATACCAAAGCGCAGTCAGAGCACCTGTTATCATATGGATTATGTGCTGGATGTGCTAACCCAGGCTTGTTACAACCCTCTGCACACGCCGTAAATGTATCTTGAGTATTTGGGAAATAAACTACTGGTGAATGATCCGAAGCACTTGTATTATCAGCCATATTTACTATATTATTACTATAAACATAAAGTCAATTTTGTTGCATTGGTAACAACTGGTCTCTAATTTACTTTATTAAAAAAAACATTTATAGAATAGATTATAATATAAATATACTATGAATTTGTCTATTAGCGTTTTCGCTATGCCTGCCTGTATAAATAGCAATGGTGATATATTTGGTGGTTGGTTACTATCTCAAATGGATTTGGCTGGGATTATTGAAAGTAAAAAATATAGTCCTGGTAAATATGTTACCGTTGCTATAGATAAAATGAAGTTTGTTAAGCATGTCTCAGTGGGAGACTTAGTCAAAATATATTCTAAAATTAGAAGAATAGGTAATACCTCTATAACTATATTTATGAAAGCCTATGTCGATAGAATGGATAATAACGATAAGATTGAAGTGACAAATGGATTATTTACATATGTCAAAATCGATGATAATAGAGAACCAATTACGATTTACAAAAATAATAACAAAACAACGAAAATTTGAATGTTTTTGAATTATCTCCCGTCTATTTTAACGCATTTTTTATTTTATACGCCCATAATCCCGGATTTGCCGGTGCTCCTGGAGGAGCCATAAAATATTCCCACATAAATACTCCACCAAACTTATCATACTTATTAGAAAGTTGCGCAACAGTATCTAAACATTTGGTAAAGTCTTGACCAAAAATCATACCCATCACAACTTTATCTTCGGGATATCCATTACTTACTGCTTGACTGTAAGCGTCTGCGCTATAATCGGAGTAAAATTGCCCATTAAAATAGTTTATTCTCTTACCTTGCGGACTATTATATAAATGCTTATATATAAATCCTCCCATACCAGGATAGTCTTGCTGAAGAGAACTCTGAACGGGTGCCATACTTATTATAAAATCTTGTCCAAAATCGGTATTTAATCTATCTATTAGCATCTTGATATTGTCTAGTGACGCTGGTTCTTCTACATCTAAATCTATCCCACTAATAACGTTGTAATTTTTAATTGTATTTACAAGTAATGGATAGAATACATCAAAATTGTCAAATAGATCTGTAAATGCTGAACCACTTCCACCCATCATTAAAACTATCTT
>Ga0209501_10003595_pt1 | contig 15417 bp, 14 predicted proteins | sample ArcticOcean_MG_C_4_FD_187434 | JGI IMG/M metagenome (GOLD analysis project Ga0209501, IMG submission 187434) | Marine microbial communities from western Arctic Ocean - ArcticOcean_MG_CB4_134 (SPAdes) (version 2) | ecosystem: Environmental > Aquatic > Marine > Oceanic | place: Arctic Ocean...
GCGGGGTCAATGTGACATATATGTCTGATAACATCAGAGATACGTGGCAGCCCTTTGGTAACGCGGACATGCTGCAACTGGCGCTGTTTGTCGCAAAACTGGGCTCCTGGCGCACGAAGGAGCAGCTAGACCACCTGCTGGAAATGGGAAACATGGGAGCCGCCCGTGCCATAGGTCTCGCGGAGGACCACGGGGTGAATATAGGCAAACGGGCCGACCTGGTCATCTTTGAAGCGAAGTCGGGGCACGAGGCAATTATCACTCAGGCACGTAAGCTGTGGGTGATCAAGAACGGCCGTGCTGTTGCCAAAAACGGTGAGTTGCTGGTGAGATCAGCTATATAATGACACCATGGCAAATCGATATTTACCAACCGCCTTGGAAGTGCGTCCGAATTCATAATACTCCTTTATTCCAAAAGTACTATGAAGTAGAGGAATCTCGCAGAGGTATGCTCAAGGCTGGTTTGGACCAAAATATTTTGGGAGATAACAATGGGTTGGAAAGGGTAGGTTGACCTGATGAGATAGCAAATGCAATTCTCTTTTTAGTATCAGATGCAGTATCAATTGTTAGTGGAGGACAGGATGAAAACATCTGCCGATGTGGTGGTGGTGGGAGCTGGAGTTATCGGATGCGCAATTACTTATGAGCTAAGCATTAGGGGCGTCAATGTACTACTGCTTGAGAAAGACTCAATTGGAAGTGGTGGCTCGGCTCATGCTACTGGTTCACTTAATTTATTGGGGTCCGAATTTAAGCCCGGAGCCTCATTTTCACAAGGCATTCAAAGTTATAAACTGTTTCCTGGTTTGGTATCGGCCTTAGAGCAAGAAACTGGTATGGATTTGCTTTATCAACGACGGCCACAGATTCGATTAGCACTAGAAAGTAAAGAGGAAACACTACTCACAGAATCGTTAGTCTGGCAAAAGCAATACTTAGAAATGGAATGGATTGACAGTGCTCAGGTTCGCAATATCGAACCCAGACTCTCAACGGCCGTTCGTGGTGCACTTTATGAACCTGAAACGTCTCAATTGGACAGTTATCGTTTCACCTTAGCTATGGCTCAAGCTGCAGAAAAAAATGGTGCTGAAATCCAAAATCGTGAAGTGACCGGCTTAATAAAAAACAAGGGAATCGTAACTCATGTGAAACATTCGAGTGGGACCGTCCCTTGTGATGCGGTTATATTCACTATGGGCCCATGGGCTGGAGATTGCGCTGAATGGCTTGGAATACCGGTTCCAGTAGTTCCACTGAAAGGGGAACGCTTACTTCTTAGATATCATGGGGCTCCTTTGCCGGTGTTAATCACCTCACCAAAACGTGGTCATATGATTAGCCGCCTAGATGGATTGATCAGTGTAGGGAGTACGGGTGGCCGTGATTATGATAAGAGTGAGTTGTTTTTAGGAACTGAGTTTGATAGGCATCCTACCGAATCTGCAAAGATTGACCTTTTAAGTCGGGCTATTGACGTGATGCCTGATTTGGAAACGGCAGAGGTTGTCGAACATGTGGCAGGCTCACGCCCTCTCAGTAGTGATACAAATCCTATCTTGGGTCCCGTACCAGGATTACAAGGAGCTTTTCTTGCAACAGGTCATGGGACTAAGGGAATTCACTTGGCACCAATCACTGCGAAAATTATAGGTGATTACATTACACAGGGTAAGTATGAACCTAATGGTCATGGATCTTCTGAATGGAATAAAACTTTTAGCCCTGAAAGGTTCAGCGTTGTGAACCCTGAAGATTTCAATGAAGCTTCACTTGAGGTAGAAGAATAAATTTAATTTCCAAAGATGTTACTGTAAACAATTTCATTCCATAGGTTTGAATCAAGGTGTTTCCTATCTAAAACAAACCCTTTAGCCCGATAAAGGTTAAGATTATAGTCATGCGTACGTCCCTTAAGTTCCCGATCCTTGGTGTACCACATAACGATAGAGGGTAGGGTAGAGGAGCGATATCCCTGGGCGATTAACCAATCGGTCTTTCTTGCCCTCCCATAACAACTCTCTTTTTTAATAATCCCGAACACGACCTAACGCCTTGTTCAATATAGGTAAGACGCACATTTTTACTAGTGTCATAATGTCCCACCACAAGCCACCAGCAACACTGCTGCCGTGGAAAGGAGAAATAGTCGTATGACCTTGAGTTGCATACAGTAATATTACTCTCTGTTAGTAGTAACACTCTTCGCCTAAAGTAACCATTGCTTGGAGTACACTTCCAGTGTACCGTCAGGTTGTTGGATGAATAACGAGAATGCTATCAAGGCTTATCAGGCTGTTGTGAGATAAGGATTAGACTTTAAGGGATGTCAGGATGAGGAGGCTAGCATCTGCAGGTTTTTCAAACAGTTAATTTAGGTAGTGGCGGACATCGAAAGGAAGGGAGGTGTAACATCGCGCTAGTACCTCATCGCTTCTCCATAAAAGGCGGTCCTATGCGGGCCTTTGGCTACAGGCAGTTCCGAATCTTTTGGATGGCCTGTTTCGTCTCTCAGATCTCATTCTCCATGATGCTGATCACCCGTGGATGGCTGGTGCTGAAGCTGACCGACTCGCCTTTCCTAGTCACCGCGGTCACCGCTATTGCGCTGCTGCCGCCATCGCTTGCCGCACCTTTCACAGGGGTGATGGCCGATCGATTTAACCGACGCACGATCCTAATCATAGGAGAGATAGCGACCTTTGTGATTCTTCTGGCGCTATCTTTCCTAGTACTCAAGGAACTGGTGCAGGTATGGCACGTTTTTGTCCTCTCGGCTCTCGGTGGAATGGCGTTAGCCTTTAGCCTGCCTACCAGGCCCGCCGTGGTGCCTACCCTGGTGGCTTCCCAAGACTTAGTTAATGGCATGGCGCTCTATACAACTCTTATAAGTGCCTCTATGTTCGTTGGACCTGCGATGGCAGGGTACATCATCGATGCCCGGAGCATAGGGGCGGCCATTCTGACGGCGAGCCTGCTGCTGATCCCGGCGGTTGCCCTGCTTCTCCTGCTGCGACTTCCCAAGCCAATGGAGGGGTCTGATCAGGCATCATCCAGATCAATCCTTGCGAATCTCTCCGAGGGGCTGGCCTACGTGATGCAGCGTCCGGCACTGGTCGGAATTATTCTTCTAGCGTTGGCGATCGCCGCCTTTGGATCATCTTACATGACCCTTCTGCCGGTAATCGCACGTGATATTCTCAATGTAGGTCCGGACGGATTGGGGCTCCTGGGGGCCGGGGCTGGAATAGGGGCCCTATCTGGAGCCTTCACTGTCGCCTTCTTCAACAACTCCCGACGTATCAAACTCCTGCTCTTTACTAGCGGGCTGGGCATAGGCCCTGTATTAATTCTCTTTGCCCTCTCCAGTATCTTCGCCGTATCCCTGGTCATGGTGTTTGTTGTGGGAGCTGTGCTCCAGATATTCTACACCACCAATATCACTATGGTGCAGATGGCGTCTCCCAACTACATCAGAGGACGAGTTATGGGCATCCGTTACATCACCATGGGCGCAGGCACTCTAGGGATACTCCTATTGGGATTTGCGGCGGAGGTTCTCAATCCTATTGTGGCTCTTGTGCTGACAGGCCTGTTTGCGCTGGTCCTGATAATACTCATATTGGTGGCGATTCCGGAGCTGCGGCACCTCAGGGAACCAACAAGTCTCTCAGAGACTTCACCAACTTCCACCGCGGCTGCACCTTCTCCGAAACTTGAACTCGAAGAAGCGAAGCCCCCACTTAGCTCTATTGCTACGATAGCTCTTTACGTTATAGGCGCTCTGGGATGGTTATGGGCATTTGCGCTATTTGTAGCAGGTAGCGCAAATCTGTCTAGCGGCTTCGATTCCCTTGGGGTATCTAACCGGATACTGCTCGAAACCGCATCATACCTATTAATAGGAGTTGGCCCAGGTGTGATTGTAGCTCTGTTGTGTGGAAGGGCACTTCGACGCCGTAGAAACCGTATATACTAATTTTGCACCCTCTAGAACATCTACTAACAGTACATTTTTGGTAAACCTAATCCCCCATGAAACTCCTGATTGTTAAATTTTGCCGTGCTCTTCCCTGTCTTTAACAAACAACCTCTTGCGATAAATTCGGCGAAAATGCTAGTATGCGATCATATTCCACACCGCGTTGGTGAAGGAGGCAATAATGAGCGTAACGTTCGGTACAGAAAAGTATGGTCTGAAGGTCGGCACGCCCGATATTAAGTCGGTTGGTCCCCTCGCCTTTGGTCCTGAGGGGATCCTGTTCGTCGCAGACAGCGTGGGGGCGACGATTTTCGCGATTGATGTTCGTGATTTCATCTCCACGAGCAAGTCTGACCCGATCGATGTCGATAATCTCGACACACGCCTTGCGACGTATTTGGGTTGTTCACGCGATGATCTCTTCATCCGCGATATGGCGGTACACCCATCTTCACAAAATATCTACCTTTCGGTGATAAGAGGCAGTGGCACGGCCGCCATCCCCGTACTCATCAAGGTTGAAACGGGCGGAGCCTTATCCGAGGTGTTGCTAAATGGCATCCCTTATACGCAGACAGCGATCGAGAACGCTCCGGCCGAAGACGATGTGCGTTTAGAAAACCGCGTCGTCCAAGGCAATCGCGAAGGTGAGGAAATGACATTTGGCAACGGAATCAGCCTGCGTATCGCCAAGGATACGCTGCGGACGGTGACGGTGACTGACATGGCCTACGTCGACGGCTTACTACTAGTTGCCGGAGCTTCCAACGAGGAATTTTCATCCACTCTTCGGCGGATTCCGTTCCCATTCAACGGAAACTCGCTGTTGAACTCGCTGGAGATCTTCCATGTAGCACACGGCAAGTATGAAACCGCTTCCCCAATTCGAACCTTTGTGCCCTACGGCGGCGATACAAACGTCCTCGCAAGCTATACCTGCACGCCCCTCGTCCACTTTTCCTTGAGCGGCCTCAAGTCTCAAACACACCTTCAGGGCAAGACGGTTGCAGAATTAGGTGCAGGGAATACCCCATTGGACATGGTATCGTACATGCGAGACGGCGAAGAGTATCTGCTGGTCTCCAGCGCCGTGCGTCCGCTGATAAAGATCGTCTGCAGGGATATCGACCAACAGGAGCCGCTTACGCAGCCAAAGAAGCCGACTGGTGTGCCTCGCCAAACGCTGTCACAGCAAGGTGTGAGCCGAATGGCGAACCTGAATGACAGCTACATAGTGATGATGCAGCAGAATGACGCGGGCAATGTCGACCTGCGTTCGTATAATACCGCGGCCCTGTGACTACGGAGCGTCGGCTCGAGCTTGCATGGTCTGAACACCAGGGGCACGAATGTATTCGGATTCAGGGCTGGACAGAAACTGAGCTACACGAGCTGACCGGGCTCGCACCTTCGGGACTCGGTCAGCGTCTGGTTGTTCTTCCGAGCGAATTCATCAAAGCGGTCTCTCACATATATGCCCTTCAGCCCCTTCTGGGTAGCTTCAAAACCGACGGGACAGCGATCTGCTTCGTTCCACGATTCCCCTTCTTGGACGGTATGAATTACTCGCTGATTGTTGGCTCAATGACTGAGGCGAAGGATCCAGGAACCTCGGAGGTTTGGACAATCAAACGGCCGACGCAGACTGGAGAGGCGACAACCGACGTGCTCGGAATCTACCCCAGCGCCCACGAGTTGCCGGTCAATCAGTTGAAGTTCTACGTCCACTTCTCAAGTCCTATGAGCGAAGGATGGGCAGCCCGCGCCGTTCATGTCCATCGCACGGACAACGGCGAACCACTTAATGACGTCTTCCTTGCGATGGAACCGGAACTGTGGGACCGAGAGCGTCGACGCCTCACACTTTTACTGGACCCAGGTCGGATAAAGCGTGGGCTGGCCCCAAACATGGAAGTAGGCTACCCCCTAGTGGAGGGCGTGCCGATCACCGTCGTCATCGACACGGAGTTCCGCGACGCGACTGGTAGGCCGCTACGAACCAGCGCAGAACGGCGTTACAAGATTAGGGCGCCAGTAAGAGTTCGAGTTGAGTCGGCGAATTGGCAGTACCACTATCCTACCGCTGGGTCTACCGACCCGCTAACCGTGGAGTTCGACCGGCCGCTCGACTATGCACTCCTACGGCACTGCCTCTGGGTTACCGATGCGGCTGGTGTGCCGCTGGTCGGAAAAGAGTCTGTCGGTTCTAGCGAATGGTCGTGGCGGTTCGAACCACGTTTACCCTGGGAAGAAAATCGATACGTAGTGATGGTCGACCCTCGCCTAGAGGATCTCGCGGGAAATTCCCTTATCCGGGTGTTCGACCGAGACCTTATGCGAGCAGAGGATGTGCCAGCCAATGTGCGGCACGCCGTGATCGACTTCACTCCTGCTCTTTCCCTAACATCGCCGAGTTCTCTAGACTAGGTCAGAGTATCCGGTCAGCCGCTTCGGGTGCCCCTAATCCACCATGGGATTCCTAATCACCACAGGTGGGGTGTCCGGGTGAAGTTCGGTTAGCAGTGGAAAGAATGTAACTATGCCGACTTTTGCAATGCTTACTGTTTGGCCGTGCACTAGTTCTCTAACGTCTAACGCAGAAAAACCATCCAATTTAGTATTACTAAAGGGAATTACCCTTTGCCAGCGCGCACTGAGATCGTCGGTCTTAACGTCTACCATAAGCAGTAGGTAATATACCCAGGAAAGGACTGCCTATCCTAAGTTTATCTTGGACTCCAGCACAATGGAGACCGTCCCAAGTTAAACTCTGTTAAAATCATCGTGGGACAGGTCAAGGTCTGCCTGCATGATCCTTCGCTCTGGACCACAACGTAGTAATAAGAAAGGTAGATTACCCCATATGGCAGGCACAGAACGCGCCCATATAAGACGAGGTTCGCGCGTCTCAATAGTTATGAAAGAAGACCAGCGAACCGGAAAACTAACCGAAGGAGTAGTTGAATCCATCTTGACAAACTCCCCAATTCACACTCACGGTATAAAGGTCCGGTTGGAAAGTGGCCAAGTGGGTCGGGTCAAGAAAATAGCGGCAGCGAGGTAGTTTCCCATCATGGTCTTCATAAGTATGCATAACATGTCACTTTCCTTTAGCGGCGTCCCTGTATTCGATGGGATTGACTTGACAGTTGAACGGAGAGAAAGAATTGGTCTGGTAGGCAGGAATGGGTCCGGTAAATCAACCCTTCTGCGATTGATAGAGGGAAGCCTCAAACCAGACTCCGGCGCTACTTCAGTCCTGAAAGGCGCCCATATAGCCTATCTTTCACAACAAGTGCCCCATGATATCCCAGGGACTGCGTTCGATGTAGTCGCTAGCGGAATCAGACAATATGCTGACTTGGTTACAAATCAAAGATCTGCCAGATTGCTGGACAAAGACACGACGCCTATGGCTAAGAAATTGGACCAACCTCACCATACCCTTGAGATGGATGGTGAATGGTACCTCAACAAAATGCTCTCACAACTTGGGGTTGATGCTAGCCATGCTTTCAATTCCCTTTCCGCCGGGCTCAAGCGCCAAGTACTCTTGAAAAGGGCGCTTGCTGGAGAGCCTGAAATCCTCCTACTTGATGAACCGACCAACCACATGGATATTGATTCCATCAAGGAACTGGAAAAGATGATGGTTCGGTTTGCAGGCGCCTTGATCTTTGTTACCCACGACCGGATGTTCCTGCAAAGAATCGCCACTCGCATTGTGGAAATCGATCGAGGCAAACTGTTCGATCAGGCCTGCGATTATGAGACATTCCTGGTACGGCGCAACGTCGACCGCAAGACAGAAAAAACGCAAAACGCTCTATTCGACAAGAAGCTTCAACAGGAAGAGTATTGGATTCGGGGAGGCATCAAGGCGAGACGAACGCGCAACGAGGGCAGGGTGAGGGAACTGGAAAGAATGCGCGAAATTCACCAGTCCAGACGGGAACGGCCCGGGGAAGTGAAGATGGAAGCCCACGAGGGCGAACGTTCTGGAACGCTGGTAGCAAAGGCAGACAACATTAGCTTCAATTATGGCGATACTCAGATAATCTCAAAGTTTTCCACCACGATTCTGAAAGGCGATAGGATTGGCATTCTAGGCCCCAACGGTAGCGGCAAGACAACCCTCTTGCGCATTCTTCTTGGCATGCTCAGTCCGGAAACTGGAACAATCCGCCTCGGCGCTAGTTTGCAAATCAGCTACTTTGACCAACTCCTTGAGCAATTAGACGAAAACAAGACCGCCATAGAAAACGTCGGCAACGGCACAGATACAGTTACCGTCAATGGGAAGACTCGTCATGTCGTAGGCTATTTGCAAGATTTCCTTTTTTCCTCAGATCAAGCTCGCTCTCTTGTCTCCATTCTTTCCGGCGGGGAGCGCAACCGCCTCATGCTCGCCCGTCTTTTCACCCTACCATCCAATCTCCTTGTCCTCGATGAACCCACCAACGATCTTGACGTAGAGACACTTGACATTCTTGAAGACCTCTTGATGAGCTACGCAGGAACGATTCTCCTCGTCAGCCATGATAGGACGTTCATCAACAACATCGTGACGAGCACCCTCGTTTTTGAAGGCGAATCCGTCGTGAAAGAGTATGTGGGTGGGTATGATGACTGGCTACGGCAGCGTCCACAGGATGTAAAACCGAGGAAGCCATCTTTCAGGAAACAAGACGTCCTACTGGCTCAGACACCCATTGCAAAGATTAAACTTGGGTTCAAACAGCAAAAGGAACTGGATGCACTGCCGGATATCATTGAGTGGCTTGAAAGAGAACAGAATGACTTGTTCAAAGGCATGGGAGATCCAGGATTCTACAAGAAGGACAGGACTGACATCGTTGCTTCCAACGATAGGCTAAAGGCAGTGAAGAAGTTACTGGAGGATGCCTACGCCCGTTGGGAAAAACTGGAACAAACCCGACTAGATGGCAAAAACAATTGAATCCCAATGTCTGACTGGTACTTATATCTCATAAGATGTCGTGATGACACCCTCTACACCGGTATCTCCACCGATGTCGATCGCAGATTCGCCCAACACCGAAGTGAAGGGTATTCAGGATCGAAATACCTCAAAGGTAGGGGGCCTTTAAGCCTAGTATTCAAAGAGAAACTTGGATCTAAGAGCCTAGCTTTGAAGGTGGAATACAGAGTAAAAAGGATGACAAAAGCAAGGAAAGAGAAGCTAGTCAAGGTCAGTGGGTATGCCGTTCAAATCGTGGAACGGGCAAACACATAACATATCTGAACACCTTCGTCGCAGAAAATTCTCCATTGCAGTTTCCTTGCTCCTCTTCTGATCTGGGTCGGCTAGTACGCCTTGACCTGACCCCCGAGGAGAAGTAGCTGTATAATTTCGAGCTTCACGAAGCCTGTATTACTCTAAGTGTCTGCGGAACGGCTCAGTTGAAGCAACCGCTTACTTAACTAATCCGTTTCTGCCGTTCGCTCTTCATTATGATTATGGGGAATATAGTTTTCCGCCGGCATTATTCCCAACTTGCCATTCTGATAATCCTCAAAAGCGTCCATCAACTCCTGTCTTGTGTTCATTACGAATGGGCCCTGCCAAGCTATCGGTTCACGAATCGGACTCCCTCCCAAAATCAGCAATTCCATATCATCAGATCTACTGTCCTGCAACATGCTTGCAGACACCTCTACGAAGTCCCCAAACCCAAATTGAATTGCTTGACCAGTGTGAACTGAAACCCGTTCTTTTCCAGCATATCCATTACCAGCCAATACGTAGCCAATGGCATTGAATGTTGGTTTCCATGGCGTAATAAGGGATGAACCGGGACTGATACTGGCATGGATAATTGAAATAGGAGTGTGAGTAATGCCTGGTCCGGCATTACCGTCTATTTCTCCCGCGATCACACGGATAATTGAGCTACCGTCATGGGAAGCTAGAAGATTGAGCTTGTGGCCATGTATGTCTTGATATCGTGGCTTAGACCACTTTAATGAAGCTGGTAGATTCACCCATATCTGAACACCGTGGAACAGCCCGCCTTTTAGCACCGCCTCTTCAGTGGGGGCCTCGATATGTAATATTCCGGCACCCGCAGTCATCCATTGTGTGTCGCCATCCCCGATAATTCCTCCGCCTCCATTCGAATCCATGTGTCTAAAAACGCCGTCGATCAGGTATGTTACAGTTTCAAACCCCCTATGTGGATGCCAAGGTGTTCCTTTAGCCTCACCCACTTCATACTCTACTTCACCCATTTGATCCATCATTATGAAAGGATCAATACTTTCGAGGGATAGTTGTGATAGGGCTCTCTTCACGGGAAACCCTTCTCCTTCGAATCCAGAAGGCGCGTCAACGACCCTTTCAACTGCTCTAGACATAGCTGACTCTTCGGGTCGACTAATCCTACTCAATGACATTATGTTTTCAGTTGTTATCGCTGGCATATTTATTACTCTCTCTTATTCGTTATTCATCCTATTAACTTCTGGATTCCTTAACTACTACTTCATGAGTTGGTATTGGAATGGGAACTTGAGCAGGGTTCGCATCAGAACCATACTTAACATGAAATGGTTAACACGAATGTTACGGTTAGTAATGTGATAAAGCGAATCATGAATCTTTCCTGTTTAAGAATCATGGTGAAGCTGAAGGGCTTCGAATCACTGACCCCCCGGATTGCAAAGCCCTAGGAGATTTGTAACCGTTAGGTTCCATCTGTATTGGTTTGGTTGACAAGATTCCAGAATTCCAATTCTTTACTCAGGAGACGCTGAATATATGTGTCATCTCGCTCGACTGACAACAACAATGTGGGGTTATCTGGCCAGTAACACCAAAAGTCGAGCGAATCTAGACCTGTGACTGCAAGGATGTGCTGCACTTGCCCATAGTAATAATCGGGAACAGAGCGGGATTGTGAGACTTTACGATATACAGAAGCCCCGCATTTTATTTCTATCACCACATCGTGGTCTGTTGATAGGCCGTCAAGACTAGCGCGCAACCAGGTATATCTGGCACTTTGAACGCAAACAGGCCTTACATCTTTTCCTGTTTCTGCGACGTAGAGCTTGCGGGCTTCAGGTTCAAGCTTCGTCCCAAGTGCCATAGCTTTATTTTGGAAAGAGTCTAAGATTACTGGTCCGCGCTTCTTTTTCAAGAGCATTGAGGCACTCTCGAAGCGGTTCTCACCCATTATGGTTGAAGCCTCTGAGGCACCTATTCCATTATGACGCCAGGCCAGCCACTGACTGGTTCCTTGTTGGAGTTCAACGACGACGAAATTAGTATTCACTATCTAAGTTTCCTAAGTAATAGTACTCATATCACCGAGGTGGTAATCGTGTTATTGAGCAGACTGCTGCTCTTTATACGTTTTGAATATCTCCATCGAAATACAATCACCTGGTCCTTCAACTTGACATGTCCCTAAAAAATTCATTTGAGAGTTAGTCATTATAGAGATTGACAAATCTAACTCGGGTGAATAATGCATCCATCCCGAATAACCACTACCTCCTCCAGGATGTCCATATGTGGTAGTTGTCGGTTCTTTATCCTTTAATCGGTGAAATGTTTTCTTTGATACAAGATATCCATATTCAGCCGGGATATGACCAGGCATTTTTGAAGAAGACCAGGGCGGAATTCTTCGCGGCGATGTTGAGTTTTTCAATTGGGTTCGCATAGATTCTGAAATGGCTGACCCATTCGGGCTGTAGAGCTGATATGCCCAACGGGCTATATTTTCAGGAGTTGACACAATGCCACAACATGCGTACCGAGTTCTTCCTAGCGCACCAATATAATATCCAAATTCAAATGGAGCAGCATCAATCATATTTCCGAAACCTGATGCCCATTTAGAAGTGTCCACATAAGGCATAGCCATGGCCGGCAAGCTTAAATTATCGCCTGAATCTTTGATTATCCCTGGGTGCCAATCAATTCCTTCTTCAGGTAATGTTATTGCTGCAATAGAAAGAGGATCATAAAAAGTTTCCCTGTAGAGTTTTGCAAGTCGTTGACCAGAATGCAACTCCGCTATCATGCCAAGAAGCACAACATTTGTGTCGTTATACTTGAAAGTTCCTGGTTCAGCATATTTGGATTGTATTAAATTGATTAAATCAACTGGTGTCAATTCTGGCTTTTTCGTTAGTTCACTTTTCCCTTGCATGTTTTCATTGTAATCGGACAATCCTGAAGACATAGTTAAGAGTTCTTCTATCGTGACTTTGGGATTAACCTTATCGGTATGGAAGGATAAAAAGTCTGGATGCCCAAAAAGAACAGATTCGAGCGTATCATTTAATCTATAAAGCCCATTTTCGATTTGAGTAAGTATCAATGCAGATAAAAATGTTTTTGAAGTACTACTAATCATCAAGGGCGTGTTGACTGTCATGTCTAATGACTCACTAGCTTTACCGCTCGCGTAAGTCCACAAAGTGCCATTTGTATAAACTGCAACGGATATCCCAGCTTTTTCTGATACTGCTGAAATTTCAGCATCCACAATCTTTTTGAATTCCTCTTGTGAATTTACAGGAAATTCACGATATACATCAGAAGTAGAAAACATAGTTGGTTTTCTGCTACCAATCACCTTAGATTCTCTAGCTAATGGTGTCATCCCTGATGATTCCGTAGCTATTAATCTAGGTTGCTGGATAGAGGGTTGTTTTTTTGGCACTCGTGTAACTGTTGGTTTTAATTGTGGTCTTTCCACTTGCTTCTCAAGCTCTGCCATCGAGTTTCCACAGGTAATCACCGATAGCAATGCCACCATTGTTACTAAGTTTAGGCCCCATCTTTTTTTAGTAGTAATCGTTATATCCTTTATCAAATAGGTATCTAAAAATGGTGGTGGAGCGGGCGATGGAACTCAAACCCACGACAACCTGCGTGTAAATAAGACGCTCTTTAGGTTCTGAGTGTACCCACCTGTTGATCACTGTCCTGATCTGTAGCTAATCATACCCCTCGTGTCCACCGCTGTAACTCGATACTGCATCCAGACCCGATCCAAAGGGCATAGAAAAAGCCCCCCTGATGCTTAGTTAGAGGGCTGGTTCGTATCTAAATAGGGTGGTGGAGCTGAAGGGACTCGAACCCTTGATCCCCTGCTTGCAAAGCCCAGAGGGATGATTGGATTTGTCAAAAAACATTCAAGGTAATTATTGAATATAATTGTAGTTTCTAAATCTCAAATTGCCCCTACTAAGCTCACTTATCTTGGTACAACCCATAAGTTTCATATCTCTCTCTAAGGCAGTTTTATATAGACCCAGAGCCTTTTCAACTCCTGCTTGACCAGCAGCAGCTAATGCGTACAGGTACAATCTTCCACCTGCAACAGCTTTAGCGCCCATTGATAAAGCTTTAAGCATGTGGGTTGATCTTTGTATCCCGCCTTCACAAATAACATCTATCTTATCTCCGACAGCATCAACTATTTCAGCTAACTGATCAAAGTTAGATCTTTGCCCATCTAATTGTCTGCCCCCATGGTTAGATACTATAATCCCTGTGCAACCTATATCCACAGCTCTTTTCGCATCCTCCACGCTCATTACTCCCTTTAGAGCAAAATGACCACCCCAATCTGATGCAAGCTTTTCCGCGTCATCCCAATTCATTGATTGATCAAGCATTGTAGAAAAATAACTTCCTATGGATGTTGCTACATTAGTTAGTTCAGCCACACTATCTTTCAAGAGAGGTAATTCAAAGTTTTCTCTAAACACATAATTTAATCCCCACATTGGTTTAGATATAAAGTTAAATAAACTAGACAAGGTTAATTGAGGTGGGGATGTGAATCCTGTCCTAAGGTCTCTTTCTCTATTTCCGGCAGTTATAGTGTCAACAGTCAATGTTAGTACGTCAAAAGTAGAAGCCTTTACTCTTTCCAGAACAGCATCATTTATGCCACGATCTTTGTGATAATAAAATTGGAACATCTTAGGAGTATTTACGTTACTAAATTCTTCAATTGGGACGGTACATAATGTAGAAAGTCCAAACATCGTATTGTATTTTTCCGCTGCTTTTGCTACTGCTCTTTCACCATCATAGTGAAAAAGCCTTTGTAGTGCTGTTGGTGACAAATAGAAAGGTAGATCTAGTTTTTTCCCAAAAATAGTAGTTGATAGATCTATATTTTCCACACCCCTTAATACATTTGGAACTAAATCTACGTCATTATATGCACTTGTATTTCTTTGATACGTTGTTTCATCTTCTGCAGCACCATCTATATAGTGAAATATAGGAGATGGTAGCTTCTTTTTGGCAAGGTTCTTAAAATCGTGAAAATTGTGACAGTGCTTTAATCTCATATTCGAACCCTTGACCCCCTGCTTGCAAAGCCAATCACCAGACTACTAGTCTTAAGCCCCACCACAAGTTACGAGCAGCAACATAAGTGCTGGTAATAGTAACGATAGCGCGATGGATTTCAGTTTCACGCAGTTATATTACACTAAGTGTCTACGGAACAACTCAGCTGAAGCAATCTCTTGGCTGCAGTACGCTTCCGATCCACTGTTATCCCATAGGACTTCAGAGCATCGGTCATGTGAGGCTTCATGATCTCGATGGATAGCTTCAAAGCAGTTGTGGGAAAACCTTGTTTACTTGAGCCGATAAGGGCTAATAACTCTGATGGAGTTCCTTGCCAGAAAACCCCACTCCCTATAGCCCCGCCTAAGCCGTGCCCCTCTCCCTTGACTATAGGCTCTTGCAAATGAGAATATCAAGGTTGACGGCATTGGTGAGTGCTACTACCATGGATCTCGTCGAGAATGGTGAGGCGCTTGGGTCCAGGCAGCTTGATATGGGGAATTCCGGATGAAAGCACAGGACATGACGGGTGCAAAGAAAGAAGCCGGTGAAAGCGCAGAGAACCCGCTGCTGGGCCTCGGGCTGAACATCTTCATACCAGTGATCATACTGATGAGGTTTAGCGCCGAGGACAGGCTCGGGCCGGTTTATGGCCTTCTGGTTGCCCTTGCCTTTCCCGTGACATATGGTCTGTACGACTTCACTAGGCGAAGGAATTTCAACCTCTTTTCGGCACTTGGGTTCGTCGGAATCCTGCTGATCGTGGTCGTCGGCCTCCTGAAGCTCGACGTCCAGTGGATCGCCATCAAAGAGGCCGGTATCCCCTTGATTCTCGGGATCGTGGTCGTCGGCTCCCTCAAGACGCGCTTTCCTCTGGTTAGGAAGCTGCTCGGCAAGATGATCAAGCTGGACCGAGTCGATGCGGCCTTACGAGAGAAGGGCACAACCGAGATGTTCGAAAGGCAACTCGTTCGCGCGACTTACATCGTTGGAGCGTCGTTCTTTCTCTCGGCCCTCCTCAACTACGTCCTCGCCAAGATCATCGTCGTGAGCCCAGCCGGTACGACGGCTTTCAACG
>Ga0209501_10003603_pt1 | contig 15407 bp, 17 predicted proteins | sample ArcticOcean_MG_C_4_FD_187434 | JGI IMG/M metagenome (GOLD analysis project Ga0209501, IMG submission 187434) | Marine microbial communities from western Arctic Ocean - ArcticOcean_MG_CB4_134 (SPAdes) (version 2) | ecosystem: Environmental > Aquatic > Marine > Oceanic | place: Arctic Ocean...
ACATATAAGGCATTTGGTCAAGCAAACCCAACCATTAATTCTGACGGAACTATAGGTACAGACTTTGTTAATGGTGGCTCTATAGTAGACCTTGCAATAACTAGTGGCAAAATAGCTCCCAATCAAATAGGTCTTGGTCATATGACAGATGAGTCTGTAGGTACAGCAGAAATAATAAATGGGTCTATAACATCTAACAAAATTGCCCCAAACAGTCTTACTGAAAATGAAATAGCTGATGACGCAATAGGTTGGAGAGAGTTGGCTCCAGATGCTGTGGCATCAGTTAACATACAAGATAACGTAATAAAGACACAACATATTCAGTTTGGAACTAATGTTATATTGGCACATGGAACCAAAGCATTTAATGTAAATTCAGGACAAAGAGTTAGTTATATAGATATAAATGGATTTGGAGATGTTGGAATAAGCAACTATCGTGTATTGATTACTCAAGAATCAGTTGGTGATAACGATATTCCAATAACACACTGTGCAAACAGCAAGACTTCTTCTTCGTTTAAAATTGGTGTGTCAAATTTTCATGATGCTATTGCCGACAATTCAACTGGAACTTTATATTGGCAAATATTTACAACAATAAATATATAGTGTATGCCTAGAACAAAAGGTGCATATCAAAAAAGAAGCTTCCTCGACACAATGTTGGGGAGGCTTATTTTTTTAGTGGAGCCAATTATCTTCAATATTTTGTGCCCAAAACAAATAGATGGTTACGCACCTGACATAAATACTGTCTTAAGAATGTGTAGTGCATCTGACAATGAGTCATTTAAGACAAAAAGATTTCAGTCATATGTGGATGAATATGTTAAAAATGGACTCAAGGTACATAGGAAAAAACCTATAACCAAAGAGATAATTGAGCATTACGAGAAGATAAGGAATAGAAGAATAATAAGATTTTTTAAGTAAAGTGTGCAAACTCTAACTTTTCTCCGTATCAATTGCATAAGGCATTAGATATGGAAGAGATTGTAACAATATTTACAGACGGCTCTGCAGACAATAGAGTATTAGATTTTGGAGGAGCTGCAGCAGTCATACGATACAAAGACACATATAAAGAGATTGTTTCAGGAAGTTGGTCAAGTACCACTAATAATAGAATGGAGCTTTTAGGCATAATACTTGGGTTAGATAAAGTGCGTGGTGGATTCAAAATCTGTCTCACAACAGACTCTGAGGTATGCCTCAAATGGATTGCTCAACTGCAAACCACAATTCAAACAGAATCAGAAATATTAAATTCAAAAAACGGAGATTTATTACTCAGACTAAATAAGCTATTAATAAAGCATAAAGGGAATGTTTCGTTTAAGTGGGTTAGAGGTCATATTGGGGTTAAGGATAATGAGAGATGTGACTTATTGGCAGGAGATGCTGCCATTCAACCAAATCCAACAAGAGACATTGGTTCCATGATTGAAGACTGCATAAAATATGTTTGGATATACGATAGTATGAGAATGACAGCTTTTCTTGGTCATGAAAATTATGAGAATGAAATGGAGTATGTGAATGGTGAATTGGAAAACGAAATTGTGTTAGGTGATGCTAGAAAGGTATCTAAAAAAGAGATTGGTGGATTGCTTAGGGATATAGGTATGAAGCCTAAAGAAATTAAGGACATTAATATAGATCTAAGCTATTATGTAAAACCCAACTATTATGGCAGAATATAAATGGAATAAATATCAAAAAGACATATTCAATGCTGTGATGGGTACAAAAGGGAATATAGCTATCAACTCAACCGCAGGAAGTGGTAAGACGACAGTTTTGGTGGAAATAAGTAGACTACTACCAGTTAGTAGTAAATCAATATTTCTAGCATTTAATAAAACCATTTCATTGGAGTTAGCCGATAGATTACCAAATAAGTTTGAGACATCTACGTTGCACTCACTAGGCTTAAATATACTTAAGAGGTCATTTGGCAACAATACTATATTGAGTCCTTCAAAGGTATGGAATATGGCTAATAAGATGATGTTATCCAATAAGTCTATAACTAATATTAAGGAGAGAAATTCTAGGCTATTCTATGTAACTAAAGGCTACGACCACCTCAGAAACTCAATGATTAATATTGATAATGAAGACGAGGTTGCAGATATGTTGTCTAGATTTAGTTTGGAGTCAAATTATGGATATGAGGATTTAAAGAGTCTTGATTTTCTGATGAATAAATACAATTCGTCAAGAAAGAGAGGTGAGAAGTTTGAGATAGATTTCACTGATATGATTTATCTACCTGCAACACTTCAAAAATTAAAGTATCCTAAATATGACAATATACTTGTAGATGAAGTTCAAGATTTAAACGTCTCTCAGTCAACACTAATATCCAAAATTAGAAGTAAGTCAAGTAGACTAATAGTTGTGGGAGATAAATTTCAATCCATCTATCTCTTCGCTGGGTCGTCATTATCAGTGTTTAATAGCTTTAAAGATGCACCAAACACAGAATCATTCCCATTGAGTGTTAGTTATCGTTGTCCCATAAACGTTGTGTTAGAGGCTCAGAAATACAGTCCTGACATAATGTATGCTCCTAGTGCAGAATATGGATTTGTTGGTGATGGAGATTTGGATATGGTTGATGAGGGTGATGCTGTGTTGTGTAGAAATAACTCACCATTATTTGAAGCATATCTAGGTTTACTTGGTGAAGGCAAGAAGGCGTATATTGTTGGGAAAGAGGTCGCTGAGAGATTTAAGGTGTTAATTAAGCCTTATAGAAACTCTCATATTGGAGCATTGATAGATGGATTAAGGATTCAGTTGGAGCAGATAGAAGATGTGTTGTTGGCTAAAGGAATTAAGAAGCCTACTCAACACCCAAAATACCAATCTTTCCTAGATATAGCTAGAAGCCTATCTTTAATAGCTGAGAGTTGTTCAAATATGCGTGAATTAGATAAGTGTATAGAGGAGATATTTCATCCACAAAAAGATGCCGTAATACTCAGTTCAATCCATAAGTCAAAGGGATTAGAGTATGATAGAGTGTTTTTACTAAGACCAGATTTGCTTCCAAGTAAATTTGCTAAGTCATCAGAGGAGATGCAACAAGAAAACAATTTAATGTTTGTTGCAATAACTAGGGCAAAAAAACAATTCTTTTACATAAGAAAAGACGAGGAATAGTTTACTTAATACCTATATTCTAAATACCCACAAAAATAAAAAAAATAATTATGAGTAGAAATATGTTTGAGGAAAGACATATATTTAAGCCTTTTGAATATGAGGAGGTTGATAAATATGTTGACGCAATAAACAATACATTTTGGATACATCAAGAGGTTGCTGCAGAATTACAGCTAGATGTGCAAGACTACCACAACAAGCTTTCAGACTTGGATAGAAATATAGTGTCAAGAATATTGAGGACTTTCGCTGACACGGAAACAGCCATTCTAAATGACGCTTGGTCTATTATAGGAAGATATCTGAAGAAGCCTGAGTTTCAAATAATGGGCGTTACATTTGCTGAAAATGAAGCAAGACACGCCAAAGCATATTTTAGGATTAATGAAATTCTAGATCTAACAGACTTTGAGCCCTACACAGAAGACCCAATTCTTTCTGGAAAGTTCGATAACTTATTATCACACTCTTTAGATATTCCTAACTTTGATAAGGATAATATTGAGCATATCAAGAGATTTGCTTTAGGTTTAGCTGTATTCTCTTGCTTCACAGAAAGAGTGTCCCTATTTTCTCAGTTCATGATTCTTAATTCGTTCTCTTCCAATAAAAGGTCTTTGATGAAGGGACTAAATAATATTATTGATTGGAGTATATATGATGAAAACATACATTCTGTAGCTGGAATATTTTTGTTTAATCAAATCAAGAAGGAATATCCTGAAATTTGGACTAATGAGTTTAAGTCAGAAATATATACGGCTGCATCAACAGTTGTGGACATAGAGACTCATGTATTGAATCAAATATTTGAAGATGGAGACCTTCCAAATTTACAAGAGAAAGATGTTGTAAATTATATGAAATATAGAACAAACACATCTCTTGAGATGATTAATCTAAAGCCAATATTTACAATAGATGATGAAGCTATAAAGAGGACTTCTTGGTTTGAAGAGGGGTTTACAACATTGAAGCAGGTTGATTTCTTAGATTCTAGGTCAACAGATTATACAAAATCAATAATTCCATTTACAGGAAAAACTTGTCAAGTATCTAGAGAAGATATGGGTTTATTTTTAAAGGATAGCATTAAAGTAAATTAGAATGTCAGAAGTAACTAGAGAAGAAATAAATGATAGGATAGATGGGCTTAGGTCTGGTATAGACTATCCAAAGGGATATAGAAAGCCTAGCTTAGTAACTATTTATTCTGGATATATTGGATTAGATGAGACGCCAAATTCAAGAATAATGGATATAGCTCATAGTGTAGCTAAAATACACGGAAAGCCAGAGTTATTTGATGCTGTATATGGATTTGTGTCAAAGGAAAACGCATTTTCATTCAGTTCACCAATTTGGTCTAACTTTGGGTCTGATGATAAAAAAGCGTTACCTATTTCATGCTTCAATACACACATCCCAGATAGTGTGGACGGTATGTACGATAGACTTAGGGAAAATGCTATCATGACAAAGGGTGGTGGAGGAACATCATCTTATTGGGGAGATGTTCGTGCTGCTGGAGAAGATATATCTGGAGGTGGTAAAACTACTGGAACACTGTCTTTTATGGAGAGCTATGAAGCTATGATTAAAAGAGTTTCGCAAGGAGGAGTCCGTAGAGGAATGCATGTAGTATATATCGACATTGAGCATGGAGACTACTTAGAATTCATGAATATTAGGAATCCATCGTCACCAATACAGAAGATGACGCACGCTGTATGTGTAAGTAATGATTTTGTTAATAGATATTATGATGGTGACGAAGATGCTTTAGAGCGATGGGCTTTATTGATGGAACGAAGAAATGACCACGGATTACCATACATACTTTATACTGACAATGTTAATAATGCAGAATCTACACCAAAGTGCTATGGTGTTCATTCAAAAGGAAAGTATCCAATCAAAGGAAGTAATTTATGTAATGAAATCATGTTACCATCTGGCTTAGATGAATCTTTTGTCTGTTGCCTATTGTCTATGAACCTACTTACTTTCGATGAATGGAAAGATGTGTCAATTAATGGATATGGTGCAGTAGAGACTGCAGCTTACGTATTGGATGCTGTAATGACCGAATTTATCTCTAAGACAGATGGTGTTGATGCTATGAGTAGATCTAATAGATTTGCCCGTAGACATAGGGCGTTGGGTATTGGAGTATTTGGTTGGCACGACTACCTTCAGTCTAAAAACATACCCTTTACTGGAATTCAATCAAACTCTATTACAAGGAATATATTCGGGTATATTAGAGATAATGCTATTAATGCTTCAGAAAAAATGGCTGATGAATATGGTGCTTGTGAAGTAAACAAGGAATTTAATATTCATAGAAGACATACTACGGTTATGGCTATGGCTCCCACCACAACTAATGCACTTATCGCTGGTGGACTATCTCAAGGAATTGAGCCTCATGCATCAAACTGTTATTTGAAGACAGTGGCTAAGGGCGAATTTATGTTTAAAAACAAGACATTGGAGACGTTACTTGAATCTAAGGACAAGAATACAGAAGATGTTTGGAAATCAATTAGGACTCAAAATGGGTCTGTAGCTTTCCTAGACTTCTTGAGTGATGATGAAAAAGAGGTATTTAAAACATTCTCAGAAATTAATCAGTTTGAGTTAATTGAGCAAGCCGCTATTCGTCAACAATACATTGACCAAGGACAGTCGTTAAATATATTTATTCCACCAGAAGCTCCTGCTGACATAAGGTCTAAGCTTCATTTAGCTGCACACGCATATGGTATAAAGGGACTATATTATCAAAGATCGTTTTCTCAAGCACAAACATTTATGTCTAGTGGGATTTCAGTAGATGGTGCAGATAAGACTGGATTTGAACACATTAAGTGGGAGAGTTCTATGGACTCTGAATGCCCATCTTGTGAAGGTTAAATAAAAAATACGGAGAAAGTGTGCAACTAGTATGTTTTCTCCGTATCAATTATATAAACAGTAAGTTAAACTAAATCAAATATGTTTTATGGGTTGGATTAAGAATCTGATTTTATGTAAGTTGCTTGGCAATGAGTATGAATATGGAACTTGTCTTGACAGGGATGCTAGACGAAGTAGATTGAATGGGAATGTTCAATATGTATTATGGTACAAGGGAGACCAAAAATACTTAGATGGAATTGGTCACTTGAAAGATAAATGGGTAGATTTCTCTGAAAGTCACTGGGTAATGTTTGAAAAATAAATTTGTATTATGAAATCAATGATTGTAGTTTGGGCTATAGCAATAGTCCTAATAGTTGGAGAAGTAAAATGTGTAGTTAAGGCAGTTAGCTGTAATTGGGAGCCTGTTGGAAAGGCTGAGGTTGTGTATACTGGAGCTGCTTTGGTAGGAGTGGGATGTATTGTTGGATATATTGATATCGAAGATAAGTAGATATGGCTATCTCAGCAAAACAATCGTTTAAGATAGTAGATATTGAAGATTTATCTCCATTAGATGATGCATTAGATAATATTGAACCAAAAATAAAGGTTGGTGAATATACTTTGTATCTGATGAACAAAAAGAAAGCTAGAACGCTTAGTGCAAACAGATATTATTTCGGTGTTGTATTAAAGGCTATAGCTGACGAAATGGGTGAGAAGAATCTTAATGTGACAATAGATGATTTGCATGAAGTCCTAAAAGGTAAATTCAATAATAAGGTGGTTCTTATAGATGGTTCTCCATATGAGATTGGTGAATCAACAAAAAAGATGAATCAAGACAGATTTATTGAATATACTGAGGAAATTAGGGAATGGGCTTTGGCAGAATTAAATTGTTGGATACCACTACCCACTCAGGTGGAAGGTGGTGAGTTTAACGACCTGTATGTTCAGGCGTATCATGATTATAAAAGTAAGTAGAGAATATGGGAATTAAAGTAAATAGTGTAAAAGGACACTTAAAAAATCAAAAGATTGTTGCTAAATCTGCAACTGATGCTTATAACAAGTCATCTAAGGCTAAAGTACAAGAAGTTGTTGTTGAAGATGTGATTGAGGCACAAGACACAGATGTAGTTGATGATTGTGAAAACGATGCGTGTTGTGACCCAGAGTCTATTGATGAAATTAAGGTTTTGTTAGCAACTCTGACTAAGACTGGGTTGGAGGATTATGCTAGAGAACACTGTTCTTTAGAGTTGGATAAGCGTAAATCAAAATCTGATTTAGTGGCTGAAATCCTTGAATGTTACAATAAGTAAATAAATTTCTTGGGGAGTGTGCAACTCCCCAATTTTATCCGTATCAATAATATAGGAATATTAATTAATAGTAGTTATGAGTAAAGAATTAAAAGCTGGATTTGACATTTCAAGTCTAAAAGGAACAGACCTTAGTACAATTAAGGATCAGAACGATGAGATTTCTAAGGGAAATTCAAAAAAGAGAGATTATCTGAGCATTGAGGACGGAACAAATAAGTTTAGATTCTTTCCTGCTCACCCAGACTCTGATATCGGAGATGATGGAAAGGATAAGGCTAGATACTCTCAGAGAAAATTTGTTGTTTGGGTTAAGATTACAGGTAAGGAAGACAAGTTGGTAAACAGGTCTTTTTTAAATGCAAGAGTTCATGCATCTCAAGAGGCAGATTTAGTAGAGGAGTATCAAAAACTGGCTACAGCACACATTAAGAACAGCGAGTCTCTTAATACCACTGACAAAGCAACTAAGTTAAAGAATCTAAGTTCTTTTGAGAGTGGAATCAAGCATCAGAGTAAGTATTTAGCGTATGCAATTGATGTAAGTAAGAAGATTGATGAAGAGGGAAGGAGAGGGTTAATTGAAATCTCTGATGGCATTAAAAAGAAGCTTGACGCAATTTCATTAGCTGAGGTTGAGGAAGACCCAACTGGAAGTGACATTATTTCTTGTCCTACAGATGGTGTAACAATTACCATTAAGAAAGACCCGAAGAAACAGCCTACAGAAAGATACTCTGTGGCACAAGGTAGAAAGGCTGTTGCAATTGAAAGAGAGGATGCTGATTGGTGGATTGAAGAAGATTCATTAAAAGATATGTTGTTTGGTAATGTAAAATATCATAAGGGGACAATCGAGCAATTATTTGAAGGTATTCAGAACTATGATGATGAGCAGGAGATTGGTGTAGCTGATACAGATGAGTTTATTGATATTTATGAGGCTCTTAAAGAAAAACTTGATGACGCACCTGTTTATGACGATGAATCTCCTAGTGTAGCATCAGCTTCTAAAGAACCAAAAAAGGAGAGGGCTCCAAGAAAAGTTTTAAAGACTTTAGGTGAAATGAGTAAGAGTGAGCTTAAGGAGTTTATTATGGATAAAGACCTTGATGTAAGGGTTCTTAGAAATGATACTGTTGAAGACATCTTGTCTGCAATTGAAACAGAGACGGACTTAACAGACACAAACTATCCATCAGACTTATCTGAATCAGATGATACTTCATCAGATGATGCTTTTGAAGATGATGAAGTTGAGGAAGTTAAGGAGGAAAAGAAAAGTAGGAGAGTTAGACGAGAAAGATAGGATTTAATTGGGGGTGGCATTAAGCTACCCCTTTTTTTATTAAAAATAATTTCGATAAATCGTGCAACTAACACATAATCTCCGTATTAATGTTATAGGGAACAATTAAAGTAAATATTATGATATATGACATATTTGTTATTTGGGTAATTTGTGGTTTTGTAAATTTCATCATTGTGATGTATCAGTTTTATGTTTGTAAAAGGGATGGTGATATTAAAAAAATAAGTTTTATTGAGGAAAAGACGACATTAGAATTTTCTTTTGTGGCATTTTTAGTTGCAATTGTTTTTGGTGCCGTTGGTCTTGGTATAAAATTGGGTAGTATTAAATTATAGAATATGAAAAAAGCTTTAGCTATATGTTTAACAGATACTCACGCACATCAAAACAATATAGATGTTCAAGAAAGTGTTTGGAAGCAAGTTGTTGGTCATGCCAAAAAACTTGATATAAAGAAAATCATTCATCTAGGAGACTTTGTTGTTGACAGAAAAAGCCAATCACTTCAGGTTCTAGACCATTTGTCTTGGGTTAAAAACTATGTCTTAGATAATGATATGAGTCTGATTGGTATTACTGGAAATCATGATAAGGTGGCATTAGAATCTACCTCTGCATACCCAAATCTATATGATGATGTTGGATTCAAAATTATAGAAGAGGAGCACGAACTTAAGTTATCAGACAATATTTGTGTATGGCTCTTACCATATTTCCCTGAGTCTGGGTCATATAAAGAGAGAGTTAAATCCATATCTGATAGACTTGATGAAAGTAAATTTAATATTATTGGTTCGCATATAGGCGTGTCAGGTGGTCTTTCTCATAAAAACGCCACTATTAACAAGGAAGTTCCTGCAGGAATATTTAAGAAATTTAATTTAGGGATATTTGGTCATTATCACAATAAAAATTTAGTTGAGCATGAATTTGACTGTGACCTTTGGTATATAGGTAGTACTCATGCTGCCAATTATGGTGAGGATAACGATAAAGGATTTACTGTAATTTATGATGATGGATCTATAGAATTCATTAATTCAGAATTTACTAAATTTGAAACCATATCAATTGACGTAAATGATGTTGATGGCAAATGGATGTCAGAAACAAAAAAATATATATCTGAAGGGAACGTTAATGTGAGAGTTATTGTTACGGGTGATGAGTCTGAACTAAAGAAAATAAAAAAGCAGATGTTTTCAGAAATTGGTGTTAAGAAATTGAAACTAAACACCGATAGTGTTGCTATAAGAAATGAAGATGACAGAGTTGTGTTTGTTAGCTTAGATAAAGACACAGTTATTAAGGAGTATAAGAAATTTTCTGTAAGTCAAGAGATTGACTCAAGTTTAGGTTTAGAATATTTAGTTTAATTTATGTGGTATTTAAAGGAATTAGAGATTGATGGACTTATGTCTTTCGATAAAGCAAAACTTGAGTTTAGCCAAGGAGAGGTTTCTATTATTGGAGGGAAAAATATTGATGCTGGAGATGAAAAGTCAAATGGGTCTGGAAAGTCTGCTATATTAGAGGGTGTTGGGTTTGGCATCACAGGCTCTCCACTAAGAAAAGTAAAGATAGGTGAGCTTGTTAATGATGATGCAAAACAGGCGTTCGTTAGAGTTTTGTTGCAAAATGATGGGCTTGGTGAGTCTATGGAGATACAGAGGGTTGCGTTCAAGAAAAAGTCGTCTGTGTGTCAAATTTTCATTAATGGTGAACATATTGATAAACTAACGTCAACAGATGAATCAAATAAATTTATCGAAACAAAACTTGGTATATTAAGAGATGACTTACTTAATTTCTTTATATTGATGTCAGCTAAGTTCACTCCATTCCTTGATTCATCAGACACAAAAAAAAAGGAAGTTATAAACAGGTTTTCAAATGGTGTGATTGTAGATAAATCAATTGACGTATTGTCTGAAGACATATCTTTATGTAATGAGGAACTTGAAGACTTTACAAAAAAGAACAATAGTCTTTCAGATACATTAGGGGTATTAGAGTCAACATTATCTGAATCATTATCATTACCAAATACACAATCTGATAATGATGATAAGATAGCTAGAATAAGGTCTACTATTGGACTGATGGATAGCACAAACCACGATATGTCTGAGGAGATGAAGGACTTGGTTCTTGATTTAGAAGATATAGATGATGAGATATCTGACACAATTCCTCCCACAACAGAAATTAAGTCATTAGATGAAGTGAACGAGAGACTGAAGTCAAAAGGTCGTGAGAGAATGAGTCTTAAGGTTGAGCTTCAAGAGACAGAGCATAAAATAAGTCATTTGTTAATGAAGATAGATGGATCATTGTCTTGCCCAAAATGCAGTCATGAATTTGACCCAACAGACAGTGATTTTAATATTGATGATGCTACAGAAGAGGTGTCTAAATTAAAAGATTTATGTGTAGATATAATTTCTAGGGGCAAATACGTTAGGTCTGAGATAGATGAGTGTACGATTACTATTAAAACTCTCACAGACCACATTAATGAATATAAGTCAAAAATATCTTCTCTTAGGGATGAGCGTGAAGAAATTTCTTCTGATATATCACGAATTAAGACTTCAGTTAAGTCAGCTAAGGATAGGATAAGTGTTTATTTGATGGAAATAGATGTTTTGACAGGTAAGGAAGATGTTGATGTTGCAACGCCACTAAGAAACAAAATTCAGTCAGTTAAAGAAAAGATTAAGCCTATTTCAGATAAGTTGATTGAACTTACAAATGAGTTTGATGAACTTAATATTCAACTTGATGTGTTTAGAAGATTTAAGTCTCATCTAGCTAACCTAAGTTTAAAATCAATGGAGGGATTAGCTAATGATTTCCTTGATGATTTTGGAAGTGACATATTTGTTCAACTAAACTCAGACAAGAAGTTGGCTAGTGGAAAACATAGGGAGAAAATAGATTCAACTTTGGTTAGACATGGTATGGACATTGGTTCTTTTAATAAGAGGTCTGGTGGTGAAAAGGCTGCCATAAACCTTGCGTTTGCAAAGACACTTAGTCATTTGATTAACTTAAATGCTGGTGAGAATAGAGGACTTAATTTATTGGTTATAGATGAAATATTAGATAGTACTGACTCTGAAGGTCTTTCTAGGATAGTCAGGTCTTTTGAGAAGTCAGGTGACACAGTAATTATTATCACCCACATTCCATTGCCAGATTCTGTAGGCAGACAAATAACTGTGGTTAAGGAAAATGATATATCAAAAATATTGTAGGTATGAATAGTAAAAATTACAAAAAAAGAGATGATTTCAAGTCAGATGGAGAATTATTCTTTGCATGGTATTTGGATGACTTAATGTGGGCAGGATATGTTGATTCATGGTCATATGAGGAGGAGGTGTTCGAGTTAGCAGCACCCCTCAAACTTACTTGGCAAAAGCAAATGAGGACTAAGATTAAGGATATGAAGATGTCTTTTTTAGAAAAGTGTACTTATAATCCTGACTTTAAGATATGTTGGAACGAGAGTGCGAAAGGCATTCTTTACTACAATATAGAGGAGGATATATGTGACCCAAAAGACCTACCTTATTTTGCATCACAAAACAATATGTCTAGAATAGAAATAAAGCCAAGTCATGACTTTCAGAACAAGACAGCCCAAGCCGTAATTAAGATTAAGTGGCTAATGCAACTTGGTACTTATGTTCAGTTAGTTATCCCTACACCAAGCGTTTCAAAGACAGGGAAGGTATCACCATCAAACGCACTATTTCACAAAACATTTGTGCCAGATAGATTTTTCTTCACAAATAAGTCTATGGCTAAAAGAAAAATAAATTTCAACAATTTAAAATTAGATGAATGGCTAGACACAAAACGATAGAATCGTCAAATGAAAACAGATCCGAACTATATGACAAATACGTTAAACCAAATCATCAGTTGGTTAGAAGTAGTGTATCAAGATTAACACAAAAAAAGAGTGAGATAGATGATAATTTTCAAAATATGTGTGAGTTACTACTTGCAAATATAGACACATATAAGCCTGAATATAATATTGGGAATTGGATTATAACTTGTTGCAGAAGGTCTACTGGTAAAATGGAAGCTTCAAAAGACTCTTATGTTGACGCAACTAAAGGTGGTGAGTTTGAATATTCCACTTATCATGAGCAAGATAAGCCTAGAGATGAAAGGACTACGTATAAGAATAGGTGGAGACTTAAGAAGGCAAAGGATTTTGTTAATGTGTATGATGACTCAATATTTAAGTCTGACCCAAATGAAATGATGCATGATGGAATAACGGAAGTTGGTCTATCAATATTGTCTAAAATATCTCCAAAAACAAACTTTGGTCTTGGAACATATCAAGATGTATTAAATGGGATATTAGTATCTGAAGACTTAGATTTATCTATACATTTCATGATGTATTTTCATAATGATTCTGTTAGAGACATATCTATCAACCTTAATATTGGTCAAAATGAAGTTAGGAATGCACTGAGTAGAATTAAACATAGAATAGGTGGTGTATTAAAAGAATTATAATATGAGTAGTGAGAAGTTTAATTCAAAATTCCTCCTATCTTTATTTGCTGTAGCCATAAAGGATAGGAAAATAGCTTCAATATTGGTTCAATATATGGAGATGGATTTTTTGCCAAATAAAGAATATCAATCTGTATTGACGCAAATAAAAAAACATATTAAAATACATAAAAAGTCACCATCTATCAGTCTACTATTTCAGAAGTTTGATGATGATGATGATGTGTTTTATTTGCTTGAAGATATAGAGGACGCTAATATAGACTTATCTATTGATGAAACGATAGAGGAGCTTCAGAAGTTTATTATAAATGCAAAATTTATAAAAGAATATAAGGAGATGGGGGCTCTCTTCAATAAAAACAAGAAGGATGAGGCTGTTAAGAGACTAATAGGTTTGTCTGAGTCATTTAGTGACTTCTCTATTAAAAAGGAGACGTTTGATGCGGTGTTGGGTGGGTTTGCTGAAAGGAATATTGATGCTATGGCATCAAATAATCTAGATACATCTAAATTTGACAGGAAAGTTATTTTTGGAATAGATCCACTTGACGCATTAACACATGGTATTGAGAGAAAGCAAGTGATTTGTTTCTTGGCAGCTTCTGGTGGCGGTAAGACAAAGGCTATGAGGTGGGTGGCTTCAACCAATGCAAGAATGGGGGCAAACGTACTACATATTCAATTAGAGGGGTCTAAAGAAGAGGCTTTAGCTGGATATGGTGCTACATTGTCGGGTGTACATTCATCAACAATACAGCATGGTGCAATGGATGTAGAGAAGCTATCAGACCTTGAGAATGCATTTGGAAAGATTGAGGGAGAGATTTATGTTAAGACATTTGAGCAGTTTGCTAAATCCCCAACTACATCAGATGTGCGTAGAATGATACAAGACATACAGAAATCACACAATATAAGAATTGACTTAATTGTGGTTGACTACTTGGAATTATTAAATACTGCAGATGGGAAAAATTGGTCTCCAAATGATGAGAGGCATAGAAGAACAAAGATTGCTGATGAATTAAAGGACATATCTGTTGAATTTGACAATGTTGTATTGACAGCTACTCAGGCAAACGATATAAATCCAACAGACTTAAATAATCAAAACTTTCTACTAACTAGACACAATGTTTCTGAAGCAAAAGGCATTATTAAGCCACTAACAATGTTTATTACTATAAACAGAACTGTTGATGAGGTTAGGGAAAATAGATTAAGATTGTTTGTTGATAAGTCTCGTTTCACAAGAGCTGGACATATATTTGATATCTGTACAGACTATTCGGCAGACAGATTTTATGATAGAAAAAAGACGGAAAACATATCTATTATATCTGAATAAATAATAATTGGGAAATTGTGTGCAACAGTTTCCCTTTTTCCGTATTAGTAGTATATGGTTTTACAATATATACCATGTTAGCAAATGTCAGTGTATTGAACACGGTATAGATGACACTACAATGAAGTGTGTTAATTGTGGTAGAGACTATATTGAATAGTATGTTTGCTAACGTTTTGACTATGATTTGCCTTAACACCTAATAACTTAAAAGTATATTACAAACCTAACAAGAGGTTAATTATAGCCCTTGTTATAAAACGTTTAATTATGATAATATTTATGTTAATAGTAATGGGATTAGCTACCATTAGAACAATAGTACCACTAGCTAACCAAGACAACCACGATGTAGCAAGTTTTTTATTAATGGCTGGAACAGTTACCGCTTATATTGTTCTCTTAAATCACTTCATTTCTCTAAATGTTTTATAACTGCGGTGCAAACACCGTTAACACTTACTAAAATAGATAGGATATGAAGAAGTTAAAAGAATGGTTTTTGCACTTTGTTATGTGTTTTTCTTTTGAAGATGAGATAAAATGTGATTGTTGCAAGAAAGACTTGATAGCAGGGTCGTATCCGTTTTGGTTTTGTTTGAATGAAGAATGCTTGCTATATAAAGCAAAAATTAGAGATGAGTACTAATTACACATAACGGTTAGTGTATGAAACGTTGCCACCAAACTAAATAAAAATATATGAACTGGATTAAGAGAATATTTACCAAAAAAGTAGTGAAGCAATGTGCCATAAACCTTGTTAGCAAACGTTATAAGG
>Ga0209501_10003604_pt1 | contig 15405 bp, 10 predicted proteins | sample ArcticOcean_MG_C_4_FD_187434 | JGI IMG/M metagenome (GOLD analysis project Ga0209501, IMG submission 187434) | Marine microbial communities from western Arctic Ocean - ArcticOcean_MG_CB4_134 (SPAdes) (version 2) | ecosystem: Environmental > Aquatic > Marine > Oceanic | place: Arctic Ocean...
TACCCGCATCTTGGCTCGTTCAACTCGGTTTTGAGCTCTTTCTAACGTGACCTGCTCCTGTTCATTAGAGGGATCGGCCCCTTCTACCACTTTAATCAGGTGGACTAGTTCACCACCAGGTTTGATATCTCCACCACCAATAATTCTTGCGTGTCCCTTGCTGACTAACTTCTGTGCGTCTGTGTCTAATATTTGAACACGATAATCGGAAACATCTATTTCTGAAACTATGTAGATAGTTTCTAATTTGTCGCCGACCCAAAATGGAGGTATCAGACGTTCTTTCAAATCGCCTTTTACGGGATCATAAGGAGATAATATGTTGGCAAAAGCTGCAGGAATAACCAAAACGACGATTAGAATGACAATCGGTATTAAAGGATATCTGCGAACCGCTGAAATACCTGCGAACAGACTCAAGTTACCGCTAATAGCACTAAGTTTCATAGTTGCTACTCATTTCCAACACTAAAAAGTTCTAAGCTTTGATATGGGTGATAGGATTTGTCGTTCAAGGGGTCTAGATCGAAGATTATTAGGCCAGTCGACATATTTTCGAATGCTAATAGACTAGCACATTCTATCAGTCGTATAAATGGCAGTTGACTATATGGTTGTTTCCGACGTTCAACGGTACAGGGATCTCCTCAGAGCACCTTGCCATTAACTTAGGATCGGCATTAGCAATCGGACATCGTGGGTGAAATCGACAACCTTTGGGAGGATTCATCGGGGATGGGACTTCGCCAGTTAAAATTGTTTCCTCCCGTTGATCATCGGGGTGCGCCGGAAGAGCCGCTGAAAATAAAGCCTTCGTGTAGGGGTGAAGGGGGTTTTCATAAAGCTCTTCAGTTGGACTATATTCAATGATTTGCCCCAGGTACATCACCGCCGTTTGGTGGGCCATGTAGCGCACAGTGGCTAGATTGTGGGCAACTAGTAGAAAGGCTATTCCGGTTTGCTGTTGTAAGTCTACGAGTAGGTTCATGACCTGTGCCCGAATGGAGACGTCTAACGCTGAGACCGGTTCATCTAAAATGATTAGCTTCGGGTAAGACGCCAGTGCACTTGCAACTGCGATTCTCTGTCGTTGTCCACCACTGAACTCGTGGGGGTATAGGTCGGCTTGATCTGCATGGAGGCCGACCTGATCCATTACTTCTGCCACCCGATCATTTTTCTCTTGCTTGGTGACATCTCTGTTCACTATGAGTGATTCTGATATAAGGTCCCTGACTTTCATCCTAGGGCTAAGAGAGGACCATGGGTCTTGAAATACGGCTTGTACTTGGGTTCGATATTCTTTTAACGCGTCACCACTGAATTCTTGGATGTCTTGACCGTTTAGATATACGGCTCCGTCGGTCGGCTGTTCGAGTCTAAGTATCAGCTTGGTTGTTGTAGTCTTGCCGCAACCTGACTCTCCAACCAGGCCAAGTGTTTCGCCTTCGTTGATGGAGAAGTTGATATGATCGACTGCTTGTACTTGTCCGACAGTCTTCATAAGGAGTAGCCCTTTTGTCACAGGGAAGAACTTGGTCAGATTGTCTACTTTCAGCAGTTCATTGTTCACGATACGGCCTCTTGTGGCGCTTGATCCCAGGTCTGGTCGACCATCCAGCATGATACGTCATGGCCTGTTTCAGGCTGTAGGATCGGTGGGTATTCTTGAGAACAGCGTTCTCTAACATGAGAACATCTATCGGCGAATCGACATCCTTCAGGTAGTGCGAATAAGGCCGGCGGCTGTCCTTCTATCGCAAACAATCGGTCCGTTCGGTCCATTCGTGGTACGGATTCCATGAGGGCTTGAGTGTATGGGTGTGTTGGAGAGTTGAACAGCGTTCTGACATCGGCACTTTCTATTATTCTTCCTGCGTACATGACAGCTACCCTGTCGCACATTCTTGCAACGATCCCAAAATCGTGTGTGATAAAGATGATGGCGAGACCAGTTTCTTGTTGAATCTCTCTGAGCAATTCCAGATACTGGAGTTGTATGGTGACATCGAGGGCAGTAGTGGGCTCGTCAGCGATGATGACTTTTGGAGTGCTGGAAATGGCTATGGCACCAATGACGCGTTGTTTCATTCCGCCGCTCATTTGGTGCGGATAATCACTCATACGTCGCTCCGGGGCTGCTACCCGTACATTGCGTAAGGCGTCTATTGCTCGACTGACCATTTCCTTTCGCCCAAATTTATGACTTACACCTAGTGCTTCCATCACTTGGTTACCTATAGAGAACACAGGATTTAGAGATGTTTGCGGGTCCTGCAAGATCATAGAGATTTTTTTGCCGCGGATTTCCTGCATCTCTTTTGCTGATTTCTGAACCAAGTCTTCGCCATCTAATAGGATCTCACCCGAAACGATCCTGGCGGCAGGTTTCGGTATCAGACCTAGGAGAGATAGTGCCGTCATTGTCTTTCCGCAGCCGGACTCACCGACTATGCCTAGCGTTTCTCCTTCCTTAAGGGAAAAGGACACGCCGTCGACTGCTTTCGTGATTCCCCTTCGGTTAAAGAAATAGGTATGAAGGTCATTGACTTCCAGGACCGTGTCTTTGCTAGTCATGTTGTCCTTCGCCATATATTTAGCCAGTTGTGGGTCTTTCTGCAAGCACGAACCCCTCTAAGGACTCGACGCTAAACATTCTAGATACATATATATATCACACTAAGAATCGCAATTGCTGATAATTGAATATATGGTACATCTGCAAACGTGGCCAGAATCACTCATTGTTAGACTAAATAGCATGCGGTTTCAATTATCCAGTCACTAATCTTAGTTTTCGGCCCTGTTCCACAGATATTGAGGTGGAGATCTGTCAATGGATGCCCCGAAAACGAATGAAAGCTTTCTTCAAAAACAACGCGCCGATGTTCAAGATCCCCCCAATTATTGACCCGACCAGACCTCCAGCAGCAACGCTGATAACAGCAAAACTCAATACTTCGAATAATCCCACGTAGTAACTACCTTGTCCTCCGCTTAGGACCATAATTAGCAAAATACCTGGAATGATTCCGAGGAATGCTCCAACGACAGCTCCCGGGATAGCACCAGATCGAAAATTGCCGTTTATGTTTACGATCCTTGGGATGAACATATTTGTCACTTAAGTATAGAAATTATTTCTCAGATTGCTTGTAAGACGACTATGTTATCCGGTGTAGCCACCCGTCCTCGGTGCGTGCATACAAAACCCCTGAAGCGAACGTTACCGGGGCTGAAAGCGGGCTACCTAATCCCAAGGACCATTCTTCTTGACCATTGATCCGGTCGACAGAATATAAGGTCCCGTCCGACGTTCCGAAATATAATCTTTCGCCAACTACCGTCGGCTGTACAACGGGTATTGATGAAGCATCGAATTTCCATAGCATTTTTCCGTCTTTGGCCGAAAGAGAATACACAGAATTATTAGTGCTGCCTATATATATAGCGTCAGAGGTTGCGGCCGGAGTTGTGACGAATTCTGCGCCTGGTATTGGAGAGGGTACCGGGTGGGACCCTAGATACAACGCTTCGGGATCTTTCGCCATACCTATGGAAGATTCTGGGCCATTTTCCATCGGCGTAGCACGCCACCGAAAGCCGGCTGGGCCTGCCGGGGTAGGCACCGGAACCTGCCACAGCCATAATTGTGTCCATATCAGACGCAGCGGGTACGCCCACGGTAATGCCCTGCTATCGACGTCAAATGAAAGAACGTTCCCGTTCGATACAACATAAACTGACTTTCCACCTACGACGGGAGGATGAGTAATCAAGCCTCCTATCCTGACTTTTGATCGATTGTCGCCAGTTCGGGCATCTCTAATGAAAAGACCACCAGTCGAGACCCCAACGGCTATTTTGTTGTCAGTTATAGCAACCGCCGAAGTGATCGCATCACCAGCATCCATGGTCCAAATCTGATTTCCTGTGCCGGCATCGAGCGCGTAAAGTCGGCCTTTTTGAGTCGACGAATAGACTATCCCTTTATCTACAGATGGTGAGCCTACGAACGGACTTTCTGCCTTAAAAGACCACCTTCGGCTCCCTGAAATCGCGTCTAAAGCCAGTATTTCCTTGTTGCGCAGTGGTACGAACAAGGTATCGTTCGCGACGGCCAAAGTCCCATGTACCGGACCTGTCGGTTGGCTTTCCCACAACGTTTCGCTTGTGTCTGCATTGATAGCGAATACCGTAGATTCGCCTCCCATATATACAGTTCCATTTGATATAACCGGAGCGGAACGAGTAGACGGTCCGACATAAATGGAATCTAACTCGACGCCTTCTGGGTATTCGCCTGTCCAGGGGACATACGCCGAACCACTGAGATTTCCACCGTTCATAGGCCACTTACCTGGAGACCAGGAAGAAGATAGATCAGAAGTTGGCGTACTAAATATCAGGATAATTGGATTTGGTAATAATGGGTAATTGGACCATGTAAATACAGCTAGAATAATTACGAGCGAAGACCATAAAACTATCCTCTTGCGCCGCAACGAGTTTCTCTGGGGACCGGATGTGGCCCATGCCGGCATGGCAATTAACTGATTCCCGCAGTTGATGCATTTATCTGCGCCCGGCTCATTTTCTGAACCACAACCTGGACAAATAGGCGAATTGTGCATATGGCCAAACCTATTCCTAAAGAACGCTATCTGGGTCCGACTTCAATCAAACCAGTCTTTTTCGTTAGTGTTTTCAGCCTAGGGGTTCTATGACGGTAATAATTTGATTTGCCTCGATATTTCTTAAGGTCTGGATGGTTCCACTCGGCCAGTGAATCTCCAAGGAATCCACGATTTGAGCGCTTGCCAGGCCAAAATGCGCGACCAGCGTATTTTGGGACATACTACTCCCTCCTGCTGATATTGATCTCCACTGAGTATCAGGTCCGTAAGTGATCTTTAAGCGTGCCCCTATACCGTTGGTGTTACTAATAGTTCCGATCGTTTTTACTTGTAGCCAGTTACTACCCCAATCGCAGGCATTTTCGAATAGCTTCGATTCCTGGCCTATGTCTGCTTGGCGACCTAGATTCACAAGGAACAGATCAAGGCATCCGTCATTGTTAAAATCCCCATATGCAAGGCCCCGGCCTATTCCGAAGTCCCCAGTACCACTCAGGTGGGTTACGTCAGTAAATGTCGCGTCTCCATTATTGTGGAATAGTACATTCGCCTGGTTTTTGCGGTTAATGTCATCTGTATCTAACCACCCGCTGGCTACATAGAGGTCTTCAAACCCGTCGTTGTCGTAGTCGAAAAACACGGCGCCCCAACTTACGCGAGGCTGCGTGTCAAAAATTCCAGCGCTTACGCCAGCTTGGGATGCGACATCGTTGAAAGTGTCGTTAACCGGGTCTTTGCTCAATAGGTGGTTCTCGTTAATGTTCGTCAAGTAGAAGTCTACATTACCGTCTCGATTGTAATCACCGACTGCGATGCCCATGCCAAACATTGCAATATCACTACCGGACGATTGTGAAATGTCTGTGAAACGCCATGTCCCTACATTAGACACCCCGTCGTTTCGCCATAACACGTTAGGATATATTTCCTCTCCAAAATCGTTAACTACATAAAGATCTATGTCCCCGTCGTTGTCGAAGTCCACCCACTTGGGTTGGAACCCTGATCCCCATATATTCCCATAGTCACCACGTTTTCTAGAAGGACTCGAATCACTGTTCAATAGATGTGTTTCATTGGAGAATGTGCCATCTCCCTTATTCCTAAATAATGACAACGGTCTTACATCGAAATGGTACAGGCGTTTGGAAAAAGCGTCTGGGTTCGATTCATCGATATACCTAACTACTACCAGGTCGAGATACCCGTCATTATCGTAGTCGCCCCAGGCGCAGCCAGATGATCTGAAGGTTGTGTCAGGTTCTTGAAGTCCAGATCTGCTGGTTACGTTTGTAAATCGGCCATCTTCACCTCCGACAAAGAGTTTGCTAGCGCCCCAATTTGTGACGAATAGATCCTGGTATCCATCACGGTTGTAATCACTGGAACATCCGCCATTTCCTTTGCCTAGAGGGTCATCCACCCTGGCCCATCTTGCAACATCGCTAAAGGTCCCATCACCGTTATTCGCATATAGAGCGTTCGAACCGTCGGTGTCCGGAGCAAAATCTCCGATATCAGGCGTAGATACGATGTAAATATCCTGAAATCCATCGTTATTATAGTCAAATACGATTACGCCACCACCTATGGGGATAATATCGAGAGCGTCTCGGTAGTGTTTGAAGTTGATATTCGCTTCATCACCCACTTCTTGGAAGAAAGGGTCAACATAGGTAATGGCGCCTTCTAATTTTAATTGAGGGAAACTTGTATTCCTAACTTCGACATCTGCTGTTCCAACTTCATGGGGCGGCGTAAACGCTATGATACAACCTGGGGATAGGACATCCCACGTTGAATCAATCCCGTTTATTAATATTTTGGTATCGTCGTCAAACCCTTGGCCTCGGATCATCAGGAGTGACCGACCGTCACTGTTCACTACGTTTGGCGTAATTGAAGCAATCTTGAGCTGTTGGTGCTTTTGCTCTGCTGGACTTCGAGCGATTAAACCAGTCGATAGACATGAATCAGTGCTAAGGCCTTTTAAACCGGTGTCTGCTACTATTCCGGATAACATCACCACCAAGCCGCCTCCTACGCCGAGGAGCCATGTAGTGATGGCAAATCCTAGAACCGTTCGCTTCGGAATCACCTGAGACAATCCCCAGAAAGTGATTGGACCTGCTGCGCCGACGGAAAACAACAATGTCGTCGCAGGCCCTGGGCTCAGCCCGAGTAAGATTAGGGCTGCGATAAGTGGGATTTCAAAAAGTAACGGAACATTAATTAAGATTCCAATGGTTGCCGCTATTAGGATTCCGGAATAACCATTTCCTAAATAATCGGCAACGAACTCAGGGTCGAGTAATTGAATGATTAATCCCACTGTGAATCCAGCGATGATCATTAATGGTCCGACTCTTAAGAAGTGTAGGAAACTAATCCTTAGCGTGGGGCCTATCCCGTTCTTGACGACATGACTCCAACCGGCTTCTTCTTCTATTAGCGATATCGGAGCTATGCTTACAGTCCTGTCTAGTGCATTTCGTGAAGCGAATAGCTTGGTTATTAGACCCAGAATTATCACTGATAGGATAGCGATTCCGAATCTCGAAAGCGCTAGACCGGGTGAGAAAATAGTCAGGGTCATCAATATGGTTAGTATGTTGAGATTTGGAGAGCTCTGTGTAATGCCGAGAACTACTTCGGGGCTTGCACCACGTCTACTTAGTGCATTAGACACAGGTACTATGCAGGCTGAGCAAAGATTCATGAACGGTCCGATGAGAGCGCCTTTGATAGAGCCTCTGATGCCTCTATCGATGAGCGGATGGCGGGCCGTGTTTGGAAATAGGAACACTTCGGTAATCCCTGCTATGAGGAACGCGAATATCATTCCGAAGGAAACCAATTTCAAGTAGGAGAGGGAAAAATTGAGCCACCGCGTGGTCCACGAAGTGTGAGGTGTAGGGTCAACGCAGAATCCTTGGAAACATTTCTCAACAGTAGCTACAGACGAGAGCATGTCTTCAGCTATCAGATCAAGTTTTGGAATCCGGTTGAATGCCACGAATAGACCAATCAGGACCAAGATCCCGACGATGCCGATTATCCTTTTTTTATCCAACTCGGATTTGAACATTTTAGATATGATGTTGGGACATACGGCGAATTAATATCTCGAGTAGATCTGAGATAGCCCGACTTTCACAATGCGATAAAGCCGGCTGCGTTAGAATACTGGGCTATCAGTGCAAAATCTTCAAGCAGACATTATCTGTTGACGGTTAATCTTATCTGCAAACATTTCGACAATTCGTAGTGATTGACTTCAGACTGATTTTGGATCGATGCGATTACCGGTGATGGTTTCCAATACAAACTGGCCGGTAAATTGGATTTACCGGCCAGTTTGTAAGTTATTTAACGGTATATCTGGGGGCTAATGTCTCAGCAGATGGGTACCCCTTGACTTCGCTGTAATCAGGCCGAAATCTTGGGGACCCAACTGAGAGTGATTATGGCTTTAGCGACAGGGGTCTGCTGTTTTGCAGGCCTCTATGAGCCACGTATGCCCGATGTCCCCGCCATCCCAACCAGGGAAGGTCCAGGTCTTTACTATGTTGGGGTCGTATATGACCTCGATGTACACTTCATATAAGGGTACGTTTTCGAAGGCCTCGTATTTGATGTTTCCGATCTTCCTGAGTATCTCGTCCCTCTTTCTAAGATCTGCGGTGTTTCTGAGTTCATCCCAGGTTTCCCATAGCTCATCAGTTTCAAACTGGTGAAGGGAGTTGTATCCGGCGTTGAAACCTGCGATCTGAGTCTCTGGCACCTTCTTGGAAGGAGGTATTGCCCACATCACACCGCCGTGCTCGCGGCTTCGGAGTTTGGGTATGACTGTTCCGGCCCAGTCCGTTTCCTGAAGGGTCAGTTTAATGTTGACCTCTTCAAGGTAAACCTGTACCGCTTCCATCACAGGAATCAGTTCTGGTGCACCGGGGAACGGGAACAGCCAAGCCTCGGCACTGAAACCGTCCTCGTAGCCAGCCTTCTTTAAGAGTGCTTTGGCTGCTTCAACGTCGTAGCCATGGGACTCCTCGAAGCGATCCGCCCATGTCGGATCCCACCCAGGTAGGCCCTCATAGTAGCCGTGGACGTAGGCGTTAGTAACCCGCCCTTTATATAGTTCTTCTTTGATTGTTTCTCTGTCGATTGCCTTGTTAATTGCTTGGCGTACATCTTGGTTCGTGAACGGGTGATCCGCCAGTTTTCCAGTGATGCCTACGAACTTATCCCGACCTTCGTCTTCAGTACCGTAATGTTGACCGGTGAAGTTAATCTGGACTTGCTGGGCTGGTCCAGTGCTCTTCACCATTTTGTAACCCTGGGAGACGAGCTTGTCAGTAAGGTCTTTGTTAACTTCGGTAAGGTGTGTTTCACCTGCACTAAATTGTGCAAGACGTGTGGCCTCTTCAATCACCCAAGTCATTTTAATGCCGTTCCAGTCCACGTCGTGAATCCAGTGCTTGCCTGGGGCTTTTCTGTAGGATATTGACTCTCCTAGCTTATGCTCGGTCATTACGTACGGACCGGTACCCGCTATGTGGGTCTCATAAGCTTGTTCACCCTCCGTGTCCCACTGGACTTTGCTGTATTGGACATGGTCTGTCGGTTCACCATAGTAAAACATAAGGTCAGGACACGGCATCGAGCAGACCATGTTCACTTCATGGTCATTGACCACTTCAACGGTCTCTACTGCGCACATGCCCACTTTGTATCCCGATGACGGTTTGTCTTCTCTTCCTGGATAATCAGGGTCACACCAGATGGCGTGATTGTGAACTACGTCCGCTGCGTTGAATTCTCCGTAATCTTTACCACTACTAGAATTCCACTTGGCACCTTTGGCCAGCTTAAGGTTCCAGGACATGCTATCAGCTGCTATCTCGAATTCGGTAGCAAGCCAAGGCCCGAACGTGTTGGTCACGGGACTGACTTCGAACAACCATTCCATCATGGGATCATGCTTTATGACCTGGTCTGCGGTCCCCTTAACCCAAGACCTAAAATAGTCTCTGGTAGGGGAAATCAATCCCATGATCAGCTCATCGACTTTTGCTTCTTGAACCACGGTGCCTGCTGGTTTGTCTGCTGATTCGGGTTTTGCGGTAGGTACTGCAGGACTTGACGCCGACGAACCAGTCGACGGACTAGATTTTGTGTCCGTAGAGCCTGCGCCGTCACCACCACATGCGACGACAAATATAGCTAACATCGCAATAAATATGTGGATTTTTAGAGCGCTAATCACCTTAGTTAAATGACGCATGATCCTCCTTGAGATGGGGAAATCAAATCTACCTCCAATGGTTACCCTGAAGGTTGCGAACTACTCATGTGAAAACTAAACGACTTTACGGAACGTAACGTAACCAAACTGAAAAACTTTGTCAAATATAGTGTATTTGTTTTAGATATAATGACGCGGGTTAAATATCATAATATGTCTGCCGGCATTATTGTAATTACGAATTACGTCTCGATCGTGGCTAAAACTTTCTATAACCGATGTCAATTTCTGCGATACGAATATCAAAGGTACGGATATCGGGTTGTGGGTTGATGAGCTAGAACCGGTTTTTGGTCGATTGGTTAGGTGAGAGTTTTGCTTCTAGATTTCGGTAGCTGTTGAGGACGAAAAGGGTCAGTTTGGCTCTTTTGTTCCGGATTAAGCCTACACCGAAAGGCAGGAAATATATGGTAAGGCAAAACAGTACACCAAGAAACATTCGGTTACGTAGGGAAAAGACTAACCATCCAATAATAACGATTGGCAACGTAACTAATGCGAGCCCAATTGCGGTTCCCCCCATAAAGAAACCTGCGAGAACGTAGACAACGGAAAGGAGTAGTGCCCCGGCGAAAAAAATACAAGCGCCGATTACGATAATGTTGAAAATGACGTTGCCGACATACTGTCGAACGGAAGCCAGGGGTTCTCATGAGAAGCCCCTAGAACAGTCAACGCCACTATCAAGGCCAGGAAAAGCAATAGACTACGGAAGCGCATAGCCATTTCCTAAAGTACTAGTGATATGGAAGATAGGTAGCGCATGGGTTAGCAATTCGACTTATCTAACTTGCAGGCTTTATTAAAATCTTTGTTGGCGAAGGAGAACTTATATGGTTTTTGGAGAGCAATCCCCCGGAGTAAGTAAAGCGAAGCTTCATCAGGGTCAAACTGGATGACCTTGGTGTAGTCGTTTATGGAATTTTGGTACTGGCCTATTTCGTCATAAACAGAAGCTCGCCAGAAGTAGAACCCGCCAGATTCAGGGAAGAACTCTATGGCCTAGTCGTAGTCCTTTATAGCCCTTATAACCTGATTCACCGACACCCCGGTGTTGAAATCGCTGAGTCTGCTTAGATAGCAGGCCCAGCCTCAAGAGCGGCAATAGCCAAGCAAACTCTTTAACCGTTCTATATTTCTGAGGACAACTAGATGCCTGAGATGAAAATTAGCTTCCTTGGCACAGGATCCGGGAGCTCGACCAACCGAGCTCACTCCGCCATGGTCTATGACTGTGACGACGGCACCCGACTACTTATCGACACCAGTTCCGGAAATTCTGTTGCGCGCAGCGCTTCGGAGTTGGGAATGTCGGTTTCCGGCTTCGACACTGTTCTACTTTCCCATCACCACCCGGACCATATGTCGGGCCTTTTATTTGTCCAATTCAGTCGGGCCCTAGAACGGCAGGATGCACCGCCATTGGATGTCTACCTTACGGACGAATCCCTTGAGTGGGCGCAGAAGATGTGTATCGCCAACCATCTAAACATATTCGAAGTCAACAGCGAAGGGGCCAAGAACTCAGATGGGCGCGAAGTTATGCGTTGGCATGTTGTAGAGATCGATCAGAAGATAACCCTCGGACCGACTACCACCGCTTCTTGCTTCCCCGCCGACCACATATCAGGTGCCGTGGGCTGGAAGGTAGAATCCGCCGGCATGTCGGTGGTCTTCTCGGGAGATACCCGCTACAACCCGGAGCTGATCGAGGCGTCCAGGGGCGCGCGGCTGCTGATTCATGAGGCATTACGGACCGACGAGGAAAGTGACTACGCCAGGAACCGCGGCCACTCCACTGCGGGAGAAGCGGCCCGTGCCGCCGCCCAAGCTGGAGTCGCCGAGCTGGTTCTAACCCACCTGGACTCACGCTATCACGACAACCCCCAACCACTCCTGGATGACGCCAAGAAGCACTACAGCGGCCCAACCAGTGCCGCCACAGACCTACATCAAATCACTGTTGACAGCTAGGGGCCAGAGAGACTGAAACCTAGCACCTAACAAAACCACAGCATTTTGAGTTTGTCTGGGGCCTCCGGTGACGGACCAAATCCCGTATATTTCCCAATGCTAAATCATCCATTACACTCAATCTCGGAACCTAGGTCAGCCCGAAATTATATTCCGAGGTTCCAGATGATTACCTAATTCCCTTGGGTTGTGTAGGATTCAGCCTAAGAAGGTAGACAAAGTTACCGTCAGTGTATTTGTCGTTTTGAGTATCCTCGCCATTGGCATTGTCATCTTGCCTAATTCTTCTAGTGGAACGTTTACAGAATCAGCTGGAGGAACTTCCGCAACCCAATCCCAACCCTCGTCTGAGCCTACTAAGTCATCTCAGGACCCGAACATGGTATCGGAAAATAAATTGGGGCTGAATTGAGGTTAAAAGAGCCAATATTCAAGAAATCCGGGCTTTTTCGTGCCTAATATCGTGGTGACCCGCCTCGGGGTCGCACCGAGAACCTACTGATTACGAGTTAGTAACATGTCATATTCAGGCGTGGAAATATGCATTTTCTGGTCTGGAAATCGTATAACAATACCTGTGTTTACCCTTGAACACAAAAAGCACGAGCTTAAATATAAAATTAACCAGGGCCAATCTCAACGAGCGAGAACATGGTAGATGGATAATTTCATAAGCTGGGCTCCTCCAGTCCTTTTCTTGGTTGGTTACGGGCTGTTTGTCGCGTGTTTCGTTTGCAAGGATATCTTGTATCTACGGGCCATGGCTGTTGTTGGACAAATCGCTCTCATCCCTTATTACATCGCATTATTTGGCGATGGGCATTCAACTATTTCTGATGGTGGTATCTTCATCGTTGGCCGCTTTTCTCCACACATCGGGTTAATCTGTTCGGCGATTTTAGTCGCCGTCAATCTCCTGTACATATGTTTGTTATTGATTGAGCGCCGCCCGGTTCAGTTAAGTCCAATTGAAACACCTGTATACGAACTTGGGTTTTCATCTTTAACGAGCAGAACATTTCAACGATTGTTTGGTTTAGGGAAAGTAATCCACTTTAAACAGAACGACCTGATCATCAGTCGCGATTCTGAGCCTACGATGCTCTATCTAATCATAGACGGGAGCGCCGTAGTAGAACTAAATCCCGGTCATACCAAAGAACTTATTCGCGGCCATTTTATTGGCGAGCTGTCGTTTATAACGGGTGCTCTTACATCAGCTGATGTAAGAGGCGGGCATGATAACACGGTGGTTTTAGCTTGGACGAACCGCGATTTAATAAAATTCCTTGACCGAGATCCGGTGTTAAGCCATGCATTTGACCTAATACTTAGCACAGACGTTACCGGGAAACTTCAGCGTATGAATCTTCTAGATGCTGGCGCCTGATAGAACAAGGCCATAAAAAAGGGCCGCCGGTGACACAAAGATAAAAGTTGCATAGAGTCTGCACCAATAGCGCAAAGACAAAGGCCCTCTAACATATAGCCCGAGAGCCTTTTTCATGGCTATAATGAGCGGTTCCGAGGGTCAGAGTCGAACTTACACGGGGTCACCCCTGCCGGTTTTTGCATCTGAGGTCCGCTAGTAGCGCATCATCGAAAATATGCGCCGCGGAAACAGTCTTCAAAGGCTTCCCAACCGGACGCCGCCTGCGCAAGCAGGCCTCTTCCCCTGATTGGGAGCATGCTCATTTGCCATATGGCATGCCCAGAGGTCATGGTTTATAATTGAGGCAAGCAAGCGCCGGAGGACGCTGGAAACCGACCCTCTGCATATACGAGTGAATGGTAAGGTTTTCGGCGGAATTCACGCCTGGAGAGGTACCTGAAAGGCTTCTGTTTCGGATAGGTCATGGGGTGTAGGGGGTCGTCGGTTCGAATCCGACCACCCCGACCAGAAAATTGAGAGAGTTGTTAACACTTCGTTAGAGCCTAGTGTTAACAGCTCTTTTCTTTTAGCGGCTCCGCCTTTACGTATATTAATAGCGTGTGAACGGAATCCCGGAAAAATAAACCCAAGAGCTGCACCGGTAAGTGACCAAATCGTTGATGAACATACGCCAATCTCTAATTCAGACCATCAAACCGAGTTGGATTAAGTTCCAATCGAAGTTTCGAAGTGGCTTTTTATCGTTGAAAAAACGTTGGGCCATTTTGGCTGTTGCGGGGTGGACGGCTCTCGCCGTCTTAACCCTGGTGTTCTCTTTTCAAGGGGATTCTATCGAGCCATCTCTTTGGGTCGGTTGGCTACAGGTTACAACCGCCGCAATCGCGTTCATCTATTTGGTTAAGGCTTTGCAGGCTGCCAACGAAACTCTCGACGCACAACGAAAGCAGTTCGAAGTACTTACCACTCCCTCAAAGCTCTCGCTATTGTTTTCCCGTGATTCTTCGTATCCTCTAAACTTCTATCACATTACAGTGGACGCTTCTGCAGGTGTTGGTCCAATTCATGACTTCACACTCATGCTCAAATTCGAGCATCCGATTGCATCGACGAGTGTTCTAAAACTGGGGAGTTCCTCCCCGTCTTCCGTCATAAATCCGGGTACTCAAACAACAACAACGTCTGGATATATGCAACCGATTGTCGGCATGAATATCGTAACGGGAGCCAAAAACGTTGCGCTCGGTTCGGTACATTTCGCGCCCACCAGTAAGACAGTTTACGCCTGGGATCGCGCGTGGGGTTTGTTCGGTACCGGGTGGCAATCAAACGGTATATTTTCTGTCACAGTGATTTAAGAAGTGGGAAATGGTTAGATAAAAATTGTCTCTATGATACTTAGACTTCTATTAATCAAATAGTTCGCGGATAGTACCCTTCGTAGTCGTCGGTACGTGGGAATGGGTGCCCGTTTTCTACGGTCCGGCTATTCTTCCAAACCTATGAACATGACGTTCCCTAGCTCAATGGACCGGGCAGTGTGGTCCTTGCAATCCATGTCATCTTGCACCAGGACTTTTCCTCGAGTTCCCCTCAACTTTTCTCATCTTTGGCGCTAGTTGTGCTCAACTTCCCCTCGAGAAAGATGACGACTTTTCATGCTTTCCCCGATGGGAAGTTGTGAAGTAGTGAGCGTTCCCCGAGAAAGTTCTGAAACTTGTGGACCGACCAAGAGCGTTCCGTGGTCGACGGTATGGCGATACCCAAGTCATCAGCACGTTGGCGGGTCTGATGACTTGGTCCGGTGGGACGCCGTGCTAGCGCTTGTTGTATCATGGCGGCCAGGCCAAGCTGGCCGGAATAAAAAGCTGGGTTGGGCTTGCCTTCTCCTTCATCACACACCATCCCGTGACGCTATCCCGCCGCTGCCCTAGAGGCTTGAATGCCCAAGCGCCCATCAGCAGCCCAGCGCCGCCCCGGGGCCGCACCGTCCCAGCCACGTGGCAACCGGCACGGAGCGGAGCGCTACGACGTAGTCATCGTTGGCGCCGGAGCCGCCGGCTTGATGTGCGCCGCCGAGGCCGGGAAGCGGGGACGCC